>Ga0302279_10000050_pt1 | contig 159688 bp, 148 predicted proteins | sample III_Bog_N3_3_FD_194541 | JGI IMG/M metagenome (GOLD analysis project Ga0302279, IMG submission 194541) | Peat permafrost microbial communities from Stordalen Mire near Abisko, Sweden - III_Bog_N3_3 | ecosystem: Environmental > Terrestrial > Soil > Wetlands > Peat | place: Sweden: Abisko... | reverse complement strand
GGGCGCCCCACGAGCGCTTCCAGTTCTTCCCGCTCCTCGATGCTCAACCTGATCCTGATGACTCGACCCATGCCCCGCGAAACCGACCGGCACAAGCGTTAATTCCGGATGGACGACGGTGCACTAGTGCTCCGATTCCTTCGGGTTGACGTGTCCGTCAACTCGCTGCTTCGCAGCGGATCGGAGCCCTAGCCTGGTCCCCTGGGCTCCGCCCAGACCCAAAACTCGCTCCCGCGAGTTTTCTCGTGCCTCGGCGCACCCGTGAGTTCGGTTGAATCGAGGCACTAGCCCGCCCCCCGGGTCGCCGCGGCCAGCGTGATCGCGCGTACGACCTTGATCGGATCGTCCGTCGTGAGCGCGTTCACGACGCGCGTGCCGCGGTCGACGAGGGCCTTCTCCCACTTCCGTCGGTGCTGCTCGAGCGCCTCGAGGTAGGCGGGGCGCGTCACGCTCGCGTCGGTCTCGACGACGAAGTTGCCCTCCATCGCCTGCAGCCGCAGCGTGCCTTCGAAGGGGAAGGTCGCCTCGTCGGGATCGAGCACGTGAACGACGACCACGACGCGCCCGCCCGCAGCGACGGCGGCGATCCTGTCCGCCGCGACATCCGGCAGGTCGAGGAGATCGCTCAGGATGACGACGATGGAGCCTCGACGCGCCGAACGCGCGATCCCGCCGAGCGCTCGGTCGATCACCGTCGCGTCGAACCGGCCGTCTCCTCCCGCCGTCGCGCTCTCGAGCGATCCCACGATGCGCTCGAACGACTCGCGCCCCGCCGACACCGGCACTCCACGCGTGGCCTCTCCTCCCGCGAAGTACGTGAGGCCTACCGGGTCCCCCGAAGACCCGGCGATGCGCGCGAGAGCGGCTGCGACGACGGCGACGAACGCGAGCTTCGCGCCGGGCGCCCGCGATCCGCGGTAGCCCATCGAGGCGGTCGCATCCACCACGAGGCGCAGCGCGCGATCCGTCTCGGTCTCGAACTGCCGGACGACGAGGCGATCATGCAGCAGCAGCGATCGACGGTCGAGCCAGCGGAGGTCATCGCCCGGCGTGTAGGCGCGATGACCGCCGAACTCGACCCCGGCGCCGCGTCGTGCGCTCCGGTGCGCTCCTGCGTAGACCCCTTCCGCCACGAGGCGGGCGCGCAGCCGGAGCGGAGCGAGGCTCCCCCAGTCGAGGGCCTGACGCAGGGCGGAGGGGGACGCAGGCATGCCATGCGTGCTTACCAGGACTGGTCACGTCTCGCACGCCGCGCGACCGCGCAGGCTGCTTACTTCGCGAGCTTCTTGATCGTGCCGAAGCAGCCGTTGACCCAGTAGAGGTTCGTCGCGTCGACCGCGATGACACCGGCATACTCGTTCGGGGCCACGACCGTCGGCGTTCCGCCCGCGATGGGCATCTTCCAGATGTTGAAGTCGTCGTCGTAATAGATGTTCGCCCCGTCCTCGACGAGAGCGATCGGCTGGTTGAGCCCCGACACGAGCTTCGTGGGGGCGCCGCCCGTCGGCATCGACCAGATGCTCGCGGTCGCCGTGCCTGCGCCCTCGGCCTGATCGACCCAGTAGACTCCGGTCGCGTCCGCCGCGAGGTCACCGTTGATGTAGCTCGTGCCGACGGGGGAGCTCCAGAGCGTCGACCACGCGCCGCCGGTCGTCGGAGCCGAGAGGAGGGTGAGGGTGCCGACCGCGGGCGAGCCGAACCAGAGGGTGTAGAGGGTCGACGCATGGACGGCGAGACCGGCAGGGACCGCGTTCGCCGCCGGGCCGGGGTTTGCGAACGTGACCGGTGACGCGCCGTCGAGCGGCGCGGCCACCACGACGGTCGTCCCGAGGTCGTACCAGTAGAGGGCCGTGCTGTCGGCCGTGAGCGCAAAGGGATACGAAGACTCGAGGTTGCTCGTTCCCCAGAACTGCTTGGGGGCGGCGCCAGCGACGGGCGGGAGCGAGAGGTCCATCACGCGCGAGAAGTTGTTGGCGGGCTCGGACAGCGAACCGACGGACGACGACCAGAAGAGCGACGTGCTCGTAGTCGTGAGAGAGAGCGCGCTCGGCTGATTCGTCGCGAGCGTGGTCGGCGTGCCACCGGTCTTCGGGAGCGTGAGGACGTTGCCTGCCGTGTTGAGGATGACTCCTGCGGTCCAGTAGACGTTGCCCGTGTCGATCGCGAACGCAGCGAGATCCGTCTGCCCCGACGCAAGGATCGTCCCCGTGGTGCCTGGCGTTGCCGGGCAGCTCGGCGCGCCGCTGTCTCCGGGAGACGAGCCGGTGTCACCAGGCGAACCGCTGTCGACGGCGGGGATCGCTCCGGTGTCGAAGGCTCCCGCGTCGCGCGACGGCAGGATGACCCCGACGTCACGACCGTCGCCCGTGTCCGCGGTCTCCTGCTTGCCGGAGTCCTGATCGACGACAGCCGCGCCGGAGTCGTGGTGCTTGACGGTGCCCGAGTCGCGATTGAAGACGAGGACACCGGAGTCGTGGTCAGGGAGGGAAGCGCCGGAGTCGGCGTCGTCCCCGAGGGTCTGGTCCTCGTCGAGGCACCCGAGCATCGGGGCGACTCCGCCGACGGCGATGGTGGCGAAAACGGGAAGCCAGGTGAGTGGACGAAGACGGGTACGCGAGCGAGTCATGGGGGGAAGCTCTCCGATGGTGTGCTCGTTGGTTGCGAGCAGCCCTCGTCTTTCGTCGGAAAATCGTCCGCGGTCGGAGAGTGACGTCAAAAGCGGTAGCCGACGCCTGCGCTCAGCAGCCCGGCGAGCGCCGTCGAGCTCCACGCAGTCGGCTCATCGTTGAACTTGAGCGTCGTTCGCGTGATGGGGACGACGAGGTCGGCGAGGATCTCGAGGCGGACGGCAGACGTCAGCCGGAGGCTCGCCCCTGCGACCGCGGAAGCGTCGAGATAGAAGCTCGCGCTGTCGAGGCCGACGTTGGTCGCGGAGCCCTGGCCCGTCCCCTCCAGCTCGCCGGCATCGACCTGCGCGCAGACGACGAACCACCCGGGCAGCGCGCACGCTCCGAGCCCGCCGCGAAGAAGCGACGCAGAGACGGTCCCCGTGCCTTTCGGAGTCGGCGCGCTTCCCGTCGGCAAGTCGGCCCCCAGCTCCGCGAGAAGCGCCCAGCCGGGCTTGCCGACCCGGAGATCGATGAGAGGGCCGATGGAACCGCCACCCGGAAGCAGCGCGTAGCCGCCGCGAACGGAGGCGGAGAGCTCGACGTTCCACGGGGTCCGCTCCCGTACCGGTGCGAGCGTCGGAGCCGGAGCCGGTGCGAGCGGCGGTTGCGCGGGAGGCTTCGGTGGCCCCGCCGTGCGCGGCGCGCGGGTGAGACTCATCGGGTCGATCGCGAGGCTGACCGTGAGGACGAGCGATCGGACGAGCTCGTCGCAGCCGCTCCCTTCGCTGTCGAGCTCTCTCGACGCAGGGGCTTCGCCGGGTTGCTCGGTCGTGACGACCGCGTGGAGACCGCCGGCTCGTGGTGCGATGCGAACGGTCACGTGCTCGTGCGCATCGTCGTGGAACGGGTCGTAACCGAGCCGCAACGCGACCTGCTCGTGGATGCTGCGCTCGGCGGGGCAAGCCTCGGCGCCCGGCGCGAGCTCGTAGGTGAGCTTCGCGCGGACCTCGAGCGTGTCCGCGCGCGCCGAGGCCGACCGTCCCGCGGCGACTCCGAGGATGATCGCGATCGCGGCGCGGCGAAGCTCCGCCCGAGAGTGGCTCACCGCTCCTGACTAGCCGACACCGCTCGCACCGCGGGCAGGAAAATGCTCCGCGGGAAACGCTCCGCGAAGGCTTTCGCTCTGGCTTGCGCGGCGGCGGTGTCCCCCGAGCCCGCGAGCGCCTGCACATACAGAAGCTCACGCTCCTCGGTGAGCCGACCCGCCGGGAACCGTGTCTGGTGCTCGGTGAGCGAGGTGATCGCCGACGAGTATGCGCCGCGGGTGACCGCCGTGCGCGCCGTATCGAGGAGTCGCTGCTCCTCGCCGAGCGAGGTGGCGGGACTGCTGGAGATCGGTGCGGCAGAAGTGTCCCCGGAGGATGTCGAAGGGGCCGTGCCGTGAGAGCCCGTCGGATCCGCAGTGCTGCCCGAAGCACCTGCCGGAGGCGACGCTGGATGCGTCGGGACGGCGGGCGACGGAAGCGGCACGCGCGGCAAGGATTCGACGTCGACCGTGGGGATGGAGTCTTCGGGAGCCATCGAAGACGAGGCGACCGGAGCCGTGCTGGTGCCCTGTCTCGGCTCGGCGAGAGTGCTGATGACACGGGGCGGAGCGGCAGGGGTCGCGAGGCGAGCCTCGAGCGAGGCGCCGATGACTCCGCCCGCGACGAGGAGCATCGATGCAGCGCCGACCTTCCACGCGAGCGCCTTCACCGCGCCGACGCTCGCCACGCTCGCGGCGCCGGAGGTCATCTCCGCATGGCTCACGCCTCCGGCTGCCGCGGTGATCGACGCAGCCGCGGCCGCCGCGCCGACGGAGTGCATTTCCAGGCGGTGCCAGATGCGTGCGTTGGCGTTCGCCGCGCCCTGCATGGTGTCTTCGCGCTCGCTCGAGAGCAGCGACGCGATGTCGGCGTCGGGCGACCAGTCGGGTGTGGGGTCAATCGACACGGGGGCGCTCTCCTCGGGCACGCGGTTCTTGCGACGGTTGCGGGTGAGGCGGGCGCGGAGGCTCGCGGGTGAGACGCTTCGCCGCCTGGGTGAACTCCTCGCGGGCGGCCCGGAGCCGCGAGAACACGGTGTTCTGCGGGATGTCGAGCTCGGCCGCGATGTCGGCGGCCGTGCGCTCGTCGAGCTCGAACATCGTGAAGACCACGCGCTTGTCGTAGTCGAGCGCCTCGAGCGCCCGGTACACCAGGGCAGACTCCTGGCGCTCGACGAGGAGGCTCTCGGCGCTCGCGGCCTTCCCGCGGTCGGCTCGCTCGGTCGTCTCGAACCCCTCGCGTCGCACGTAGGCGCTCTGCCGGTACGCCGACGCCATGCGGAGCGCGAAGGCGAACAGCCAGGGTCGCGGCGGTCGCGTCGCGTCGTAGGTGTCCCACTTCCTGAGGACCGTGAGGAAGACCTCGTGCGTAAGATCCTCCACGTCGCCGGGGCGCACGCCGAGCCGCCGGAGGCTCTTCATCACGTAGACGCCGTGCGCGTCGAACAGCGCCCGGAACTCTCCTTCGAGCATGGGCGGCGATGTGGCAGACGCGTTCACAGAGCCTCGGAGAAGAGTATTGCGGGCAGCGCGGCGGATTCGTCGAACAATCGACCGGCCCGGAGCATGAGCGAGCGGGATGGCCGGTGACGCGGGGCCATGACGGTGATGCGGGCGACCGTTGCCCTCTGCCGCCCCGGGGGTGAGCGCGAGATAGCTTCAGGCGCGAGAGGAATCGCTCATGAACCGCGCGCGATAGCTTCCGTCGCGACAGGGCTTGCGTCTGAAATCAAGCTCCGAGCTTCAGGCACGACAGCCTCAGGGACCGGCGGGTTTGAATACGAACCGCCCCTTTGCGTCATTGGCTGGCGGGAGACGGGCTCCTTTGCGGGTCTGAGCGTGTCCCTCATCGAGGACGACGTAGGACGCGGAGGTCATCGGCTCTTCCGAGGTCGAGAGCGTCACGCTCGGCATCGCCCGCTACTCGGCCTCTAGCGAGCTCTTCGCGAGTGCGATCCCCTGCGCGCTGCGGATCGAGCCGTAGTGGTACTCGTAGTTCGGATAGAAAAAGTATCCGGTGCAGACTGCGCTCGCTCCTGTCCCGGTGCACATGCCCGGCTCCGGCTGGGTGACGGTCATGTTGGTGGCGCCGTCGAGCATCGCGCTCGCCTCGGAAACGAACTCGTCGAGCAGCGTGCCGCCAGGGCCGTCGGCGTAGACGCTCGTAGTGTATTGCACCGCGTTGCATCCGCAGGCGCCCGTCTGCCCGTAGGCGGTGTTGCCGTCGGCGCACGGAGTCTCGAACGACGCGAGGTCGGTCGCCCCTCCGTTGAGGGGGAGCTCGAAAGGGGTGACCGTGTAGTTCGTGCGATTGCCGACCTGGCAGGCGACGAGCCCGGCCATCGTCGTGTTCATCGGCGCGTTCTCGTTGACGCACTCGGTCGCGTAGCTCGAGCTGCCGTGGTTCGCGCCCGAAGCGTAGAGGACGGAATGAACGCGCGCGAACGGGTTCTCGCCGTTTCGCAGCATGCGGCGAAGCGCGTCGCGGAGCACCGTGCTCCCCGTCGAGAACCCCGCGAGGTTGAACATGCGAGGCGCCGGGTACTGCGCGAACAGGTTCGTGAGCAAGCTCTCGACGATCGGCACGGCCCAGCCGTGGTCGAAGTTCTTCGCGGGGTTGTTCTGGGTGTCGGTCGGGACGAGGTCGTAGCGCACGTCGGCCGCGTAGAGGTGGTAGCCGTCGGCGACGAGGGTCTCGGCGATCATCGGCGTGTGCGCGGTGTCCCCGGCGTACGCCTCCCAGTCGAGCGGGGTCGACGAGTTGCCGTGCACGAGGACGACGATCGGCTTCTTCCCGTCGTCGGTCCCGTACTCCTTCGCCGCGCACGTGTACGCGCCGCCGTTGATGACCGCCGCCGTGTAGCCCGCGTCGCTGCCGTCGACGGCGCGGCGGGTCGAGAGCCCGGCGGTGGAGCAGCCGGGATGCGTCGCGAGATTGTCCATGTACGTGACGAACGGGGGGATCGCGTCGTCATCGTGTGGATTCGACGCGAGACTGGCGGCGGTCGCCGTCGGACACGACGGGTTCGTCGTGACGTCCTGGGCCGCGTCGGTGAAGGGGAGAGAGTGCGCGTCGGGCTTCGTCGAGCTCGCGTCAGGCTTCGTGGAGCTCGCGTCGGGCTTCCTTGAGCCTCCGTCGGGCGCTGTCGTCGTGACTCTGCACGTGGTGAGCGCCGCGTTCTGGTCCACGCAGGTGCTGAGTCCGAGGTACGCGCCGTTCGCGCACGCGAGGGTCGCGTTGCAGGCGAGCCAGTCGGTGAAGACGGTGGGGGTCCCTGCGCCCTCACACGCCGCCTCTTCGAAAGCGCAGTACTCGATGCAGCTCACGCCGCCGCAGTCCGCCGCGCCCAGGCAGAGCGTGGCGCAGCTCGGCGTCACAGCGGGGGCCGTAGTGGAGCAGGCGATGGAAGCGACGACAGTGACCAGCGCGACGATGCCGAACGAACGGGGTGCGACCGAGATCACGGCAGCTTGATCTCCGCAGGCAACGCGAGCGGAGCCTCGTGCGCCGCGTCGCGCAGCAGCTCGCGCGCGATGACGGTCTCGATGAGATCGATGCCGTCCCCCTTGAGCACCGCGCGAAGCCCGGCGTCGCCCGGATCCGCGATGCCGGACGTCCTCGCGTCCATCACCTGGTAGAACGCCGCCTCCGTCTTCTCCGCCTTCGTCTTCGCAAGCACGGCGAGCTGGCTCGCGGGGAGCTTGCCCGCACCGAAGGCGGCGAGCTTCCCGATCCAGTGGCCGTCGTCAGGGATGCTCGCGAAGACGCGCGTGACCGTCGCATCCTGGAGGCGATCCCCCGGCTTCTTGAGCTGCTTCTCGAGGAGATGCACCCAGAGCGCGTAGTAGACGATCTCGTCGTCGCCCAGCTCGGCCGCGATCGCGCGCGTCAGGCCGTCCTTCGCCGCGAGCAGATCCTTGCGCACGAACGCGCGCGCCACGAGCTGACCCAGGGTCGCGGCCATCTGTCGCTTGTCGTGCGTCGCCTCGAGCGAGCGCTGGAGCGCCTGCTGGGCCTTGTCGCTCGCACCGAAGCGATCGAGCACCCGGGCGAGGACCTGCTCGATCCGCGCGCGCTGCTCGACCGAGACGCTCGGCAACGTGTGAGCTTTCAGGAGCACCGCGAGCGCATCGACCAGCGCCCCGCGCGCGGAGCTCGCATCACCGGCCTCGCGGCTGAGATCGCTCGTGAGCAGCAGCACCTCGCCGTGGAGCGCCGCATCCCTCTCCGTGTCCGCCGCGTCTCTCGCCGCCCGCAGATCCTCGAGCGCGGCCTTGAGCTGCCCGTCGTGGCGGTCGATCCTCGCGAGCGCGAGGAGCACGCTCCCCGACCGCTCCTCCGCGGCCGAGGCCGAGAGCAGCGCTCTCGCGGCGTCGAGCCCTCCTTGCTCGAGCTCGATGTCGCCCATCATCGCCCTCACGCGCGCCGCGTTCGGCTGCACCTCGTGAACGAGCTCCTTCTGCTCGGCGAGCGCGAGGAGCGGCGCCGAGGCCGCGTAGGTGCGCCGCACGGCGTCGTAGTCGTTCGCCGTGAGCTCGATGCTCATCGCCCGCAGGACGAGCGTCAGCGCCTGGCTCACGGTCCGTGCGTCTGCGTGCGCGCGCGCAGCTTCCGCCACCACGCCGGGGCTCGCCTCCGCGAAGCCGAGGTCCTGCAGGATGGCGGCGACCAGGCCTGCCGCTTCGGGCTGCGTCGGATCGAGGCGGTAGGCCTCGAGCGCGATCCCGAACGACGCGGCGCGGAGGAGCTCGTGATCCTCCATCACCTCCTCCTCTTCCTGCTCGCGGTCGTGCGTCGCCGGCGTGAGCGCATGGAGCACGTCGAGCCACTCCGCCGCGGTCGCCTTCGGCCCGAGCGCGTCGAGCGCGTGCTGGAGCTCGGGGCGGATCGACTCGCGCGAAGGGGAGCGAGAGAGCGCGTGAAGCGCGCCGCGGGCGTCGGCGTCGCGCAGGAAGATCTCCGCCAGCACGTCGTTGCCCGAGTGGAGCGCGCGCACCGCCTCGCCGACCTCTTCGCGCGACGGGCGGACCTTCTTCTCGCGAAACTTGATCTGCAGGTCGACCGCGGTCGCTATCCAGTCGAGCGTCGCCTTCAGCGCGTCGGCCTTCGCGGCTTCGGTCGGCTCGAGCAGGCTCCGCGCGACCGCCGCGCTCTCGATGGCGCCGGTGGCGATGGTCCCCGGGCCCGCGCTCAGCTCGTCTTTCGTCCACGCCAGGATGGCGTCGAGGTGCCCCTGGATCTCGGCCCTCGACTCCGGGGGGCCGAGCCTGAGCAGGATGTCGTACAGGGCGCGCGCACGCCCCTCGTCACCGTGCAGCGCGAGCTCACGCACCGCCTCGCGCAGGGCATCTCTCGCCGACGGGCCGAGCGTGTCGTTCGTCAGCTCCGCGGTCCGCAGCAGGTACAGGCCACCGACGACGGCGATCAGCCCTCGCCCTGTCTCGTGGGAGCGGAAGCGCGCGACGGCACGCTCCATCTGTCGCCCCTCGACCCCGGCGAGCAGGTGCGCGCGCGAAGGACTGCCTGGTGCGGCGAGCAGCAGGTCGCGAACGGCGCCTGCGAACTCGGCGTCCGAGAGCTGGACGGGCCCGGTCGGCGTGACCTCGGCGTGACGAACCGGCGCTTGGTCGACGCCGCCGCAGCCGGCGACGGGCGCAGCGACGAACATGGCGGCGAGCGTGACGGCGACTCTAGACGAGAGCGCGCGCGACGTGCGGAGGGTCGAGGAGACAGTCGGACGGGAGCGCGGAGGCATCTTCGTGCGGCCAGTGTACACGCGCGGCGGCGGAGGTCCCGCACTCCGTCGGCCGAGCCGACAATCAGATGTCCATCGGCAGCCCCGCGCGCGCCCACAAGGCCGTGCCGAGCAGGTAAATCACGAGCGCCGCCGCGCCGGCGTAGGTGATCCCGATGCAATCGGCCCGGCTCACGCGCTCGGGCGTGCGGTGGTGCAGGAAGGCAATCTGCGCGGCCGGAGCGACGACCATGAGCAGCTCGCGGGTCGTGACGAGAGACGCTGCGCGAGCGCCGATCAAGACCGCGATGGAAGCGGCAGCGAGCGCGTAGACCAGCCTGGCGCTCACACGCAGCCCGTGGACGACCGGGTACGTGGGCACCCCCACCGCGCGATCGCCGTCGGCGTCGCGGAGATCGTAGATGATCTCGAAGCTGTGCTCGAACAGGAAGAAGAAGAGCCCGACGGACACCATCCCCGGCACGCTCATCGTGAGCGGCTCGCCGCGGCCGAGGAGCGGGTAGCCGACGACGCTGAGCATGAACATCACCGCGCTCATGCTGTTCTTCAGCACGTAGAGGTCCTTGAATCGCCGGAGCCCGCGCGCGGTCGGGACGTAACGGAAGCTGTAGCCGAGGCCGAGCGCATGGAAGATCACCCGGTCGAGCGTGAGCCGCCACGGGAGAACGAGCGCCACGATCACGAACGAGACGGCGAGCGCGAGGAGGCACGCGCGGACGATCGTGCGAGCGTTCCGCGCGACGAGCTCGGTGGCGGTGATGCCGTTCAGCCGATCCTCGTCGACGTCCGTGGCCCGGTTCAGCAGGTTGACGATGCTCCAGTCGAAGCCACACAGCAGCGCCAGGCCGACCGGATAGACCCCGCGGAACAGGTAGCCGAACACGAGGGTCGCCGCGACGGCGATGGCGACGATGTGGAGGCGGAGGGCGGAGGCGACGTCCTTCATTCGAGGCGGCGGACCGTAGCCGAACGGCTTGGCACGTGGGGGCGACAATGCGAACGTCCACCGCTCGATGCTCGGGATCGAAGCCACGTGTACCGCGATCCTCGTCGTCTACCTGCTCGCGAGCGGGACGGACCGACCGACGCTCGAGCGTGCCGCCGGCATCATGGCAGGCGCGTGGCTCGCGGAGGACAGCTGTATCCGCGCGTACGGCTTCTACCAGTACACGCCTGGCTGGCACCTGTGGCTCGACCGCGTGCCGCTGATGATCGTGCTCATCTGGCCCGCAGTCGTGATGAGCGCGCGGCGGATCGCGACTGCGGCGCTCGGTACTTGTGGTGCCGAAGCGACCCCGCTCGCCGCCCTCACGGGCGCGATCGTCACGTTCGACGCCGCGCTCATCGAGCCGATCGCGGTGCACGCGAACCTCTGGAGCTGGAACGAGCCAGGCATCTTCGGGGTGCCGCCGATCGGCATCCTCGGGTGGGGCTTCTACGCCGCGGTGGTCACCTGGCTCGACGCGCGTCCCGCGCCTGTGGTGACGAGGCGTCTGCTCGCTCCGATGGCTGCGCTGCTGACTCACGCGGCGCTGCTCCTCTCGTGGTGGGGAGCGCTGCGGTGGGTGGCGAGAGGGACCCTTTCACCGGCGCTTGCGATGCTCTTCATCGGTGTCGTCTCCGTGGGCGCCACGGTTGGCGTGGTGCGGACCCACGCGCGTCTGGCCGCGGGCGATCTCTTCGCGCGCGGCGTGGCGACGCTCTTCTTCGGCGCCCTCCTGGCGCGAGGCTGGGACGGTTCGCTTGCGCTCTACGCGAGCGCGTTCACGCTGCCGCACCTGGTCCTGTGCGGAACGAGCGCTCCCAGGAAGAGCACGCCCGAACCCTGAGCTAGCCGGCGGGCAGCTCGCGAAGCGTCGTCAGAGCGAAGGCGCCTGCAGCTCGTGACGGTGACGGCGCTCCACCCGACGACATCAATAGCCGAGCAGAGCTCCCGAGTACCCGCGCGCGGCGATGAAGAGCGCCTCCTCGTTGAACCCGTGATAGCTGCCGTACTTCGCCTTCAGCGGGTCGTACACCGAGTGAAAGCCGGCCAGCAGCCCCGACTCCGTGTCCGGCAGACCGTACCTCGCGAGCGCCTCGAGCGACAGCCGGCGGACATCTCTGGCGAACTGCAGGGACTCGATGAAATCCGCCTTCTTTCCCATTCCGAAATGGCTCGGGATCCAGGCGTCGAAGTCGAGGTGCGAGAGCCGGTCCATCTGCTGCAGCACCCCCGGCATGTACATGTCGGGTCCGCCCATCGGGAACACCGTACGGACGAGCCCCATGTCGGCCGTGTGCAGGAGCTTTTCGCCCGGCAAGTAGAACGCGTAAAGCGTGTCCGTGTGAGAGTGGCCGAGGTAGAGAAGATCGATCTCCACGCCGCCGATCACGAACTTCTGGTCTCCCTCGATCAGCTTCGTGGGCGGGAGGATGTCGCGGGTCGCGGGGCTGTCGGCGAGCTCCTTCCAGTACTCCGGGCACTTCGCGTGCGCGACGACGTTCTGGGGGTGGAGCACCGCGCCGCCGGGGACGTGATCGAGGTGGTAGTGCGAATAGAACATCGTGTGCACGGGCTTGCCCGGCGCGAGCTTGTCGAGCTCGGCCTTCAGCAGGCGGGCGGCCTCCGGGTTCATCGGGTCGGTCACGACGAACCCGTCGTCCGTGAGCACGACCATGCTGCGATCCCACGTCCATCGGAACGCGTAGACGCGATCGGTCACCTTGGTGAGGTCAGACCCGGCGAGATGCTCGGGGTCGGGGATGTAATGCACCTGCTCCTCGACGGCCCGGTCGACCGCATATTCGCGGAGGTTGCACGCGCTCGCGCCAAGCAGCAGTGTCAGCACGTAGACCCGCGCGATGCTCCGGGTCGCTGCCACTCCCACGCTCTCAAGAACACCCATGATTCGCCCCTCCTCGCACGGTTCACCGAGCGACTAGACACTGACTAGTTCATCGCGAATCGTCAAGGCGAATTCTTCTGCCGTCCGTCGGCGAAGCCCTCCCTCCTTCCTCCCGGCTCGCACACCATGCCCAAACGAAAGCCGACCCCTCGACCGACGGACCTGCGACGCGCCATCCTCGACGCGAGCCTCGCGCTCCTCGAGGACGGCGTCGCAGCGCTGAGCATGCGCGAGGTCGCCCGCCGCGCGCACGTGACGCACGCCGCGCCGTACCACCACTTTCCGGACCGCGGCGCGATCATGGCGGCGCTCGCGCAGGAAGGGTTCGACCTCATGGCTGCGCAGATGGACGCCGCCATGCGCCTCGAGCCGGTCGGATCCATCGCCCGGTTCGAGGCGATCGGCCGGGCGTACGTCACGTTCGCCGTGGAGCACGCGCCCTACATGCGGGTGATGTTTCGCCCCGAGCTCTTCCCCGCGGCTGTGCATCCGAAGGTCGACGAGTGTGCCCTGTGCGCCATGCAGATCCTCGTCGACTGCGTGGCCGAGTGCCAGAAGGGAGGAACGATCCCCGCCGGCGACGCCTCCGGGATCGTGCTCACCTCGTGGGCGGCGATGCACGGGCTCGCGATGCTCTGGATCGACGGTCCTCTCTCGCGTCTGTATCCAGCCTCGTCGCCGCTCGTGATGGCGGAGGCGGTCACGTCGGCGCTCGGAGGGCTCCTCGTGGCGGCGAGTCGACGAATGGATCGAGGAGCACCTCCGGATCCAGTACCCTCGACGCATGGCCCGCGCGCATCTCCTCGTCGTCGATGACGAGCCCTCCATCCTCACGACCCTGCAGAAGGCGCTCACGCTCGAAGGGTACGGGGTCGACGTCGCGGGCGGCGTGAAGGTCGCCGAGGAGAAGCTCCGGAAGCGCAGCTACGACCTCTGCCTCTTCGACGTGACGCTCCCCGACGGAAACGGGCTCGACCTCCTGCAGTACGTGCGGACGGCGAAGCTCGACACCCCCGTCGTGATGATGAGCGGCCACGCGACGATAGACACTGCGGTCAAGGCGACGAAGCTCGGCGCCATCCACTTCCTCGAGAAGCCGCTCAACACCGACGCGCTCCTCATCACCGTGGAGACCGCGCTCCGGCTCGATCGCGCCGAGGCCGAGGCGAAGGCGCTGCGGGCCGCGACAGGGACGACGGGCGACATCGTGGGGGAGTCGCCCGAGATCAAGCGCCTGAGCGAGCTCATCGCCCGCGCGGCGAAGAGCTCGGCGAGCGTGCTGGTGACGGGAGAACGAGGGACGGGGAAAGAGCTCGTCGCGCGGGCGATCCACATGCTCTCGCCACGCGCGAAGGGTCCTCTCGAGAAGCTGAACTGCGCCGCGGTGCCTGGCGAGCTCATCGAGAGCGAGCTGTTCGGTCACGAAGCGGGCGCGTTCACGGGGGCGACGAAGCAGCGGCGAGGAAAGTTCGAGCGGGCGAGCGGGGGGACGCTCTTCCTCGACGAGGTCGGCGACATGCCGCTCGCGATGCAGGCGAAGCTGCTGCGCGTGCTTCAGGAGCGCGAGATCGAGCGGGTCGGTGGGAACGAGACCATCAAGGTCGACGCGCGCGTCGTCGCTGCCACGAACCGGGACCTCGTCCTCGCGTGCGAGAAGGGGGAGTTCCGCGCCGACCTCTACGATCGACTGAACGTCGTCCCGCTCGCGATCCCTCCCTTGCGCGCGCGGCGCGACGACATCCCTCGCCTCGCGCGCCACTTCCTCGACCTCGCGTGCAAGGCGAACGACCGCCCGCACCTCGAGATGACGGCGGGCGCCATCGAGCTCTTGTCTGGCTACAGCTTTCCAGGGAACGTGCGCGAGCTCCGGAACGTCATCGAGCGTCTGGTGATCCTCACACCGGGCGAGTCGATCGCGGAGGATGACGTGCGCACCTGCCTGCCTGGTGCAGCCGCGCCGCGCCAGACGGGCCTCTATCGCAACGGCGTTCCGTTTCGCGTCCTGGCCGAAGAGGCCGAGCGCACCATTCTCCAGGAGGCGCTCGCGCATCACGGCGGGCAGATGGCGAAGGTCGCTCGCGCGCTCGATCTCGAGCGCAGCCACCTCTACAAGAAGGCGCGCGCCCTCGGGCTGCGCGGCGACAAGGGGGACGAGAAGGGGGACGACGAGGCGTAGCCCCTCAGGGGTTGCTGAACGAGGGCGCGATAGTCTGGGCCTTTCACGCCAATCGAAACATCGTGTTGGCCAGCGCGACCGCGAGGTCCCATCGTGACCTCACCAGCGCATGACCCCATCGAGGAGACCAGGATGACTCTGCCACACGGACAGGATCGAACCGTCGACGTTGCCGTCGTCGGAGCGGGGACCGCGGGCCTCGCGGCCTATCGCGCCGCCGTCGCGGCGGGCAAGCGCGCCCTCATCATCGAGGCGGGCCCCTTTGGCACCACGTGCGCGCGCGTCGGCTGCATGCCGAGCAAGCTGCTGATCGCTGCGGCCGAGGCTGCGCACCACGCGAAGCATGCGGCCCCGTTCGGGGTCCATGCGGAGGTCCGCGTCGACGGCCGCGAGGTGATGGACCGTGTGCGCCGCGAGCGGGACCGCTTCGTCGGCTTCGTCGTCGAGGGCGTCGAGAAGATCCCGGCGGAGGACAAGCTCCTGGGGCGCGCGGCGATCGTCGCGCCCGGCGAGCTCGCCGTCGGGGACGCGAGGGTCCACGCGACGGCCATCGTGATCGCCACGGGCTCGTCTCCCGTGGTCCCGAGCGCGTTCGAAGGGCTCGGGGACCGTGTCGTCATCAACGACGACGTCTTCTCGTGGAACGAGCTGCCCCCGAGCGTGGCCGTGTTCGGCGCCGGAGTGATCGGGCTCGAGATCGGGCAGGCGCTCGCGCGGCTCGGCGTGAGGGTGCGCATCTTCGGTCGCAACGGCGGCGTGGCCGGCTTGAGCGACCCGGACGTGAGGCGGGCGGCGCTCCAGGCGTTTCAAGCCGAGCTGCCGTTCGACCCGGACGCGAAGGTCCTCCAGCTGGCGCGCGTGGGAGAGAGCGTCACGGTTCGCTTCGTCGACGTGGACGGTAGCGAGAGGACCGAGTCGTTCGCGTACGCGCTCGTCGCGGCTGGACGGAGGCCCAACCTCGCCGGGCTCGGCCTCGAGCGAGCCGGCGTCGCCAGAGCTCCGGGCGAGGGCGTGGCGTACGACCCGAAGACGCTCCAGTGCGGCACGTCCTCCGTGTTCCTCGCGGGCGACGTGAACGACGACGTGCCTCTTCTCCACGAGGCCGCCGACGAGGGAAGGATCGCCGGCGAGAACGCCGCTCGGTTTCCCGACGTGCGCGCGGGGCTCCGGCGCAGTCGGCTATCGATCGTGTTCACCGAACCGCAGATCGCCGTCGTGGGGACGCGCTTCTCCGATCTCGGGCGCGATCGCGCGATCGTCACGGGAGAGGTGAGCTTCGTCGACCAGGGGCGGAGCCGCGTCATGCTCCAGAACCAAGGCCTGCTCCACGTCTATGCCGACGCGAAGACCGGTCGCTTCCTCGGCGCCGAGCTCGCCGGCCCACGCGCCGAGCACCTCGGGCACTTGCTCGCGTGGGCGCACCAGCAAGAGCTGACGATCGCGCAAATGCTGACCATGCCGTTCTACCACCCCGTCGTCGAAGAGGGGCTTCGTACCGCGCTCCGTGACGCGCAGTCGAAGCTCTCTCACCTCTAGCCAGGAACACGAAGGAACCGCTCATGCTCAAGAACATCGAAGGCCAGCGCATCCCCTCTCTCACCTTTCGTACCCGCCAGGACGATCGGTGGAAGGACGTCACGACGGAGGAGCTCTTCGCCGGAAAGACGCTCGTCGTCTTCGCGCTCCCCGGCGCGTTCACCCCCACGTGCTCCAGCAGCCACGTCCCGCGCTACGAGGAGCTCGCTCCGATGCTGAAGGCGCGCGGCGTCGACGAGATCGTCTGCGTGTCGGTGAACGACGCGTTCGTCATGGCCGAGTGGGCGAAGGACCAGCAAACGAGCCACGTGCGGTTCGTGCCGGACGGCAACGGCGAGCTCGCGCAGGCGATGGGGATGCTCGTCGACAAGCGGAGCCTCGGCTTCGGGCAACGCTCGTGGCGTTACTCGATGCTGGTCAAGGACGGCGTCATCAAGAAGATGTTCATCGAGCCGGAGAAGGACGGCGACCCGTTCGAGGTCTCCGACGCAGACACGATGCTGCGCTATCTCGCCCCCGACGCGAAGCCTCCCTCCGACATCCTTCTCTTCACGAAGCCGAACTGCGGCTTCTGCGTCAAAGCGAAGAAGGCGCTCGACGATCGCGGGCTCGTGTACGAGGAAGTGCCGTCGTCGCCGCGGCGCCTGCGGGCGGTGAGCGGGAAGGGCACGACGCCGCAAGTGTTCGTCGACGGCGAGCTCGTCGGCGGCGCGGACGAGCTCGAGGCGTTCCTCGCTGCGCGACGGTAGCGGGCGAGCAGCGCGCCAGAGCCTGCGCGCGCGCCACACAGTCACATCCGCATGACGCACTTTGCTCCGGAGCGCTCACGTCGCGGCCCCGCGCGTCGGCCGTTTCTCCTCCCTCCCATGAGGCATGGGCCCTGCACGTCGGCGATGTTTCCCCGCAGGTCGCGGGGCGTCCACGAGGAGATCCCATATGCTCTGTAGAGACGTGATGAAGACCAGCCCGCACAGCGTCCGCGCCACCGATTCAGTCCAGAATGCAGCCAAGAAGATGCGCGATCAGAACATCGGCTTTCTCCCCGTGTGCGACGGCGGCAACAAGGTCATCGGGACGATCACCGACCGCGACATCGCGCTGCGCTGCGTCGCTGCGGGGCGCGCGACGACGTCCCCGATCGAAGCGTTCATGACGCGCGGCGCGGTTTCTTGCCTTCCGACGGACGACATCGCCAAGGCGCACGCGCTCATGGGTCAGCACAAGAAGTCGCGCATGATGTGCTGTGACGAGGACGGCACGCTCTTGGGCGTGATCAGCCTCTCCGACATGGCGACCCTCACCGACGGGCCCGCGATCATGAACACGCTGAGGCAGGTCGTCACGCGCGAGGTCCGCGCGTAGATCGCGAGGACCGAAGAGGTCGGCCTCGGCGCTCGCGCGTGCCCCCCGAGAGGGTGCGAGGCGCCACCGAGGTCCGACCTGCCACGACAATTCGCCAGGGAGCGCGGTTGCTCCCGGACGCAGCCGCTCAGCTCGCGCTGGATCGCTCGCGCTGGAGCCGGAGCTGAACGTGTCTCTCCACTGTCGTGACGGCGTCGCGAACCGTCCGGATGCGGCTCGCTTCTTCGTCGGGAATCTCGATGTTGAACGCCTCCTCGAACACGACGGTCAGCTCGACGACCGCGAGCGAATCGGCGCCGAGGTCATCCACGAACCTCGTGGGGGCGTAGAGCCCGCGACCGTGCACGTTGAGCTGACGACGGATGACGTCGACGACCTTCCTCTCGAGCTCCCTTCCGTCGCTCATGTGCCCGTCTCCGCACCCGCATGGTGCGCGATCGGTCGATCTGCTCTCCGCGCTCCTGCCGCGCTGTCGCGAGACAACCAGCGCGTGAGCTGCACGGCGACAGTCCGCAGGTCGTCCGCCCTGTCGACGACGACGGCGCGGAGAGCGCCAGGGAGCCACCCCGCGGGGAAAGCGTCGACGAGCTGGCTGCCGTCTCCGTCGGGGAGCTCACGCTGGACCACGATGGCGTCGATCTCTCGCCCGCATTCGAGCCACTCTCTTGCCCCTCGCAGGTCGGAGGCCTCGAGGACGCGGAAGCGGCCTCCAAGCAAGTACCTCATCGTGAAGCGCGACTCCGGCGACGGGTCCACGACCAAGACGACGGATGTTCGACCTGCGCTCGCGTGCAGACTGTTCATGCGACTCCTCAGCCTTCGCAAGCCGGCGTCTGCGCCGGCGCGAGGCGGGTCGACCCAAGCAAGACCTACACCTCGCAATCTCATCTGTGCCGACACGCACGTTGTTCAGCCATCTCGTGGCACGAGGCGCCCGACGTCGCATGCCGCCACGCAGCATCTCGCCACAGTGCGCGTGGGCGCCACGGCTCTCGATTGGCACGCCATGCTTGACGCGCCCTCGTGATGCGGGGGCGCTTCCCGGGAACCAGCGGTGTGGCGATCGCACGCAGCTCGCAAGTCGGGCCGTCACACACCGGGCGCGCGACTTGCTTCCGTGCAATCTTCGTGAAGGTCGCCCCCCCCCCCGCGATCTGAGGACGTCGAGGCGAGCGATTGGGAAATACGACGCGATCTTCGTTGCGCGCTGACCGGAATGTTCGCGGGTCATCTCCTCGAGTCTCGGACATGGCTTCCATGACGACATGGCTGCTCATGAACGGGTCGGTGCGTCGGTTCGCCACCACCTTCACCGCGGACGAAGAGGCGTTCGGCTTTCACGTCATCGAGCCCCCGACCGGCGTTCGCGCGATCGTTCGAGATCTGCCGTTCGGCCTGCACGCGGTCAAGGTACAGACGGACGCGGGCGAGACCGAATACACCGTTTGCGACGACGAGCTCCAGCCGCTCTACACGCCCGCGAAGTCTCTCTTCGAGCTGCACGAACGCTTCGCCGACGATCGAGATCGTTGACGCGTCGGCTGGTGGAACGAGCGACTGGCCCCGCGATTGCTTGACCGCTTGCATGCTCGCGCACGCCGCCCCTTCGCTCGCGACCGTCGATGCAAATGACAACGCCCAGCTCGCGGCGGACCATCGGCTCACGCACGTGCGGGCGCAGCTCGCGGTCGTGCGATCGCTCACGGATCATGCGGAGCAATCGATCCGCGCAGACAACGCGGAGGCGCTTCGCGATCAGCTCATCGAGGAGATGACGCGACTGGGCTGCCGATTCTTCGAGGCCGCGGCGTCCATGACTCGAGCGACGAGCGAGGACACATGCCGAGCCCCGTGACACGATCGGTCTGGGGCGCGGCGCCGCACCGCGTGGGCTGACGTGGCGCTTCGGCACACCGACGCCATGAGTGATCGACGATGTCTCGAGTGACCCCCATCGACCGGATAGCCGAGCGCGAACGCATGGTGGCCGAGCAGATCGTCGCGCGCGGCATCCGCGATCCGCGAGTCCTCGCGGCGCTGCGCACGGTCCCGCGGGAGCTCTTCGTCCCCGCGGCGGCGCAGGATCTCGCGTACGACGATCGTCCTCTGTCAATCGGTGACGGGCAGACCATCTCGCAGCCCTACATCGTGGCGATCACGCTCGCATCGCTCGGACTCGCGGGAACGGAGCGCGTTCTCGAGATCGGTACCGGCTCGGGCTACGTCGCGGCGTTGCTGACGCTGCTCGCGCGCCGGGGCGAGGTCTACTCCATCGAGCGACTGAGCTCGCTCGCTCGGTCCGCGCAGGCACGACTGGAAAGCTGTGGATATCCGGTCCACGTGAAGGATGGGGACGGGACGCTCGGGTGGCCCGAGCACGCGCCGTTCGACGCCATCGCGGTCTCCGCCGCAGGTCCGTACGTGCCGGAGGCACTCCTCGAGCAGACCGCGCCGGGCGGGCGCGTCGTCATTCCTGTGCGACGCGGCTCGAGGCAGGTGCTCCTCCGCGTGATCCGCATGCCCGGCGACGGCGTGCATATGGAGCCCATCGAGGACGTTTGCTTCGTCCCGCTGATCGGCGCTCAAGGCGAGCCCGAGCGCTGAATCGACCTCACCCCGAGGAGTGACGCAGACGCACCGCGGTCGACGGACTGTCCGGTGCGTCGATCGCGTGCAAGAGCCCGAGCAGGTTCGGGAGATCGATGGGCTTGTGAAGCTCGTGCATCTTCCCGAAAGGTCGCATCTGACCGACGCCCGAGAGGACGCCGACCGGAATCGCGGCGAGCTCCGGGTCCCGCTGAAGCTCCGCGTAGAGATCCCACCCGTTCATCACGGGCATCATCAGATCGAGCAGGATCAGGTGCGGCAGCGTGACGGTGCGGAGAAGCCTGAGCGCCGCGCGCCCGTCACCGGCGTCGAGCACCGTACAGCCCTCGTCTTCCAGGACTCCTCTGAGCGTCTCGCGGAAGTCGTCATCGTCGTCGACGATCAGTATGCGAGTTGCGCGTCCCATGACTTCGACTCCGCCTCCATGCTGAGGTCTGAAGGCTCATCAGGAAGCGATACCGAAGAGAGCGCCCACCCTCCTTTTAAGGCTGTGTACGGGGCTCGTCCATAGGGGAGCTCGACAAACGCGAAAAGAGGCACCCGAGGTCAGCCGCTCGCGCCTCGATATTCGAAGTGCCACCGGTTTCGCGTGAGGTCGTCGACCCTAAGATGCGCCGGTGAGCCTCCGTGTCGCGTCGCACCTGGCTCTTCCCTTGAGTCTGCGACCTGGTCCAAGGCCGAGCTGGGCGAGGCATGTGGCGTGCTTGTCAGGCGGAGTCCACGCCTGTACCGCACCCGGCTCGACCGGAAGGATCATCCATGAAGCTCTCCGTCACGAAGAACGGCCCCTACCTCGTCGAGGGCTCGGTGCCGCTCGCCAACCAGCACGTGGTCACGAACGAGCGCGGCGAATCGCTCGAGTGGCGCGAGGGCAAGGCGTTCCCGCCGTCGAAGAAGTATGCCCTCTGCCGCTGTGGAGGCTCGCGGACAAAGCCCTATTGCGACGGGACCCACATGCGAAATGGATTCGACGGGACGGAGACCGCGAGCCGCGAGCCGTACGATGCGGTGGCCGAAAGATTCGACGGCCCGACCATGGTGCTGGAGGATGCGGTCAGCCTGTGCGCGGGGGCGCGTTTCTGCGATCCCCACGGGCAAGTGTGGAATCTCGTGCGGAAGAGCGACGACCCGCGTGCGGCTGCGCTGGTCGAGCACCAGACGGGCCATTGTCCGTCAGGGCGGCTGCTCGCGAAGACGCGCGCGACGGGCGAAGCGATCGAGCCTCGCTTCGCGCCGTCACTCGGCCTGGTGCAGGACACCGCGCAGGAGGTCAGTGGCCCGATCTGGGTGCGCGGTGGCCTTCCGGTCACCGGTGCCGATGGTCGCGAGTACGAGGTGCGCAACCGCATGACTCTGTGCCGATGTGGGGCGTCGACCAACAAGCCGTTCTGTGACGGGTCGCATGTTTCGATCGGCTTCAATGACCAGGAGTGACATCGGCAGCATCCGTGGGACCGGGACCGGGCGCGTGGCCCGTCCGTTGCTACGTGGCGGTCGCGAGGAGAACGCGATGGCAAAGCCCTTCCGTGAATGGACCGTCCTGCCTCATGGCAAGCTGAGCCACGTCGACGAGAACATCCTCTCCGTCACAGGGCTCTTGCAAATGCCGCCGATGGGCGTCCTCGGCAGGAGGATGACGGTCGTACGACTGAGCGATGGGCGCCTCGTCGTGTACAGCGCCATTGCGCTGCACGAGACGGAAATGAACGCGCTCGAGTCGTTCGGGCAACCCGCCTTCCTCATCGTGCCGAATGACATCCATCGGATGGACGTGAAGCCGTGGAAGGACCGCTACCCGGCGATGACGGTCGTGGCGCCCCCGGCGGCGCGCGCGAAGGTGGAGGAGGTCGTGCACGTGGACGACAGCTGGGTGGACTTCGCCGACCCGTCGGTCCGCTTCCTGGTGGTACAGGGTACAGGCGACCGCGAGGCCGCGCTGTGGGTCGACACCGACAGCGGCACGACCCTGGTGCTCAATGATCTCATCTTCAACCTCGCCAATCGCGAAGGGCTCCGTGGCTGGCTCTTCAAGACGATCGGAATGACGGGCGACGAGCCTCATATCCCGCCCCCCGTCCGGATGCGGCAAGTGAAGGACCGGGCCGCGCTGCGGGCGCAGCTCGAAAGCTGGTCTCGCCTCCCGAGCCTGAAGCGCGTCATCATATCGCACGGCAACATCATCGCCGAGGACGCCGGACGCGTCCTCGGACGCATCGCCCACGATCTGGCAGCTTGACCAGTTCGCCCGCAGCTCGTGAACGGAGACAATCCAATGGTGGCAGGAAGCGACGCCGAGGTGACCTCGGCCAACCGCACGACGCTGGAGCGCCCGACCGACCGCGAGCTGGTCATCGCTCGAACGTTCAACGGGCCGTCGCGGGTGGTGTTCGACGCGTGGACGAAGCCGGAGCTCCTCAAGCGCTGGTGGGCGCCTCGCTCGCTCGGAGTCTCGCTCTTCTCGTGCGACGCCGACGTGCGGGTCGACGGAGCCTATCGGTACGTCTTCGGTCGCGCGGCGGATGCGCCGATGGCGTTCTCGGGTGTCTACACCAAGGTCTCGCCTCCGTCGTGTCTGGTGTACACGCAGATGTTCGAGGCCGCGCGCGAAGCCGGGGAAGCGATCGTGACTGCCACCTTCGACGAGCAACACGGAAAGACCCACCTGGTGCTGCACTCGCTCTACCCGACGAAGCAGGCGCTCGACGGCGCTCTCGCGGCGGGGATGGAGCGGGGGATGCGCGAGACGATGGATCAGCTCGACAAGCTCGTCGGCTCACTTCGCTGAAGCTCACCTCGGGCGAGCCTAGCGAAGGGACTCCATGAACGCGCAGATCGACATCTACGTCAGGCGACTCGTCCAGAGCGGCAGGACTCTCGTGGTCGTTCAAATCGATCGAGAGTGGACGTACGGCGCGGCGGAGCTCGATCCGATCTCCGCTCTCAACACGGCGGCGCAGAGGGCGGTAGAGGGGGTGGCGCGCTCCGGTCGCAATGTCGGCGTGGCCGCTATCGTCGCCCTGGGTCACGTCGAGCTCGGAGGCGCGGCGACGGCCCTCGGCAGCTCTGAGCCGTCACGCTGCGATGTCGTGGCCATCGCAGCGGCGCCGCCACGCTAGCGGCGCTTCGCCCGACCATCACTGAACCTCGTAGGCTCCGAGCGTGCACGGGCTCTTGCGTGGCTCGCCGCGCTGGTCGGTCTCGGGGCACCCCGTCCCTTTCGCGAGCGCGGGGCTCGTCGCCGGCGGAGCCAGCGTGCCTGTGACTCCGCCGTTGTTCTGCAGCGGGCCAAGGTCGCCATCCGCGATGATCACCGACGACGTGCAAGGCGAGCTCGGGTCGCCCGGGTAGGCCATGTTCGATCCTGCGCCGGAGTGGGTGTGGTCGCAGCTCGCTTCTCCGTCGATGTCGCCCGCGGTGTTGTCGTCGACGAGGGTGTTCTGGAGCACCACGCCGGTGCCGCCGCCCGCCATGCCATTGCCCGGATTCTTGGCGACCGTCACATTGAGGAGCGTCCCGGTGATCCCGTCGGCGAACCAGACGCCGCCTCCCAGCTCCGCGGTGTTGTAGGCAATGGTGTCGTTCGTGATGGCCGCGATGGCGTCGTGGCCGATCCAGATCCCGCCGCCGAAGTGTGCCGAGTTGTGCGAGATGGTCGTGTTGCTCATCGTGATGGTCGCGTACTCGAGATAGAGACCGCCCGCGTTGCCGCTCGTCGGGTCCACCGAGTTGCCGTCGAAGGTGCAACGATCGATGTTCACGGCCTCATCGTTGTACGCGACGCGGAAGATGGCGCCTCCCGAGGCGTTCGCCGAGTTCTCGGAGAACGTGTCGCCGCACATCGTCCACGACACCATCGCGCCGTCGTACGACATCGCGCCGCCGTCGCCTCCGTTGCCCGGGTTCCCCGAGGTGCCGGTCGCCTTGTTCCCGACGAACGTGCTGTTGACGACCGTGACGTTCTCGTCCTGCGTGCCGATGGCGCCGCCGTTCGAGCCGACGTTGCCCGTGAAGGTGCTCCCTTCGACGACGAGCGTTCCGATGCCCTGGCCGTTGATGGCGCCGCCGGAGACGTCCTCCCCGCTCGTGGCGCACTGGTTGTTCGTGAACGTGCAGTCGATGACGGTGAGAGATCCGCCGTCCTCGAAGATCGCAGCACCCCCCGCCGTCGTCGCCTTCGTGTTCGCGACATCGGTCGTGTAGCCGTCGGTGAAGGTGAGGTTCTGGACCGTGAGCAGCGGCGTCGCCACGTTCCACGCGCTCTTGATGTGGAGGATGCGCGTCGCCTTGCCGCCGCTGAGCGTGACGAGGTGGCCGCCGTCGATCGTCGTATCGGTGGTGACAGGGACCTCCGCGGTGACTGTGATGGTCGTGGGCGAAGCACCGCAGTCGAAGGTGACGATGCCGCCCTTGACGACCGCGGCGTCGAGCGCAGCTTCCGTACAGCTGGCTGCGGTCCCGGTGCCCACGACCGTCGTGGGCTTCGTCGTGTCGGCGGCTTGCGTCGGGAGGCTGCAGGTCGCAGCGGGAGGTGGGGGCGCGACGCCGTCGTAGCCCGCGTCGAAGCCGCCGCCCGAGGCTCCGGATCCCGAACCGGAGCCCGATCGCGACGTGGAGCCGCCCGATCCTGCCGACGTCGAGCCTCCCGTGCTCGAGCCGTGGCCCGCGACGCCGCTACTGCAGGCGATGCTCGCAGCGAGCGAGATCGGAAGCCACCGCACCCGCATCCGGAGAGCGTATCACGCGCCCTCGCGGTGAGAGCCGGTGACCTCCCGCGCAAACGCCCCGATCTCCTCGACCGCAAGTCTGCCATCCCCGAGCACGGCTGCGAACAGCGGCCAGTCGTGGAAGCAGTCGTCCCAGACCCTCAGCCTCGCGTCGACGCCGGCGGCGCGCGCGCGCGCTGCGAACGCGACGACCTGATCGAGGATCATCTCGGCACCACCGACCTGCACGAGGAGCGGCGGGAGCTCGCGCAGGTCGGCGCGCAGAGGAGACGCTCGCGGATCTGCCTCGTCCGCCCCGTCGAGCACGGTGCGAGCCCAGTGCTGGACGAGCGCCGGGGTGAAGAAGTCGTGCGGCTGATTGCTGACGAGCGTCCCGCCGCGCGCCGCGAGGTCGACCCATGGCGACACCAGGACGGCGCCTGCCGGTAGCGCGACGCCACGCTCACGAAGGGCCACCAAGAGCGATGCCGTGAGCCCGCCGCCCGCCGAGTCGCCTGCGACGACGATGCTCGTGGCGGGGATTCCCGATGCTACGAGCGCCTCGTAGGCGGCGATGGCGTCGTCGAGGGCGGCGGGGAAGGGATGCTCGGGCGCCAACCGGTAACCGACGACGACGGCGCAGGCGTTCGCCGCACGCGCGATTCGCAGCGCGAAGTCGCGGTACTCGTCGATCGTCCCGAAGACGTACGCGCCGCCGTGCAGGTAAAGGAGCGTTGTCCGGTTGCGTGCGTCGGGGTCCGCCAGCAGCTCATTGGGCGTGATCCACTCCGCCTCCATGCCCGCGAGGCGCGTCCGCTCGAAGCGACCCCCGCGAACGGCGATCGACGGGAGCGCGATGGCCCGCCACGTCCTTCGCTGAAAGGCCCACGTCTCGGGCGCCAGGCGCGCGAACTCGCGCTTCATCCCGGTGGCGATGACCTCGTGCGTCCACGTCCATCGCGGTAGGGCTGGGCCCCGACGAGCGCGCGCGAGCGTCACGGCGATCGCCGTGCGCCAGACCCTCATCGCCACGCCGAGACGGAGGAGCACGTCCGCTGGATAGGGCAGGTGTGCGCGCGCGCCAAGGGCGCGCCGCTTTCCCGCGCGCGCCGCCCATCGTAGGCTGTGCGAATGACCCGGCCTGCGACGCCGATCCCGGACCCGCCCGAAGACGCCGAGGAGGACCGACCGACGGTCGCCCCGCCCTTCGATGTCCACGCGTTCGCGCGTGACTCTGGTGAGGCAGACCTCGAGAGCGAAGACGCCGAGGAAGACCGACCGACCGTCCTGCCGCCGTTCGATGCCGATGCGTTCGCGCGTGACTCGGAGCTGAGGCTCAAGGCCGTCGTTCCCCCCCGTGGCGAGACGACGACCGACGAGGCCCGGCGGCTTCTCGAAGACGGAAAGCCAGAGGACGCGCTGTTCCTTCTCGCGCCCCTGCTCGAGCAGGCGCCTCTCGGCTCGGAGGCACGGGCGCTCGCGAACGAGTGCGGAGAAGCGCTGGAACGAGAGTGCTGGCTCGTGATCGGGTCACGCTCGGCCATCCTGCGCGTGGCCGTCTCGCCGGAGGAGCTGAAGGGGTTCACCCTCGATCACGTGAGCGGGTTCCTGCTGTCGCTGATGGACCAGGTCACCGACGTCGAGCTCCTGCTCGACATCTCCGGGCTGCCCCGCTTGCTCGCTCTGCGTCACCTTCGCGGCCTCGTCACGCGTGGAGTCGTCGTCGAGAGGAATGGCGCGCCGCCGAGGTGAACGGCGCGCCGTCACGACCCACGACACGAGTTCGGCTGTCGCTGCACGATTCCGTCGAGAGGAAGGACAATGGATTCGCGGACGACTCGATAGGCCGTCGATGCTGGCCTGGCGGGAATTCGGGGGTATAAGCAGCGCAGTCGCATCGTCCGGTTGTTCGACACCAGGTGTTCACCATGACTTCGTATCGCCATCTCGGAAAAGCCCTGTGTGCGCCCTGCGTCGCACTCGCCCTGTGTCTCGGGGTGACGGAGGACGCGCACGCGACGCTTGGCGGCGACGTCCCGTCGATCCGAGCAAACCTCGCCTCGCTCGGCGCCACGCTTCAGCTCGCAACGTCCGACCGGCACGAGCTGGTCCTTCCTTCGGGCACCGTGGTGCGCGAATACGTGTCACCCGCGGGCGTCGTCTACGCGATCTCCTGGCGAGGCTCGGGCCTGGCCAACCTTCGCGAGCTCCTCGGCCCCTACTTCGCGCAGGTGGAGCACGCGCGCCACTCGGGCGGGCACCACCTTCTGAACCTCGTCGGCACTGACCTCGTCGTCCGAGCAATGGGGCATCGCCACTCCTTCGCGGGGCACGCGTGGGTCCCATCCCTCGTACCGGCAGGTGTCGACGCCGGCGCACTTCCGTAGGAGACGATGATGGCACGAACACCTTGGCTCCTCGTCGTCCCGGTAGTTGTGGTTGCGGCGTGCTCGAGCAGTAGCAACGGCGGCGGACTGGCCGATGGCGGCTCCGGAAGCTCGACTGCCAGCGGCTCGACCCAGACGCACTCGGGCTCCGCGAGCGGGGGGCCGACGTCGTCTTCGGGGGCCTCCGGCACCCTCGGACCGGTCACCGACGGTGGAACGTCGACCGGCAGCTCCAGCGGCGGCTCGTCGACCAGCTCCTCGGGCGCGACCGACAGCGACGGCGGCGCGGCGGTGGGGACCAATACCGTTCCCGTCGTCGTCAACAATGGCCCTTCCGCCGCAGGGGGCTCGAACAACGTACCGTTCGTCACCGTCACGGTGTGCGTGCCCGGATCGTCGACGGACTGCGCGACGATCGACTTCGTCAGCGTCGACACGGGCTCGAGTGGGCTTCGCCTCATCGCGTCAGCGCTCCCGTCCAGCTTCACGCTTCCGCAGGTGATGGCGTCCACGGGCGACCCGCTCGGCGAATGCTTCTCGTTCGGCGACGGCACGACGTGGGGCTCGGTGCGCTCCGCCGACCTGCAGATAGGCGGGGAGATCGCGCACAACATCCCCATCCAGCTCATGGGGGATCCCGCGTATGCGGCGGCGCCGTCGTCGTGCTCGAGCTACGGTCTCGAGGACACGGTCGCGGATTTCGGGGGCAACGGGATCATCGGCATCAACCAGATCATCGCCGACTGCGGATCCGGCTGCGCCTCGTCGAACAGCGATGGCGTCCCTGCGTATTTCTCGTGTTCCGGAAGCACCTGCAACGTCGTGGGCGTGATGGACTCCAAGCAGGTGTCGAACCCGATCGCGTCGTTCGCGCAGGACAACAACGGTGCGTTCTTCGATTTCCCGTCGGTCGCCGCAAGCGGCGCCGCGACGCTCGACGGGACGCTCGTGTTCGGAATAGGCACGGCGAGCAACAACGCGCTCGGCGGCGCCACGGTGCAGACGGTCGACAGCGACGGAAACTTCACGACGACCTTCAACGGCACGGTGCTCTCGGAGAGCTACGTCGACTCGGGCACGAACACCTACTCGTTCAACGACACCTCGGTCACGCAGTGCACGGGCCAGCTCCAGGGCTGGTACTGCCCATCGTCGCCGTTGAGCCTCAGCGCAACCAACACGGGAATCAACGGCGTCACGACGACCGTCCCGTTTGCGGTCGAGAGCGCCGAGACGCTCTTCAACACGAACGGGACGGCGTTCGACGATCTCGCGACGACAGGTGAGAGCGGCAGCTTCGCGTGGGGCTTCTCGTTCTTCATCGGTCGCAAGGTGTTCGTCGGGCTCGACGGCGCTTCAACACCCGGTGGGAAAGGGCCGTACGTCGCGTATTGACGGACCTGCCACGACCACCCGACGGCCCTGATCGTGGACCGAGAGCCGCCATCGGCTACAGTGCTCGGTGTGAAGCTCTCTCATGGTGGGGCACAGACTTGCGACTGCCAGGCGTTCCCCGGGCAAGGCCCCGAGCGGATCTGCCCGACCTGACGGCGGACGTCGGGGCATGGATCGTGAGCGCCCGGCGCCCTCGGGTAGACGCTGTCGCCTGAGCACGCCCTGATATCCGACACGCCGTGAACGCCCTGGCTGGTGGACGTGTGGCTGGCGCCCATGCGCCGCCGCCCAGGTCTCTTCGCTGGCGTGCGCGAGCGCGCTCCTGACGAGTGCGATCGGTTGCGTGTCGACCGGCGACTACCAACTAGCAACGAACGACGAACGCGCGCACGTTCGTCGTGATGTCTTTGCAGACAGTTGAACGAGGGAACATGTGGACGCTTGAAGCAACGAGCAATCGACGGGACCCGCGGCGATGCCGCTTGCGCGTGCATCGAGCGCGCAACTATGAACTCACGATCAGAACTGCCGATTAGATGGTCGTTCGAGTTGAACGATATACGAATCGATGAACCATGACCGCCTCGAAGGGACGTGTCGGCGCGATCCGATGGGTCGTCACGCTCGGACGGCGTCACATATTCAATCTATCAAGTGAGCAACCCATAAAGGAGTAAGTCATGCGCAATCATAGTCGATTGTACGCGGGGCGCGCGCTGGGCGCGCTGGCCGCAACGGTGAGTCTCGCCTCGTTGTCGAGCGCCCTCGCCCCCGCGTGCTCCAGCGCGACGAGCCCGGCGACGGTCACCCCCGACTCGGGTACGAAGAGCAGCCCGGACGCGGGGAAGCCGGCGGAGGCCAGTGTCGTCGCGAACGACGCTGGCCAGAAACTGAAGCCGTTCCCGGTGGGCGGACCGGCTGATCCGGGCGCCGGCGGCATCTACGTCACGATCTCGGGAGAGTCGAACGCGCTGACCGGCTATCCATTTCCACCCGACAACTTCACGTCGGACACGTACATGTTCGACGGATGGGAGTTCCAGATCGAGGCCTACATCGTCATCGTCGACAAGGTCGCGCTCTGGGCCGACCCGAATCTCAGCGCGACGAATCAAAGCGTTCACGGGCCACAGGTCGCTCACCTCGACGGGCCGTTCGTGGTCGACCTGCACAAGGGCGGTGCCCTCGTCGGGCAAGGCGGGTATCCGGAGGAGTCGACGCCCATCGGCGTCATCACGAACCAGAACGACAACGGCGGGGCGGCGTTCGACCCGACGACGACGTACGGGTTCGGCTTCAGCACAATCCCCGCTGGGCCGATCGCTGGCTACACGGGCGAGGTCGCAGGATACAACGCGTACAACGTGAACCTCGATGAGACCGAGGCCGCCGACTATGCGTATATGGTCGCCAACGGCGCCAGCGTCTACTACCGCGGACATGCGGTCTGGAAGGGGAACGACCCGAGCAACCCGTACAAGTGCACGGAGACCAACGCGGGGTCCGGGGCGGACGCCGGGCTTCTTCATCTCGATGGGGGCCCCGACGGTGGAGTGCTGACCTATACGGCCGAGGGTGGTTACAACTTCGCGGGCGAGCCAGAGTCGGGGATGAACTTCCGCTTCGCGTTCTCGACACCGACGAACTACGTGAACTGCCAGAACTACACGGCAATGGGGGTAGGGATCGGCGGCGAGTCCAACCCTCGCGGCATCCAGGTCTCGCAAAGCGGGTCCGTCTTCGCGCAGGTCACCGTCCACATGGATCACCCGTTCTGGGAGAGCTTCGCGGAGGACACGCCGGTGCACTGGGACCAGATCGCGGCGCAGTACGTCGGAGTCACGCCTGGAGATGGCGGGCTCATCGAGTCTCACATCGATGATTTCCACGGCGTGCCATTCCAGGGCTTCACGGATCACAAGGGGACGCCCATCCCGTGGCGCAACTGCTCCGGACCCAACTACACGCCTCCCGGCAACGGTCAGATGTCGTTCAGTACGCTCACCGTGCCGGTGAACCCGCACGCGAGCAGCCCGGCAGAGGCGATTCGCGACTACTACGACTACATTCGTTATACGCAGTCGACGCAAGGTCACCTGAACTCCCAGGGCCTGTGCTTCATCGACCGACAGTTCCCGAGCCCGCCCGGCGGGTCGTGAACGAGCTGAGCACGGGGGCGCGAAGAACCGCGGGCCGGCCGTCGGCGTCGCGCATCACGGGGACGTGACCGGCGTCCTTCGCGGGAATGGTAACGTGCGCGCATGTCCCCATCGACCCTGCTCGCGACGCTGTTCGGCGGCGCCGCCGTCATGGTCTGGCGCATCCGCGAGACGCAGCGCCCGGTCACCGCGGCGAAGATCCTGATCCCGCCGATGGGCATGACGAGCGGCTTCTGCATGTTCGTCGTGCCAGAGACACGCGTCCCTGTCAGCTGGGGGCTCGTGGCCTTTGCGATCGGGGCGCTGTTCCTGTCGTACCCGCTCGTTCGCAGCTCGTCGCTCTGGCGCAGCGGCGACGTCATCCTCCTCAAGCGCTCGCGCGCGTTCCTGGTCATCCTGCTCGCGCTCGTCGCCGTCCGCCTCGCCGCGCGCCACTACGTCGAGCGGTACGTCGATGCCGTGCAGACCGGCTCGCTCTTCTTCCTGCTCGCCTACGGCATGCTCCTCCCGTGGCGAGTCGTGATGTACCTGCGGTATCGGGCTCTCGTGCGGAGCGCGTGAGATCACCCCGTACCGGCTCGAGCCCCGAAGGTTCTCGCCAGAGCTCGTCACGGGCACGCTCGCAACGAAGACGTGCGATGCTTTTTCGCATGCGCGCGCGAACCCCGCTCGTACACCTCGCCGTGCTCGCGGTCGCTGCGTGCGCGACTCCTGTGGTCTCCGTACCGACGTTCGTGGCTCCGGCCGCACCGCTGGCCCCGCCGGCGTCGGCGACCCCGTCGGCTCCGCCTCCACCCGTCGCGCGGTCGCGTCCAGTGCTCACGGCGCCGAACCCGTCACGTGGCGAGCTCGGCGTCCTCGCGCGGTACCCGGGGTTCCGCCACGTCGATGCGGTCGCCGGGACGCTCGTGCTCTGGGATTGCGATGACGCGCATCACTTCATGCTCCGGATCCTCGACGCCGATCTTCTGCACGGCAGAGACGTCGCGACGGGTCAGGGCTGCTCGTCGGCGACCGTCGTCGATGATCTGCTCGTCGTCGGGAGCACGGCCGCCGCAGGCGCGCGCGGGGTCGCGGTCCACATCCCGAGCGGCGTCGTCGAGCCCTATTTCCCGACCGACGGCGGGCAGCGCCACGAGCCGGACGCGACCCGCAAATCGGGACGGCTCGTCATCGGCAAGACGGTCTACCGCAGCCCGCTCAGGATGGATGAGCAGCTCGAAGAGATCCTCGATACCGCCGACTACGGCATGCCGGACGGAGTCGCGGCCTTCGACGCCGAGACGAAGCACCGCACCTGGCACGCGCTCCGGGGCGTCACGAGCGCGCCCGCCGCGAGCGAAGGGACCCTCGTCGTCCGGATGCCGGACAGTCTCGCCGAGCTCGATCCGAGGACGGGCGAGGTGCTGTGGGAGCACGGCGCGCCAGGCAACGCTCCGGACCTCGTCTCGTTCTCCGTGAACGGCGCGGACGGCTTCGCGATCCTCGAGTGCGAAAAGACGCCTTCGTGTGAGTGGAGAGCTCCGCAGGAGCTTGGGCTCGTCCTCTACGCCCGCGGTGCGCCGGCCGATCCACCGTGGACTGGCAAGGTGTTCGGGACGGTGACGGACATCGGCAAGGGGCACGGGCGCCCGTACAAGAACCTGCGCGTCATGGCGGGGACGCAGCAGACGAAGACCGACGCGCACGGAAAATACGAGCTCACCCTCACCACGCGCGGGACAATCACGGTCGACACCGAAGTAGGGCTCGGCGCAGGTTCGAGCCCCGACACCGAGATGGTCCTCGTGACCCCAGGCCACGGGGACTACAAGATCGATCTGCGCGTCGGGTACTTCAACCAGGCGTGCCGGTGAGCACCGCGGCCTTCCTGCCAATCCACACTGTGAACCTCCGGCGCTTCTCTTCCCGGCTCGACCGTGACGAACGTACTTGCAGCTCGCCTTCAGACTCGCCGTGTCGACCCGGCGGCAGCGCGCGCTCTCTTCGCGCACTTCATCGTGGCCCATTTCGAGGGTTGGAAGCCTCGGTAGGTCGGAGCGGCCGACGCCCCGGGCGCGACCGTCGAGGTCACGATGGGGGGCCGCACGACGAAGATCATCGACATGGAGCGAAAGCCGCGGGTCGAGAGCATGCGATCGTAGAAGGCGACGGTGTCCGCGTACGGGGAGCACCCCAGACCGATCATGCATCGAGCTCTGCGTAGTGCCGGAAGATCCCGTCCTCGTTGAACGGCAGCCGCCGCGCCGACGCCAGATATGCTGCGATGCGCGGTCGTGACGCGACCTGCTCGTGCAAGCTCCGCAGCGCGCGCGTGTGTCGTGAGAGCCGCTTCATCGCGCGCGGAAATGCGTAATCGAGCCCGGCGATGATCTGAAACATCGAGAGATCGCAGTACGAGAAGGATCGCCCGATCATGCGCCGCCCGCCATTCGCGGTGAGCACCCTCTCGAAGTACCCGAGGAACTTCGGCAGCCGCTCGTTCACCAGGCTCGTCGCGCGCCGCCGGGCCTCTGGCTTCTGGTCTTCATAGTAGAGCCCAGGGCCGACCGGGTGATGGACGTCGTGAATCTCGGCCACGAAATCGGTGACGGTGAGCTGGAGCTGGTGCGCCGCCAGCTGCGCCCGCTCCTGGCCAGTGATGAGGCCGTGTCGCGGGGCGAGGTAGAGCAAGATGTTCGCCGCCTGCGCGATGATGAGCTTGCCGGACCGCAGAAACGGCGGCGCGAAAGGTGGCACTCCGCTGCCGTCGCCCTTCATGCGCTTCATCATCGTGGGCATGCCGCCCTCGAGGCGAGCCACGTCGACGTAGGGCGCTCCCGCCTCCTCGAGCGCGAGTCGAGGGAACTCGCCGCGACCCTGAATGGTCGGCCAATAGTAGAGCTCGTACGGTTTCGTCATGATGATGAGGCGTATCATCTCCTCCGAGAGACTCCATCGGCGTCGCGGCTCAGCCCCACGCGCCTGATGCCGCAGTCGAGCTCACCGCGAAGGGGGCTGCCGCGGCTGAGCCGTGGTGCCGGCGCCCGCTCCGGCCGTTTCATGGGCGGCTTCCGCGGTCGTGCCTCCCATGGTTCCGCCGGACCCGACCGAGCCCGCAGCGCCCGTCCCGCCCGAGCCGGGCACGCCCGCGGGTCCGGTCGCGGGGCTCTCGGTGTTGACGATTCCGAGCTGGCCTTTCGCGCACGACGCGAGCACGAGGCTCATCACGATGCAGAAGATGCGAGTGTGACACCCGAGCTTGCGCGTCAGCGGAGACATATCCCACTAGCGATGCATACGACGGGCCATGTCTATGAGTGAAGACGCCACACAATCAGGGCGCCGCCCGTCGCTTCGTTGCCGGTCACGACGGGTCGGTCCGCCGCGTCGACGGCGAGGGCATTCGCCGAGCCGGGCAGCGCCACAACGCCGTTGTCACCGAACGTGGTGTCGAGGGTTCCCGACGGCGTGAGCCTCCACACGATCCCTCCACTGAACCCACCGACGAGCCCCGCGAGCACGATCCGGTTCATGCTATCGACCGCGATGGCGGTGATATCGACGAGCTCCGACCCGTGCGGATCGCTGACCAGCGCGTAGCCGCTGCTGCCGAACGTGCTGTCGACGGTGCCCGCGCTCGTGATCCGCGCGACGAAGGCGTTGCTCACCTCCCCGAGCTCGCCGTCGCCGAACACGAGAATGTTCCCGTTCGAGTCGAACGCCGGGCCGCCGCCGCCGGCGCTCGGAACAGCCGCAGGCCCTGGTACGACGACGTGCCCGCTCCCCCCGAAGCCTGCCGTGTCGGGCGCTCCGTTCGAGAGGTAGCGCCAGACGACTACCTGCTCACCATCGGTGGCGTCTTCACTGCCGCCCGCCACCACGATTCGGCCCGAACCGTCCACCCGCACGCCCGATCCCTCGTCCCGAGACGTCGATGAGCCACCCGCGGTGTTCGCCTTCACGACCGCTCCCGCTGGTGTGTTGAAGCCCGCCGTGTCGAGCGCGCCGGTCTCCGTGTAACGCCAGGTCGCCATGAACTCTTGGTGCCCGGAGCCGAGGCTCGTGCCCGTGACCACCGGCCCGGCCGCGCTGCAGGCCACGCCGTATCCGACGTCGTACGCGCCGCCGGTCGGCGCCGTGCTCGTTGCGCTCACGTAGCCACCCCCCGCGAACGTCGAGTCGAGCGCGCCGCTACCCGTGAGACGCCACAAGGCCATGTAATACGGGCTGTTGTTGTTGCTCTGTCCGGTCATGAGGACGTTCCCCTGACCGTCGACGCACAGGCCGTTGACGCCGTCGTACCCTCCGTTGTTCGTTCCGAAGACGAACCACGCGCCGTTCGAGGCGAACGTCGTGTCGGCGGCTCCATTCGCGTCGAAGCGCCACGCGCCTGCGTTCGTCTCGTTCAGGTTTTCGCTGGTCCCGGCGACGACGATGCGCCCTTGCGCGTCGATGGCGAGGGCGAGCGGGTCATTGCTGTCCGGTGTGCCCGCGTTGAGGGCCGTGGTGACGTAGCCCGCGCCGCCCCCGAACGTGGGGTCGAGGAACGGGCTGGCTGCCGCGTCGTGCCCGCTGTCGGGCAGAGGAGCGGCGTCGTGCGCGCCGTCCGACGGTTCCGCGTCACGGCCGCTGTCGCCCCCTTGCGCATCGCTCGAGTGGTGCGTGTCGCTCGGCGCATCCCGGGGTGACCGAGCGTCTGTGCCGGTGTCCGTGGAGCCAGCGTCCACCGGCGCCTGTCCGGTGTCTCGCACCGAACGATCGCGCGGTGACGCGGAGTCACTTATCCCCGTGTCGCTGGACGGGTGATGGCCGCCGTCGGTGGACGTGGACGAGCCGCTCGACCCGCACCCGCCCATCGGGGTGATGGTGGCGAGCGCGACGAGACCAAGAAGACGTAGTTCACGCATCGAGCCCTCAGCCCCCCAGGGAACGTTGTAGGTGTCTTGCGCCAGCACACGAGTGGCGCCCAGTGAGTGGCCGCGCGACGCGGCTATCGTGAAGAAAAGTGGCCCACATCCCAATGACCACGAGGACCCCCGCCACCCACGCGCCGGGGGTCGTACCCTCGGGCGTTCACTGCGCGAGCGACGCGGGCTGCGCCTCGAGCTGCTAGGCTCGGTGCGTGCGCTCCTCGCTCGGCGCCCACGCGCTCGCTCTCGTGCTGCTCGCGACCGGCTGTCGCGGGAAGCTCGTCGCGACGGCGGAGCTCAAGGACGCAGGCTCCACGGAAGTCCACTTCCAGTCGACGGGGACGCCGCTGGTGCTCTGGGCCGATATCAAGGGCAGCTGGCGTACAGACAGCTCGCACCCGATCTTGCCCGTGCACTACGACGTCTCCTTCTTCGCGAATCGGACGATGGTGGGTCGCACGTCGTGCGAGACGAGGCCGAGCGACCACCGCGTCTGCAGCTCGATGGTGACGGTAGGGAGCCAGACGCTCGCCAACTGCGAGGACAGACTCGCCTGCGAAGTCCCGAAGCTCCCTCCCGGCGACATCCTCATGCGCGTCGCTGGAACTCGCGGGGGGCTCGGCCTCGTCGTCATGAGGAACATGTCGCTCAACGCGCGCGCGGAGTGAGGCCGGAGGAGAGGTCCTCTGTCGCCAAGCCGCTTGCATCGCCGCTCCGCAAACGACGCGAGCGTCTCTTCGACCGCCGGGAGCCGCTCTCGGCGTGCCGAGGGAGGCGCTGCGAGAGGTTTCACGACGTCGAACCTCTTGCATCGCTGCTCCACGAAGGGCGAGAGCGTCTCTTCGAGCACCGAGAGCCGCTCCACGAAGGGCGAGAGCGTCTCTTCGAGCACCGGGAGCCGCTCTCGGCGTGCCGAGGGAGGCGCTGCGAGAGGTTTCACGACGTCGAACCTCTTGCATCGCTGCTCCACGAAGGGCGAGAGCGTCTCTTCGAGCTCCGGGAGCCGCTCTCGGCGTGCCGAGGGAGGCGCTGCGAGAGGTTTCACGACGTCGAACCTCTTGCATCGCTGCTCCACGAAGGGCGAGAGCGTCTCTTCGAGCACCGAGAGCCGCTCCACGCGTGCCGAGGGAGGCGCTGCGAGAGGCTTGACGACGTCGAACCTCTTGCATCGCTGCTCCACGAACGGCGACAGCGTCTCTTCGAGCCCCGAGAGCCGCTCCACGTGTGCCGAGGGAGGCGCTGCGAGAGGTTTGGCGACGTCGAACCTCTTGCATCGCTGCTCCACGAAGGGCGAGAGCGTCTCTTCGAGCCCCGAGCGCCGCTCCACGCGTGCCGAGGGAGGCGCTGCGAGAGGTTTGGCGACGTCGAACCTCTTGCATCGCTGCTCCACGAAGAGCGAGGGCGTCTCTTCGAGCCCCGAGCGCCGCTCCACGCGTGCCGAGGGAGGCGCTGCGAGAGGTTTCACGACGTCGAACCTCTTGCATCGATGCTCGAGGAGGAACGAGCGCGGCGATCGGGGCGAAGCCACGACCAGTGATCTCCCCGAGCGCCCCTCGCGCCGGAGGCTGCGCCGCGTTTCCCTCGCCGAACGTCACGCGACGCGAGAGCGGGCGGGCGCTGGCCAGTCGGACGGCCCCGCTGCGGTCACCGAGCGCGCCCGCGGCGACGGGAAGCTCTCGGTCTGTTCCGGCCTACTGGGACGGTGGGACGCCGGGACGTCTGGCGTCGGTTCGACTACTTGACCGCAGTGACCGACGGAGCCCGGCGCGTGAGATACGACATGTCGACCTCCTGGGCAGTCCCGTTCTTCCAGAGCTCGCGAATGAACACGTACTTGTCGCCGAGGGTGTAGAGCCGCAAGCGATACTCGCCGTCGGGATCCCGGCCGACAAGCACGTACGTGTTGCCGTCCTTGTGACCGCTGATCGAGGTGCCACCCTGTTCGAGAGTGATGTCTTGCCCGCGGACGACGAGACGCATGTCCTTGGTCAGGTCTTTTCCGTCCCGGAAGCCGTGGGCCGTGATCGTGAGCGTGTCGGCGTCCTTGACCACCATCGTCTCGGGATACCCGTCGTGCCGAATCGGCTTCCCGGTTTCGACATCGACCCCTACGTCGTCCCACTCGCCCGCAAGGAAGCCGACCAGTTCGTTCGGAGCGCCATGGCTCGCCGGAGCGGCCACGTCGGAGGTGGCGCTGGACGCCGGGGGACGGGGTGCCGCCGCACCGCAGCCTCCCGCGAGCCACGCAACGCTGAAGGCGACAGCTCGGTTTGCGAAGGAGTCTCTGCTCTGCATGCGGTCTCTCCCTTCGTACGTCACGAAGTGGCCCGATCTGCAGGGGCTCGGAGGTGCGGATGGGATTTGAACCCACGTATGTCGGTTTTGCAAACCGATGCCTAACCACTTGGCTACCGCACCCAACCACTCGATACTGCTACAGTTTCACCCGTTCCGAAACCCCGATTTCTGCGGTGTGGCAGGGGTGCCGTTCCGAGGGGGCGGCAGCCTACCACGTCTCTCGCGCGCGCCGACAGGTCAAGTCGTGCTGCGGTGCGACGATGCCCGTCGCTCCCTCGTCTACGACGTCCCGGCGCCTGACGCGCGCGCCGGCACGAGCCGCGGACGAAGCCACCGCGCGGAGAACGTGTACGACCCGAGCGCGACGGCGAAGCCCGCGACGACATCCGCGAGGTAGTGCCACCCGGTCGTCAGCGTGGAGAGGACGATGAGCCCCGCCCAGACGCACGCGAACGGCCCGACCCACTTCATCGGACGCAGCGCCAGCGCGGCGAGGACTGCGAGGATGACGTGCCACGACGGCGTCGCGATGATCGGATCGGGGTTGGCGAGGTCGACGGTGAACGGCCCGCTCTCGCGGAGGACGCGGATGACCCGGCCGCAGCTCGCCTGGTCGCCGGACGGGAGAAACCCGCTCGTCTCCCAGGGACCGATCGCCGGGAAGAAGTACGCGGCGACGAGGGTCACGGCCACGCCGACGACGATGGCGAGCAGGACGTTCTCCGCCCGCGCGACCCGGCCCATGAACGACGTGGCCATGACCGACAGGAGGCAAAGGAGCGTGAGGGTGTCGTAGACGAAGCTCGACGCACGACGGACGAGCGCGTGCGAGCTCACCCAGGCGACGAGCAGCCCGTCGTCGAACCCGCACGCGTGATCGAGGCGCGCGAGCAGCGGGTCGGCGAGCGGGGCTGCGTGGCGCATCGGCAAGTAGAGCGGGAGGATGCAGAGGTTGCTCAGCACCAGCGTCCAGATGGCCGTTCGGAGGACCTCCGTGAGTCGCGGCTCCTTGCGCCACCCGTAGAACACGAGGAGCACCACGAAGACCGCGACCGCCGCGACGAGCGGGACCACGCCGCTCCAGGCGATCGCGAGCCGCTCCAGCGGGAACACGACGGCGATCACGGCCACGAGCAGGGCGGCGAACACGCCGAGCGCTGCGTCGAAGGGGCCGAGGCCGGCAAACGCGTCGCCTTGCCCGTCGCTCGCCATCGAGCCGAACGGTATCACGCACCCCTCGGCACAAAACGGGCGTCGTGCAAGAGTACCGCGCATGGCTCCCTCGCAACCCGACCTCACCGCGCTCGGCATCACCCTGAAGGACCACGTCGCGACCGTGACGCTGCGCGCGACGGGCAAGGCGAGCCGCATGGGGCCGGCCTTCTGGAAGGAGATGCCCGACGCGTTCGCGTGGCTCGACGCCGAGCCGGACGTGCGCGCGGTGGTGCTGCGCGGCGAAGGCGAGCACTTCTCCTATGGGCTCGATCTCGCGACGATGGCGGGAGAGCTGTTCACGGTGCTCGCCGACGGGGCGCTCGCCAGGGAGCGCACGGAGTTTCTCGGGACCATCGAGCGGCTGCAGCGCGCGATTTCCTGCGTCGCAGCGTGTCGGAAGCCGGTCATCGCGGCGATCGGTGGGTGGTGCATCGGCGGCGGGGTCGACCTCATCACCGCGTGCGACGTGCGGCTATGCTCCGCCGATGCCCGCTTCAGCGTGCGCGAGGTGAAGCTCGCGATGGTCGCCGACATCGGGACCCTCGCTCGCCTCCCTGCCATCGTCGGTCAGGGGCACGCACGACTCCTCGCGCTCACCGGAGACGACATCGACGCCGTGCGCGCCGGGCGGATCGGCCTCGTCGAGGACGTCTTCGACAGCCAGGAGGCGCTGTTCGACGCCGCGCACCAGCTCGCTCTCCGCATCGCGAAGAACCCTCCGCTCGTGGTGCAGGGGGTGAAGCAGGTGCTCAACGCTGCGTCCGAGCGTGCCGCCAGCGATAGCCTCCGCACCGTCGCGCTCTGGAACGCGGCGTTCCTCCCTGCGCACGATCTCCGCGAGGCCGTGACCTCGTTCCTCGAGAAGCGCACTCCCACGTTCGACGGCCGGTGACCGTCGTCAGCGCTCACTCGGTGCCGGTACGTCGACGGGCTCGCCACGTGCTGGGGGTGTCGCCGATCGCCCGGCGGAACGCGGTCGCGAAGTGCTGGGCGGAAGAGAAGCCGACGTCGGCGGCGATCGCAGCCAGGCCGCGATCCCCCTGCTGGAGCAGCTCCTGCGCGCGGCGGATCTGGAACGCCTTCAGCTCGTTTCGGTACGTGGCTCCTGCCTCGCGAAGCGCGCGCTGCAAGCTACGGCTCGACAGTCCGAGCCGCCGCGCGGCGTCCTCGATCGGAAGGGCCCCGCAGGCGACGAGCTCCCTGCGAAGCCGGGTCACGACCTCGTAGCGTGCGCCGGCGCCATGGCGGATGCCTTCGAGCTCCGCCACCAGGCTCAGCCCCTCGTCGCGCTCGACCTCCAGCCACGCGAGCGCCTCACCGACGTCGCCGAACACCCGTTCGGGGTAGGGGAGGTTCGCGACGTGCGAGAAGCCCGAGATGATGGCCCCGACGAGCCCGTCGGGTCGGAGCTGCGCCTGGCGGACGATATTCTTGCCCAGCACATCGCGGTTGTTGCGTGTGTAGGAGAGAAAGAGCCCGAACGTGGCGGGCTCGATGAGCTCGAGGCCGCGCACGTCGACGAGGAATCGATGCGGCACGCCGCCCGGCTCGAGCCCGATCTCGCAGAGATGGAGTAGCTCGGTCACGTCCTCGACATCGGGACGTCCCCAGGAGGCGAAGCCGATCAGCGTGGGAGAGCGCGCGAACACGCAGTGTCGACGCCCGAGCCAGAAGCGACCGATGGGATCCCGCAGGAACGCGTCGATGCTAGCGGCCAGCTCCACTGCAACGACTCTACCGTGTACCGCCTTGTCTGACGAGGGCGGACGCGGCGCATCGGCGAACGTTATTGGCGTATGCGCGAACGTATTGCCGCTCGATCTGGCCTGTTCTTACGCAGTAAGCACGGGGGGGAGGTGCACGGCGGGAAGGCTGCTCGCGGCCGTCGCGTCATGCGTGACACGCCGCGAGAGACAGTCAGGGAGCGGTCATCCCCGCCCATTCGCGCGGCGAAGGGCCGGAAACATTGAGCTCGGTCCAGACGGTGCCGTTCCACACCCAGGTATCGGAGAGGTAGTTCGTGCCGTCATAGCCACCGAACAGCACGATCTTCCCGTTCAAGCTCGCCATCGCTGAACCGTATCTTGCGCTCGGGCCAGTCACGGAGAGCGCCTTCCACGTCGACCCGTTCCACACCCACGTGTCGTCGTCGAAGCCGTTGCTTCCCGCGCCGCCGAAGAGCACGACCTCGCCGTTCAGCGTCGCCATTCCGGGGTCGTACCTGGCGCTCGGACCCGTTGCCGGAGACGCGGTCCACACCGACCCCTCGAGCAGCCAGGTTTGCCCCGAGTTCACGAAGTTGTCCGAGCCACCGAAGAGCACGAGGGTGCCGTTCAATGTCGCCGCCGACGCCCCCGACTCGGGAGTCGGCGACGTCCCGGTCAGCTTGGTCCACACAGTCGCGTTCCACGTCCACGTGTCGGCAAGGGTGGCAGTGCCATAGCCTCCCCAAACGACGATGTTCCCGTTCGCCACGGCGACGGCGGAGGCGTCGCGCGCGGTCGGCGCCGCGACTGTCCGCAAGGCCCACGTCGTACCATTCCAGGTCCACATGTCCCCGAGCGCGGCGTTGGCCTGGCTCCAGCCTCCGAAGAGGACGACCTGCGAGCTGGTGGCGAGCGCGGGGTAATACCGAGCGCTGGGTCCCGTGGTGGCAACCTCCGTCCACGCGGCGCCGTCCCATTGCCAGGTGTCGGAGAGGCACGTGTTGCTGTTCGGGATCGCGCCGGAGGTGCCGCCGAAGAGGAGCGCGACGTTCGAGCATTCCCCTGACCGGCACTCCTGGAGCGTGCCGCACGTCGCGCACGCGTTGCCTGACGTGCCGCACATGGCGACCGTCGTTCCCCCGACGCACTCGTTGTTCGAGCAGCACCCTCCGCACGAGCTCGCGTCGCACGCGCACACGTTGCCTACGCACTCCTGCCCGGCGCCGCACGAGCCCGCGGAACACGACCCTCCGCACCCGTCGCTCGCGCCGCACGGCTGGCCCGCGCAGCTCGGTGTGCAGCCGCACATGCCAGCCTGCTCCGCGCCGCAGGTGAGGTCCGCACCGCACGCCGTGCACGCCTCACCGGCGAGCCCGCACGCGGAGCTGTCCGTCCCTGGCTCGCAGACGCTCCCCGAGCAGCACCCCGAGCACGACGTCGTGTCGCACGCGCACGCGCCGGCGACGCAGTGAAGCCCGTCGCCGCACGTTCCCGTCGTGCACAAGCCGCCGCACCCGTCGCTCGCTCCGCAAGCCAGACCCTCGCACATGGGCGAGCACGTGCCGGGCCCGCAGACGTTCGGGCCGCCGCCGCCTCCGCACGTCTGCCCGACACCGCAGGTCGCGCACGTGATGACCGCGCCGCAGGCGTTCTGGAGCTGACCGCACTTGCCCTGGCAGAGAACCGCGTCGCTCCCGCAGCCCGCGTCGCGGCTCACGTGGATGGCGTCGCCACCGCCGTCGTGAGCCGCGACCTTTCCGCCATCGCGCGTGACCGCAGGTGCGTCCTTCCCGGCGTCGGACGGGCTGCACAGGCATGGGAGAAACGCTCCTGCGGGCGCGCACACCTGGATGGCGCTGGTCGCGCCGCAGCTGCATGTGCGAATCGCGCCCGGTGCGCAGGTGTCCGTGAGCGGCGACGCTGCGCTTCCGCTGCAGGCGACGGAGGCAGCGGAGACCGTCGCAAGGGCGACGACGAGGAACGCGGACGATAGACGCATGAGGATCTCCCGCCGGGTGGTGTAGCTGACGCGGTCGGCGCGGCCTGTCCCCCGAACGGGGACCCGGGTCCGTGGGACGGCGACGCGCAGCTCCGAACCGCTCCTCAGCCGGCGCTTCGTGGGTCGCACGCGGCGAGCCACGCCTGTCCGACCGAGATACCTCCATCGTTCGGTGGCACTGCGCCGGGAGCGAGCACGGTGAAGCCGTCCGCGACGAGTCGTTCGGAGATGCTCTCGACGAGCAGGCGATTCTGGAAACAGCCGCCGCCAAGCGCGACCCGCGCGACGCCGACGTGCCGGGCGATCGCGCACGCTCCCTCCACGAGCGCGTCGTGAAAGGCCCGCGCGATCTCTGCGCGCGATCGACCCGCCGCGATGTCGGCGAGGACGGCGTGCGTCAGCGGCTCGAGCTCGAGGACGTCGCCGACGAGCGGGAGCTCGTACGGTGCCGTCGGCGCGACGCTCCGGGCGAGCGCTTCGAGCTCCATCGCAGCCTGACCCTCGAACGTCGATGCGCCGACTCCCACGAGGGCCGCGACGGCGTCGAAGAGCCGGCCGACGCTCGAGCAGAGTGGCGCGTTCACGTCGCGCTCGAGCATCTGCGCGTAAACGGGGAGCGCTGCGCCGAACCATCTCTCGCCGAAGCTGAAAAAGGAGTCCTTCGCGACCTCCCACAGAAGCCCGAGCCCGACGCGTCGAGGGTCGCGCGCCGCTGCGTCGCCACCGGGCAGACGGAATGTGCCGAGGTGCGCGACACGCGTCACCTGCTGTCGCCGGCACACCAGACCCTCACCGCCCCAGATCGTACCGTCGTCGCCGAGCCCGCTCCCATCCCATGCGAGGCCGAGCACCTCCTCGTCGCCCACCCCGTGCTCCGCCATGCAAGCCGCGACGTGTGCGTGGTGGTGCTGCACGCGGAGCAACGGGACGCCCGCCTGCGACGCGAGCTGCTCGGCGATGCGCGTGGACGCATAGTCGGGGTGACGGTCGCACGCGTAGAGACGAGGAGACGCGTCGAAGAACGAGCAGAGATCCTTCAGCATCGAGTGAAACAGGTCTCGCGCAGGCACCGAGAAGAGGTCGCCGAGGTGCTGGCTCGGCACGATGGCGCCCGCGTGGCCGAGGGCCAGCGTGCTCTTCATCTGGGCGCCGAACGCGAGGACGCTCGCGTGCTCCGCGATCCTCGCGACCGGACGCGGCGCATGGCCGCGCGCCCGCCGCAGCACGGTGACCCGCCCACGTGAGACGCGGACGACAGAGTCGTCGAGCGGACGCACGATGGGTCGGTCGTGGGTGAGGTATGCGTCCGCGATGCCGGCGAGCCGCCGCGTCGCGTCGTGGTCGGTCGTCGCGAGTGGCTCTTCCGACAGGTTCCCGCTGGTGCAAACGACGGCGCGTCCGAGCTTCGCGAGCAGGAGGCCGTGAAGCGGCGTTGGCGGTAGCAGTGCGCCCACGTACGGGCTTCGCTTCGCGACGGCATCTGCGAGAGCGCTCGCGCAGCGGTTGCGTTCGAGGAGGACAATCGGCGCCTCCGGGGCTCGAAGCGCGGCCTCCTCCTCCCGAGACACGTCGGCTGCCGCACGGACCGCATCGAGGTCACGGAACATCACGGCGAACGGCTTGTGGGGGCGACGCTTGCGCTCACGCAATCGCGCGACGACAGGTTCAGAGACCGCCAGGCACAGAAGCTGGAAGCCACCGAGACCCTTGAGCGCAACGATCTTGCCACTCGCGAGTCGATCGATCGCTTGCTCGAGCGCGGCGGCACCCTTGGCGTGCACGCTCCCCTTCTCGTCGAGGAAAGAAAGCGTCGGACCGCAGCGCGCGCAGGCGATCGGCTGCGCGTGGTACCTGCGGTCGTCGAGGTCTCGGTATTCACGCGCGCATTCGCTGCACATCGCGAATGTGCCCATCGACGTGCGAGCACGGTCGTACGGGAGGCCCAGGCAGATCGAGAAGCGCGGGCCGCAGGCGACACAGTTCGTGAAGGGGTAGGCGTGGCGGCGGTCGCGGGGGTCGTTCACTTCTCGCCAGCAATCCGCGCAGGTCCCCAGGTCTGGCGGGAGCACGGGCGCGACCGTGGAGCCACCCTCGCTCGTCACGATCTCGAACGCGTTCGAGGTCATGGGGTCGCCGTGCTCCGCGATTGTCGACACCTCGACGCGCTCGACGACCGCCGCCGCCGGCTTCTCACTCTGTAGCGCAGCGATGAACGAGGCGACGTGGGCCTCGTCCCCCTGTACCTCGACGCGAACGGCGTCACGCCCGTTGTGCACGAAGCCAGATAGACCCCGCGCCAGCGCGGCGCGCCGGACGAACGGGCGGAAGCCGACCCCCTGGATCGTCCCCCGCACGACGATCGCGACGCGCACTTCAGGCGGGGGGCAGCCGCGGCATCTGGGGATCGATCGGCAGCCGATCGTTGGCATTGATGCCGGTCGAGCGCGTCGAGGCCGTCGCCTCGTTCACGCGGTCGGCCTTGTCTGGCCAGTTGCCCTGCCGCACGCCCGAGATGTGCGAGGGCAAGCGCGGGTCGACATCCCGTGCCCCGACCACGATAGCGCCGTTGCCGCCATTCCCGCTGGTGTGATTGGTGCTCATCGGTGGCCTCCCTTCGTGCCTGCTGCGCCGAACATCGGTGCATGCCGCTCCTCGATCACGCGGCCGTTGCCGAGATACATGTGCACGCCACATGGCAAGCACGGATCGAAGCTCCGGACGGTCCGCATGATGTCGATCCCCTTGAAGTTGGCCTGCCCGTTCTCCTCGAAGATCGGGAGACCCTGGACTGCGTCCTCGTAGGGGCCGGGGGTGCCGTATTCGTCACGTGGGCTCGCGTTCCACGGTGTCGGCGGATACGGATGGTAGTTGGCGATTTTCCCTTCCTTGATGATGAGGTGGTGCGAGAGCACCCCGCGAACCGCCTCGTGAAAGCCGCAGCCGATCGCCTCGTCTGGCACCTTGAAATCGGCGAAGCCTTTGAGGTCGGACGCACGGACGCGCTCCATCGCCTTTTCGAGGAAGAAGAGGGACATCGCCGCGGAGTAGGCGATGAAGTAGGCGCGCGCGCGGTTGCGCTCGAGCGTGTTGGACCACCTCGGAACTTTCCACTCGAGATCCATCTCGCCGAGCGAGGCCGTCTTGGGGAGATGGATCTTCACGCTCGACCCCGTCGACCTCACGAACGGGGTGTTCACGAGCCCCGCCAGGGCCGTGACCCAGAGTCGCGCGAGCGGTCCGCCGCCCGTGTCGAGCGCGAGGTGCTCCCCGGTCTTCTCGTGGTACCAGCGTGGGCTCATCACCCAGCTGTACGGACCCTTCTCCAGGTTACGCTTCTGCGGCCTTGGGATGGTCGTCTGATTCCACGGGTGGCGCGCGTCGATCGGATTGCCCAGCGGGTCGGTCTTGACGAAGGGCTCGGTGTCGACCCAGTCGTCGTAGTACGAGCTCCCGAGCAGGATGCGCATCCCAAGGTTGATCTCGACGAGGTCGGTCGTCACGAGCTTCCCGTCGATGACGATTCCGGGGGTGACGTACATCGCGCGACCCCAATCGGTCATCGACTCGTATCGGTAGTCGCATACGTCGGGGTTCTGGAAGGACCCCCAGCACCCGAGCAGGATCCGACGATCGCCGACCTTCTCGTAGCCGGGCATCGCGTCGTAGAAGAAGTCGAAGATGTCGTCGTTGAGCGGCACGAGCTTCTTCGCGAAATCGAGGAATCCGAGCAACCGGGAGAGGTAGTCGCTGAAGATCTGGGGCGTGATGACCGTCCCGACGCCGCCTGGGTAGAGCGTGGACGGGTGAACGTGCCGCCCTTCCATGAGGCAGAACATCTCGCGCGTGACGCGGCTCTGGTGGAGCGCCTCCTTGTACATCTCGCCGCTGAACGGGTTGAACGCCCGCATGATGTCGGCGATCGTCCGGTAGCCGTGAATGTTGGCGTGGGGCGCGGCAGTCGTCTCGGCCTTCGCGAGGAGAGACGGATTGGTCTCTTTCACCATCCGCTCGCAGAAGTCGACGAAGACCAGGTTGTCCTGGAAGATCGCGTGATCGAACATGTACTCGGCGGCCTCGCCGAGGTTGATGACCCACTCCCCGACAGCAGGCGTCCTGATGCCATACGCCATGTTCTGCGCGTAGATCGAGCACGTCGCGTGGTTGTCACCGCAGATACCGCAGATACGGCTCGTGATGAAATGGGCGTCGCGAGGGTCCTTGCCGCGCATGAACACGCTGTAGCCGCGGAACATCGACGAGGTGCTCTTGCACTCGACGACCTCTCGGTTGTCGAAGTCGATCTTCGTGTAGATGCCCAGGTTGCCGATGATGCGCGTGATCGGGTCCCACGAGACCTCCGTGAGGCGCCGCTGCTTCGACTGCTCGACCTGCAAGCTCATGGATGACTCCTTCCGTGCTCGTATCCGCTGGTGAGGGACTCGCCGTTGTGATGCCACTTGGGCTCTTTGTTGACGGCCGTGTTGGTGATGGCCCTCAAGCGTCGTATGAGCCGTCCGTATTGAGAGAGTAGCGTCGACGAGAGCGTCGAGCCGGGCGGTTGGTCCATGAAGGGCATGAACTTGTCGGGGAATCCGGGCATCGTGCAGCCGATGCAGATGCCGCCGACGTTCGGGCAACCGCCGATGCCATGCATCCACCCGCGCTTCGGAACGTTGCAGTTGACCACCGGCCCCCAGCAGCCGACCTTCACCTGGCACTTCGGAGAGTTGTAGTCGGCCGCGAAGTCGGCTTGCTCGTAGTACCCTGCGCGGTCGCAGCCCTCGTGCACCGTCTTCCCGAAGAGCCATGTGGGCCGTAGCTGCGCGTCGAGCGGGATCATCGGCGCCTTCCCCGCGGCCTGCTGGAGCAGCCAGAGGAGCGTCTCCATGAAGTTCTCGGGCTGCACCGGGCAACCGGGGACGTTTACGATCGGCAGCCCGCCGGCAGAGCGAAAGCCCCATCCGAGGTAGTCGGCAAGCCCCATCGACCCGGTCGGGTTGCCGGCCATCGCGTGGATACCTCCGTAGGAGGCGCACGTCCCGATGGCGACGACTCCCCACGCGCGCGGCGCGAGCTCGTCGATCCACGTATTGAAGAGCTTCGGTTGCCCGGTGGCCTCGTCGACGCCGAACGCCGTCCAGAACCCTTCACCGTGGATCTTCTCGTTGGGAATGGACCCTTCGATGACGAGCACGAAGGGAGCGTCGAGCTCGCCCTTTGCCGCGCGCCGGAAGACCGTCATGAACTCCTCGCCGGTCTCGTAGGCGAGGACCTTGTTGTGCAGATGCACCTTCGGGAGGCCGGGGACGAGGCCGAGAACGATGTCTTCAATCGACGGCGACGAGGACGCCGTGATCGAGACGGTGTCCCCATCGCAGCTCATCCCCTCCGAGATCCAGAGAACGTGAACTTCGTCCACACCCTTCGATTCTTCGCTCACGGCATCATCCTCCTCTCAACAGATACGGGGCAGCGCTTCGTGCATTGGCAGGTCGATGACCCTGGAGCTTCCGAACGCGATCCGGGCGACGACGTTGCCCGGGTGAGCGTCGGTAACGCTGCCGATGCGCACGGCGCGCCGACCGAGCGGATGCGCGCGCAGCGCGGAGAGCGCGGCGTCCGCGCTGGCCTCGGGGACGAAGGCGACGAGCTTCCCTTCGTTGGCAATGATCCACGGGTCGAGACCGAGAATCTCGCACGCGCCGCGGACGGCTTCATCCATCGGGATGGCCGCCTCGTCGACGATCATCCCGAGCCGGTGTCGAGACGCGATGTCCACGAGCGCGGAGGCGAGCCCGCCGCGCGTCGGGTCCCGCATCGCGTGGGTGTCCGGGCAGGCCGCGAGCAGCGCGGCCACCAGCCCGTTGAGCGGGGCGGTATCGCTTCGGAGTGTGCTGTTTTCGCCGCTCGCGTGGTCGCCAGACAGATCGAGGCCCTTGCGCTGCGTGAGCACCGCGACGCCGTGGTCGCCGATCGTGCCGGACAGCAGGATCGCGTCGCCTGCGCGAACTCGCGCGGAGCCGACCGAGACACCGGCCGGGACAGCGCCGATACCCGCGGTGTTCACGAACATGCCGTCCCCGCTGCCGCGATCGACGACCTTCGTGTCGCCGGTGACGATGTGAACCTCGGCGCGGTCGGCGGCGCGCCTTATCGATGCCAGGACTCGCTCGAGGTCGCGCAGCGGAAACCCCTCTTCGAGGATGAGCGCGAGCGACAGCGCGAGAGGCTTCGCGCCTCCCATCGCGAGGTCGTTCACCGTGCCGTTGACCGCGAGCTCGCCGATGTCACCGCCCGGAAAGAAGAGAGGCTTCACGACGTACGAATCGGTCGTGAACGCGAGCCGTTCGCCGGACGGGAGCGTCAAGAGGGCATTGTCGTCGAGCGTCTCGAGCAGCGGGTTTCTGAGCGCGGGGAGGATCATCCGCTCGATCAGGTCCGCGGTCATGCGGCCGCCGCTTCCGTGCCCGAGGAGCACGACGTCGCGCTCGCGCACGGGTGCGGGGCACGAGATCGCGAAGGACCCGGCGCTATGTGTCGCGCTCCAGCCGTCCAGCGGACTCGCCAGAGGGTCGAGCTCAAAGGACATCCGGCTCTCCTTGCGCGAGGTGCACTTCATCCCAAAGCAGATGGAGGATCATCGTGTGTACCTCTTGCACGCGGTGTACCGACCAGCTGGGAACGACGAACGCGAAGTCGCAGTGATCGACCATCCGTCCGCCATCGCGACCTGCGAACCCGACCGTGAGCAGGCCGAGCGCGCGGGCCCTCGAGAGCGCGGCGTTGACGTTCGACGACGCGCCGGACGTAGAGATCCCGAGGACGATGTCGTCGCGTCTACCGAACACCTCGAGCTGCTCCACGTAGACGCGCGAGAAGTCGCCGTCGTTGCCAATCGCCGTCACGAGCGCCGAGCTCTCGTTGAGCGCGCGGGCGCGGAACGCTCTGCGCTTCTCCACGATCGGGTGCGAAAACTCCACCGCCGCGTGCTGCGCGTCGCAGCCCGAGCCGCCGTTCCCACATACGAACAGCGTGCCGCCGCGCTCGAAGCGCTCCGCGAGAGCCCTCGCACACTGCTCGATCGAGCCGGCGTGCTGCGCGAAGAACAGCGTCGAGAGCTCGGCGCCCTCTCGCACCTTCCTGGCGACTGCTGTCGCGCTCATGATGCCGCCGCCTCGGCCGGAGCCAGACGGAGGTGTCGGCCGTGGGCAAAGTAGGCAGCGCACGCGCCTTCGGCCGATACCATCGTCGCCCCGAGGGGCGTCGCGGGCGTGCACTCGGTCCCAAAGACCGGGCAGTCGCAAGGCTTGGCATGCCCTCGGAGCACGCGACCGCTGATGCATACTGCGCGCTCGTGCGTGACGATGTCGCCCAGATCGAAGAGTCGATCCGCGTCGTGCTCGCGATACTCGGCGCGGATCTTGAGGCCGCTCTTCGGGATCGTCCCGATGCCGCGCCATTTGCGATCGGTGACCTCGAAGACCTCGTCGATCAGGTCCTTCGCGATCGCGTTGCCTTCGCGCACCACTCCGCGCGCGTATGCGTTCTCGACCTCGAAGGTGCCGGCAGCGAGCTGAGTGACCACTTCGAGGATGCCCTGTAGTAGATCGATGGGCTCGAAGCCCGTGATCACGATGGGGACGCGGTAACGTGCGGCGAGCGATTCATACTGGCGTGTGCCGGTGATGGTGCACACATTCCCTGGGCCGAGGAAGCCCTGCACACGGTTGTCCTTCGACTGGAGGATGGACGCGATCGCCGGCGGCACCAGCACGTGTGACGCGAGCATCGAGAAGTTGGATATTCCGAGCCGCTTTGCTTCGCGGAGCGCCATCGCGTTCGCCGGAGCGGTGGTCTCGAATCCAATACCGAAGAACACGACGGGTCGGTCCGGGTTGTCTCGCGCGAGCCGAACCGCGTCGAGGGGGCTATATACGACGCGCACGTCGGCGCCGCGCGCCTTCTGCGAGAGCAGATCGCCGTTCGAACCTGGCACTCGCAGCATGTCGCCGAACGACGTGAGCACGACGCCCGGCTGTGCCGCGATCGCCTGCGCGCGATCGATGGTCTCGAGCGCGGTCACACACACGGGGCACCCCGGCCCGTGGACGAGCTCGAGCTCTTTGGGCAGGAGCATGTCGAGCCCATACCGGACGATGGCGTGGGTCTGCCCACCGCAGACCTCCATGATCACGCACGGCCGTCGCAACTCCTTCTCGATGCGGGCGACGAGCCGCTTGGCGAGCGCGGGATCGCGATACTCGTCGACGTACTTCATGCGTTCCCCGCGGTTTCGGCGAACGGATTCTCCGCGGCGGCCTCGAGCGCCTCGCTATCCCCGAGCTGCATCAGCAACTCCAGCGTTCGCTCGGCCTCCGCGCGGTCGATCTTTGCGATTGCAAAGCCGACGTGAACGAGAACGAACTCACCGGGCGTCGTCGCGGGAAACGCGTGGAGGCAGACCTCCCGCACGATTCCCCCGAAGCGTACGTCGGCATACCGCACCCCGTCCATATCTCGGACGGAGAGCACCTCTCCCGGGATTGCAAGGCACACAGGGAGCGCCACGAAGCAGCCTGCATGCCACGGCTCGCTCCGCGCTTCTTCGGGATATCAGCCTCGCTCGCCGTGGCAAAGCGCCCCCGAGCGGAGCGCGTTGTGGCATTGCGCCTCCACATCACGGCCGCAAGAAACGCGGAATGACGAGGCTCTGCGGGCGGCGCGGATGTTGCGACAGCACGCGCCGTGCACGAGCTCGCGCTGATGGAAGACCTCATCGAGGAGGTCACGCGGCAGGTCCCGGACACGGACGTGCTGATTGTCCGCCTCGAGGTCGGCAGGCTGAGCTGCGCCTCGCCACATGCGCTCCGGTTCGGGTTCGAGGTGTGTGCGATGGGGACGCGGCTCGAGCGGGCGACGCTGGAGATTGACGAGACCGCAGGCGAGGAGCTCCGGCTCAAGGAGATCGAGGTGGCTTGAATGTGTACGACCTGTGGCTGCGACTCTGAAGCGCTCATGCATGACGCTGGGCCTCGTGCCCACGAGCACCCTCACACTCATGAGCACGCGGACGGAACCGTGCACGCTCATCCACACACGCACGAGCATCCGCGCGCGCACGACGTTATCCTGCCGGAGGCGCGCGACGCGCGTGTGATCCGTTTCGAGCAGGACCTGCTCGCGAAGAACCGCCGACTCGCCGACGAGAACCGTCTCGCGTTCGCTCGGTCGGGAACGATCGTGCTGAACTTCATCGGGTCTCCCGGCGCGGGGAAGACCGCGCTGCTCGAGGCGACGATCCGCGCGCTCAAGAGCGAGGTGCCGCTCGTGGTGCTCGAGGGGGATCAGGCCACCGATCTCGACGCGCAGCGCATCGCGAGCGCCGGCGCGCGGGTCGCGCAGATCAACACGGGGGCAGGGTGTCACCTCGACGCCGCGATGGTCGCGCGGGGGCTGCAAGAGGTCGGCGCTCACGGCGCCAAGCTCGTCCTGGTCGAGAACGTCGGTAATCTCGTCTGCCCCGCGCTGTTCGATCTTGGTGAGCACGAGAAGGTCGTCGTCCTCTCCGTGACGGAGGGGGACGACAAGCCACGCAAGTATCCGCACGTGTTCCGCGCTGCATCGGTCTTCGTCGTCAACAAGATGGACCTCTTGCCTCATGTCGACTTCGACGTGGATCGTTGCGTGGCCTATGCGCGTGAGGAGAATCCCGATCTCGAAGTTCTCGAGGTGTCTGCGCGGCGGGGCGACGGCATGGAGGCCTTCGTTGCTCGCATCCGCGAGATGGTCGCCTTCGCCTCCGCAGCGAGGGCGGTGTCATGAGCGTCACGAACACCGACGGCATGGGCGCGCGCATCGAGAAGCTTCTCGACGACGTGCAGGACGCGGCAGGTCCGGTCACGTGGCCGCGCGTGGAGGCGCTGGTCACGGCCCTCGTCGAGATGTACGGCGTCGGGCTCGACCGCGTCCTTGGCATTGCGCGCGCTGCGGCGGGCGATCCGCGAAGCCTGGAGGAATCGCTCGCCAGAGACGAGCTCGTCGCGAGCCTGCTCGCGCTGCACGAGCTTCACACCGTGCCGCTCGATCCGCGCGTTCAGCAGGTGCTTGACGGCCCCCCGCCGCGTCCCGACACGGCGCTCATTCCCGCCTCCAGCCTCGTCCGAGGGAGCCGTCCGTGAGCGAGCTCGGCGCGCTCGAGCGGTTTGCGATGCGTTCGCGGCGTGCGCGGCGCGCGCGAGAAGGGGCCGTGTGTGAGCTCTGCGCGGCCCCGATCGGGGAACCGCATCGGCATATCGTCGACCGGACCGATCGCCGGTTGCTCTGTGCTTGCGCGGCCTGCGTGTTTCTATTTCCCGACGACAGCGCCTCGCGATACCGCGCAGTACCCACCCGGCCCCGACACGACCCGTCGTGGACGCTGACGGAGGAGGAGCTCACCAGGCTCGGAGTGCCCGTCGGGCTCGTCTTCTTCTTCCGGGCCGAAACCCTCTCTCGCTGGGTCGCGGTATTCCCCAGCCCCGCCGGTGCGACGGAGGCAGATCTGCCCGACCATTCCTGGGACCCGATCGTCGAGAGTAGCCCGCTCGTCCGCACGATGAAAGCCGACGTCGAGGGGTTGCTCGTCCACCGGAAGCGCAGCGGGGAGACCTTCACGCTCGTGGCACCGATCGACGCCTGCTATGCGCTGACCGCGGTCCTCCGGACGAAGTGGAAGGGCATCGACGGCGGGGATGACGTACGGGTCGCCGTGGACGAGTTTCTGGGCCGTCTTGCGGCGGCGGCGGTGGCGTCGTGAGCTTCGAACGGGCTCAGAGCATCGCCGACGCGGTGTTGTTCGAGGGGTACGTGCTCTACCCGTACCGCGCATCCTCGACGAAGAACCGCTTCAGGTGGACGTTCGGCGTGCTCGCGCCGCGCGCGTGGAGCGCGGGAGGTGGCTGCGAGGGGTGGTGGCTCGAGGCGCAGGTTCTCGTGCGGACGCTCACGCCGCGTCTGCGCGTGCGAGTCCGGTGCCTACGTGTGGTCGAACGCGTGGTGCGCGTGGAAGGGAGAGCGGTCGACCGGCTCGACGTGGATGGTCGCATCGTCACGCCATGGGAGGAAGGTGAGGTCAAAGAGATTGATCTCGTCGTCACGGGCGACGCCGTGGCTCCCTTCACGTTTCCAGCCGAGACGACCGAGGAGCCCGTTGCCGACAGCAATGGATGCAGGGTGGGCACCGTCGTCCGCGAGCGACTCGCGATCAGTGGATTCATCCGAGCGACAATCTCGACGGTCTCTCTCGACCCGCCGCTCGTGAGAGTCTCCTTGCGCGTCGAGAACGATAGCTCCGTCTTTCCCGGAATCCCGCGCGCCGACGCGATGCGGGCGTCGCTCGCTTCGACGCACCTCCTCGTCGCTTCCGAGGCGGGCGACCTCGTCTCGCTGGCAGACCCGCCCGAGGAGCTGCGTGCGTTCGCGCGCGATACCCACAACGTCGGCACGTATCCGATGTTGATGGGTGCTCCCGGGGAGCGCGATCTCATGCTGTGCGCGCCGATCATTCTCGAGGAGCACCCGCGTATCGCGCCAGAGAGCCCTGGCCAGCTGTTCGACTCCGGCGAGATCGACGAGATCCTGAGTCTGCGCACCAGGCTGCTCTTGCCGGAAGAGAAGGCTCTCGCGCGCGCGAGTGACCCGCGCACCGCGGCCCTGATTGACCGGGTCGATGCGCTCGACGAGGACACGTTGCTCCGGCTGCATGGAGTGCTCACGACCGCCCCCCCGGTATTCACGCCGGGCACTCGCGTGCGCCTGCGACCGTCTGCGGCGGGGCGGCGCACGGATGCGCAGGATCTCCTCTATGAGGGGCACACGGCGACCGTCGAGCAGGTGCTCGACGACGTCGACGGTCGCCGGTACCTGGCAGTCACGATCGATGACGATCCGGCAGCGGAGCTGCACCGATGGTACGGCCGCTTCCACCACTACTATCCGGACGAGGTAGAACGACTGTCGACGATGGAGGCTGTGTGATGGGCCGACGTGTCCTCGTCGCGTGCGTCGGCAACGTTTTCTTTGGCGACGACGCGTTCGGCGTCGAAGTGGCGCGGCGGCTCGAACGCGAGCCATTGCCCCCCGAGACGAGGGTGGTGGATTTCGGCATCCGCGGCGTCCACCTCGCGTTCGACCTCCTCGACCCCCCCGACCTCCTGGTGCTCGTCGACGCGACGTGCCGCGACGGGGTCCCCGGGACGCTCTATGTACTCGACCCTGCCGAGGACATCGGTCGCGCCGAGACGTGCGACGCTCACGCGCTCGATCCGTACGCCGTCCTCGCGACCGTCGAGCGGATGGGTGGCTCGCTGCCGAAGACACGCATCGTGGGCTGCGAGCCCGAGGATGTCTCGTCCGGCATGTCCCTCTCGTCCGTCGTACGTCGTGCCATCGAACCCGCGGTCGCGCTCATTCGTGATCTCGTAGAGAAGGAGGTGCTCTCATGAACGACAATACTCATGCACACGAGACGTCTCGGATCTGGTTCCTCGCCCTGGCGGGCGTATCGGCGTTCAGCATGCTCCTGATCGCACGCGAGCTCCCAGCCATCCGGCGCTACCTGCAGATCACGCGCATGTAGCGACGCCGCGCAGCCGCCTCATCTGGTGCGGGAGGACCCCTCACTGTGGCGCGGCTTGGGGCGAGTACCGCGAGAATTGTCGCAACTCGCCGGCTCGGCTGCCGATGGGGGCAGCATGACGACGAAATGCCTCCGGTCGCTCCGTGACGACACGCGCGGCGCCTCGATGGTCGAGTACGTGCTGATCCTGTCGCTCGTCCTCGTCGCGCTGTCGCCCAGCGTCCGATCGCTCGGCGCGACGGTCACCCGGGCCTTCCGGACGACCGTCGCGTCGTTCGGGCCATGACGGGTACGGCGAGCGCGATACTGGTCGGGCTTCCAGCCCGATGGGATCTCGTTGGGCAATCGCGCGGCCCGTGGCATCATGCCGCCCCGCATGACCGCCCAGACGCTCCGCTTCTTCGCCGCCACAGATGTCGGGTTGGTCCGCGACCATAACGAGGACAACTTCCTCGTCGACAAGAAGCTCGGGATCTTCATCGTCTGCGATGGGATGGGCGGGCACGCGGCCGGCGAGGTCGCCAGCGCCATCGCCGTGCGCACGATGCACGACGAGCTGAAGCGCGACAAAGACATGCTCTCGGACTTCGTGACCGGCGCGACGGGCGCGGCCAAGGTCACTCCGCGCGAGATCGTGGCGCTCCTCGAGCACGCGGTCCAGGCGGCCTGCTCGAAGATTCACTCCGAGGCCAACGTCGACCCGGCCAAGCGCGGGATGGGCACCACGCTCTCGGCGCTGCTCGTGCTCGGCGCGCGCGGGTTCGTCGCGCACGTGGGCGACAGCCGCATCTACCTGATGCGCGCCGGACGCGTGCATCAGGTGACGGAGGACCACACCGTCATCAACGAGCTGCTGAAGCGCGGCAAGCTGTCGCGCGAGGCGATCGAGAAGATCGCGGGCAAGAACGCGATCACTCGCGCCGTCGGAGTTTACGAGCGGGTCGACGTCGACACGCTGGCCCTCGAGGTCCTCCCCGGCGACACCTTCGTCCTCGCGAGCGACGGGCTCACGGGCTACGTCGAGTCGCTCGACGAGCTCGCCGCGCAGCTGCAGCAGGAGGGCGATGCGGCGGTCAAGTCGCTCATCAAGCTCGCCAACGATCGTGGCGGCAAGGACAACATCACCGCGGTCATCGTCAAGCTCGGCGAAGAGGGCGCGCTCGACGAGGCCGGAGCAAAGCGGCTCGCCCTGAAGCGCGAGGTGCTGGCGAAGATGCCGCTCTTCGCCCACCTGACCGAGCGTGAGCTCCTCCGTGTTCTGCAGGCTGTCGAGGTGAGGAGCTACGTCCCGGACCAGGTCGTCATCCAGGAGGGCGCGAAGGGGGACGAGCTCTTCATCGTGCTCTCGGGCAAGGTCCGCGTGATGCGCGGGGACGACGTCCTGACGCGCCTCGGGCCGGGCGAGCACTTCGGCGAGATGGCGCTGATCCGGAGCGTGCCACGCTCGGCCACGGTCCGCGCGGAGTCGGAGGGGGCCGAGTTCATCATCATCCGGAGGACCGACTTCTTCGAGATCCTGCGGAAGGAGCACGAGCTCGCGGTGAAGATGCTCTGGCAGTTCCTCGGGGTGCTGGCCGAGCGGCTCGATCAGACGAACTCGGATCTCCACTCCGCTCGTCAGGAGCTCGCCGCCGAGGACATCTCGTCCGAGATCTTCCCCATCGATGTCGACGTCTCCCCGTTCGATTCGGGGAGGGACCGCCAATGAGCGTTCTCCCGTCGGGAGCCTCGTCGTCGCAGCGGACGGACGCGTGACGGCGGGTTCGAGGGTCATCTCGTATCAACCCTTCCGGGTTGTCACTCCGTCGACGTGTATGCGCTTCGCGCGCAGGCTCACGTCGGTCGCGCTGGCCCTTTCGTGTGCGTTCGCTTGCAGCAAAGGACCTCCCGCGGACGGGGCGGCGGGCGCACCGTCCGCGTCGGCGAGCGCCCTGCCGAGCGCGTCGGCGCCGGTCGCGAGCGCGAGCGCCGCTGCCAGCGCGTCGGCACGACCTCCGTCTCCGCCGTCCCTTTGCCGCGCAGCCTCGGTCGCGGGCGCGGCGAAGCTGATGGCGATCGCGGGGCTTCCCAGCAGTTCGGGGTCCGGCATCACGGTGGTCGAAGCCTCCGACATTCCGGAGGACGTATGGATCGAGCTTGCGGCGGGCGGGAAGGTCACGGCCAAGCACCCGCTGTCGACACGCGAGACGACGTTTGCCGGGCCCGGGCGCGTGAGGCCGTGCGTCGGACACCGCGAAGAGGCGTGGCTCGCACGCGGGAGCTTCGAGAGCGTCGTCTCCTCGGGCGAGCGGCCGAGCGGGGGAGAGTGGATCGTCACCCCGCTCGGTGTGATCCGCTACGGTGCGGCGAAGATCGACCTCGCGATCGGTCCGGCGACCGGTGCTGTCACCAAGGCCGAGCTCAAGGTGTCGAGCGGGACGGCGTATGTCTGGACGGGCGACCAGGCCAGTCCCCTGAAGCCGCCTGCGCCTGCGCCTGCTCTCGTCGCCGCCCCGCCGAGCGACGATGGCTGGACGAAGGTCGAGGGTACGCGGACGATGACGATAAGCGTGGCCAAGGGCGGAAAGCCCGAGGAGCTCGCGCAGGTCGCGGTCGATCGGTGCAAGAGCTTCGCTGCGGCGGCAAAAGACGTGTCGCTCGCCATCTCGGCGCCGGACGCCGGGCTCCGGCACCTGGCTCCGAAGCAGGTCATCGCTCGCCAGCTCGCTCGTGCCGCGTGCGGAGTGGCCTCCGTGCGTGTGGCGGCGCTCGACGCGTCGCCGGCGCAGGAGGGGTTCCGGACCACGCTCAAGGAGGCAGAAGCCGAGTGGAAGAGGGCCTCGCGCGGCGGGCACGAGAGAGGCCGGCCGCATTGACTGCAACAGGTCGCCGGTCGCCGTCGAGACAGCACCGTTCGGTGGACAGAACCCTCGGCGTGATTGACACCACCTTCGCCCGACCGTTACCGTCCGGACGGATGGCTGGCAGCGGAATGCATCGCCTTTGGGCGGGTAGGAGCCGGTGGGCAGGTCCGGGGATCCTGGCGGCGGTGCTTTGTCGCGCAGGCGTCGCCTCGGCCGACGAGCCGGTCGCGGCGAGCGAGCCTCGCCTGATGAGCGAGACGGCCGAGATCACGAGCGTCGTCGATGCGTTCGACGGCGATGACCCGTTCGACCTCAACCTCACGCTCGGCTTCCAGCAGACCTGGAAGCACTCGAACATCCATCGCGAGACCTCGCTGAACCAGCCAGGTCTGAGCTCCGGCGGCTACGTCGCGGGGACGGAGAACGTCGCGTCCTACAGCCGCTCGACCAGCACGCTGCAGACCGGCGCGGACATCGGGATCTACAAGGACCTCGCGATCATCTTCCGGCTGCCGATCATCCTGTCCGATCAGCAGAGCCTCGGCGACCTCAACGGCTCGTCCGCCGAGCCGCAGCTGCTGCAAGACTCGCAGGGTCACCAGCTCTTCAACGTCCCCTTCAAGAGCCCTACTCGCAGCGGCATCGACTGGTTCTCGCTCGGCCTCGACTGGGCGATCTACAACCAGCAGAGAAACCCGAGCAAACCGACGTGGGTCGTCGGCGTCGAGGGGCGCTTTGCCGTCGGGACTCCGCTGCACGCGTGCAACGCGGCCGCCGCGATCCAGTGCCCGTACCCCGGGCCGACGAACGGCCCGAACGCCGGTCAGAGCCGGGATCCCGGCATCAGCCGCGGCATGGACACCGTCAGCGCCCACACCGTCTTCTCGCGTCGATTCGGGTACGTCGAACCGTACTCGGGCCTCTGGTTCCTCGCGGATTTCCCGCAGTCGGGAACCGACTACGGGGCGACCGACACGTTCCAGGGCTCGGTGGTCAACCACCCGCCGCTCGTCGGCAACTTCTCGATGGGCATGGAGGTGCTCCCGTGGGAGCACCGCGAGCAGTTCCAGCGCCTCGTCGCCGACTTCCGTCTCTCCGGCATCTACCACTCGGCCGGCCGTGAGTACTCGGAGCTCTTCGACGCGCTCGGCTCGTCCCTCGCGCCGTCGCTGCGCACGTCAAACCCCGGTGGCTACACTGCCGGAACCGGGAAGCTCGCCGGGCAGAGCGTCCAGGACACGTCCCAGCAGCAGGTGAACTTCACCGGCATCACCGACCAGGCGCCGTACGTCAGCGTGAACGCCCGGATCGCCGCCACGCTCCAGGCGGGCGAGTACGTCAAGTTCACCGCCGGCGTCGGGCTCACCTACGACCAGTCGCACCTGATCACGGACGCTGACGCCTGCAACCCGAACTTCACCGGCAGCGCGGCCGCCGCGGGTCCGTGCCACACCGCATCGACGGTGGGGAACGCGGGGACGGTGACGGGCATCCCGAACCCGAACCAGCGGCCGATCATCGACCTGCCGGGTCACCGGTTCTCGTCGGACGACGGCACGATCGTCGATCTCTGGATAAGCGGCGTCGTGATGTTCTGACGAGGCGGTCGCGTGACCTTGAAGATGCGTCACGCCATCGCTCTCGCTTGCACGGCAGCCCTCCTGGGCGTCGCCGCGCGGGCGAGCGCGGACGACGGTCCCACCGCAGCGAAGGTTGTCGCGCCCAAGCTCGTCGTCGTGTGGCCGACGGTGACTCCGCTGGGGGACGACGCTAGCCCGACGCCGCTGCATCGACCGACCTCGCTCGAGGAACCGCTCGCGACACGCGCACACGAGCTCGACGCAACGCTTCGGGATGCGACGCAGGACCTGGGCTTCGTGCTCGATCTCGACGATGCAGGGCCTCGCCCCGGTCACATGCGCGATGTAGACATGCTCGCGCGCGCGGGACGCGCTCGTCCGGGTGACGCGGCGGGCAGCACGGGGACCTGGGTCGTCAGCGCGAGGCTCGAGCCGCTCAGCGGCGACTCGCTCCTCTTGCGCGTCGTGGCCGTACCTCCGAACGGCAAGGAGCTGCGGACGCGCGTGGAGATCGTGAAGGGGGCGGACGCCTCGCTTCGCGGGCTGGTCCTCCTGCGAGACCTCCTCTCGCCCGACGTCGCTGACCGCGCAGACGAGCACGCGCACGACGAGAGCTCCGGGACCGTCCCTGCAGCGGGGACGGGCATCGTGACCCCTTCGCGTTCCCCGGGGCGTGCGGTGCTTGCCGCGAACGGGGCGCTCTTCGGCGGGTACATCGGCTACAGCCTCGTGCGCTCGACCGGCACGAGCGACCCGCGCGTCCTCTACCCGCTCTTGACGCTCGGTACGGCCGTCGGGCTCGGCGGGGCGCTGCTCGCGAGCGAGGAGTGGGACGTGAGCACCGGCGACGCGTGGTTCCTGGCCGCGGGCGCGTGGTGGGGCGCCGCGTCGGGCATCCTGCTCGCGAACTCTGCGACCACGCAATCCGAGCCCCCGTACGCATGGGGGATCGGCGGCGGCCTCGCGGGTGTCGCGCTCGGGACCTTCGCCCTCACGCGCAGCAGGATGGACGAAGGGGACGCCCTCCTCACTCACTCCGGTGCCGGACTCGGGATGTGGGTCGGCGCGCTCGTCGAGCTCGGCTACCGCGGCACCACCGGAGTCACTCCCTACACCGGCGCGGGGCTCGGGTCGGCGATCGGCGTCGTCGGGGCCGGCGCCGCGTCTATCTTCGTGACGGTCTCTCCCTCTCGCGTGCTGCTGCTCGACCTCGGCGCCGGGCTCGGTGCGCTGGCTGGCGCAGCCGTGTGTAGCCCGCTCATCTTCAGCGACCTGACCGGGCCGAACACGACGACCACGGACACGCGCCTGTTCCTCGCCGGGACGCTCACCGGCACTGCGGTCGGGGCGACGGCGGCATGGTTCCTCACCCGGAGCAGCCCGCCCAAGAAGGCCGCCTGGATGAACGGGATGCCGACCGCCGGGCTCATCGGCCAGAGCATGACGGCGAACGGGCCGGTGCCGGCGTACGGCGTGCTCTTCTCCGGGACTTTCTGAACGACGCTCGCTGCGCTAGCGTGGACGTTGCCTGTGGGGCGGGAAGTCGGTGCGATGCCGACGCGGAGCCGCCGCTGTAACCGAGGACGATCACGCCATCAGTCCACTTGCGCGTCTTCCGAGCGAGAGCTCGGGGTGCTCGCAGGGAAGGAGCGCGTGAGAGGACGATCCGGGAGCCAGAACACCCCTCACGAGCGCCCGCGCAATCCCGCGCGGGCTTCCTGTCGGCCGCGCGAGCTTCGCGGCACGAGGTGAGTGATGGCGAATCGATTCATCGTTTGGAGGGCCGGCCTCACGGTCCTCATGGGCGGACTGGCGGCCTGCAGCGCGAGCGGCACGTCACCGCCCGCGTCGACCGACGCTCGCGCGACGTGCGGTGCCGCCAGCGTCATCGTTGCGACGAGCGACTACACGTCCAGCGAGGTCGGCACTCTCGGCATCGACGGCGGCGCGACGTTCTACACGGGCGGGAACACGCTCGGAAGTGACCCTGCGCTCGCCAGCTCGGCAGGCAGGCTCTTCTGGGTCGATCGCTCCGGCGGCAACGTCCTCGAGCTCGATCCTGAGTGCGGAACCGTGATTCAAGGCCCGTGGACCACGAGCGACGACGGTGGAGGATCGACGAACCCGCAGGACATCGCGGTCGACCCCGCCACCGGCAACCTCTGGATCGCGCGCTTCATGGTGTCGACGCTCCTCGTGAAGAGCTCCGACGGCCGGACGGACCTCGGTCGCATCGACCTCTCGCAGGTCACCATGCAGGTCACGGGGATGCCGATGAACCCGTACATGAGCTCGGTCCGCATCGTCGGCGGCAAGGCCTACGTCGCTCTCGAGATGCTCGACCCCTATCCGTACGGGATCCAGACCTCGTACCTGGCGAAGCTCGACGTGGCGACCGCGCTCCAGACGGGGAAGATCGAGAAGACGCTGCAGCTCAAAGGGCGGAACCCCTTCGGCCTCATGGTGGAGTACGAGAGCGCGCTCTACCTCGCGGAGCCAGGAGACGTCGACAAGGCCGACGAGACGAACGCCGGCATCGAGCGCGTCGACCTCGGGAGCTTCAGCTCGGACCTCATCGTCGTCGAGTCGGAAATCGGCGCGAGCGTCGACGAGATCTCGATTACCGCGGGGTGTGGCACCGCGATCGTGATGGGACCGCAGACGAACTACAACCCCACCTCCCTCATCAGCTTCAACCCTACGACAGGCACGATCCTCACGCCCCTGTCGCAGGGCCTGCTCTTCACCGACGCGGGCTTCGACCTCGCCGGGATGGCGTGGGTGCCCGGTGGCGTGAACCTCGTCGGCGACCGCAGCGCGAGCCCGAGCGGGAAGGGCTACGCCGTACACGTCCTGTCGGCATCGTCGTCATGCGACCTCACCGTCGAAGCGCGGACGCTCTTCGCCGCGCTGCCGCCGGTCGCGCTCGTGCCGGTTCCCTAGACGCTCAGATGTTCGCGCACGAAGGGAACGATGGCGTCGTTCACCTGCGCCGGGTCCTCGAGCGCGCTCAGGTGCCCCGCGTTCTTGAAGGAGACGAGCTTCGCGCCGGGGATGCGCGAGGCGATCCGGCGGCTGTGGTCGCCGGGAGTCGCCGCGTCGTCGTCGCCGTAACCGATGAGCGTCGGCACGCGAATGGCTCGGAGGGACTCGAGGATCGACGGCCGGTCGATGGAGACCGCGTGCGTCGCGAGGTCGAGCCCTTCGCGTGAGTAGCCTCCGACGCTTCGAACGAACTCGTCCACCATCGCGGGGCGTGTCCGGAGGGTCGTGGGCGAGAACATCAGCGGACCGATCTTCTTGCGCACGACGACGGGAGGCAGCCCGAACCTCCGCGCGAAGCGGCACATGAGGCCGTACTCGACGCGCTCGTTCAGCAGCGTTCCGTCCGCGCTCGTGTCGAGCAGCACCATCCCCGCGAGCATCTCCGGCCTGTAGAGCGCCAGCCGCATCGCGACCATCCCTCCCCACGAGAGCCCGACGATGAGCGCGCGCGGGATCGCGAGCGCGTCGAACGCGTCGACCATGGCGCGCGCGTGCTCGTCGAGCGTGAACGGAGGGGGCACGTCGCTCTTGCCGTGACCGGGCCCGTCGATGGTGACGACGCGGCCGAGCGCCTCGAGCGCCGGCACCTGCCCCCGCCACATGCCTCCGTCGCACAGCAAGCTGTGGAGGAGGACGATGGTCGCATCGGTGTCGCGGCTCTTCGTGCCCCCCTCCTCGAAGAACCAGCGCCCTAGCCGGGTCCGCACGTACGCCATCGGATTCGCGCCGGAGGTCCCCCTTACGGGAAGATCTCGCGCTCCTTGTAGACCGCCTCGATACGCTGGAGCGCGAGGCCGTACGCCGCGATCCGCTTGTCGACCTTCTTCACGCGGGCGAAGTCGCTGACCTCGCGGTAGGCGCGCTTCATCGCCTTCTCGAGGCGCGTGTCGACCTCTTCCTCCGTCCAGCTCTCCGACCGCTTGTTCTGCACCCACTCGTAGTAGCTGACCGTGACGCCGCCCGAGTTCGCGAGGACGTCCGGGAGGATGTCGATGCCGCGCTCTACGAGGATCTTCTCCCCTTGCGGCGTGGTCGGGCCGTTGGCCCCCTCGACGACCATGCGCACGTTGAGCATGCGCGCCTCGGTCTCGCCGACCTGATTCTCGAGCGCCGAGGGGGCGAAGATGTCGGCCTTCGTCGAGAAGAACTCCTCGCGCGTGATCGATTTCCCTCCCGGGTAACCCGCGATCGAGCCCTTGGCCGCGACGTGATCCTGGAGCTTGTGGGCGTTGAAGCCCTCCGGGTTGGCGAGGTAGCCGGTGTGGTCGCCCACCGCGATCGTCGAGACGCCGAGCTTCGACAGGATGACCGCGCAGTTCGAGCCGACGTTCCCGAAGCCCTGCACGATCATCGTCGAGCCTTCGAGGTTGAAGCTCGTCTCTTGCGCCCACTCGGTCACGCAGTGGACCATCCCCTGGCCGGTGGCCTTGGCGCGGCCGAGCGTGCCGCCGCTGGCGACCGGTTTCCCCGTGACTACCCCCTTCACGCTCTGCTTCTGGAACGCGCCGACCATGTTGGCGTACGTGTCCATCATCCACGCCATCGTCTGCGAGTTCGTGTTCACGTCCGGCGCCGGGATGTCGTACTCGGGCCCGATGTTGCCGCCGAGCGCGTGCGTGAAGCGGCGCGTGATGCGCTGCAGCTCGTCCTTGCTGACGCTGCGCGGGTCGAACTTGATGCCCCCCTTGCCGCCGCCGTAGGGGAGGCGCATGAGCGCGCACTTCCAGGTCATCATCGAGGCGAGCGCCTTGACGTCGTCGAGCGTGACGTTCGGGTGGAAGCGGATGCCCCCCTTGAACGGGCCGAGGAGGTTGTTGTGCTGGACGCGGTAGCCCTTGAAGAGCCGGACCTCGCCGTCGTCCATCCGCACGGGGAAGTTGATGATGATCTCGTTCTTCGGCTGGCTGAGGATCGTCTTCACGTACCCCTCGAGCGCGACCACCTTGGCGGCGCGATCGAGGTAGTCCTGCACGACCTTGAAGAAGTCGTACTCCTTGGGCAGCGCGCTGCGGGAGTTGGGCGGCGGCGGGATGTCCGTGCTGGAGCTTGCGGCGATCGCGGTCGACGAGTCGGGCGTCATGAGCTTCCCTGGCTTGGGTGGCGAGAGGCGAGCGGAATAGCACAGGTGGCGCGGCACGCGTCACTGCGGCAGGAACACCCTCATCACGGCCGTGGAGTCTGTGAAGTAGACGCTCTTCCCGTCCGTCGCGACGGCGTGCGGGAGAGTGCCCGTTGCGAGCTGGGTCGGCGTCCCGCCGTCGAGCGGGACGCTCATCACGTTCGGCTGAGCGACCCAGTAGACGTTCCGTGAGTCCACGGCGATCCCGTAGGCGGCGGTCCCCGCGGGCGCGAGCGTGATCGGGGTGCCGGAGCCGTCGAGCTTCGCCTTGACGACCGTGCCGCTGCCCATGTTCGTCCAGTAGAGGAAGGTGCTGTCGCTCGCGAGCGCCAGCGGCACGCTCCCCGTGGCGAACATGGAGACGTTGGCGCCGTCGAGAGTGGACCACATGACCTCGGTCTGTGTCGTCCAGTAGACATGCGTCGCGGTCGCAAGGATTCCCTGGAAGTCGTACTCGTTGAACGTGCTCGCGACGACCTGCGATACCGCCCCTCCGCTGCTGGCGACCTCTTCCACGAACTCGGAGTTCCCGACCGTGAAGAACACGTCGCCGCTGCCGTTCACGGCAACCGCGTACGGGTAGTTGACCGGAGGGGGGACCAGCGTCCGGACGTCACCACCGTCGAGTGTGGCGGCCATGACCGAGCCGTGGTTCGGATCCGTGTCCACCCAGTACACTTGCGTACTGTCGACGGCGATCCCTTCGGTCCCGTTCGTCAATGACTGGGTCTTTCTTGCCAGGACCTTCGCTGTCCCGCTGTCGAACGTGCCGCCATCGAGCGGCGCCGAGCTCACATCGCCGTTCATGTTCGTCCAGTACACCTTGGAGGCCGACACGCTGAGCGCGATCCCGTACGGTGCGTTCGGGTCCGACACGAGCACGACGACCGAGCACTGCCCCGCGTTGCAGCTCCCACCCGCGATGCAGGTGCGCCCGCAACCCCCGCAGTTGTTCGTGTCGCTCCTCGTGTCGACGCACGCGCCCTCGCAGACCGCGAACGGCGTGGCACACACGCACCCGCCGTCGTCGCACGACCCGGCGCCGCACTGGTGGTTGCATGCTCCGCAGTTGTTGCGGTCGTTCCTGGTGTCCTTGCACGTCCCGAAGCACGCCTGGTGCGGAGCGGTGCACTGGCACGTGGCGTTCTGGCACGTCCCACCGTCGCCGCAGAGCTGACCGCAACCGCCGCAGTTGGTCGGGTCGGTGGCGAGGTCGACGCCGCTGTCGCCGACGCCGCAGTTGCAGCTGCTGCAGGTCCCCGCTCCGCCCGAGCCCAGGCAGTCACAGCTCGCGGGCGACGCGTCCCCCGCATCCGCCCGCGTCGCGCCATCGCGACCGGCGTCACTGCGCCCGCTGTCTCCGCTGTCTCCGCCGTCGCGACGACCGCCATCCCCGTGGCCTGCGTCGAGCGTGACGTCTGCGCGCGCGTCGCGTCCAGCATCGGTGGGGCGCGTAGTGTCTGCCGCTGCGTCCTTGCTCGCGTCCGGGGCCTCCGGTGCGACGAGGTTGTCGAACCCGATGAGCGCGCCGCATCCGCCGAGCAAGACGACGGCGCCAGCAGCGACCACGGCGGCAGAGAAGGGGGAAGCTCGCATCAGAAGGTCCCGAGGACCCGGAGCCCACCGAGCGTCGGTGACACGCTCGTCGAGGATGTCCTCGATGGGTGCACCACGAAGAGCACGATCCCGGTGGCAGCAAGAGCAGCCCCGGCGATGAACGCCCCCGTCGAGACCGCCGCGTCGTTCTCCCCCGTCGTCCGCGCAGCGTTGAACGTCACGTTCATCGAGCTGTACGGCGCGTGCTGCGCCGTCCCGTACTCCGACAGCGCCATCGCGCCGAACACGCTACCGACGACGATGCCGACGACGCCGGCCGCGCCTGCGCCGACTCCGACCCAGCGCAAGGTCGACCACTTCTGGCCCTGCGGCGGAGCCTGAACGGTCTCGACGGGGCCCACCGACACCGCGATCAGCTGCCCCTTCTGCGCTTCCTTGACCGGCAGCTGCCGCTCGATCACCGGAAACCTCGGGCTCTCGAAGCGGAACGTGTGAATCCCCGGGTCGATCGGCAGCGCCTTGCCGTCGAGGACCGTCGCGACCACGGCCCCGTCGACGCTCACCTTCACGTCGGTCATCTCGACGTGAGCGCTGCCGGTCACGGAGAGCACGATCGACGGGAGCAAGGCGGACGACTCGGTCGCCTGCTCGACGCACACCCTCTGAAGGGAGCGTGGGCACACATCGCGCGTGCACACGGCGAACTGGGTGAGCGCCTGCGTGAGCTTGCCCGCCGCGCGGAGCGCCTGCCCCGAATCGAACGCCGCGATGCACGCTGCCTTCTCGTCGGCACGAGCGAGGCCAGGGACGAACCCGAGCGTGGTGACGATCACGATCGTCATTAGGGTTCGGTTCATCGGGAGTGACGTGCAACGAGGCCGGCGGCGTTGGGCTAGTTGTCGCACTCGGGCTTGTAGTGCTTCCTCCCCGCCTCGTCGACCGTGAAGGGGGGGTCGCAGTTGACGCGAGGCTTCGTGGGGGTGATTTCCGGCGCGGCTGCCGACGGAGCTGACGGCGCAGCGTGGGCTCGTGCGAGCGGCGGGAGCGGCGCACGCGGCCGCACCTCGACGTGGGGCACGCCGGAAGACGCGCTCGCCGATGGTTCGGCGGCGGGCACGGGTTCGGGAGAGCCGGTCGCGGGAGGCCTGACGACGTCGCTGCCCCGCGCGGTGGTCGGTGCCGACGTCAGGATCGCGGGCGCTTCGATTCCCGAGCTCGGTACGGTTGCGGTGGTGTGGGAGGTGACCACCACGAAGGCCGCGACGCTCGCCAGGACGACGGCTCCGCTCGCCAGGATCGCGTGCACGGTCCAGCGCCTCGCGCTCGGCGGCGCGCCGTCTCCAGCAACGTCGGCGCGCGCGATGGGCCGAAGCGTTCGCGCGGCGGCCTCGAGCTGTGGCACGACCGCGACCGTCGTGTCCGGAGCTCGCGATCCGTCCAGCGCGGACACGGCCCGACGCGACGGGGGCGCTGCAGCATAGGCGAGCGACGCCTCGTCGACCGTCGATTCGAGGGCAAGGAGGAGCTCGGCCGCGTCCTTGTACCGGTCGCCGGGAACGCTGGCGACCGCGCGCGCGAGGACCGCCTCCCACGGGCCGACCTCGACGCCGGACCGTGCCGGCGAAGGCCGCGTGGGATCGAGGATCTGGCGGAACAGCCCCGTCGTGTCGTCGGCAGAGTACGGGGCGCGATCGGTCAACATCTCGATGAGGATCAAGGCGAGGGCGTGCACGTCGGTCCACGGCCCCGAGCGTCCATGGCTCACCTGTTCCGCGGAGGCGTAGGCCGGCGAGAACGCGATCTGCCGCGAACGGGTCGCCGTGTGCCCCGTGCCCGCTTCCTCGTCCGTCTCCATGATCTTCGCGATCCCGAAGTCGAGGAGCTTGGGCACGGCTCCGCCCGGCGTCGCGAGCAACATGATGTTTGCCGGCTTGAGGTCACGATGCGCAACTCCGGCCGCGTGCACCGTCGCCAGGGCGGACAGGATCGGCCCGAGAAGCTTGAGGCACTCGGCGGGAGCGCGACCGCCGGCCCCGCGACGCCCGGCGAGATCCTCCTCGAGCGTGGGCCCCTTCAGCCACTCGAGCGCCATCCAGCCCGCGCGCTCTCCGGACGGCATCGTCGACACGCCGAAGTCGTAGACCTGCACGATGTTCGGGTGGGTGATACGCGCGATCGTCTTTGCTTCAGCCGCGAACGCGCCGAGGAACTGCTCTCGCGCGGCGCCGCCGAGCTCGACGGGCGTCTTCAGCACCTTGACCGCGACCGGTCGCTCGAGCGCGGCCTGGTGCGCGTGGTAGACGATGCCGAAGCCCCCCTCGGCGACGACGTGGGTGACGACGAATCGCGTGTCGAGGGTCGTCCCCACGAGGCGAAACACGTCTTCCACGTCGACAGCGTCGCCCATGACCGCAGCGATGAGAACGGACGGGGCCTGCGAAGTCAACGCACGGGCTGGCTGTTCGCGAACCCTCGAGTTGTCACTCCGGATCCCAGCAGCCGAGTCGACGCCTCGACTCGACCAGCAAGACGTCCCGAAGGACCAACGAAAACTCCGAATGGATGATTTATCCATCCCACAGGAGCGAAGAACAATCCTGCAGGAGTACGAACTGATCCCTCAGAATGACATGTACATCCATGAGGATCGTAGGCTTGTACCGATGGACTATCCGATAGCCCTTCAGGACCAAGCAAACATCTCGGAGGACCACTGCTATGTCCCGAAGGAGTCTAGCTATGTCCCAAAAAGCGATGGCAACATCCCATAGGAATAACAATACGTCCTCGGGGATGGCTGGAAGCTCCTGCGGGAGCTCATCACGCTCACGCGGCTCCGTGTCGCGATCGCAGCGGATCTCGACTACGTCGCGGTTCGTCCTCGAGATCATCCTGCATCGGAGCGAACCTGTGGACGTCCGCCTCTCCCGCTCGCAGGCCGGCGTTCACGTCTCGCGTGGTAGGCCTCGGAAGGATGAAGATCCGGGTCCGATCGGGCGCATGGTGGCTCGCGACCCGTGCGTCCGTCGCCGACTCACTCGCGTCTTGCGGCGGGCCGGGCACGTCCGGGTCGCGGGACGCCGCGATCGTCGAGCCAACGCCGGGTGACGGGGGCACGCTGTCCGATGGAGGGATGAGTCCCGCCGTTTGCGCGACGACCGAAGGCTGTCCGACCGGGTCCTCGTGCTTTTACGCGGGCCGTCGCTACTTCGACGAGATCGTCACGAGACCCGACGCGACGTCCTGGTCCACCCCCGCTCCCGTGAACGCAACGCCGACGCTCGCGTCCCCCTGGAGCGTGCGGGCGAAGAACGCGGTCATGTAGCGCACCGACGCGGCGAGCACGTTCGCCTGGTTCGCCGTCCCCGCGGTGCACAGCGTGCACCCCGTGCAGGCGCTCGGGTCCTCGAACATCGTGTGGTCCGCGTTCAACGCCGTGATGGCGACGGCAGGCGAGGACGCGGCCTGGTAGAGGACGAGGTAGTTGTCGGCCGCGGGCGCGCACGGCATGCCGCCGACGCCGCCGGTGGAGTCGGTGGTCTCGCCGATGAACGCCACGGGGACGTCGATCGATCCGATCGTCGTCCGCGCTTCGACGTTGTTGGTCGCGGTGTCGACCGGGTCGAGGCCGAAGACGCCGAGGACCTTCCCCTTCGCGCCCCCCTCGCCCGCGAGCAGTGCGACCTGCCCGCCGCGCGAGTGCCCTGCGAGGCCGATCTTGGTGACGTCGACCTTCCCGTGGAGCGCGTTCGTCGCGTCGGCGTTCGCCGAGGACAGGTACGTCGTCACCTCGTAGGCGACGTCGGAGGCGAGCGAGGCCGCCGTCAGGCTCGAGAAGATACCCGGGTCGTCGCGGAGGAGCGTGACGATGCCCCAGCTCGCGAGCCGCTCGGCGTAGGGGGCGTAGCCTGCCCCGGTCTGCTCGAACCCCGAAGACAGGATGACCACGGGGTGCGGGCCTGCGCCGCCGGGAATGTACGCCGTCGTCGAGAACGTGTCCGTCGGGGACGTGACCTGGAGCGTCGCCGTCGTCACCGCGCTCGGGCCAGCGACGCCGTACGGCCCGACGACGCCGGGCCCCGCGTCATGCGGCGCAGCGTCGAGCGGATGGGTCACTGCGTCGGGCGCATGGGCCTTCGCGTCGAGCGGCGGGGTGGCGGTGTCCGTCGCAGCGTCGCCGGGCTTCGGGCTGCCGTCGGTGTGGGGAACGGCGTGGTCGCTGGCGGCGTCCGAGGCGCGCTCGCTCGCATCGTGAGCGGCGTCGCGTACCGTCGAGACGGCGCCGTCGAGCGGCGGACGTGAGGCGTCCGGGGCAGAGGTGTCGCCACCACCACACCCCGCGACAGCCGTGAGTGCCAGAGAGACGACGACCGACGCGAGAGCGTGCTTCATGACGTCCGGGGCTCCATTCGACCGATCGGTCGGATGACCCTTCCTGGACCATGGACCGCGGGCTGTCAAGCGAGCGACACTCCGGTGGGCATGCCCACGAAGACGCCGAAGCCCCGGAGGGACGAGATCCTCGACGCCGCCACGCGTCTGTTCGCCGAGCGCGGCTACGAAGGCGTGAGCGTCCACGATGTCGCGGAGCGCGTCGGCATCGGGAAGGCGTCGCTCTTCCATCACTTTGCGACAAAGGACGTGCTCTACGAGGCGGTGCTCGACCGCATGGTCGTGGGGCTGCAGGAGCCGCTCGCGGCCATCTACGCGAGCAGCGGCTCGTTCGCCGAGAGGCTCGACGTGCTGACGGCCACGCTCACGCGGGCGCTCGGCGCGCAGCCGTACGCCGCGAGGCTGCTCGTGCGGGAGACGATGGACTGGGGCCCGGTCATGCGCAGCAAGCTCGCCGACCGCATCGTCCTCGTGCTCGAGGCGGGCGCGGCCTGGGTCCAGGCGGGCCAGGCGGACGGCGTCTTCGTCGAGGGGGATGCGCGCCACCTGATCCTGAGCGTGCTCGGTATGCACCTCCTGCCGTTCGCCATCGACCGCCTCGTCGAGCGCTACGTCGGGACGAGCCCGTTCAAGGCGCCTTACATCGCCGCGCGCGCCGACGCGCTGCAAAGGCAGGCGCGCCGGCTCCACCTGAAGAAGTGACTTGGGCGAGCCGACGGCCCGCGTTCACCCGGTCGGTTGCAGGAACACCACCGCGTAAACGTACACCGCGACGCTCGTGAAGATCAGCGCGTCCGCCCGGTCGAGGATCCCGCCGTGCCCCGGCACGATCGCCCCCGAGTCCTTCACCCCCATCGACCGCTTGATGAGCGACTCGCCCAGGTCTCCGGCTTCGCCGAGCGCCCCCGCGAACAGCGCGAGTGGGATGGTGTGCGAGAGCGGGATCTCCTTCACGTAGCCGAGGCTCGCCATGAGCGCACCGCAGACGGCGGCGGCGAGACCGCCGACCGCGCCCTCGACCGTCTTCTTGGGCGAGACCGCCTCGTAGAGCTTGTGCTTCCCGAGGAAGCGGCCGGCGAAGTAGCCGCCCGTGTCCGCGAACCACGCGAACATGAAGCTCATGAGAGCCAGCCCGGGGCCGGCGTGCCCGTAGTCGCGCTGCATGACGGCGAGGAGCGTGAGCGGCGCGGCCACGAAGATCGGCGCGAAGGCCATCCCGAAGGCGCGCACCGCCGCCGTGCTGAGGTCACCCAGGCGCCAGAGCGTGAAGAGGAGAGAGAACACCGGGATGCCGACGAGCATGCCGAGCACCACGCGCGCGTCGTGGAGCTTCAGATAGACGAGCAGCGAGACCGCCTGGCAGAGCAGGAGCCCGCAGACGCGCGACACCTTGTCGAGCGGGTGCGTCATCGAGAGCAGCTCCCAGCAGCCGATCGACACGCACGTGATGACGAGGAGGTAGAACCCCCACGGATTCACCACGAAGAGGAGCGCGATGATCGCCGGGATGCCCACCGCCGCGGTGAGCAGACGGATGGTGAGGTTGCTCGGGGCTGCGCTCACGTGTCGCTACACTGCGACGCGGCTCGGCTCGTCGGCGGGCGAGCCGAGCGGTTCGAGCATGGGAGAGGACGAGGGCGCCGCGCTGTCGAGAGCGGTCACGAGGCCGAACCGACGCTCGCGCGCCTGGTAGCTCGCGACCGCGCGGTGCAGCTCCGCGGACCCGAAGTCGGGCCAGAGGGCGTCCTCGAAGTAAAGCTCGGCGTAGGCGAGCCCGAAGAGGAGGAAGTTCGAGATGCGGCGCTCGCCGCCGGTGCGGATGACGAGGTCCGGATCGCCGACCGCGAGGCTCGGCATGAGGGAGCGCATCCGGTCGGGGGTGATGTCGCTCGGCTGCAGGACCCCCTCGGCGACCGACCGCGCGAGCTCCCGGGCGGCGTCCGCGATCTCCTCGCGCCCTCCGTAGCTGAGGGCGAGCGTCAGGGTCATCTGGTCGTTGGAGTCGGTCTCGCAGCGGAGCGGATCGAGCACGGCGCGGACGAGCGACGGGAGCCGCCCGAGGTTGCCGACCGCGTGGAGCCGGATGCCGTTGTCGAGCAGCTCGTCGCGCTCGGAGAGCAGGAACTCTCGCAGGAGCAGCATGAGCGCGTCGACCTCGTCCTCCGGGCGCGCCCAGTTCTGCTCACTGAACGCATAGAGGGTGAGCGCGCGGATGCCGAGGCGTCTCGCGGCGCGCACCGTCCGCCGGACGGCGTCCGAGCCTTCGCGATGGCCTTCGCGGCGCGGGAGCCCGCGCTGCTGTGCCCAGCGCCCGTTGCCATCCATGATGATGCCGATGTGGCCCGGCAGGTTTCTGGCTTCGACGAGTGACATGACCGTGAGGCGCGGGGGGTTATCACGACGGAAAGTCGCCGGCAATTGCACCGCGTCAGGGAGGGAACGCCAGGCAGCGACCCAGCTAGTTCGGACTACATCACAGATGACCTCGAGCGGTCGCCGGAACAGAGCGAACGGTCGGAAAAGAGGTCTGAGCGGCGGAGCGCGCCGTGACCTCCTCGCGGTCTTCCTCGTGATCGTGCTCGCCGTCGCGGCCGCGTGCCGGCCTTCCCCACCGATGTCGTCGGCCTCTCCGTCGGCCTCCCCGCGTGTCGTCACGCGCAATGTCGAGGCCGCCGACTATGCCGGGAGCGAGGCCTGCGCGCGCTGCCACGCCGACGTCGCGCACGGCTTCGCCGCGTCTCCGATGCACCGGATGACGCGAAACATCCACGAGACCACCGTGTCGGCGCCGTTCCAGGGGGAGTCGCTGGTGCTGGGAGACGACCGGGCGACGCTGGAGACGAAGGGGGGCGCGCGGTTCGTCCGGGTCGACTCGGCGGTCGGGGATCGGACGCGCACTTACATCGTCACGCGCGTCATCGGCGGTCGTCACCGCGAAGACTTCGTCGGCGTCGAGGTTCCGAGCGAGGTGGAGGGGGACGTCGCGAGCGCCGTCTCGCGCGCGGGGGAGCACGACGAGATCGTCCTCCCGGTGTCGTACCTGGTCGACAGGAAGCGCCTTCGCTACAAGGGGTACTCGGTGATGGTGCACGAGCGGCCGCACCTCGCGGCGGGCCCGGTCTGGAACCGAACGTGCCCGTTCTGCCACAACACGGTGCCCCTCCTCTCGACGCTGTTCGCCACGCTGCTGGACAGCAGCGGCGCCAGCTTCGGCGGACCTCACGCACGGGGCTATCAGGGCGAGGTCGTCGATCGACTCCTCCCGCGGCACCTCGCGTTCCGGTACGAGGTCGCCGACGCGAACGGGCTCCGCGACGCGCTCTCGCGGGAGATCGCGCGGATCGCCGGAGACGGTGCGGCGGGCGCGACGGCTCACGGCCCCCTGCCTCTGTCGGACACGCTCCCCGAGGCGATCACGACGACCAGGGACCGCTTCACGGGGTCGAAGCTCCTCGAGGTCGGCATCGGGTGCGAGGCCTGCCACGGCGGCTGCCGAGAGCACGTGGCGGATCCTTCGGTGCACCCGTCTCTCCTGCCGCGCGCCCCGTACCTCGCCGTCCGCGCAGGCAACGGGGGTCGCCGCGCCGAGCCATCCTCGGCCGCCGACATCGAGGACCACGCCTGCGCGCGGTGCCATCAGGTGCTCTTCTCGCGCTACCCGTGGACCTGGGAGGGGGGGCGACGAAACGACCCGGGCAATCGCGGCGGGAGCCACATCAGCTCGGGCGAGGCTCGCGATCTCCTCCTCGGCGGCTGTCGCGGAGCGCTCCGCTGCAGCGCGTGCCACGATCCGCACGCGCCCGACGAGGCCGCGCACCTCGCGGAGCTGGCGACGCCGAAGGGGAACCAGGTCTGCCTGACGTGCCATGCCGCGCTGCGGACGGCCGACGCGCTGCGTGCGCACTCCCACCACGATCCCACGGGCGCAGGGGGAGCTTGCATCGCGTGCCACATGGCGAAGAAGAACCTCTCGCTCGACGGAGCCCTCAGCCGCTACCACCGCATCGGCAGCCCGACGGACACGGACCGGGTGCTCGGCGATCGCCCGCTCGAGTGCGCGCTCTGCCACGCGGACCGGAGCGTCCTGGCGCTCGTGACTTCGATGGAGACCTGGTGGGGGAAGCGCTACGACCGCCAGGTGCTGGACCGGATGTACGGCGACCTCGACGCGAACGCGCTCCGCGCGACGGTGACCCACGGGAAGCCCCACGAGAAGCCCGTGGCGCTCTTCGTGCTCGGTAGGGCTCGCGACCGGAGCGCGGGGGGCCTCTTCGCCGCCGAGCTTGGCGACGAGTACCCGATGGTGCGCGACTACGCGGCCGACGCCCTCCGCGCGACCTACGGCGACGCCTGCGACCTCGACCTCTCGAAGGATCGAGCCACCGTGGCTGCCGCAATGGCGCGCTGCGCGGCCGTGACAGGCTTCCCTGTTGACGAGCGCGCTGGCAAGCCGTCCGGTGCGGGCTCCGCTCGCGCTCCCGCAGCGCACGGAGAGGATGCACCTGTCGAGGACTGAAACGATTCCGGGTCCTTCACGTGCTACCCCTCGACACATCGGTAGCCGCTGACTAGGCTCCGCGCCGAAATGGTCCGGCTGTTTGAGCTTGCCGCGCGGCGGCGCTTGGCGCTGGCCTATCTGGCGCTCCCGCTTGCCCTCGCTCCGATGGTCGCGCCGGCCTGCTACTCGACGGGAGACGGCACCGGTCCCCCTCCCGCGCTCTTCTATTTCCCCGTCGGGATGACGGTGTCGGGGGGCGGCAACGTCCTCTATGTCGTCAACTCGGACTTCGACCTGCAGTGGAACGGCGGCACCATCCAGTCGTACGACCTCCACCAGATCCGGAACGATTCGGCCATCTCCGCGGCCGGCTACACGCTCAACGCGCAGCTCCCGCTCGCCGACGGCGGCGCGGAGTTCCTCGACGCGGCGGCGAAGCTTCCGCCCGGGACGAACCTCTGCAGCGCTGGGGTGACGATCTTCCTGCCCGACTCGGGGCTCTTCTCTGCGTGCTCCCCCGTCACCAACTCGGCGATCTACGTGAAGGACTCGGTCGTCATCGGGGCCTTCGCGACCGACCTCCAACTCTCGAAGTGGGGCAACCGTCTCTACGCCCCCGTCCGTGGGGATGCCTCGCTCACCTGGCTGACGGTCACGCCCGACGTCATGGGCCCGCCGACGGAGGGCCAGCTCGCCTGCGACGCGCCGGGCGCGAACGCGAGCAGCTGCTTCGCGCCGTTCACGCTGCAGTGCGGTCAGGCGGCGAACGGGGGGAGCTGCGACGCTACCCACCACGCGGGGGTGAACCCGAACGAGCCGGGAAACACGCGGAACCTGACGATGCCTGGCGAGCCGTTCGCGATGGCGCAGACGAGCGACGGGACCGCGATCGTCCTGACGCACCAGACCGAGGGGGACACGAGCCTGTTCCTGACGGGGCTGAACCCGGAGGGGGGCGCGGCGAGCCCGAGCACGCCCTCGATGCAGTACATCATCGACGCGGGGTTGCCGCTCGGCGGCGATGGCATCGTGAACGTGCCGCACGACCCGGCGGCCTTCACCAGCCTCAGCCAGGTCGCGCGCCCTGCGTTCCTCGAGACGAACAACACGACCGCCGAGCTGAACCTGATTCGCTACTACTCGGACAACCAGACGACGGTGATCACCGACGCGGCGGTGCCGGACGCGAACCTGCCCCTCAACAGCAGCCTGCAGCGCCCCTTCATCGAGATGGAGCGCACCCTGACTCTCTCCGCGCTCTCTGCGGGGACCGACTCGCGCGGCATCGTGTTCGATACGAGCGCCCGGCTGAAGTGCGAGAGCCAGTTCCCGGACCCTACCGACACGCGTCACCTCGACTGCGCGCGTCTGCCGGCGCGGACCTTCTTCGCCAACCGGACGCCCGACGTCCTCGTCATCGGCGCCACGGGCGGCACGAGCCAGACCGACGACGCCACGTACGATGCAGACGCGTTGACCATCTTCAACGTCCCGGTGGTCGTCGACCCAGGCCCGTCCCGCGTGTATCTCGCGCCGATCGTCGACGCCGACGGGAACTACGCGCTACGCGTGTTCGTCGTCTGCTTCGACGGGAACTCCATCGACATCATCAACCCTGACACGCAGACCATCGAGGCCAGCATCTCCGTCGGTCAGGGGCCCTTCGCGATGGCGTTCGACCCGTACGTGCCGCTCGACGTCGCGCTGAACGCGCCGGTGGAGCCGATGGGGCAGCCTCGGACGACGATCGCCTTCAACCCCTCCGGCACGGCGAGCGGCGCGAGCTGCACCGACGGTGGGACCTGCGTGAAGATCCCACTCCCGAAATACCGGTTCGCCTATGTCGCGAGCTTCACGAACTCGTTCGTGCAGGTCATCGACCTCGACAACTCCGAGCCGAGCAAGACGACGTTCGAGACGGTCGTCTACACGCTCGGCACCCCCAGCGTCCCCAAGGGCAACCAGTGAACGACGCGGCGGTCCTGCTGATGCGTCGCCTGGGCATCTCCGTGCGAGGGCTCATCCTGGGCGTGAGCGGGCTCCTGCTCACGGCCGCGGGCGCGGAGCTCGCAACGACGACCAGCTGCGCCCCGGCCGCGACGAACAACCCGCTCCGTACGTTCGAGGACGCGCGCGACGTCGACGTCATCTGTATGCAGACCCTCTTCAGCGAGGACGGCGGCGGCGTTCCGGCCGTCCCGCTGCCCCAGGCTGCCTGCACCCCCGTTCCGAGCGGAGTCAGCGGCGCGCTGCTCCCCAATCACCTGTTCGCCCTCGTCACGCAGGTGAAGCGCGGAGAGGTGGCGGTCGTCGACCTCACCGCCGGCAACGTCGTCGACGAGGACTTCAGCACGCCGGGGATCCAGTTCCTCCCCGTCGGCCAGATCCCGACCGGCATCGCGTCGGCCCCCGACGGCAAGATGAGCTACGTCGCGGCGGCCGAGGTGAACAAGCCGGCCATCTACGCGCTCCCGAGCACGCTCATCCTCGGCAACTCGCAGCAGCTCGAAGCCGGGCGCTCTCCGACGCCGCCGCTCCTGACGACCTGGCCGGTGTGCGCCCTGCCGCAGACGCCCGGGGCGATCAGCATCATCCCGAACGCGCCGCCGGAGCCGACCGCGCCTGGCGTGCCGAACGCCGACGGAGGCGCGGGCCACGACGCCGGGGACGCCGGTCACGGCGATGCAGCGCACGACGCGGGAGGAGCGGGAGCCAGCAGCGGCGTCGTCGGCAACGCTGCCGGATACGTGATTGCCGTCGTGTTGCCCGGAACGCAGGAGGGGCTGCCGGCGCGTGTGATTACGATCGACCCGCTGCCGATGCTGCGCGGCGCCGGCCTGGCCGACTCGGGAACGGGTGATGCGGCGATCGATCCGCGGGGCGCGCTCGTCCCGTGCACGATTCTCGGCGAGTCGCCGCTCTCGGGCCAGGTCGGCGAAGCGGGCGCGGCTCTCCCGTGGCCCGACGGCGTGAAGTGGCTCGATGCGGGGCTCGACGCGCCGGTCCCGGTCTCGGCCGCGTGCACGACGTCGACGACCGACGCGGGCGTCCTCCCGCCATCGCTTCCGAACCCGTCACCGCAGCCGACCGCCGCCGCGCGCGCAGGTCAGTTCCTCTACGTGGCGGACGGGGCGCTGCCGCTGATCCACGTCTTCGACATCACCAACCCCTCGCATCCGCGCGAGATCGCGCCTCTTCGGGCAACGAGCATCGCCCAGCCGACGCGCGCGGTCACGATCAGCACGCTGGCGATCAGCCCGCCGACGCGCGACTACCAGCGATTCCTCTACGCGGTCGATGCGACGGACTCTCCGCCGAGCATCATCGTCTACGACATCACCGACCCGGTGCTGTCGCCGCACGTCCCGATGCGACGCCCGCACTCGTCGCTCGTCCCGCTCCAGCCCGAGGATCGCCTCCAGTTCAGCGCCGGGGTGTCGGCGCTCGCGTTCGTCCAGCACGACTGGCCGCTCGCCCAGACGGCAGGTGGCGCTCAGGTCTCTGGCGCCGCGTACACCGGGCTCCTCTGCAACCCGAACCCGAACGTCGACAATTTCGCGCTCGACGCGTCGGCCGACGCGCAGACCTTCACCGATCCTGGTGCGAACTACCGGTACAGCTCGCTTGCGTTCGCCGACGAGCCGCTCGGGCCCACGCGGCTCAGGGGCATCTTCGCGTTCGCTACGCTGTCCAGCGGGCAGGTCGTGACGATCGACGTCGACGACTGGGATGCTCCCTGCCGCCGCCCACAGCTGATGGGGCCGGTCGACGGGGGCCAACCGGATGCTGAAAACGGGTACACCAACGCGATCACGCCACCGCAGCCCAACATCGGCAACCGTGACGGCGGAGCGCTCGACCCGTACGAAGCCCCGTTCACCGGGATCACGAACGGGACGACGTGGGTGAGCGACGAGGTCTTCTTCCCCGTCAGCGCGCCGCATAGAGCCCGGTCGAGCTTCCCCCTCAGCAACAACAGCACGCTCGGCCTCCACTTCCCGTACCTCGTCACCGCCCCCCAGCTCTACGCCGCGGGCCCCGATGGCGGGCTCGGCGCGGCCGTGAACGGCGCCGTGTCGGCTGGCAATCCCGTGCTGTTGCCGACCGCGACCCCGTTCCCCGATCCGTCGAACCTGACGGACGGCGGCATCGGCATCCGGCTCGCATTCGAGGACCCGCTCGCGCACATCGATCAGGACTGGACGGTCGATTACGAAGGGCCGCTCGCCACCTTCGCGAACATCGTCGGAGATCTCAACGTCTACGGCGACGGCTACACAGAGGGCTATGTCTCGCAGCAGCCGCCGTACTACGCGCTGTTCGTGAGCACGCCGGGCGGGGCGCTCTGCAGCAAGGGGGTCGAAGACTGGGTGATCGGGCAGCAGCGCGCCAACGCCTACAAGGCCGAGGCCACGGCACGGAACCTCCAGGTGCCCGACGCGATCGACAACTGGGTCGGTGACTACATCCAGATCGCCGACCAGCTCCTCCCGTCGACCGACCCGTACTGGTCGAGCGACCCCAAAGCAAACCTGACGGACGACTGCTGGGTCGGCTTCAACGGCACGCTGGCGAACGGCCAGGAGACGCCGCCGCTCACGGACCCGACGGATCGCTACAACACCTGCTCGAACATCTTCGAGGTCAACGGGAACGAGACCATCTCCCTAGACTTCCCGATCGTCCAGGCGTTCGACGACGGCCTCGTGATCACCCGGTTCAACTACCCCAGCACGAGCACCGCGTTCCCCGTCGCCGCCACCACGTCGAACCGCCAGATCACGCCGCCAGACCCGACGAACGTCCAGGCGCTGAAGCAGCTCCGCTGCTGCTTCCACGGGCAGGCGAGCTTCAACGTCCGGACGGGCGGCGAGTGGGTGACCACGGGGAGCAGCTCCGGTTACCTGCACCACATGACCCGCGACTCGACGACGAACCGGTGCGTGACCTCGTGCGACGCCGAGAAGGCGCTGCTGAACGCGCGTGCGATCGGCATCGCACCGAACACCCAGAACGACGCAGGCGTGTTCACCCCCGACCGCGACAGCCCCCTCGCGATGCGAAACCCGAGCTTCGCGTTCTTCATCCAGCACCCCTTCGCGCCCAATCCCAACATCTCGCCCGAGCACATGGCCGAGGGTGGCATTCCGAACGTGGTCGCGAGGCCGGCGCGCGACTTCGTCTGGCAGTACTCGCTGAAAGGGCAGCTCTCGCCGCTCACGATCAATCTCGCGTCGACCAACTCGAGCGTGAGCCCTCAGTCGATGCTGTTCATTCCGAGCCTCGGGCAGCTCGCGATCGTGGACGGCTCCCAGCAGGGCCAGGGCCTCATCCTCATCGACCTCAACCTCGTGTCGGTCACGGGCAACACCTACTACTGACGCGCATGGCAAAGGCCGAGAAGGGTGCTGCGACGCCGGTGATGCGCCAGTTCCTGGCGGCGAAGGCGGCGCACCCGGACGCGCTCCTGTTCTTCCGGATGGGAGACTTCTACGAGCTGTTCTTCGACGACGCGGTGTCGGCGTCGCGGGCGCTCGACCTCACGCTCACCGCCAGGAACAAGGGGTCGGACGACGAGATCCCGATGGCCGGGGTCCCGCATCACGCGGCGAGCGGGTACCTGCAGCGGCTGCTCGATCAGGGATTCAAGGTCGCGATCTGCGAGCAGATGGTCGACCCCGCGACCGTGAAGGGGCTCGTTCCGCGCGAGGTCGTTCGCGTGGTGTCGCCGGGCATCGCGTTCGACGATGCGGGCATCGCGCCGAGCCGGAACCACTACGTCGTCGCCGTCGACGGAGACGGCGCGTCATTCGGGATCGCCGCGCTCGATCTCTCGACCGGGGAGCTCGTCGCGTGCGAGGCGGGCGATCTCACGTCCGCCGTCGGTGAGGTGGTGCGGCTCGACCCGCGCGAGCTCCTCGAGGGGCCAGCCGCCCGCGACGTCGTCCTTGCCATCCTTCGCGCTCGACCGAAGCTGGCGGTTCGAGACGAATCTCTGAAGCCGATCTCGGTGGCCGTGGCGAGCGCCGCGCTCGACTCGCTCGTGCCCGCCGGCGAGACCGCCCGATTGCTGCCGTCGGAGCTGGCACGACGGGCGGCCGCCCGCGCCGTCGCGTTCGCCCAGTCCGCGGAGCCGGGCAAGCCGCTCCCGGTGCAGCGCGTCTCGATGTATCAGCTCGACGACACGCTCGTGCTCGACGAGGCGACGCAGGGCCACCTCGAGCTGGTGCGCGGTCTCGACGGCGAGGATCACGGGTCACTGCTCGCGCGGATCGATCTCACGCGCACGTCTGCCGGAGCACGCCTCCTCCGTCGGCGCCTGCTCACCCCACGGACGCGCGTCGCCGAGATCAGGAAGCGCCACGACGCCGTCGAGCTGTTCGTGATGCAGCCCGGGCTCCGGAAGGAGATTCGCGAGCGCCTCGGTGCGGTGGCGGATCTCGAGCGCCTCGCCGTGAAGCTGAAGGTCGGACGTGCCAGCCCGCGCGACCTCGGGGCGCTCCGGACCTCGCTCGCCGCGCTCCCGGCGATTGTCGCGGCGCTCGACGCGATCCGCGATCCGTTCGCGCGGGACGCGCTGCTCGTGAGCCCGGACGCAGCATGGCTCGACGGCTGCCAGGATCTCGCACTTCTGCTGGGCCGTGGGCTCGCCGGCGAGCTGCCGGCCAAGGCGTCCGACGGCGGCATGATCCGCGACGGGTTCGATGCCGAGCTCGACGAGACACGAGGGCTCCAGCAGAACGGGCATCGAATGATCGTCGAGCTCGAGGCGAAGCTCCGCGAGGCGGCGCAGATCCCGAGCCTGAAGCTCCGCTACACGCGGGTCTTCGGCTGGTACCTCGAGGTCACGCGGGCGCACATGGAGAAAGCGCCGATCACCTGGCGGCGCAAGCAGACGGTCGCCTCGGGCGAGCGCTTCACGTGCGACGAGCTCGACGTGCTCGCCGACAAGCTCGCGCACGCGGAGGATCGCATGGCCTCCCGCGAGAGCGAGCTATTCCTTGGTCTCGTGAAGAGCCTGGCGACGCACGCCAATCGGCTGCATGCCGTGGCCGAGACACTCGCGGCGTGGGACGTAGCTAGCTCGCTCGCCGAGGTCGCCCAGCGCGAGGATCACGTGCGGCCGGTCGTCGACGACTCCCTCGAGCTCGTCCTCGTCGACGGTCGCCACCCCGTGGTCGAGAAGCTCGCGGCCGCAGGCGCCTTCGTTCCGAACGACGTGGTGCTCGACGCCTCTCCCGACTCGGGAAAGGCCCGGATGTGGCTCGTGACGGGGCCCAACATGGCGGGCAAGTCGACGCTGATGCGGCAGGCGGCGATCGCGGTCATCCTCGCGCAGATGGGCGCGTTCGTGCCCGCGCGAGAGGCGAGGATCGGCGTCGTCGACAGGGTCCTCACGCGGGTCGGCGCGAGCGACAACCTCGCGCGCGGCGACAGCACTTTCATGGTGGAGATGAAGGAGACGGCTCACGTGCTCCGCCGGGCAACGCGCCGTTCGCTCGTCGTCGTCGACGAGATCGGGCGGGGCACGTCGACCTACGACGGGCTCGCCATCGCGTGGGCCGTCGCCGAGCACTTGCACGACGTCATCGCGTGCCGCGCGCTCTTCGCGACGCACTACCATGAGTTGACCGAGCTGGCCGCGACGCGCAGCGCGATCGAGAACTGGAGCGTCTCGGCGCGCGAGCACGAGGGGGAGATCGTCTTCCTGCACAAACTCACGCGGGGATCGGCGTCCCGCAGCTATGGCGTCGCGTGCGCCCGCCTGGCGGGCCTCCCCGATGTCGTCATCGCGCGCGCGAAGACCATCCTGGACGGGCTCGAGGCGGGAGCGACGACTCCGGTGGGGACTCCCGCTCGCGCTCGTGCCCCGCGCCCTCAGCTCGACCTCTTCGCCCCGTCGCCGCCACTCGCGCCGCGGCCCGAGCACCCCGCGCTCGACGCGCTTCGAAGCGCACAGGTCGAACGTATGACCCCGCTCGAGGCACTTCAGCTCGTCGCGCGGCTCCAGGCGCTGGCGAAGCGTGACGGCGCATAGCGGTGCGCACTCGAGACGGCGCTCTCGCGGGGTCGCTCATGGTCGCCGCCGCCGCGACGGGGTGGGGGTGCTGGCCGTTCTTTCTCCGCCGCGCAGAGCGTGACGGAGCGGTCCCGGCGGCGCTCGAGGCCACGTTCGCGATGGTCGGTCTCACGCTCGCGAGCGGAGCGCTCGTCTCTCGAGACCGCATCCGCGTCCGCGCGAAGGCTAGCGACTGGGCGAAGATCTCCGTACTCGGGGTGGTCGATGCGCTGAACGTCGTCTTCTTCTTCATCGCGTACCAGCGCACGAGCGTCGCGATCGCCGTCCTCACCCACTACCTCGCGCCGATGCTGGTCGCGCTCGGTGCACCGATGCTCCGCCTGGAGGCGTGGCGCCGACGGACGTTCGTCGCGGTGGGCATCTCCCTCGCAGGGCTGGTGCTCCTCCTTGCGCCGTGGTCCGCGGCGCGACACGAGGGAGACGTCATCGGCGCCGCGTTCGGTCTCGCCAGCGCGGCGTGCTACGCGACCAACGTGCTCCTGGCGAAGAGCCTCGTCCCCGTTTTCTCGGGGAGCGAGATGGCCTTCTACCATGCGGTGATCAGCGTCCTGTTGCTCGCGCTGCTCGTGCCGGCGGGGGCGTGGGCACAGGTCGGGCATGATGCCGCCGTGTGGCTGAGCCTTGGCGCGCTCGTGCTCGGCGCGACGTGCGGCCTCCTCTTCGTATGGGGCCTCCGTCGCGTTCACGCGTCGCACGCGTCGAACCTCACGCTCCTCGAGCCGCTCGTGGCGACCGTGGGCGCGAGCGTCGCGCTCCACGAGCCGCTGGCGATGGCGAGCCTGTTCGGAGGCGTGCTCATCCTCACGGGGGCAGGCGTGGCCGCGACGGGCGGCGCCGGAGCACATGCTGGGGTGGAGGGGTCCTCCGGCTTCGTCGGCACCGACAATCCCCGATAGTCGCGTGTGGCTCGGCTTGGGCCTATAGTGACCGGTCCGTGACCGCGACCGACTCTGGCCAGAAGCTCAGCGCCACACCGTTCCCCGACGGGGAAGTACTCATCGTGGACGACGACGGCCCGACACGGGGCCTGGTGATGCGCTGGCTCAAGAGCGCTGGCTTCGTCTGCCAGGAGGCAGCGTCTGGCGAGGAGGCGATCGCCCTGCTGACCGCGGACCCGACCCGCTACGAGGCAATCGTCCTCGACGTGATGATGCCCGGGATCGATGGCTTCGAGGTGCTGCGTCAGGTGCAAAAGACCGCGGGCGCGATCCCGGTCCTCTTTCTCACCGCGTCCGCCAGCGAGCAGGACATCATCCGTGGTGTCGAGGCGGGGGCTGCCGACTACCTCTTGAAGCCCTTCTCCGGCCCGATCCTCGTCGCGAAGCTTCGCGCCGTGCGCGATCGCTCGCGCGCCGAGTGGATGCTGCGTCGGCAGCTCCAGTCTGCGGAGCAGAACGCCACGACCGACGGCCTGACCGGGCTCCTGAACCGGCGCTCGTTCGACGAACGGCTCATGGAGTTGACGGCCTACGCCGTCCGGCACCGCGAGCCGCTCGCGCTGCTGATGGTCGACGTCGACCGGTTCAAGTCGGTGAACGACGACTTCGGCCACCCCGCCGGCGACGTTGCGCTGCGCTTCCTCGCCGACCGCGTGCGGCGTGTGCTGCGCCTCGGTGACCTCGCCTTCCGCTACGGCGGCGAGGAGTTCTGCGTCCTGCTGCGGAAGTGCGACGTGGCCGGCGGGGTGGCAGTCTTCGAGCGCCTCAAGGACGAGCTGAAGAAGACCTCGGTCGAGCTCGGCGGAGGGGCGAGCCGGCTCCTGACCGTGAGTGGTGGGCTCGCGACGATGGAAGCGGCGAACAGCTTCCGCGAGACCGACCTCGTGAAACGGGCAGACGCGGCGCTCTACGTCGCCAAGCACGGCGGGCGCGATCGTGTCGAGATCGAGCGCGCCGTCCCGGTGTGAGTCAGTCCCACAGGACGGGGTCCTTCTCGGCGTACCAGTTCTCCACGCGCGACGCGTAGCGCTGCTCGATGGCGCCACGCTTGACCTTCATCGTCGGCGTGAGGAGGCCGTTCTCGATCGTCCAGCTGTCGCGCGCGACGACGATCTTCTCGAGCTGCTCGTGCGCATCGAGGGTCGGGTTCGTCCGGTCGAGGAGCCCTTCGAGGGACTTCGTCAGCGCGTCCCGCCCGCCTGGTGCCTCCGCGCGGGCGCGTGCGGCTTCGGAGAGGACGACCAGCCCGAACGGCTGCGGCATCGACGCGCCCGACACGAGCGCCTGTTCGACGTCGTCATGCAACAGGAGCGCGTTCTCGATGGGCGACGGTGCGACGTACTTCCCCTTGCTCGTCTTGAAGAGCTCCTTCACGCGACCTGTGATCTTGAGCCGCCCCTTCTCGTCGATCTCCCCGCGGTCGCCCGTGTGGACGAAGCCCTCGGCATCGAGCACCTCGCGGGTGAGCTCGTCGGCCTTGTAATACCCGAGCATGTTGCCCGGGCTCTTCACCAAGAGCTCGCCGCTCTCGAGTATCTTCTGGACGACGCCCGGTCTCACCGTCCCGACGTACCCGACGCGCACTTCGCCGAGCTTCGTCGCGTGCGAGACCGCGAAGTTCTCCGTCATTCCGTAGGCCTCGAGCAGCTCGAGGCCCAGCGTGCGGTACCAGTCGAGCAGCTCCTTCGGGATCGGCGCCGACCCCGACACCGCGAAGCGCACCTCCGCCAGCCCCAGCCCGCGGAGCACCTTCTTCTGGATGAAGCCGCGCACGATCGGGATCTTGAGCAGGAGCGCGAGGCGCGCCGGGGGGAGCTTGGTGAAGACCCCCTGCTGGAACTTCGACCACAGGCGGGGCACACTGATGAAGATGGTGGGCCTCGCCCGCACCATGTCGGCGACGAACGTCGACAGGCTCTCCGCGAAGTAGACGCGAAGGCCGGCGGCGATCGAGGGCGTCTCGACCACCACCCGCTCGAGCACGTGAGCGAGCGGCAGGTAGGAGAGCATGCGGTCGTTCGCGGTGATCGCGTACTCCTCCAGCACGGTCAGGCCGGAGCACATCGTGCGGAAGCTGTGCATCACTCCCTTCGGCGTGCCCGTGCTGCCGGAGGTGTAGATGATCGTCGCGAGCTCGTCGGGGTCGCGCGTGGGGGATGACTCGAGCGGCTTCGTCTTCGCGACGATGTCGCTCCAGCTGCTCACGTCGCGCGCGTCGATCTTCGGGGCGAGCGGCATGACGATGAGCGGCAAGTCGTCGGGAAGACCGCCCTTCATCGCCGCAAACCCGTCGAGCTTGCCAACGAACGCGAGCTTCGCCTCGCTGTGGTCGAGGATCTGCCTGATCGTCTCGGGGGTGAGCGTCGGGTACAGAGGCACCGTGACGTGGCCCGCCATCCAGATGGCGATGTCGGCCAGGAACCACCATGCGCAGTTCTTCGAGAAGAGCGCGATCTTGGTGCCTCGCGGGAGATCCCTCGCGATGAGGTGAGCGGCCATGCTCCGCGCCTCCGCCATCGCCTCGGCCCAGGTGAGGTCCTTGACCACGCCCCCGCCCATCGGTTGCGTGAGCCAGATGTCACGCGCGCGTGTCTTCTCGTGTTCGTAGAGGTAGTCCAGCTGGGTCTTCATCGTGACCCAAGCCTATCCTGGTCGGGCGGATCTTGCCGCTAGACCGTGATCACGCGAGCGCGGCGACCAGCCTGTCGAGATCGGCCTTCGAATGCCGCTCGGTGACGGCCAGCAGGAGGTCCTTCGACCACGCCGTGTTCCACCGGCCGAGGTCGACGCCGCCCAGGATGCCGTCCCTCGCCAGTCGTGCGAGCACCGGCGCGACGGGGCCGTCCTTCTTGCGCAGCACAAGCTCGTTGAACGTCGGCGCGCTGTACGGAAGCTCCCACGCCCCACCGGCGAGGACTGCCGCCTTCAGGTACTCCGTCTTCGCGAGGCACTGCTTCGCGACCGCGATGAAGCCCTGCTTGCCCAGCAGGCACGCGCGGATCGTGATGGCGAGCGCGCAGAGCGCGTGGTTCGTGCAGATGTTGCTCGTCGCCTTGTCGCGCCGGATGTGCTGCTCGCGCGTCGACAGCGTCAGCACGTACCCGCGCTCGCCGTTCTTGTCGACGGTCTCGCCGCACAGGCGTCCGGGGATCTGCATCATGTACTCGCGCGTGTCGCGGCAGGCGAAGAGGCCGCATCCGGGCCCGCCGTTCTGCGGGGGCAGGCCGAGCGGCTGGCCTTCTCCGACCGCGATGTCGGCGCCCAGCGCGCCCGGGGACTCGACGAGCGCCAGCGCATACGGCTCCATCGTCACGGTGACGAGGCGCGCCCCCGCGGCGTGAACGACGTCCGCGAGCTCACGCAGGTCCTTCACCGTGCCGAAGAAGTTCGGGTACCCGACGACCACGCACGCCACCGGCTCGCCCGCGGCGAGCTGCGCCTGCAGCGCACGCACGTCCGCGGTGCCGTCGCTGCCGAGCGGCACGGTCTCGATGTGCGCAGCGCCGCCCGGGAGGCCTTGCACATACGTACGCACCGTCTCGGCGTACTCGGGGTGAATGCCCTGGCTCAGGAGCACGCGCGAGCGCTTCGTCAGTCGCCGGGCCATGAGCACCGCCTCGGCGGTCGCGCTCGCTCCGTCGTACATCGACGCGTTCGCGACCGGCAGCCCGAACAGCTCGCTGACGATCGTCTGGAACTCGAAGATCGTCTGCAGCGTCCCCTGCGCCACCTCCGCCTGGTACGGCGTGTAGGCGGTGTAGAACTCGCTCCGCAGCAGGAGCTGGTCGACGGCCGGTGGCACGTGGTGCTCGTACGTCCCGGCGCCCAGGAACGAGAGCATCGTCGCTGCCTGGTTCTTCCGCGACAGCGCGTCGACGTGGCTCATCAGGCTCGCTTCGTCCATCCCGAGCGGGAGGGCGAGCGGGCGACCGAGCTGGACGTCCTTCGGGATGGGCTCGAAGAGCGCGTCGATCGACGGCACGCCGATCGCCTCGAGCATCGAGGCGATCTCTTGCGGGGTGTGCGGCAGGTAACGCATGGAGGGTCTAGGTTGGGTGACGCCTAGTGCGCGGCGGTCTTCACGAAGTCGGCGTACGCCTTCTCGTCCATCAGATCGCCGCCGCTGCCCGCCGCGGCCGCGATGACGACCATCCAGGCCTTGCCGTAGCAGTCTTCGTTGACCAGCTCGGGCTTCGTCTCGAGCTCCTGGTTCACCTTCACGACCTTGCCGGACACCGGCGCGAACAGATCGCTCAGCGTCTTCACGCTCTCGATCGTCCCGAACGCCTTGCCCGCGACGACTGTGTCGCCCGGCTTCACGTCGATGTTGACCAGGGTGATGTCACCGAGCTGCTCGACCGCGAAGCTCGTGACGCCGATCGCGAAGTCGTTGCCGTCGACCTTCGCCCACTCGTGGTCCTTCGTGTACTTGAGGCCGCTCGGTGCGTCGTTGCTCATCGGCTCATCTACTAGGGCAACGAGCACTCCCGTTCAAGGGCCGTTCAAGGGAACGCTCTCTCGTGGTCGAGGCGGGGGTCAGGCGCGCTTGTAGAAGGGCGTCTTGACGACCACCGCCTCGATCGACTTGCCGCGGCAGTCGACCTGGAACCGGGTGCCGATGGCGCTCATCTCGGCCGGCAAATAGCCGAGACCGATGTTCTTGCCGACGGTTGGGCCAGGGCTCCCGCTCGTGCACACCCCCACGACCTTCCCCTCGAGGTCCTGCAGCGGATAGCCGTGCCGCGCGATGCCGCGCCCGGTCACCTCGAAGCCCACGATCTTGCGCGACAGCCCTTTGCCCTTGATCGCTTCGAGGGCGCTCCGGCCGACGAAGTCCCCCTTGTCCATCTTCACGACCCAGCCGAGCCCCGCTTCGAGCGGGTTGGTCGTCTCGTCGATGTCGTTGCCGTAGAGAGAGAGGCGCGCCTCGAGGCGGAGCGTGTCGCGTGCGCCGAGCCCGATCGGCGCGACGCCCAGGCCGGCGCCCAAGGTCATCAGCTGGGTCCACAGCGCGGGCGCATCGGCCGTCGCGCAGAAGATCTCCGCGCCGTCCTCCCCCGTGTAGCCGGTGCGGGCGACCGTGCACTGGACGTTGGCGACGACGGCGTCACGGAAGTGGAAGGACTTCAGCGACGACAGCGACGCGGCGTCTGCGCCGGCGAGCGCGAGGATGTCGTAGGCGCGCGGCCCCTGGAGCGCGATGAGCGCGGTGCGGTCGCTGCGGTCGTCGAAGTCGCAGTGGTGGAGCGCGGCGGCCTCGAACACCGCGTGCATCTTCGCCACGTTCGAGGCGTTGCACACGATGAGGTACCGGTCGATCGAGCACCGGTAGACGATGAGGTCGTCGAGGACTGTGCCCCCCTCGTTGAGGGCGCACGTGTAGAGCGCCTGCCCGTCGACGAGCTTCGACGCGTCGTTCGTGATCAGGTAGTTCACGACCTGCCCCGCGTAGTGGCCGCGCAGCTCGAGCTCGCCCATGTGGCTGACGTCGAAGAGGCCCGCCGCCGTGCGCACGGCCTTGTGCTCGGGGCCGATCCCCTCGTACTGGACCGGCATCTCCCATCCGGCGAACGGGACGATGCGCGCCCCGGCCTTGACGTGACAGTCGTAGAGGGAGGTGCGCCTGAGGGGCTCTGTGGTCGCGCTGGTCATGCTTGCAGGGAGGCAGCGTAGTGACGCCGGACCGTCTTGGGTAGCGGTAAGCCTCACGTGAGCCGACGTCGCGTGCAGTAGACTCGAGGGATGGCTACCGCATGGGATCGTGCCGCCGCCGACTACCTCGCCACGTGGGCGCCGCGGTTCATCCCGTATCACGCCGATCTGCTCCGGGAGCTCGCGCTGCGGCAAGGCGAGCGCGTCCTCGTCGTCAGCGCAGGCCCCGGGGCCGAGGCGCTCGCCGCCATGCGGGCGGTCGACCTCGAAGGGTTCGTGCGCGCCACCGATACGAGTGAAGAGATGGTCCGGCTCTGTCGTGAGCAGATGCAGCTCGCGGGGTTCGACGGCGCGCACTACCTGCGCTGCGAGGTCGCAGACGCGTCGGATACGACCGGGGGGCCATGGGATGCCGTCGTCTCGGCGTTCGGGCTATGGCAGCTCGACGCCGACGCGCGAGCGCTGGCCTTGAGGGCGTGGGGCGAGTCACTGTCGAGCGGCGCGAGCGGCAGGATCGGTCTTCTCGTCTGGGGGCCGTCTTCCGGAGACGACCCGTTCGACCGCCTGTTCAAGGCTCTGGGTGACGTCGAGCCCGGCCACGCTCGCGCGAGCAGGCCCGACCTCGCCGACGAAGCCAGCATCCGCTCGCTCTTCGAGGCGGCGGGACTGACGGTCGTCAGGCACGCGGTCGTGCGCCATCCCGTCGCGTTCGGCACCGCCAGGTCCTTCGTGCGTGCGATGCGCGAGGCGTGCACGCTGCGACGCGTGTGGGAGCAGATCGGCGACGCCCGGATGGAGACGGTCGCGCAGGCGTTCTACGATCAGATCGGGGGCTCGGAGGTGCCCGTGTCGTTCGAGCCGCCCGCGACGCTCGTCATCGCGACTCGTGCGCGGCACTCCCGCCACTCGCGCTGACCCTCTCCAGCTCGCTGACCACCCGCTCGAGCTCGCGAACGAGGGGCGTGCTGCCGTGCGCCGCGAACGCGTCCACGAGGGCGCGGTAGTACCAGAGCGTCTCGCGCCCCGTGGTGAAGCGCGACCAGAGGCTCTCCCCGAGCTCGCGGTAGTCGGTCAGGATGGAGCGCGCGTTGTGCAGCTTGTCGCAGGCCGACACGAGCCGCGCCGAGGGGGTGGCCGTGCCGAGATGCGCGATGTAGGCCTCCTTGCGGGCGCGCCACGGCGGCTTCGGGACGACGCTCGAGTCGGTGCACTCGAGCACGATGTCGGCGACGCGGTCCCCGAAGTGCTCGCGGACGAGCGCCGCCGTATTGCTCCCTCCCTGATCCTCGACCGAGTCGTGCAGCAGCGCCGCGATCGCCTCGTCCTCGTCCGCGCCGTGCTCCAGCGCAAGGCTCGCGACGCCCAGCAGGTGCGAGACGTACGGGACCTGCGTCCCCTTGCGGGCCTGGTCGCGGTGGAGGTCGCAGGCCAGCGAGAGCGCGAGCGTGAAGCGTGCAGAGAGGGGGTGCGCGAGGGTCTCGTCTCCCATGTGACCCTTCATACCATCGAGCCACGCCGCGAGAAGAGCGGTAGGCTGCGGCGCGATGCTCTCCGCCCTCGAACGCGGCACGCTCGTTCGGGCGATGGCGCTCGTGTCGTCCGGCCTCGCGGTCGCCACCGCCTGCGGCGCGCGGTCGGGGCTCGACCTCCCGGCGCGCGACCTCGGCGGCGCCTCCCTTGGCTCTCTCGGGCTGACCGACGGCGGCAGGACGGGCACGGGCACGGGGTCAGCCCCGGGGGGTGACGGCGGCGGTGACCCCGCGGATGGCTCCGGCTCGGGCAGCTCCGGCACCTCCGCCACCTCGGGGTCGACCGCGTCGGTGCACTCGATCGGCAGCAGCTGCGTCGGCGGCGGCGTCATGCCTCCGAGCTGCGCCGGGGCGAGCCCTGGCCTCACGGGCTGCGGCGCGTGCGACGAGAGCTGCTGCGCGACGTTCGAGGTGACGGGCGTGACCTACTACCGGACGTACATGAACGACGGCAGCGGGCCGACCGGGGAGACCGACCTGGCGACCGTGAGCAGCTTCGTGCTCGATCGTTATCTGGTGACGGTCGGACGTTTCCGTCAGTTCGTGAGCGCGTGGAACGGCGGCGCGGGCTACATGCCGGCCGTCGGGTCGGGCCTCCACACCCACCTCAACGGTGGGCAGGGGCTCGCGGCCGTGGGCCAGCCGGGGACGTACGAGACAGGGTGGCAGGAGTCCGACAACAGCTGGGTCGGACCGACCGACTCGATGCTCGACATGTGCGCGCCGGCGAGCACGTGGACGCCGTCGCCGGACTCGAACGAGTCGCTGCCGATCAACTGCATCAACTGGTGGGAGGCGTACGCGTTCTGCATCTGGGACGGCGGGTTCCTCCCGAGCGAGGCCGAGTGGGAGCTCGCGGCCGCGGGCGGTACGGAGCAGCGAGAGTATCCGTGGGGGACGGCGAGCCCCGGGACGAACAACGAGTATGCGATCTACGGCTACGGCCTGACGGGCTGCTACTTCCCCACGGCGGAGACCTGCGACGGGGCCATGAACATCGCGCCGGTCGGCACGGCGACTCGAGGCGCCGGTCTCTACGGTCAGCTCGACATGGCGGGCAACGTCGCCCAGTGGACCCTCGACTGGTTCGCGCCCTACGTCGACCCCTCCGTCGACGCCGCTCAGCTCGAGCCCCAGCAAGTTCGATCTATCCGCGGAGGCGCGTACCACGCCCTCCCGGTCGACCTCGTTCCCTGGTATCGCGCAGGCCGCTACGCGCCTGGCCGCACGGCCGACGTCGGCTTCCGGTGTGCGCGGGTGCCCTGACGCTCACCCGGCGTCGGCGCGATCCAGCTCGTTTCGCACGACGGCGATGGCATCGTCGGCGTGAAGGCTCAGCGGCCCCACCTTGATGGCGATCGCCCCCGCCGCGCGCAGTCTCTCCCGCACCTCGGGGTCGAAGCCGAGGTGGTCGCCCACGAAGAACACAGGTCGCGCGAGATCGAGCTGCAGGTCGCGGACGTCGTCGCCCTCCTCGTCGAGGACGTACAGCGTCTCGCCCCCTTCGAGATCGGCGAGGACCACGTCGAGGCCACCATCCGCGACCGCCATCCCCTGCCTCTCGGCTCCCTCCGCGTCGAAGCCCGGCCCCTCGGCCTTCGTCGCCAGCATCGCCCTCACGCGGCCGGCCATCGTGCGCTCGTCGGGCCTCAGGTACGACGCGATGCGGCCGTCGATCCGGATGGTCCTCGGCCCGCCTCCGTACAGCACCAGGTAGACCAGGGTGTCGCGACGCAGGCCGTGCGACACGAGGAGCGCCGAGCGGAGGCAGCGGAGGAGGACGTCGAGCCGACCGCTCGTGCCGGGGACGTCGTCGAGGGAGAAGTCGGGCCTGGCCGTCGCCTTCTGTCCGAGGAGGACGAAGCGCCGCATCGGCATGCTCGTCACTCGCTCCCCTCTTCCTTGCGGGAGAGGGCCTGGAAGTGGGCGACGAGCGACGCCACCTGCGCGAGACGGCGACCGGCGCGGCCCGCGCGAGAGCCAGCGTCGGAGACGGCGGCGGCCGTCCGATCGACGTGATCCTCGAGCGTGCCCACGCGCGCCTTCGCGTAGTCGCGCGACACGGTGCGGAGGTCGAGGCGCTCGGGCGGCAGGTAGCCCCCGGACGACACGAACAGCGCCGCGGCGTAGTGACCCCAGAAGCAGACCACGTCGGTGTCGCGGATGAAGTCACGCCAGGAGGCGCGCATCGCGTCGGGGGAGACGCCTGCCCGCAGCTGGGCCTCCGTGAGCTCGATATGGGTCGTGGTGCGTGGCGCGATCGGGCGCGATGGGGCGACGACCGCGTCGAACGTCTCCCCCGTCGACAGGCGACGACCGACCCAGTGCACCAGCTCGTCCTCGTAGAGCGCCCCCTTTTCGCGCGCCCGGTACGGCCATGCGTTCGCCTCTCCGGCGATGCAGACGATCTCCCTCTCGCCGCCTCGCAGCAGCGGATGAACCCGTGGCTTCCTCAGCCACGAGGCCTTCTTGGCGTGGCGCGTCCGGGCGCCGTGCAGCTCCTCCTGACAGGCGATCTGCGCGTCGATCATCGCGCGGAACGGACGGAGCAGCGGGTCGTAGCGCGTGGCGTCCCCCTCGAGCGCGCCGAGGACGTGCACCAGCGCTTCGAGGGTCGACACATACGTGGGCGCGGGCTCCCGCCGTATGCGGTACTCGCTCGGCACCGGCGGGCTGAACGCATAGCGCGGCAGCGCCCGGAGACGGGGGTTCTCGCGGACGATCTTCTTCGCCTGCCACCAGGTGCCGTCCACGACGACCAGCGTGACCGGGCCGGGAGGAGGAGACGTCATCACGTCGATGGCGCCGGGGCCCGGATAGAGGAGGATTGGCGGCCGCGTCTCGTCGTCGAGCATCTTCGCGAGGGTCGCGTCGTCCCAGCGGACCCCTTCGTGAAGCTCGGAGCCCGGGAGACACAGCGTCGCCATGCGCGCGGTCCCGATGGCCATGTCGCGCTCGCGTGGATGCTGGAGCACGACGACGCGCGTGCGGGTCGGGATGGACGTGAGGTGCCGGCAGTAGCAGACGCTCGCGGGGCGACGGCAGTCGGGGCAGACCGCGCGGGGCTCCCACGCGGTGCCGGTGGCGTCTCGCGACGGCTCGGAGGTCCGGAAGCTCACCCTCTACTGCTCCGCGCTCGTCGCCGCGTGGCCGTCGTTCGGGGATACCCGGTGCATTCTCCCGGTGCTCTAGCGCAGTTCGCGTCGAGGCGGCGCCGATTGCGCTCGACCGTGACGCGGCACCGAGCCGCGGCACGGACGATTTCGTGACGAACCGCCGACCCTGGCTCCAAGCCTCCTGGGTGAGAGTGTCGCTGTCTGTGTCGATGGTGGTGTGCGGATGGATCGCGTTGCTGGTCGGCTGCGAGACCTCGCCGCCGATGGCGACACCGAGCTGGGGCGACGCCGGACGCACTGTCGTCGTCGGCGTCGCGCGCACCCTTCTCTCGGATGCGGGCACTTCTCTCTCGATCGACCTCGGCACCTCGTGCCCCGACGCCACGGTCACCGCGCTCCCGGACGTGGTCGAGAGCGGCCCGCCCACGAGCCGCGACGCAGCCGACGCCACGCTCGCAGACGCCTCGCCCCGCGCCGTCGACGCGACCATCACCGACGCCACCCTTCGCGATGGTCCTGCGATGGAGACCGCCGCCTGCGTGGGCCTCGCGTGCCAGCAGACCTGCGCGTCCACGACCGTGAAGGGGAAGGTCTACGATCCGGCGGGCATCAACGGCCTCTACAACATCCTCGTCTACGTCCCGAGCGCACCGCTCGACCCGATCCCGACCGGTCCGTCGTGCACCCAGTGCCAGCTCGCCGCCTCTGGCAGCCCGCTCACCCAGGCGACCACGCACTCGGACGGGACCTTCACCCTCACCAACCTCCCCAGCGGGGTCGACATCCCCATCGTCCTCCAGGCTGGCAAGTGGCGGCGTCACCTCACGCTCCCGAGCGTCACCGCCTGCGCCACGAACACGCCGCCCGACGGCTTCTTCCGCCTCCCGCGGGCGCAGCACGAGACCTCCGCCGACGACAACATCCCGCTCATCGCGCTGACGACCGGCTGCGACGGCGTGGAGTGCTTCTTCCGGGGTCGCATCGGGCTGCTCGATAGCGAGTTCACGGGGCCCGGAGGGGCCGGGCGAGTGCATGTGTACAAGAGCGCCAACGACGACGGGCAGCAGTTTCCCGGAGGCGCAGGGAACGCGAACGACTTCTGGGCGAACGAGGCCGAGTGGATGAAGTACGACATCGTCTTCGACGCGTGCGAATGCGAAACGTTCGATCGCGGGGGCGCGGGCTCGACGAACGTCGGCTACGCGAACTTCCTCCACTACCTGAACGCAGGGGGCCGTGCGTTCACGACACACTATTTCTACAACTTCTTCGCGAACGAGTCCCAGTGCGACCCGGACTCGAGCGAGGACGTGAGCGACTGCTTCGGTCAGGGGTCGCTGCCGGCCGTGGCCGCATGGGAAGGGAACACTGGGCAGTCGTTTGCCCCCGACTTTCCTGACTGCCCGAACGACCCGGCCTTCGACGGCACGGACGGAGGCCTCGGCGGGTCGTGCGTGACCATCGACACGAGCGTTCCGAAGGGGGCGGCGTTCGCGAGCTGGTACCAGCAGAACAGCGGCAAGCTCGGCTTCGGCGGTGGCGAGACCTACGGCCACGTCGGACTGACGGACATCCGCACCGACGTCGGGGCGCTCGCCCAGCCGCTCGTCGCCGCGGGGACCGCGACCCCGTGGCTTTACGCCGGGGACCTCGGCGACGCCTACGACACGTACTATTTCAGCGTGAACACCCCGGTCGGCACACTGCCGTGCACCCAGTGCGGCCGGGCGATCTTCTCGGACGTCCACCTCGACGACCCACCGCCCACCGGAGGGGTGTTCCCGTCGTACTGCGCGACGAACCCGAGCTCGAACGACCACGCGCCGAACGAGCTCGCCCTCGAGTTTCTGTTCTTCGACCTCGCGTCGTGCGTGCAGGACGAGCGCAAAGAGCCGGTGGCCCCGCCGCCGAAGTAGTGGCCGCGGCAGAGATTCGTGGTCGAGACCAACTCCGCGTCGACCTCGAGGTTTCTCCCCGCCAGCGGACCGGCGCCAGAAACTATTTTCAGAAATCGACAACCCCAGGTGAGGAATTTCGGGGGGGTAGTGTCCATTACTTATGAGAGGTCGACGCGCTGCCCGGGTGGGCGGCCGGCGCCCGCTCGGCGTCCACGCCCCCTGCGAATGCGGGGGTGAGCGTCCGCCTTTACCTCACCACGCTTCAAGGTCCCCATGTCCGTGCGCTCTTCCTCTCTTTCCATCGTCCGTCCCGCGTCCGTCGTCCTCGCAGCGCCCGCTCGCCCCGCCACACAGGTCACGAGGGCCTCCGAGCGCGAGCTCGCCTGGTACTTCGCCATCGCCGAGTCCGAGGCCGTCGCGTCGGAGCCCCCGTCGAGTGCGCCGAGGGCGTCGAGGTCCACCGATCGGCGAGTGGTCCCCCCTTTCATGGGGGGACCGAGACCGGGCGACTGCCCCTGACCCCAGTCGAGGGGTCTCGCAGATGAGAGCCGACTGCCCCTGACCCCAGTCGCGGGGTCTTTCGGATGAGACACGACTGCCCCTGACCCCGGTCGAGGGGTCTCGCCGATTAGGAGCAACTGCCCCGGACTCGCGCCGATAGGTCTCGCGGATGAGAGGCGACTGCCCCTGACCCCCGTCGACGGGTCTCGCGGACCCGGAAGGCGGCCTCTCCCCCTTTGGATCTTTGCTTATCAACCCAAACCCCCAAGGTGCCCATTGGCAAGACGCAGCACGACGAGAACGAATCCGATCATGGCCTCCACCGTCACGCCGCCGCTCCACGGCGTCGCGAAGAAAAGGCCCAAGGTGCCCCCGCCCGTCACCGGCGCGGCGGGCACCGCCCCCCAGGTCGTCAAAATCCCTGTGGGCACCGGTGACACGGCGATCATGCCCATCACCAGCTCGGCGACGCAGCCACTTCGGGCCGCGGCCAACCCAACCCCTCCGACGACCTCGGCGCTGCCGAACGTCGCGGACGCTCCCCCATCCATCGCGTTCCCCGAGGTGCCCGACACCTTCGACCCGACGATGATGACGATGGCGGGACTCCGGGGGCACTTCCCGAACAAGCTCGAGCTCGCCGCGATGCCGGGAGCCCTGAACGACCTCGGGAGATTCACCGATTACGGGACCGTGATCGGTAATGCCGCGGCCTCCGTCGCGACGCTCACGTCCTCGATCCAAGTTGCCCTCCGCTGGCGCGAGCTGCGGGATGCCACGGCGACCTGGGACGAGTACGTCAAGGTGGAGGACGCCCTCGCGTGGAAGACGGCGATGGGCCAGCTGACCGAGGTCCGGCCGATCTTCCTCTTCGCGGTGTCGAAGAACCCTTCGCTCGCCACGCAGTACCCGTGGCTCGCGCAGCTCTTCGACGCGGCGAAGGTCATCACCAAGCAGGCCAGCACCACCAAGGCGAAGAAGGCCAAGGCGGCGACGGCAGCGGCGTCGACGGACGCGGCGAACAAGGTGGCGGCGACGACGGCCCCGAAGGCCGGCACGGTCACCACCTAGCGGAGCAGCAAGAGAGCGACCCCCGCCGCGCGTGCCCGAGCTCGAACGGGCGCGCGGCGGGGGAAATGCCGCCAGCGCTGTCAGGGCGAGCGCGTGAAGCCCGTGCACTCCGGCTCGAACGCCGCGAGCCGCTTGGCCGCCACCTGCACCGCGTCGAGGCTCTCGTCGATCAGCACGAACCCACGCCCATGCGCGGCCGCGGCCTGCCCCGTGGTCCCGCTCCCCGCGAAGAAGTCGAGCACCACGTCCCCGCTCTGCGAGTGGACCTTCACGATCCGGTTCAGCACGCCGAGCGGCTTCTGCGTCGGGTACCCCGTCTTCTCGCGGCTGTTGGTCGGGACGATCGTGTGCCACCACACGTCGGTCGGCGTCTTGCCCCGCGCGGCCTTCTCGGGCGTGACGAGGCCGGGGGCCATGTAGGGGATGCGGTCCATCGCGTCGAAGTCGAAGACGTAGTCGCGCGGGTTCCGCGCGTACCAGAGGATGGTGTCGTGCTTCGAAGGCCAGCGGCGCTTCGGGCGGCCTCCGTAGTCGTACGACCAGATGATCTCGTTCATGAACGAGTCACGCCCGAGCAGGCGATCGAGGGCGACCTTGATATAGTGGACCTCGCGCGCGTCGAGGTGCACGAAGAGAGAAGCGTCGGGCGTCATGCAGCGAAGGGCCTGCGTCACGCGCGCGAGCAGGAAGCCCTCGAAGTCGTCCCTGCTGTCGCCGTACGAGCTGCTCGCGACCTTCTCGACGTCGTACGTCCGGCCTCCGAAGCCCCGCCGCGCCGCTGCGCTGTCCGTCGCGCCGTCCGCGGGCGCTCCCGTGGTCTCGGTCGCTGGCGCCTCGGGAACGGCGCGCACCCGCATGCGGTCACGCTTCTGAGTCTTGCGGGTGTTGAACGGAGGATCGATGTAGACGAGCCTCGCGAGCGCCGCAGGGAGCGTCGGCAGGACATCGGCGCTGTCGCCCAGAATGATCTTCCTCATGCTCGCGGACGCCTGCGCTTTGCAATCGTGGGACCGCGCGCCCCGTGATGATAGAACAGGTATGGGATGGCAGTCGTAGGCATCGACCTCGGAACGACGAACACGGTCATCGCCTGCGTGCGCGATGGTGAGGTGCACGTGCTCGCCGACGAGGAGGGGTACCGGCTCCTGCCGAGCGTCGTGAGCTTCCACCCGAACGGCGACGTCCTCGTCGGTCGCGGCGCGCGCGAACGGCGCCTCGTCGACGCGCAGCACACCATCGCGAGCATCAAGCGCCTCATCGGCCGGCCGTGGGACTCCGACGAGATGCGGATCGCGCGCTCGCGATTCAGCTTCGAGCTGCGCGAGGGGGCAGGGCAGGGGGCGCTCATCGTGGCGCGCGGCGAGACGTACACGCTCCCCGAGATCAGCGCGTTCGTCCTCAAGCGCGCGCGGCAGATCGCCGAGGCGGCGCTGGGCGAGCCGGTCGACCGTGCGGTCATCACCGTCCCCGCCCACTTCAACGAGCTGCAGCGCGCGTCGACGAAGGTCGCGGGCCGCGTCGCGGGGCTCGAGGTGCTGCGCATCCTCAACGAGCCGACCGCGGCGGCGCTCGCGTACGGGTTCGGCAGCGACCGGTCCGAGCGCGTGGCGGTCTACGACTTCGGCGGGGGCACGTTCGACTGCTCGGTCCTCGACCTGACGGGCTCGCTCTTCGAGGTGCTCGCGACGTCGGGGGACACCTTCCTCGGCGGCGACGACATCGATACGGCGATCGCCGAGGTGATGTGCAGCGCCTTCCTCGCCGAGCACCGCTACGACCCGAGGGTCGATCCGCAAGCGTTCGAGCGGCTCCGCTCGGCCGCGGAGGAGCTGAAGCGAGCCCTGTCGGTCAATCCGGAGGCCCAGATCGAGATTCCGGAGGTCGCCCACGGCGTCGAAGGGAGGGCGCTAGGCTTCACGTTCGGGATGACCCAGGCGGATCTCGACGCCATCGCGGCGCCGTTCATCGAGCGGACCCTTGAAGTGACGCAGGACGCGCTCACCGTGGCCCACCTCTCCGCGTCGTCACTCGATCAGATCATCCTCGTCGGCGGCTCGACGCGCATGCCGATGGTCGCCCGGCGCGTCGAAGCGTTCTTCGGGCTGGCGGTGAACGATCGCGTCGATCCGGACGAGGTCGTCGCCATCGGCGCGGCCGTTCAGGCCGCGGCGCTGATGGATCAGTCACGCTCGCGGAGCTTCCCGACCGCTCCGACGCCGGGAGTCATCGGCCGGCCTCAGCCCCTCGACTCCGAGCCGCCGAAGGCGGTCCCCGGAGCGCGCGCGCGCGGCGGCAGCGACACGCCCAAGCGCATCGAGACGCTCCGTCCTCGCGCGGTGCAGACGCTGCGCCCTCCGGTCGAAGTCGGAGTCCCGCCCCAGGCGCCGCTCCTCGCGCCCAACGCGACGGCGGCGATGCTCGGGCGAACGGGCGAGGACCGCTCGTTCATCACCGCCAACCGCGGTGTCGTCGCCAACCCTGCGGCCCACCTCCGCGACGACGACCGAAACGAGCGTTCGTTCGGCTCGAACCTCACCCTCCCCGCAGGGAAGTCCGCGGCCGACGACGAAGCGCTCTCGACCACCAACGTGCGCTTCGGCTCCCCGCTGGGCACGCCTGCCCAGACCGCGCCGAACGCGGGGCGCGTGCGTACCGTCCCGAACGAGGACCCGCCGCCGAACACGCGAGCGGCGGGCGCGCCGAGGATCAAGACGAAGGCCAACGAGGCCGAGGGGCAGAAGCGTGGCGCTGGCTGGGGCGCGATGAAGCCCCTCGACACGGAGGACATCTCGCTCGTCGGCGCCGCGACGGGGAACACGATGGCGAGCCCGGAGTGGGGCAAGAACTTCCCGTCGAACCCGCCGAGCGCGCCGGCGAGCAACTCGCTGTCGCCGCGGGGCGTGAACGTGGGGCCGCTACCGACGGAGGACGTGTCGATCTTCTCGGTCGAGGGCGCCCGTGCCCCCCACAGCGATCTCCCGTCGCCGATCGGCGGCTCGGGCTTCGACCTTCCGTCAGCGATGGAGGAGCCGCCGCCGTCGGCCGGCCTCCCCACGATGCAGCATGGGCTCCCGGCACGCCCTGCGTTCGAGATGCCGGCGTTCCCTCCGTCGCCCATGCTCCCTCGCTCGCCGGAGCCTCCACCACCGCCTCCCGCGCCTCGCGCGCGCGCACCGGAGCCGCAGCCACCTCCGGTCCCCCCGCCTCGCACGATGCAGGCGGCCCCCGCCCAGGAGCCACCGAAGCGTCCCGCGACGCAGCCTCGACCCGACCCGCCGTCCGACGCCGGGAGCTTCGCGAGCCGCATCTCGTTCGACGTGTCGCCGTCGATGTCGGACGTCGTCGCGCCCCGTCGCGACCTCGCCCGAACGGCGGCGCCGATCCTGGTCGACGTCACCCCGTGCGCGCTCGTCGTCGAGACCGTCGGCGGCTACTGCGACACCGTCATCCCTCGAAACGCGACGATCCCGTGCGAGCACACGCGCGTCTTCGCCACGGGGCGAGACCTCCAGAACCTGGTGCACGTCCGTGTCGCGCAGGGCGAAGAGGAGAAGTTCGACGCGAACCAGTACCTCGGCGAAGTCGAGGTCACGAACCTGAGGCCCGCGCCCCGGGGAGAGGTGCTCCTCTCGGTGACGTTCGAGATCGACGCGAACGGGTCGCTGGTCGTCCGCGCGATCGATGCGTCGACGGGCCGGAAGGCGGAGGCGTCGATGAAGCTCATCACGGTCACTCAGTCCGAGAGCGAGATCGAGGAGATGATCGAGCGGAGCCTGTCGGTCTCGGTGAAGGCGCGCGTCTAGGGCGTGCGCAGCACCAGGGTGAGCGCTCGCGTCGCCGAGCCTCCCGTGGCGGTGAGGCTCGCTCCGCCCGCGACCAGTGTCCCGGGGCCGGCGACGTAGGCAGTGACGATGCCCGACGCGGAGGACGCGCACGGAGCGGTCGGCGGGGTAGCTCCGCAGACCGCGAGGGTCGTCCCGTTCCAGGTGGTCGCGCCGCCCGACGGAGCGGTCGCGAGGGTGTATGAGAGCGGGGTCGCGGTCGCGGCATCCCCGGCGCTCGGTGGAGCTTCCGAGAAGGCCCCTGCGGCTCCCGCGAAGGCATAGACGATGCGGTCGTCGCCCACGGTGCTTGCGCCCGCCGCGCTCGAGGGCTCGACGGTCAGCGTCTCGACGCCCGCCGGGTACGTCGGGACGATCGTCCCCGCGACGGCGTAGACGGGGATCTCGGACATCGGCGCCTGCGCCGTGATCGTCGCGCCGCCCATGACGCTCGCGCCTCCGCTCCAGGGGAACCATGTCCCGGGCGGGAGGTAGACCGAGCGCGAGGTCACGCCGCTCGTCTGCACGGGGGCGACGAGCACGCCGCCGCCGACCATGACCTCGTCGGCCACGGGCCATGAATCTCCGTCCGAGGGGAACTCGACGCCGAGCGGGCGCCAGATGCTGACGCCGGTGTCGTGCGCCGCCTGGGCGAGCCCGCGCATGTAGGGCGCGAGCGCGACGTGGAGCTGCGCGTAGCGAACCCACTGCGCGGTGGTGTCCGCGTCGCTCTGCCAGTTCCACTCGAGCATCGGCTCGGTGCCGTGGTGGGTGCGCATCACGGGCGACCATGCGCCCAGCTCCGTCCAGCGGAAGAAGAGCTCCTTCGTCGACGTCGGGTTCGTCGCGCTCTGGTAGCCGGCGATGTCGCTGCCGAACGTCGACACGCCCGCGAGGCCGACCCCGATGCCGATCGGGACCACGATCGGCATCCCGTCGTCGACCTCGAAGTCCGTCCGCTGATCGCCCGCCCAGAACACGTCGGCCAGCGGCGCCGTCCCCTGCCATCCGGAGCGAACGAACATGAGCCGCTCCACGCCGTCCTTGGCGATCGCCGTGTCGAGGGCGGTGCGCTGTGCCTGCTGCCAGAGGAGCGAGTAGCTGTTGTGGAGATCGAGCCCCGACCCGCCCGTGAGCACGGCGTCGGTCGGTAGCCACTCCCCGAAGTCACCCATCCACCCGTCGGCGCCGAGCGTGATGGCCGCCGAGAGCTTCGAGACCGCCCAGGCGACGGCCGCCGGCTGCGACAGATCGATCATCGACGACGGGTTCTGGAAGCCGTCCGTGAACAGGTAGGGCGTGCCGTTGCTCCGCTGGATCAGATATCCATTCGGCTGCGTCTCCGGCCACGCCGCGCTCTGCTTCTCGACGAACGAGTTGAAGTAGACGAGCCACTTGAACCCCTCGGCGTGGAGGTCCGAAGCGACCGCCTCGAAGTCGGGGTAGAGCGTGCGGTCGACGTCCCACTGCTCGTCGAGGTTGTAGTCAGTGCCTGCGTAGGCGCCGCCGGCCCAGTCCTCCGTCCAGATGACGCTCGAGGGGGCTCCTGCCGCACGCAGCGCCGACGCGACGGCGCGCACGCTGGCGGAGCCGAAGATGGCGTCGTTCCAGGGGGCGAAGGCGAACGCGGGGGGGACGCGCGGACGGCCGGTGTGCGCGGTCGAACGGCCGAGGGCCTCGTGCGGCGTCGGGCCGTAGAAGAGGTTCACCGTGACCGGGAGTTCGAGCTCCATGCGCGCGACGTCGTCCCGCTCGGAGCAGAGCGCGAACGTCGAGCGCTGCACGGTGTCCGCGACGATGGCGTAGCCGCGATTCGAGAGGAACTCCGGCAGCGGCATGTACGAGGAGTGCCGGCGCCCGACGAGGAACCAGAGGCCCGTGGGGTCATCGGTGGTGAGGTCCTTGCCGACCCCTTCTTCCTGCATCCAGATCGGGATCGTCTCCTTGCGCGCGTCGACGCCCCAGGTCTGCGCGCCGAAGCCCGCGAAGTGGTCCGTGGCCGCGCACCCGAAGCCCCACGAGATGCGACGTCGCACCGGAGTGGCGGCCGGCCCGCCGTCCGCGCTGGCATCGCGGACGGTCGCGGCGTCACCGTCGGGAGCGCCAGCGCCCGCCGTGATCGCGACGATGAGGCTCGAGCTGTCCGCCCCCTGCGAGAACGCGAGCGTGGCCACGCGAGCCCCGGAAGACGTCAGCAGATCGACGCTGGAGCCGGAGACGCTGGCCGTCGTGACCACCTGCCAGGGCGGCGTCGTGTCGTCCGTGATCTCGAACGAGCCATACTGCATCAGGTAGGTGCTCGACTGATCACGCACGGCGAAGCCGGTCATCGGCGGGGCGTCGTCGTTGGCCGACTGAGGCATGCCGACCGCGGTCGATGTGTCGAGGCCCGAGAGGAGCGGCGTCGACCCGGGGCCGAGGATCGAGAGGTTCGCCGTGCCTGGCGCAACCTTGACGCTCAGGTCACCGAACACGAGCGTGTCGGTCGGGACGCTCGAAGCCTCCGCCGCGACGGCGCTGTCGTGGTGCGCGTGATCGGCCGTCGCGTCCGCGGGAGGGTGCGCGCCGCCGTCGACGGACGGTGCGACGGGGTGAGAGGAGGAGCAACCGGCGAGGACGACCGCCGAGATCCCGACGGCGAGCCGCGTCCGCATGGGCGCCAGCTTGCCAAACTGGCGATGCCGGCGCAACGGGGGGGCGTCGACCACATGGTCGTGCATTTCCTGCCGCGATCTCGCGGCAGGACGCGTGTGCGACCTGTGCGAGACGTGACGGCGAGCCAAGCGCGGGCCTGCGGGACCGCTCCTATGGATGTGGAATGCGAGGTGCATAGTGAGTGTTTCAACAACATGAACCGTGCACTCGCATTGCAGGTCGATTCGCTCGGCGATCGCTGGGAAGGCTGGTTCGACGACGGCGTCGAGCCGTACTCGATCGCCGCCCTCGACTGGGTCGCGAGGATCCTCGATCACCTCGTGTCGGGCTTCGAGCTGCCGATCCCGTACCTTTACCCGACGGCGCAGGGGTGTGTTCGCGCGGGCTGGGCGACGCCGCGGTGGGACGTGCTCGCGGACATCGATCTGACGACCCACGCGGTCAGCGTCGTCGCGTGGAAGGCCAGCACTCACGAGCTCCGCGAGCGGAAGATCCAGCTCGAGGCGCCAGGCGCCGAGTCGCAGCTGGGCAGGTTCCTCGCCGGCCATACCCGGTGAGCTGCGCGCGACCCGCTACAGACTATCGAGATACGCGATGAGGTCTGTCAGGTCGCCCTGCGACAGCCCCGTCGTGTGATCCATCTCCGACGCGTACGGTTGCGTGAGCACGTCGTTGAGCGTCGCCGCACGCCCGTCGTGGAAGTAGGGCGCCATCAGGAACATGCCGTGGAGGCCGGGCGTGTTCGCGGTCGTGAATACGTCGTCGGACTCGAGGCTCATCGGGCTCAGCACCGCGTGCATCAGGTCGTCGGTGAGGTAGCTCCCGAGGTGACAGGTCGCGCATGCGAGCGTCGTCGAGTTGAAGAGCGTCTCGCCTCGGGCCACGGAGGCGGAGTCGGTGACGGCCAGCACGGGGGCCTGCACGATCTCGTCGATGAACGGCTGGACGGTGGTCACGTCGACGAGGAGGCCGTCGCCCGCCATCAGGTTGGTCATCGTGTTCTCGACGAGATCGCTCATGGTCGCGAACTGGCCGTTCCAGTGGAACGGGGCGGTCTGACTCTTCGCGTTTCCGAGGTGGGGCGTGCGGCGCCGCTTCAGCGGGATGTTCGGCGTGTCGATGAACCAGACGAGCCCGTCGTCACCACCGCCCGGGTGACAGCTCGCGCAGGCGACGACGCCCGACGGCGTCACGTGCGGGTTGGTCGCGTCGAAGAAGAGCCGGCGCCCTGCCTGCGCTTCCGCGGAGTAGGGAGACGGGAGGTCCCTCACCAGCGTCGCCGACACCGCGAACGACTGCGCGGGCGCCGTGAAGGTCGCGTCGAGGTCGAGGCGCGACACAGACTGGTCGAGCGCGTTGTCGACGAAGGCGAGCTTTCGCGCCGCGTCGACGGCGATGCCCGCGGGGCCGAAGCCCACCTGGAACGTCCCGACGGCCCGCGCGTCGGGAGTCGTCCCCGTGGTGTCGATGACCGCGACGTTGGCCGTGGAGATGTGTGCGACGAGCAAATATCGAGACCCGAAGGAGGCCAGCGCGATGGGTCCGCTGTAGACGCGTGAGCCGCCGTCGTACTGCGCATAGAGGACGGGGGAGGCCGAACCGATCGTCGTGATCGCCGGGTTGATCTTGGGGTTCGTGTTCGTCACCGAGCCGTAGTCGCTCGCCTCGGCCTCGCCCGTCGTTTCCCCCGTGTTGTTCTCGAGGACGTGGCTGACGAAGAGCGAGCCGAACGCGGGGGTGATCGCCGACGCGAGGTTGGCGGCCATCGCCGTGATCGCGGGGCGGTACGGCGCGGTCGTCGGGACGAGAGACGTGGTCGAGTCGGTGCCGCCCGCCCCGATGTCGTGCAGGAGCCCGCCGATGTAGTCCGCGACGTAGGTGTCACCGCCGACGACCGCGAGAGCGCGCGGTCGATGGAGGCCCGTAGCCAGCGGCGCCGCCTGCAAGCTCGCGAGGTCGAGCTTCTGCACCGTGCCGTCCCACTCGCACGAAACGCCGACCCACGTGCCGTCGGGCGCCGCCGCGAGCCCGTACGGCCCGTTGCACACCGAGACTCGCTGCGAGACCGCCATCGTCGCCTCGTCGAGGACGACGACCTCGCCTGCGCGATAGTTCGCGACGAGCAGGGCCTCGTGCCCCGAGATCATGACCTCGAGCAACGTATGAGGCTCTCCTCCGACCGCGGTCGTCCCGAGCACCGCGAGCGAGTCGGGGTCGAGGAAGCTCACGCTCCCCTGGTCCGGGTTGACGACCGCGACGTGCCCGCCCGAGAGGACGGCGATGCTGCTGCCGACCGCGCCGGGTGCGCCGCTCACGCCGACGACGGGGGTCGCCCCGCCGTGGCTGCTGCTGCACGACACCGCAAACAGCGCCAGGCCAACCGCTCCCAGGCGCTGGCTCATCACTAGTTGGCGTCGGCGCCCGCGTCGGGTGTCGAGTTCGCCTGCGGATCGAGCAACGCGAACTGGATGCCGATGGGGTTCAGGTTGCACGCGAGCGTGACGGGGGTGATCGGGATCGTGACGGGGTCGCCGAAGCCGATGTTCCCGTTGTGGAAAATGTCCTGCCCGCAGAGGATCTGGTAGCTGCCCGCGGGGAGGTTGCCCGTCAGGTAGTGCGGCACCGGCGCCCCCTTCTCGAAGCTCGCGTTCTTCACGACGAAGCTCTGCAGCGCCACGGCGCCCGGGTTCGGGCCGCCGACCGTGACGTCCGCGCCGTTGTACGTCGAGCACTGGATGTCTCCGACGAGCGGGACGGTGAGCGTCGTGCTGTTGGTGATCACGCTGCTGACGCTGAAGGTGATGTCGAAGGCGCCGGACGACGCGAGGACGATGCCCGGGTTGCCGAGCTGGTTGCACGCCGCGTTGGCACCGGCCTCGGGGGGCGTGAAGACGACGGTCTTGTAGGGGTTGAAGGGCACGTCCACGAGCTTGTGCCGCGGGGACTGGACCGCGTAGTCGACGACGTAGATGCCCTGCGTGCCCTGGACGATGACCTGGACGACGCCGCCGCCGTTCGGGTCGTCGTAGTAGAAAGGGATCTGGAAGGGAGACGACGAGCCGGCCTTTGCGGCCTCCTGCGTGTTCATCGTCGTCATGCTGCGATCGACGAGTGCCTGGAACGTCGCCCCCGCGAGGACGGAGGCGGGCGCCTGCGAGACGGGGATGAGGGTCCCGTCCGTCGCGGCGACCTTGAAGCCGACGTCCACGTACTTCGCCGTGAGGTGCGGCGTGACGGTGAGCCGTAGCCAGGTGTGCGGAACGAGCTCGAAGTTGCTGAAGTTCTCGCCGACGGCGGCCGCCGTTCCGTACGCGTGGCCGACGAAGTAATCGAAGTCGTCCTTCGTCATGTGGAAGTAGACGGTGCCCGCGACCGTGTCGTAGGGCGTGTCGTTGCTGATCGGCGTGCCGATCTTGTTCGTCGCGAGGTTCGTGGTCGGCGAGGCGACGTCGAGCACCAGCGAGAACGTCCCCGTCACCCCCTGCACGCCGAGCGAGAAGGTGCCGCCCTGCGGCGAGGTGACCTGGTACTGCAGGAGGTACGACTCGCTGCTCCCGGCGCTCTCTGCCTCCTCGGCCTGCATCGTCGCGATGGCGGTGTCGATGGTCGTGAGGAAGGTCGTCCCCACGTCGAACGACGCGGGCACGAGCGCGAGCGTCCGCCGCGTCGGCGTGCCGTCGTCGAAGGTGAGCGAGACGCGCGACTGCTCGGGGGTGGTCGGGTCGGCGATGCTGCTCAGGTAAACGCCCGGCGACACCTCCTGGTTGGTGATGAACGTGCCTCCCTGCGCGGCGGTCCCGATCAGGCCGGAGACGAGCGCGTGGAAGTCCGACGCGGCGAACGGGATGACCGTGTGGAAGCTCACCCACTCCACCGACTGGATCGACTGCCCGGTAGAGTCGACCGTGGTCGGGCCGGTCGTCGCGTCGACGTGCGTGGCGTCGGGAACCCCCGAGTCCTTCGGAGTGTCACCCGAGCCCGAGCTGGAGCATGCAGCGACGACGGCCGCTGCGACGGTGAGCGTGAGGGGAAGGGTTCGGGCCAGCGGCCCGCGAGAGAGATGGGGCATGCTTTCGCTCCGGGCCTTCTGCGCACGGTCGCTTGCCGACACTGGCTGACGGCATTCCGGAGTGCGCTTCGAACCCCTGACCTCTGTCGGGTAGCTCCATGGCCGCAGAAAGTCGAGGCATTTCCCATTGACGGAGGGGCGCGCTGGCGTAAGTTCGCCCACTCAATCCAGGACCAGAAGGCCTCCGTCCATGACGTCACGCTGCTCCAACCCCTCGGTCCGCCTTTGCCTGTGCGTCGGCGCGCTCCTCATCGCCGCCGGCTGCTCCTCGTCGAGCCCCTCTGGCTCGTCGTCATCGGCGAAGGACGCCGGCAAGAAGGACACCGGCGTTGATGCGGCATCCGACGCCACGGCCGACTCAACCGTTCCGGAGGCGAGCGTCGGAGTCCCCGACGTGCATCCCGACGCGATCATCGACCCGAACGACTGCGTCGCCACCACGGCCACGTCGAGCGAGAACGGGGTCGGTGGCTACTGCAGCCCCGGCGCAGGGCAATGCCTCCATGCGGGCACGGGAGGTTCGGCGACCGACTGTACGGCGGACTTCGGCGCTCCGGCGCACGAGTGGTTCTGCACGATCCCGTGCTCGACGACCTTGGATTGCGGCGGTGGCGGCGGGGCGTGCGTCTCGGCACCGTTCGGGCAGTTCTGCGTGCCGACGGCGTGCGCGAAGGCCCTCGGCGACGCGCAGTCGGCGGTCGTCCCCGACGCCAGCGACGCCACCGCGCCTCATGACGGGAGCGCACACGACGCGGGCGAGCACGACGCGGCGCTCCACGACGGAGGGTCGGCGCACGACGCGACCTCCGACGCTCACGCGCACGACGCGGAGTCGCACGACTCCGCTGTCGACGGCGGCTGACCTGTGAGGACGCTCATCCGGGGGGGCGTCGTCGTCACCTGCGACGAGACCGATCGAGTCCTCGTCGGCGACGTCGCGGTTCGCGACCACCTGATCGTCGGCATCGGTCCGGACGCTGCGGCAGCGCTGGAGGCGCCGTACACGATCATCGACGCCGAGGGCTGCATCGTCATGCCGGGCCTCGTGCAGGCACACATCCACCTCGTGCAGACGCTCTTCCGCGGGCTGGCGGACGACGTCCCGCTCCTGGCGTGGCTGCGGCGTTTCATCTGGCCGCTCGAGGCCGCGCACGACGAGGCGAGCCTCGGGGTCAGCGCAGAGCTCGGGGCGGCGGAGCTGCTCCTCGGCGGAACCACCGCGATCCTCGACATGGGGACGGTGCACGGACACGACGCAGTCTTCGACGCGCTCGCCCGCTCCGGTCTGCGAGCCGTCTCCGGCAAGGCGATGATGGACACGGGGGCGCAGGTCCCCGCCGCGCTGCGCGAGACGACGCGCGACAGCCTCCGAGAGAGCGAGCGTCTGGCGAAGCAATGGGCGGGCGCTGCGGATGGGCGGCTCGGGTACGCCTACTGCCCGAGGTTCATCCTGTCGTGCTCCGAGAAGCTGCTCCGTGAGTGCGCGGAGGCCGCGCGCGCGAGCGGTTCGCTCGTCCATACGCATGCCGCGGAGCAAGAGGAGGAGCGGAGGGTCGTGAAGGACCTCCTCGGCGACGACGACGTCGCGCTCCTCGCGAGCTACGGCGTGACCGGCGAGCGTGCCGTGCTCGCCCACGGGGTGCAGCTGCGTGCAGACGAGATGACGCACCTCGCGGCGGCGAAGACGCGCGTCGTCCACTGCCCGAGCTCCAACCTGAAGCTCGGGTCAGGCATCGCGCAAGTGCACGCGCTCCGCGAAGCCGGGGTCGTGGTCGGGCTCGGCGCTGACGGTGCTCCCTGCAACAACAACCTCGACGGGTGGGTCGAGATGCGGCTCGCCGCGCTGCTCGCGAAGGTGAGGTCGGGAACGACGACGCTGCCGGCGCGCGAGGTGCTCCGGATGGCCACGATCGATGGGGCGCGCGTGCTCGGGCTCGAGAAGACCGTGGGCAGCCTCGAGGTGGGGAAGCGCGCGGACGTCGTGGTGGTCGGCACGGACGGAGTGCACGCGGCGCCCGCGCTCGACGTGTTCTCGACGCTCGTGTACGCCGCGCAGTCGCGCGATGTTCGTCATGTGCTCGTCGACGGCCGCCAGGTGGTGCGGAACGGCGAGCTTCTCACGCTGGACGCCGCGAGGCTGGCGAGGGTGGCGCGGGAAGAAGCGCAGAAGGTGGTTCGCCGCGCCGGATTGGGGTGACCACGAACGCGACGTCGGCTGCGGTCCGACGCAGCAACGCCGTCGGTGAAGGGGGCATCGAACCGCAGATATGAAGCTAGAGGGGAAGACCGCGCTCATCACAGGCGCGAACACGGGCATCGGTCGCGTCACGGCCATCGAGCTGGCCAAGCAAGGCGCGCACGTCATCCTTGCCTGTCGCTCCGAGGACAAGACGAGGCCCGTCGTCGACGAAATCGGGAAGGGGAAGGCGGAGTTCGTCCACCTCGATCTCGCCGATCTCGCCAGCGTCCGCGCGTGCGCCGCGGGCTTCCTCGCGCGCAGCGAGCCACTCCCGCTGCTCATCAACAACGCGGGGCTCGCGGGGGCGCACGGGCAGACGAAGGATGGCTTCGAGCTCGCATTCGGCACCAACCACGTGGGGCACTACCTGTTCACGCGGCTCTTGATGCCGGCGCTCGAGAAGGCCGAGGTGGCGCGTGTCGTGACGGTGGCCAGCCACGGGCACTATCGCGCGCCGGGCATCGACTGGGAGGCGGTCAAGAAGCCGACGCGTACGACCACCGCGTTTCCGGAGTACTGCGTGTCGAAGCTGGCCAACGTCCTGTTCGCGAGCGAGCTCGCGCGGCGCGCGCCCAGGAGCGTGCATTCGTACTCGCTGCATCCCGGTGGCGTCGCGTCCGACGTCTGGCGCGAGGTGCCCTGGGGGCTGCGTCACATCCTCTCGCTCTTTTTACTTTCGAACGAGCAGGGTGCGCGGACGACTCTTCATTGCGCGACGAGCGACGCCGCCGGCCAGGAGACGGGTCTCTATTACGACAAGTGCAAGCAGAAGCCGCCAAGCAAGCTGGCGCTCGACACGGCGCTCGCTCGGGAGCTGTGGGAGAAGAGCGCCGACTGGGTGGGGCTGACTGCGTGACGTGACGAGCCCTATCCGGTCCGCGGTGCCGCCCCGCCAGCGGCCACGCTGTCCTGCTGGATCAATCGCAAGAATGCCTTGATACCCCCGATGATCTGCTGATTGTCGGTCAACCGGTCGACCGTCTCTTCGAAGGTACGGGCCAGCGATACGAACCTCAGCTCGAGCTGCCGGTGGCGCGTGTCACCTGCGAGCTGGAGGGCATCGATGCGGTCGCCGAGCTTGGCTTCGGCCTTGGCGGAGGCGATGGCCTGCGCGGAGAGACGCTTGACCTCGGCTTGCATTGCCTTCACGTCGTCCCGCGGGAACGTCACCTCTGCCACGAGGTGGCCGAGGCGCTGGCGGAGATACCGATAATACTCGACGCCTGGCCGGAAGAACCCGCTCAGCAGATACCAGCCGCTGAAGACGTATCCCCACCGACCGTGCGACACGAGCGTCGCGGCGGCGGCCAGGGCAGCGGAGCCGATGTGGAGCGCGACGCTGAAGCGCAACATTCGCCGCTGCACGCGCAGCGCTTCGGCCTGGCGGTCGGGCCGCACGGCGATCCCGCGCTCTCTCGCGCGCTGCATCTCGAAGAGCACCGACTTCGCCTGGAAGTAGAGGTTCCAGGGCAAGGTCAGCATGAGGACGTTCCATGCCAGACACCCGAGGACGAGGCCGACGGTCACCAGCGACTCCCAGGGGACGTGTATCCAGTGAGCCGCGAGCAACATCGCCGCGATCACGAACGCCCCGCACAGTCCCATCACGCTCCGCATGGTGAAGCTCCTTTGGTCGCCACCTCTAGCAACCGTCAGGCCACGCGGCGTCACCTCGTGGATCGTGCGCCATGCCCCGCCATGGCGTACACCGCAGGTACGTGCGCCGTACAATTCGAGTCGCGAGACTCAGAGATGGCGCAGGAGCAGCTTCGCGAACACCTCTGGATGCTCGAGGTGCAGGAAGTGCCCGCCCGGCATATCCTCGATCACGTACTCCCCGTCGAAGAGCCTGCCGCCCCGCTCGTAGTCGATCCGGCTCGCGTTCGGGTCGTCCGTCCCCGAGAACACGACGGTCGGCACGGCGATCCGCTTCCGCTGGAAGGGCATCGGGACGAAGGAGAGCGCGCGGTAGTAACCGAATGCCGCGTGGAGGCTTCGCGGATCGGCGAAGCACTCGCGGACCGGAGCCATGTCGGCCGCGGTCGGATTCCACTTCGGTGACCAGCGCCGCAGGATCTTCGGGAGCGCCGCGAAGTCGTGCGCAGCGAACCGGGAATGCGCGCCCGGGAGCTTGTAGGCGCCGAAGTGCCGTACGCCCCAGAGCTGGCGCAGGGTGGGCTTCAGCGTCGCCGGGTGCGGGATCGCGAGCGCGATCAGCTTCCGAACGCGTTCCGGGGCGAGAGCCGTCGCGCCGTACACAGCGCCAGCGCCCCAGTCGTGTCCGATGAGCGTCGCCTGTTTCTCGCCGAGCGCAGTGATCAGCTCGACGACGTCTCGCGCGAGGGTCTCCGCGTCCGGGTCGCTCGTCGGAATCTCCGTTGGTGCGTAGCCGCGCGTGAAGGGCGTGACCACGCGGTAGCCCTTCGCCGCGATGAGCGGACGCACGTGGTCCCAGGTATGCGGCGTGTCCGGAAACCCATGAAGGAGGAGCGCGAGCGGCCCCTGACCCTCGGACATGTACGCGAAGCGGAGCCCGTTCGCGTGGACGTACTCGACGGCGGGAGAGGCCGTCACTGGAGCGCACACACTGGCGTACCGGTGTAGAGCTGGTTCATCTCGGCCAGCGTGAGCGTCCGGTTCCAGAGTGAGACCTCGTCGATGACCCCGAGGAACGCGGTAGCGTTCGTCGTCCCGCCGATCGTGTTGCTGCCGACCGTCACTGTGTCGAGGTTGTACGTGAACAGCCCGATCGCGTCGGCCGTCGACGTGCCGTTCACGAAGAACTCGGTGCTGGCCGCGCCGTTGGCCGCATAGCAGACGAAGCTCCACGTATTCGAGGGCGCGACCTCGGTGGTCGTGCCGCATGACGCGCCCCAGTGGTCGAGGAACATGCCGTTCGGGCTCGTCGCCGCGCAAGCGCCTCCCGGATTGGTCGACTCGATCGAGAGGAAGTCACCTGCGCCCGAGACCCCTCCGACGAAGACCGGTCGCCCGAGGCCGGTCCACCCCGTGGGGTTGATCCACGCGCAGAAGGTCCGGTTGTCGGTCAGGGCGAGGGACCCCGCGATGGTCATCAGCGAGGTCGTGCCATTGAAGCTGAACGCCGTGCCGAGCTTGCCCGCGACCGAGGTCACGTTCGTCGCGGTGATCGTATGGGCGTTGCCCGTGTAGTCCAGCGTGTTGCCGTTGAAGGGGTAGTACGCCGTCGCGGTGCACGCACACACGCCGGCCACGCAGGAGCCGCTCGCGCAGTCACCGTTCGCCCCGCAGGCTCCACCGATCGCGCACGATGGCGAGCACGCAGGTGCCTGGCAGACGCCGGCGCTGCAGAACACCGAGGCGCAATCCGCGTTCGCGCCGCACACGTTGCCGTCCGGGCACTTCGGGCCGCAGGCGGGCGCCGCGCACCGGCTGGCCGTGCAGACGCCCGAAGCGCAGTCGGCGTTCGCGCCGCAAACGTTCCCGTCGAAGCATGCCGGCGAGCACGGGGGCCCGACGCACTTTCCGCCGGTGCAGAAGCCGGTCGTGCAGTCGCTGTTCGCGCCGCAGGCCGTCCCGTCGGGGCATCCCGGCGCGCAGGCGGGGGCGGCGCACTTCCCGTTGGTGCAGATCTGGGAGGCGCAATCACCGGGAGCGCCGCACGTCAGTCCTTCGGCGCAGGTGGGGGAGCACGCAGGCGCCTGACACATCCCGCCGGAGCATATGCCCGACGCGCATTCGCCCGCCGCGCCGCAGGCATGACCATCGCCGCACTTCGGGCTGCAGCTCGCGGCGATGCACTTGCCGCCCGTGCAAACCCCCGTCGCACAGTCAGTGCTCGCGCCGCAGGCATTGCCCGTGACGCACCCAGGAGCGCACGCAGGCGCGGCGCAGTTTCCGCCGGTGCAGACTCCCGAGCCGCAATTCGCGCTCGCTCCGCACGCCGTCCCGTCTGCGCATGTGGGAGAGCATGCGGGCGCCGCGCAGGATCCGTTCGTGCAGACATCGCTCGCGCAGTCGGTCGCCGAGCCGCACATGTGACCATCGGGGCAGCTCGGGGTGCACGCGGCAGCGGAGCACTTCCCGTTCGTGCAGACTCCCGAGAGGCAATCACCGCTCTCGCCGCAGTCGGCGCCCGTCGCGCATGTGGGAGAGCATGCGGGCGCCGCGCACTTGCCGCTCGTGCAAGCGCCCGAGCTGCAGTCGGACGCTGCCCCGCAGCCAGCGCCGGTGGTGCACGTTGGCGAGCACGACGGAGCAGCGCATAGCCCGTTCGTGCACGCGCCCGAAGCGCAGTCACCGCTGGCTCCGCACCCCGCGCCGTCCGCGCACGTGGGAGCGCATGCGGGGGCGACGCAGAGCCCTCCGACGCACTGGGCCGAAGCGCACTGGCTGCTCGAGGTGCACGCGTTGCCGTCGGGGCACGCAGGGCTACAACTCGGCGCGGCGTCGACGCCCGCGTCGGGCGTGGTCACGCCGGAGTCTTTGCCACTGTCGGGTTCGCCGGCTTCGGTGCGGCCGGAGTCACTCCTGACGGCGTCGCCCTGACCGGCGTCCTTGCCCGCGTCTTTGCCCGCGTCGCCCTGACCGGCGTCCTTGCCCGCGTCGGGCTTTGCGCCGTCGGACTTGCCGTCGGTGTGCTTCGTCGCATCGTCGGGGGAAGCTTGCGCGTCGAGCGACGCATCCACGCCCGGACTCGTCGAGGCAGTGCTCCCGCATGCAACGAGGACGACCGAAAGTGCGGAGGCGACGATCGCCCGTTGAGTCCAGCGGAGCGAGACAGGGTACGGACGCGACATCGCACGATGGTCACACCCGCATCCCGCGGCCGTCAACTTGCCCGCTCGCCGGCGTGCCGCCGTTACTCAGTCAGAAGGTTCCGCCGACCCTCGCCATGATGCGCGTCCCTCGCTTGGTCGTGCTCACGGTGCCAACCCCGACGCTCGTCGTCCGCCCCGAGGGGCTCTTCCACATGAGATCCACGCCGGTCGCCCCCACGCCTTCCCCTCGCGACGGCATGCCGTACATCCCTGCGGCTGCGACGAGCCACAGGTTCTTCCGTAGCGGCGAGGCGTACGCCAGCCCACCGCCCATCCCGGTGTCGAACGCGGCGTAGGGATCTCCGGGACAGCCCAGGTTCGAGAAGGTCTCGAGCGTGAGGCGAAGGGTGAGCTGCACCTCGACGTGGGGCTGCACGGGCAGGTTCGTGCTCGCGGCGTCGACCGACGACTGACCGCATGCCGCGTGCACGGTCATGCCGTCGGAAGGCGACGGTGACGCCACGGCCGAGAGAATGGACATGCGCAGCGGGAGGGCGACGGCGTCGTCAGGGAGCTGCGCCGACTCCGACGACGAACGCACGACGACGGGCGGGAGCGGAGCGAGCGCAGCGGCCGGGGCGGGCATGGCCGGCGGCGGTGGCGCAGGCGATGACTGCTGGGCAGTCGCGACCGGAGCAAGCGACAGGGTCGACAGGGCAACCACGTGGGCTACGAGTGCACTGTGTCGCATGCGCGATCACTCTACCACCGCGTCCGAAAATCGCCGTGAGCTCACCAGTCGTCGGCCTCTTCTCCGCTCATGCGGAAGCTCACTTTCGGTACGCGGAAGCAGAGCGGCCGCGCGTCGGCGACGATGGCGCGGGCAGCTGCGGAGTCCACGGTGCCCACGAGCGGCTCTACGGAGTCGAGCGGGATGCCGAGGTCTATCTCGTCGCGAACGGTCTGGCGATCCCACGGCCGAGTCGTCAGTGCCCGGTCCTGCGGCACGCTGTAGCGAAGCAGCTCTTCGTAGCTCGCGAAGCAGTCGCTCCACGGGGAATCCAGCAGAGGCCGCGGGGAGGTCCGGAGCGCCGCGTTCGCATCGGGCGCGGTGCCGTGCCCCGGATCGAGCCGCATCGTGAGCTCTCCCTCCGGTGAGCGTGTGAGCTCGGCTTGCCCGAGGACATGCATCGGCGCGCCGTCCGCCATCGCCCGCGCCGCGAGCGCGTGGACGGACGTCGTGACCGCGTTGGTCACGAAGTACGTGCCGAGAACGCCCGTGCGCGTGTCGCGGACATAAGCACGCCAGTTCGACTGGATCGCGCGAGGGAACAGGCTGCGAATGCCAAGGATCGAAGGGCCGAATCGCCCGTGCCTGTACGTGAGGAACGTGAACATCGCATACCGCTGGTCTCCGCCGAGGCGCTGCAGCTCCAGCCCTTCGGGCACGAACGGGGCGAGTCGATCGATCGGGACCAGGTAGTTGACGTAGATGACGTCAGTGATGTCGCTCACGAGCTCCGGTACGGCGAGGAGCTCGCCGATCGACCGTACCCATCGGCTGTTCGCGACCACGCTGAGGACGTCACCGACCGCGCCTGCGCGAGGGTGGCGCCAGCGCGCCCATCGTCCGTGTGGCGTCTCCGGACGCACCCAGCGGAGCACGCGCTCCGCGACCAGCAAGAGCCACACCTCCATGAGCACGAAGCCGACGCCGTTCCCGAGCGCCACGAGGCCCGTGAACGAGCGGAGCGCGGGAACGAGCGGCGCGACGCTGACGGCGAGGAAGATGCTCCACAGCGGAACGGAGAGAATGGTGAGAGCACGCGACCACGCGCCGCTGGCCGCGAAGCACCAGGTCCAGGCGAGCGCGGTGAGTGAGTACCCGAGCGCGGCCCACGCCGCGGTGAGCCGCATCGAATACGCCTCGCATTCGAGGTACGCCGCGACCTGACTCGGGTCTGCAGCCGCTCGGTGCGCGAGCTCCATGCCCCGCGTCAGCCAGAGGGCCTGTCCGCCCTGATCGAACGCGACCGAGACGAGCGTCAATCCGAGCGCGATCCATGCGGGGACGCGCGGGATGCGTGGCGCGCGCAGAAGTCCGACCGCGAGCAGAAGGTCGGAGGCCGCGGTGAGGTGCCACGGGACCCAGCCCAGCCTGAATTGCAGCGGATGCGCCGCGACGAGCTGCGCCCTGGCCGCGCCGGACACCGTGCCGCCCCCAGGGATCATCGGCAGGAGGAGCGCCGCCATCGAGAGCATGCCGAGCGCGTGGCACACGAGGGTGATGAGGAGCGCGCTTTCGAGAAGCCTCTCGGGCCGTCGGGGCGTCGCTTCTTTCATTCGTTAGTCGCTCACTCGCCCGGCGCCTTGGGTGGATGGTAGTGCGGATGCCTGACCCACGCCTGGATGCGCTTCAGCGCCTCTACCGGGTGCCCGCCCGTCCCCTCGAAGCCCACGAGGTAGACGTGGTTGTCGTACCAGCCTGTCACGAGCGCGTGTTGCCCGTCCGGGGTCACGGCGATACCGCTTCCGCGGTCCATGCCCGGGATCGAGAAGATGCGCGCCTTCCAGTCCGTCGTATCGATGACCGACATGCCATGGGCATCCTCCCCGTAATCGGCCGAGAAGACGTAGCGGCCGTCCCGCGAGACCTCGAGGCTCTTCGGGTTCTGCCCGACCTTCACGGTGTGGGTCACGAGCTCCGTCGCGAGGTCGAGCGCGTGCACCTCGGAGTCGTGATAGCAGGAGATGTAGAGCGTCTTCTCGTCGGGCGAGAGCGCCAGGTGGCGCGGGATGCGGCAGACCGCCAGGCGATAGGTGTGACCGTAGTCGGGGCCGTCGAAGACATCGATCGATGCGCCGTCGAAGTTGGCGACGTAGAGCTTGCCGTCGCGGGTGAGCGCCATGCCGCGCGGATGGAGGCCAACCGCCAGCGTGTGGATCGTCTTGCCTGTCGCCGTGTCGATCTCGGTGACCGACTCGCCCGACCAGTTGGCTGCGAACAGCTTCGAGCCGTCGGCCGACAGCACCATGATCTTCGGGTGTAGCCCTGCCGGGAACTCCTTCTTCACGCGGCGGGTCACCAGATCGACGACCTGCACCCCGTTCCGCTCGAAGTTCGACACATAGAGCGTCGTTCCGTCCGGCGAGAGCACGCTCTCGACCACGATGCCGGGCACGTTGATCGTCGCGAGGCGGGCGAGCGTCGAGACGTCGTAGACCGTCACGTTCCCGCTGTTCCTGTTGCCGAAGTTCGTGACGAAGAAGCGCGTGCCGTCCCGCGCGAGGAGCGCGCCTTTCGGCATCGAGCCGGTGTCGGCGACCTCCTGCACCTCCATGTTCGGCGGCTCGGCGTGGACCCGGGAGGCCACGAGGAGCGCCGATGCGAGCGCGAGCGTCGAGACGGAGGGGGAGAATCTCATCGCCTACCGCCCCGCCAGGAAGCCGAAGCGCTGGAAGATCCGCTCCGGGAGGGTGCGGACGGTCGCCATGATCGGCCGCCAGTACCAGGGGAGGTAGACGTCGAGCGGCCCGTGAGACCCGGCGAGTACGATCGCTCGAGCGATGGCCCGAGGCTCACCGAAGAGCGCGTTCTTCGGGTGCTCGCGGGTCATCGGCGTATCGACCGGCCCGAGCCGTATCGTGACGATCCGGACCGCGCGAGACGTCTTGTAGAGACGCGAGCGAACCCCTTGCAGGTACAGCGTGAGCGCCCCCTTCGCCGCGCCGTAGGTGTAGTTGCGCGGCCGGCCGCGGTCGCCGGCGACGGACGACAGCACGACGATCGAGCCGCGACCGACCTGCTCGAGCCGGTTCACCAGGGGCACGATGAAGGAGAGGGCGCTCGTGAAGTTCGTCGTGACGATGGCGAGCGTGTGCTCGAGGCTCCGCTCGCTCTCGATCTGGTCTCCGAGCCAGCCGTGCGCGATCACGGCGACGTCGACCCCGCCCAGAGCCGAGAACGCATGCGCGACCCGCTCTTCGTTCGCCCCCATGTCGTCGAAGTCGGCGCTCATCGACCCGACGACACTCGCCCCGAGCTCGAGGACGAGCGCGTCGAGCTTCACGGAATCGCGGCCGAGAAGGAACATCCGGTCACCCTGCGCGGCGTGGACGCGCGCGACCTCCTGCGCGATGGCCGACGTGGCGCCGATGATGAACACGTTCTTCGCCATGGCAGTCACCGTTTCCCCTCGGGAGCTCTCGCGACATCTGGCGACGGTGCGCCCGGCGGAAGGACGATCACGAACGTCTTCCCGTCGCGAAACACCGTCGTCTTCGCGTCCTGGTGCGCGGCGCGCATCGCCACGTAAGGAGCATAGAAGCTCCGCCTCTTCCACGTGTCGCTGTCGTCGATCAGCTCGGGCACGAAGATCTCGACGGCGACGAAGCGCCCTTGGGTGTAGGCGTCGAGGTCGGGCGCGAAGCTCCATGCGGACCGCTCCTTCGGAGGGTCGAGATCGTTGTGAATCGCGCCGCCGTAGGTAACGACCATCTTGTCGGCGTCGCCAGGCGCCTTCGCGTCGCGATCGAGCAGCTTCTTCGCCTGCTCGCGCGTGAGCCGCGCGATCATCGCGAGCGACGCGACGACGGCGTCGTCGCCGGCGGCCTTGACCCCGTCGAGGTCGGCACACGAGGGGCGGAGAAGGTCGGGGACGATGGCGAGCTGGCGCGCGCGCTCACCCATGGCGACGTACTCTCCCTGGTCCGTCGGCGCCTGCGCGCGCGTCACGACCTCCTGCTTCTGGCGGACGACCTCGGTCGTCGGCGCGCAGCCCGAAGGGGGATTCATCAGCTCCACGAGGAGATCGGAGGCTCGCCCTGCGAGCTTCGGGAGCACCTGCTCGGTGAAGCGCCTGGCGGACGACGGTACGGTCGTCCCCCTCTGTGCGTGGGCCTCTCCGACCGCGATGAGCCGCGGCTTCCCGACGAGCGTGCTCTCGAACGCCTCCGCCAGCGAATCGAACTGCCGGCAGTCGAGGGGGCCGCAGGGAACCCCGCGCTCTTCGTTGACGCTCGGCGCCGACGTGCCCGCGTCGTGCGGTCGACACGCCGGAAACAGCGCGAGGAGCGTGAGCGCGGCGATCGGTCGCACATGCACCCGTTATCGCGTGGTGCGCGGGCGCGCAATGCGATAGCAGGATCCCATGCCCGTCCCTCTACGAAGCGCGGTGGTCCTGGGAGCGACAGGGCTCGTCGGAGGCCGCCTCCTCTCCGCTCTCGCGAGCGAACAAGGGAGCCTCGCCTGTGAAGGCGTCGTCGCCCTCGGCAGACACGCGTCCGGGCTCTCGCGAGACCGAGTGAAGGACGTCGTCGCCGATCTGGCCCGCCCCGAGTCCTACCGAGAGTACCTCGGGGTCGACTGCGTGTTCTGCGCGCTGGGGACGACGATCAAGAAGGCCGGATCGGAGGCCGCGTTCCGTCGGGTCGACTACGAGTACCCGCTCACGGTCGCGCGCGAGGCGCTCGCGGCCGGCGCTCGACGATACGTGCTCGTCAGCGCGGTCGGGGCCGACGCGAAGAGCCGCGTCTTCTACAACCGCGTGAAGGGGGAGCTCGAGGAGGCCCTGCGTGCGCTCGGCTTTCCGCGCGGGCTCAGGGTGCTGCATCCGTCGGTGCTCCTCGGTGACCGAGGGGAGTCTCGCCCTGCCGAGCAGCTCGCGGCGACGCTCATGCGCGCCACGGGCCCGCTGTTCGCCGGAGCGCTGAAGAAGTACCGGGCGATCTCGGCGGACGACGTCGCCTCTGCGATGATCACCGCCGCGCGCAGCGACGGTGACGGGGTGGTGGTGTACGAAGGAGAGAGCCTGTTCGAAGCGGCTTCGCTTCAGAAGTCGTCCGCGCAGCCGCAGGCATAGCCCGTCCCGGTCGCGCTGCAGGTCGCGTGCTGAAGGATGCCGCAGCCGCCGCAGCCATTTCCACACGCTCCGCAGTCGGACGTCGACGTCAGGTCAGTGCCGCAGGTGCCCCAGATCGTGTTCGGGCAGGTCGCCTGGTGGTCGACGCAGCCGCCGCAGGAGCTCCCGGCGCACGTCTGGTTGCAGTTGCAGTGGGTCGACCCGCAGCTGTAGTCGATGATGCAGATGTTCGGAGGCTGGGTGACGACGGGCGCGTCGGGCTTTGCGACCGCGTCGTGCGTCGCGCCCGCGTCGTGCGCGGCACCGTCATGCGACTCGGCATCATGGCCGCCTGCATCGCCCTCGCCCGCGTCGTGCGCCGTGGCGTCGTGCTCTGCGGCGTCGCCCTTCGACGAATCGGGCGCATTGCCGTCCAGATGATGCACCGTGACGTCCTCCGTCCCGACGTCGGTCGGGGGCGTGGAGTCGTGCTGCGCGTCCTTCGCGGCGTCGTTCGTGGCGTCGAGGTGAGCATCGGTGCTCACGTCGTTCCCCGCCTCGGCGGCATCCTTCGGAAGCGTCGCGTCGAACGGCCCCGAGGCGTCGTGAGAGGGGAGCGAAGCATCGCGTGTCTGCGACGTCCTCGCGTCGGGCACGACGGCTGCGGTGTCGATGCGCTCGGTGCCTGCATCGAGCCCCGTCGCGATCTCCCCGGCCGCGTCGAGCCCGCACGCCGCCGTCGCCGTGACGGCCAGGACCCCGAGGTGCTTCCATACTCGCATGGCCCATTAGGCGTACGGCGGACGCCGCGCGCGTGCAAGCTTCGAGCTTGCTTTCGCGGCAGCTTCCGGAGACAGGAGTGAAATGGAATCGCTCGACGACCTCCTCCTCGAGACCAGCCGCACCTTCGCCCTCACGATCCCGCTCCTACCCGAGCCGACTCGCCGGGCGACCTGCCTCGCGTACCTGCTCTTCCGTATCTCGGACACGTTCGAGGACGCGAGCACGTGGACACGCGAGGAGCGCATCGTCGCGCTGCAGGCGTGGTGTGCGATCCTGCGGAACCCCTCGTCGTGGTCCACGGAGGCACGCGAGCTGACCACGGCGTGGCTCGCGAAGAAGCCGAGCACCCACGACGGATACCTCCGCCTGGTCGCCGCCATCCCGGACGTCCTCGCCGAGGTTCGTCGCCTCGAAGACGGACCTCGCGCGATCGTCGTGGACCACGCCATCCGCAGCGCCCAGGGGATGGCCGACGTGCTCGGCCGCGCCGACGCCGACGGATGGGTGCGGCTGCAGAGCCTCGCGGAGCTGCGCGAGTACTGCTACATCGTCGCCGGCATCGTCGGGGAGCTGCTGACGTCGCTCTTTCTGCACGACGCACCCAGGCTCGCCGCGGAGACCGACACTCTGCGAGCGCACGAGCGGGCGTTCGGGGAAGCGCTCCAGCTCGTCAATATCCTGAAGGACGAGCAAGACGACGAGTCCGAAGGGCGACGCTTCCTCCCGCTGTCGGTGCGCCGAGCCGACGTCGTCGCCCTCGCGCGCGAAGACCTCGGCCGTGCCGCCACCTATACCGCGGCGCTCGTGCGAGGGGGTGCGCCTCCAGGCTTCGTCGCGTTCACCGCGATGCCGGCCGAGCTCGCCAGCAAGACGCTCGACCGCGTCGAAGAGGACGGACCGAAGGCCAAGGTGTCTCGCGCGGTCGTCCTCGAGATGATGGTCCGATACAAGGCGATGGCCGCGGGTCTCTGACCGCAGCCGGGTGAAGGGAGAGCTTCGCAGCCCGGTAGGTGAGCCTCTGAACCCACGGGCAGACGCTGTCTTTGCGGTTCTTGGGCTCGGAGTGGCCGGATCGAGCGCTGTCCTCCCGTTCGCTGACGCTGTCCTCGTGACGGACGGCGCTGAGGACTGCGGTTCGAGCGCGCTGCTGGAGACCGAAGACGCTCAGGCACGTCCGGGAGAGCTTGTTCGACGAGCGCCTGGAGCATTGACTCGATCGTCGGCCGCCATCCCGCGACCCCTGAAGCTCTGACGCGGGGTTCGTCGCCTATGCCCATCGTGCCTTACGCTCTGACTTGCGGGTCATAGGCTATCCCCGCCGTGCGTGAAGCTCCGACGGACAGGTCATGAGATCTCGCTGTCGTGGCTGACGTTCTGACTCGCACGTCATGAGGCATCCCTGTCGCGGCTGAAGCTCTGTTTTCAGGTCGCAAGCTATCCCAGTCTCGACTGAAGCTCAGACTTGCGGGTCACGAGCTCTCCCCGTCGTGCCTGAGGCTCAGACATGCGGTTTACAGGCTATCCCCCGTGGGGCCTGAAGCTCAGACCTGCAGTTCACAAGGTCTTCCTGTCGTGCCTGAAGCTCAGAGCTGCAGTTCACGAGCTCTTCGTGGCGTGCCCGAAGCACAGACTTGCAGGTCACGAGGTCTCCCTGTCGCGCCTGAAGCTCAGACCCGCAGGTCACAAACTATCGCTGTCGCGCCCGAGGCTCACGTGCGCCGGTCGCAGCGTCTCCGCCGCGCATGTGAGCGTCGTGTCACGAGGTCATACCGTGTCCCGCTGACGGGCGTGCGGCAGGTCGACGACGGACGCCTCGAGCCGGCCGAGGTCGTCGGCATAGCGGTGCGAGCGCTCCGACGCGAACACGTCGAGCGTGAGCATTGCCGCGCTCTGCATGGCGAGCCCGAGCCCGACACCCGTCCACATATCGCTCTTCCGTGTGGCGCCTCGCACCACTGCCGCGATGCCGGCCGCGAGGAGCGCCGCCTCCGTCACCTCGATGATCCTGAATCCGACGTTGACGCCGTGGATGCGCGCGAGCTCGTCGGCCCGGAACGCTGCCGCGTCATGCATGATCTTCGCGTCGAAATCGCGCACCCGCGCGTCGGTGCGGACGACGAGCGCGACGCCGATCACGAGCTCGATCGCGCCTACCGAGAGGAGCGCGTAGCTCATTCCCTTGCCGAAGCGCGTTCCCCGCCCGAGCAGCACGCCGCCCGCTGCGAGCGCGACCACGCCGACTCCGCCGAAGAAGAACCCTTCGCCCTTCTCGCCGGCGAAGTAGCCGTGCATGTCGGCCTGCAGGGCGACGGGATCGACGGCAGCTCGCGCTTCGGCGTCTGCGCGGCGCGCGAGAGTCGCCGCCATCAGGAAGGTCGCGAGCACGGCGGGAGCGAGCTTCATCGTGACCCAGAGCGCGCGGCGCGGCCGTCGAAGCCTTCCAGGGGCGCGACGATCCTTGCCGACGGCCATACCCGGGAACATACACTGCGCCCATTCAGCGCTCCATGAGACAGGACACGACGATGAAGGCAGCGGTGGTCGAGAGCTTCGAAGATCCGCCGAGTTATCGCGATTTCCTCGCGCCGATCGCGCGCGCAGGAGAGGTGGCGGTCCTCGTGCGTGCGGCCGCCCTGAGCCCGCTCGTGAAGATGATCGCGGCCGGCAAGCACTACAGCGGCGAGACAGCGCTTCCGCTGGTACCTGGGGTGGATGGGGTAGGCCGCCTCGCGGACGGGTGTCGCGTGTACTTCGCCTTCCCCCGCGCGCCGTATGGCTCGATGGCCGAGCAGACGGTCGTGCCGGAGGCATTCATCGTCGAGTTGCCCGACGACGTGGACGACGTGACGGCGGCGGCGATCGCGAATCCGGGCATGTCGTCGTGGGCGGCTCTCACGCAGCGCGCGAAGCTCCAGGCGGGGGAGTCGGTGCTCGTCAACGGCGCGACGGGCGGCGCGGGACGGCTCGCCGTACAGATCGCGAAGCACCTCGGGGCACGCAGGGTCGTCGCCACGGGCCGGACTCGCGCCAGCGTCGAGCCTCTGATCGCGCTCGGCGCCGACGCGGTCGTGGCGCTCGATCAGGAGCCCGATGCGCTGCGCGACGCGTTCCGCCAGGAGGTGTCGCGCGGCGTCGACGTCGTCCTCGACTACCTCTGCGGCAGCTCGGTGGAGCGCTTCATCGAAGCCACGGCGGGGCACGGCTCCGACGCCGGTGAGCGCCGCGTCCGCCTCGTGCAGATAGGCTCGCTCGCCGGGCCCACGATGTCTCTCCCTGCGAGCGCGCTCCGGAGCTCGGGGCTCGAGATCATGGGCAGCGGCCTCGGGAGCGTCCCGAAGGTGCGGCTCATCGACGCGATCCGCGGCGTGATGCGCGCGATCGTTCCTGCTGGCTTGACGGTCGCGGCGGACGCAGTGCCGCTCTCGGAGGTCGCCAGCGCCTGGGGCTCCGGCACCGCGAACAGGGTCGTCTTCACGATGGGGAGCTGACTCCCGCGCGCCTACTTCGAGACGAAGGTGCGCACGAGCGCCCGGATGTTCTGCGCGGCGAAGGGCTTCGCCATGCGCTGGTTCGGGACGGAGTCGATGAAGGCTTGAGTGGCATCCGTGAACGAGCCGCCGCTGAGGAACACGATGCGCTCGGTCATCTCGGGCAGTGTGCGCGCGACCTCCGCGTGCAGATCCATCCCCGTCATGTTCGGCATCATCAGGTCGCAGAAGATGATGTCGAACGACGCCCCGCCCAGGAGCAGGTCGAGCGCCGCCTGGCCGCTCGCGACCACCGTCGTGTCGTGCTCGCTGGCGAGCATGCGACGAAGAATGATGCCGATCGACGGCTCGTCGTCCACGACCAGAACCCGCCCCCGTCGACCTCCCGACGCTTCTTCTCTCGCCAGCGCTTTTGCGGGCTCGGGGACCTCCGCACGAAGGGCCGGGAGAACGACGCGAAACATGGTTCCCGAGCCCGCGTCGCTCTCTGCGACGATCTCCCCGCCCAGACCCGTGACGATGGCGTGGCAGACCGGCAGCCCGAGCCCCGTCCCGACGCCGATCGCCTTCGTCGTGAAGAACGGATCGAAGATGCGATTGAGCAGCTCGGCGGGGACACCCGACCCCGTGTCCCGGACTTCGACCACGGCGCGCCCAAGGGAGTCGGTCCTTGTCGTGATCCGGATCTCGTTCGTGTCGGGCTGGCCCTCCGCGATGGCCTGGGCGGCGTTGACGAGGAGATTGACGAAGACCTGGGCGAGTCGGCCGTCGTCCCCCTCGACCAGAGGTACGCTGCCGTAATCTCTCACGATGCGCGCACGGTGCTCGATCTCGTTCGACGCCATGTTGAGCGACAGGTCCAGCACCGCGCGAAGATCGACGGGGCCTTGCGAGTGCTGCTCGGCGCGGGCGAGGGTGTGGAGATCCTTGACGATCCGCCGCACGCGCTCCGCGCCACGCCGGGCCTCCTCCACCATCTCCGACAGACCCCTCATGCGACCGGACGGCGAGGCGCCCGTCATCGCGCGGATCTCCTCGCCGATCAGCTCGAGATTGGACGTGACGGAAGCGAGCGGATTGTTGACCTCGTGGGCCACTCCCGCCGCGAGCGTACCGAGCGACGCCATGCGGTCGGTGAGGATGAGGCGAGCTCGCATCTCGTCCTGCCGCTGCTTCTCCAGCCGCGACCGGGTCATGTCGCGGGTGACCTTTGAGAAGCCGACCAGCGTGCCTGCGTCATCCCGGATCGCGGTGATGATGGCGTTCGCCCAGAACCGCGAGCCGTCCCGCCGCATACGCCAGCCTTCATCCTCGACCCGGCCAAGCTCGGTCGCTTCACGGAGCAACCGCGTCGGCTTGCCCTGCTCGACGTCGTCCTTGTCGAAGAAGATCGCGTACAGCTGACCGATGATGTCTTCGGCGCCGTAGCCCTTGATCGCCTCGGCGCCGCTGTTCCACGTAACGACGCTGCCCTCGGGGGAGAGCATGAAGATCGCGTAGTCGCGGACGGATGCGACGAGGAGGCGCAGCTGCACGTCCGACGCTTGAAGAAGCTCCGGACGCGCGTTCTTCGGATCCTGCATTCGCATCGACGTTAGGTGTGCCGCCTGAGCTCTGCAAGGACGCCCTGCAAGCGCGCCTCACTCACACGCACACATGCCACAGCTCCGCGTGTCAGGTGCAGATAAGTAGCGATTCATTGCGTGGTACCGACCATGCAAGAGGGCGGCGATGGACAACGTGTCAAGGAGCCGGACGACGCTGAGAGCGCGAGGCGCCGGCCTCGTGATGCTCGGAGCCGTGACGAGCGTCGCATGCGCAGGAGCCGCAACCAGCGCTCCGCCGGCGGTGGTGGCTGGAACCGTCACGGACGACGACGCGATGGTGAGCGTGAAGGAATATCACCGCTACCACCACCATGGCGGCGTCACGCTGTTCATTGCGCTCAGCCTCGACACGCTCGGTGTCGCCCCCGAGCAGCAGGCGGCGGTGGAGAAGATCCGGCGTGACCTGCACCAGAAGATGGAGCCGGCTCGGGTCTCGGAGCAGGGCCTCGTCGCGACGCTCGCGGACGGGCTCGCCGCCGGGAGCGTCGACCCCACGAAGGTAGACACGGCGCTGCAGCAGGTCGCGGCAGCCGCTTCGGCGGTGCACGAGGCTTCGGCCGACGCGCTCGACCAGCTCCACGCCGTATTGACTCCGCCCGAGAGGGCGGCGCTCGTCGACAAGGTGGAAGCACACTGGGCGGTGTGGCGGAGCGCGAACGAGCACGAAGGCGCAGCAGACGCGGCGATTGATGGCCACCTCGCGGCGCTCACGGCAGACCTCGGGCTGACGCCCGATCAGGTGCAGAAGCTCCGCGCGGGCCTGGGCGAGCGGATGAAGCCTGTGGCCGCGCTCGATGCGCAGGAAGTCGCCGGGTACGTACATGCTTTCGGTGATGCGTTCCGCGGCGAAGTGTTCGATGCAAGGAAGCTCACGAGCGCTCCGGACGTCCGCATCGCGGGCTGGGGCGCGGCGCATCTCGCGCACTTCGTCGAGGCCGCGGTCCTCGTCCTCAACTCGGATCAGCGCGCCGCTCTCGCGCAGCACCTCCGCGAGCATGCCACCCACGGAACCATCGAGCTGGGGCCATCATGAGCTGCATGGATCACGCACGGAGTCTTCGAGCCACGCTGACCGCGGTCGCGGTCTGCGCGTCGCTGATGGGCACCGCGGGGTGCGAGATGGAAGTCGGCCCGGACTATCCCGGCGGAGGCTACCTCGACTATCCGCCCGATTCGTACATCGCGACGACCGAGCCCTGGTACTACGACGGACGCGCGAATTACTGGTACGGCGGGCAGTGGTACTACCGGAACGGCGGTGGCTGGGGCCATTACCACGGTGAACCGGCCGGGCTCCGCGCGCGTCGAATGCAGGGCGCGCAGCGACGGCACCCGTATGAGCAGTACGGTGGCCATGCAGCGTTCCATGGTGGTGGTGGGCGAGGCGGCGGCCGAGGCGGCGGCCATCGCTGACATCTGGTGAACCGACATGACGACGGGCCCGCGCGTTCGCGGTACCGTCCGCCACGAGACAAGTGATGGTGGCCCTTCCCAGCACCCTCACGCTCTTCGGTCTGGTGCTTGCCTGCTTCCTCGGCGGTCACTTCGTCATTCTCGCGCTGTTCTCCCTGCTCACTCGCCGCCGCGTCGCCGCCGTCGGCGGTGATCCGGCAGGCGGAGTCGCCCTGAAGCGAGGGGCCCGGAGCGTGCTCGCCCGCAGCCTTCAGTGGGCTTCGCTTCGCTACCTCGCCGAGTTCGTCGGTGCAGAGTCGCTCATGCTCACGGCGGCGCTCCGGCTGGGTATCGTTCGTCTGTCGCCGTTCGACGCCTCGTCGTTGCCATTGCTGGCCATCGCGTATCCGTGGTGGGAGCTCTGGTTCTACGCAGGGCACCGGCTCATGCATACCCGCGCGCTGTATCCGCTGCATCGCCCTCACCACGGCGCGACGGGCGTCCACCGTTCGCTGTGCTTCGGCGCGCTCGAGACGGTGCTGCTCTCGGCGGGCTTCTATGTGCCACTGGCGGTCGGGTCGCGCGTCTTTCACGCGGTGTCGGTGACGACGCTCGTCCTGACGTTCGGCATCGCCTATGCGCTCAACGTCCTCTCGCACCTCGAGGTCGATCTCTTCGGCGCGCGCTTCGAACGCAGCCGCTGGCGCCACGCGTTCAATTCCACGAGGTATCACTCGCAACACCACCGTAGCGCGCGAGGAAACTTCGGGCTCAACTCTCCGTGGTTCGATCGACTGTTCGGTACGAGGCTCGGTGACACTCATACGGTGAGCCGCGAAGCTCCCTCCAGTGTGACGGCCGCAACCGGATCCGCCTGACTCGTGTCTTCGGCTGGGGTCCGGGGAGCGGCCGCGCTCCCCGCTGAATTCTCACGGGAGGAAGGAGGCGGCGCTTCGCCGACCGACGCCGTGAGAATTCCGAGAAGCTGGGGTCCGGGGAGCGGCCGCGCTCCCCGCTGAATTCTCACGGGAGGAAGGAGGCGGCGCTTCGCCGACCGACGCCGTGAGAATTCGAGACAGGTATGAAAAGTGCTCGTGGGTGAGCCATGATCACTTTTCGCAGCCAGGGCGCGCGGCATCGTGCGGCGCTCATCTCCGTCCCACTCTTCGTGGCGCTCGCGCTTGCGCCAGGCGTCGCGAACGCAGGGCCGACGATCGGCGTCGACGGCGAGGCTGTAGTTCCGATCAGCGCGCCGACGGGCGATAGAGATTCTCTGAACGAGGGGGGCGGCTTCAAGGTCCGCGTCGGGTATCAGTTCCACATTCCGCTCCTCCGCATCACACCGGAGGTTGGCTATGCCTTCGACGGGTTCTACGGCTCGGGAGGCGGTGGCATCCCGTACGGCTGGGATATGCAGCGTGTCTTCGCGGGAGGCCGCATCGGCCTCGGCGAGATCATCGTTCCGTCGGTGTATGCACACGGCGGATACGGCTGGCGCACGACTGCAGACCCAGGGGTTCCCGAGGGGTCTGGTCTCGCGTTCGACGCTGGCCTCGCGCTCGACCTGCACCTCATCCCCCACGTCGGCATCGGCGCCCACGCGGAGTATGCATCGATAGGCACCGGTGGGGGTACGTCGCCCGAGTGGCTCGCCTTCGGTCTGCACATCGAGATCGACTTCGGTGGTAGCAAGCGCTCCGAAGATCGGTGAGCGCAGAAGATCTCAATCGAGCTTCAGATACGAGCGCAGGTCCGGCTGTCGCGATGGCCGCCAGATGTGCTGATCGAGGAAGAAGTGATGGCCCACGATCCCGAAGAACAGCACGTACGACAGGGCGCTCATTCCTGGCTTGGCGTACTCACCCGTGAGGGACGGCCAGTCTCCCAGACCATTGACGACCCAGGCGAAGACGCACCCCATCGCGATCGCCATCGCGGCGTAGCTCGGGAACGAACCGTTGATTCGCGAGGCCCAGCCGAACACCGACCGAGCGTCCGGTGGCGGGGCGTCCCCCGAGTAGCGGCGCTTCGCGTACATCCACACGATCGCGTGGTACTGGATGTTGTGAAAGAGGGAGTTCATCACCGCGAGTAGCATCAAGAGCTGCGCGCCGTTCGTCGCGCGCGCGAAGAAGGGCTCGCGAGGCGCGACGACGTAGAACATCGTGCAGTAGAACGCCCAGCACACCGTGGAGTAAACGAGCGTCATCGGGCGCTCGGCTCCCGGCGCGCGCGCGCGAAGCAGCTGGGTGACGAGGGTCACGCCGGCGCCCAGAGACACGGTCCAGCAAGCGGCCCGGAGCGCGGTCGCCACGACGCCGAGCTCCGCCGGCTTCGGGAAGAACGAGAGCGCCAGCGGGCCCTTGTGAAAGATCAAGAAGTAGAGCTGCGGCACGCAGATCGCCACGTAGAGCAGCGTCGTCCGGGCTGTCTTGGTCTCCCGGCTCTCGCCCCCCTTCGAGGAGTAGATGCTGAGGAACCCGTAATGCTGCCGGGCGTTGTGGACGAGGCTCCAGACGAAGATCGCGAAGCCGTAGACGTCGATCGCGAGGTTCGTCCCCGTCGCTTTCCAGTGCGCGACCGCGAGCGCAGGGAGCAAGAAGAACACGAGGCTCCCCGCGAGGACTCCGCGGTGCTCCGACGCGAACTTCCGGTCGAGGTAGGTGCGGGCGAGCGTCGCCCAGAAGTGGGATCCTTCGAAGAAGACGATCCACGCCCAGAAGATCACGGGGAGCGCCGACGGGGATAGGGTCACGAGGAGCGGCAGCGCGAGCGTCAGCAACGCTCCGCCCAGAATGAAGGTGAAGTCGTAGCTCCGGCTGAACACGAAGCCGTCGTTGGTCCGAGCCTGATTCATTAGCCTCCCTCCGAGCCGCGAGCAGAAGCCTTCCAGCAGGTCGAGTCAAGCGGTGCGACCGCGGTGATCATCGTGGGTGAAGGCCCGGACAACTCGGCTACTCTGGAGCCCACCATGACCTCCCCGCAATTCCCCGAGCCGCCGCCGCCGATCCCGCCGACTCCCCTCGTCGAGGTCGACGCTCGCGTCGATATGCTGGTGAGCAAGAAGGACGAGTGGGTGAATCTTCCCATCCCTCGTCGCGTCGAGCTGCTGCGCCAGTGCATGACGGCGCTCTTGGCGGTCGCGGAGGACTGGGTGAAGGACGGCTGCCGCGCGAAAGGGATCGCCGAGGGGACACCGCTCGTCGGCGAGGAGTGGGTCGCAGGGCCGTGGCAGACGATGCGGAACCTCCGGATGTTCGTGGAGGCGCTCGAGGCGGGAGGCCAGCCGAAGCCGCCGGGCATGAAGACGCGACCCGACGGGCAGGTGGTCGTCAAGGTCTTCCCGGCGTCGATGCACGACCGCGTGATGTTCGGTGGGTATACCGGCGAGCTCTGGATCACCAAGGGGCAGCAGCCCACGCAGGGCGGCACGTACCGCAGCGGCGCGAGCACTCACGGCAAGGTCGCCCTAGTGCTCGGCGCCGGGAACGTGAGCTCCATCGCGCCGATGGACGTCTTCTACAAGCTCATCGTCGACAACGAGGTGGTCGTCCTCAAGACCAACCCGGTGAACGCGTGGGTCGGCCCGCACCTCGAGACGGCGCTCGCCCCGTTCATCGCGGCCGGGTACCTCGCGATCGTCCACGGCGGAGGCGAGGTCGGCGCTCACCTCGCCAATCACCCGAAGGTCGACACGCTGCACGTCACCGGCTCGGACAAGACCTACGACGCAATCGTCTGGGGGAGCGACCCGGCAGAGCGTGACCGGCGGAAGGCCAGCCACGAGCCGGTCAACAAGCGACCGTTCACCGCGGAGCTCGGGTGCGTGACGCCAATCCTCGTCGTGCCCGGGCCGTGGTCGGCGGCCGACATGCGCTTCCAGGCGCGGCAGGTCGCGGGAATGGTCGCGCAGAACGCGAGCTTCAACTGCAACGCAGCGAAGATCCTCATCGTCGCGCGCGGCTGGCTACAACGCGAGACGTTCCTCAAGCTCGTCGACGAGGAGCTCGCCAGGACGCCGGCGCGCAAGGCGTACTACCCCGGAGCGCAGGACCGCTACGAGGGCTTCCTGCGATCGTATCCGAAGGCGAAGCCCGTCGGGCCGACCGGGGAAGGGGTCGTCCCGTGGACGGTGATTCCCGACGTCCCTCCCGAGCGCGGCGAATACGCGCTGACGCAAGAGGCGTTCTGCGGCGTGCTCGCCGAGGTCACGCTCGATGCGACAACGCCTGTCGAGTTCCTCGAGAAGGCCGTCGCGTTCGCGAACGACAAGTGCTGGGGCACGCTCTCCTGCGGTGTCCTCGTGCACCCGGCGACCGAGGAGGACCACAAGGCCGAGGTCGACCGCGCGATCGCCGACCTGCGATACGGCGGCATCGGCATCAACTGCTGGCCGGCGATGGTCTACGGCCTCGTCAGCACGACGTGGGGCGCGTACCCCGGGCACACGCCGGAGGACATCCAGTCAGGCGTGGGCGTCGTCCACAACAGCTACCTCTTCGACCACCCCGAGAAGTCGGTCGCGCGCGCTCCGTTCCGCATCTGGCCGACCCCGGCATGGTTCGCAGACCACAAGAACCTCGCGCGGCTCGGGAAGGAGCTCGTGAAGATGGAGGCTGCGCCCTCGTGGGGTCAGCTGTTCAGAGTGGCGAAGGAGGGGATGAAGGGCTGAGGCTGCACCCCTCTCATTCACACGCTCATTCGGCCTCCGCCGTCCATGTGGCGGTGCACGAGTTCCCATGGACCTCCGTCTCGTTCCACTGCGTGCCGACGGAGCACCCTTCGCCGCCGTCGACGTTGGTGACCTCGGCCCCGAAGACGTTCGCGCTCCACGTACCAGACCCGAACCCGAGGGTGTCGCAGGTGTAGGTGCCGCTGGCCGAGGAGCAATCGGAGTTGAACGTCCCCGAGTAGCTGCACGTGTTCGGGTTCGAAAGCGGCGAGCGCTCGATCGTGATGTCGTACCCGTTCACCGAGATGGAAAGCGTCGCGGTCCCGGTGCTCCCGCTGCACGTTTGCGTCATCAGGAACGAACCGAGCTCGGCGCCGTTGTCGACGACTCCACCATCGTCCTCACCACCGTCCACGCTGCCCCCGGTCAGAGACACGGCGCAGCGAAAGCCCACGTCTTCGAGGGCTAGCCCGGAACACGCCGACCCGGGCGTCGTCGTGGCCGTGGTGATCATCCCGGACCCCGTGTTGTCCCAGTAGCCGCCGCCTCGCTCCACATATGTGCCGGGCTCGCTCGTCGCGAGCATCTCGTAGACGTCGCCGTCGAGATCCTCGATCCCGTTGGTCGTGTTTCCCTCCGGATAGCTCCCGACCGGGCAGGTATACCCGTTCGTTTCTCCGTCGTTGAAGTACCAGCAGACGAGGTTCGGGTTCTCCGAGGGAGCCTCGCTGCCCCACGGGTACGAGGTCGCCGAGGGTCCGTTGCGCGAGGCCCACTCGTACTCCACCTCGAGCGGCACCCGCTTCCCCTGGGCTGCGCAATACGCCTCGGCCTGGACGAACGTCACGCAGTTGATGGGGTGGTTCTGGCGGCTGCCCTCGTATTCGGGCTGCGCGTTGCACTGGTCCGCCCTCGAATGGCCAGGCCAGTACTCCGAAGTGCCCGCGGCGCTGCACCGGCCGCCCTCGGAGCATGCCAGGTAATCAGCGACGGTGACGACGGTCTGGTCGAGGCAGAAGGAGCTGACGGTCACCTCCTCGCTGGTCTCGCTGAAGATGTAGCTGCCGCCGGCGACAAGCACGGTGCCTGCCGGGCAAGTGGATACCGCGGAGCTGGGCGGCGCGACGCTGCAAGAAGAGGCGTCGGTCTGGGCATCGCCGACGTGGGCGTCGACCCCTTGCGTTGCGTCTGGCGACGGGGGCGCCATGCCGTCGCTGCCAAGCCCGGCGTCGCTTGTGATGGTGAGGCACTGGTAGTTGGCGACTTGGAAGTCGGGGGCTCCGGTCAGCGCGGTCTGCGTGCAGACGAAGCCAGTCGGACAGGCGTAGTCCGACGTGCAGGGGAACGGGGCGAGGCTGCTCAGCCCCTGGTAGCACGCGCTCGAGAGCCCTCCAGCGAGGGCGACCAGGCCGAGCCGCAGGACGGTGGAACGATGCATTGGAAAGTCTCTCCGTCTCGCCGGTGCCGTCGCGGACCAGCGTGAATATTAACGGAGGACCGCTCGCTCGGTCAACGCGCGACGCGCGCGAGCTCCGAGCGCGCAAGGCGATGGAGTCACCCGGTGGAGAGACCCACCGCCTCGAGCTGCCCATCGCGGAGCTCGTAGAGTCGGACGCGTGGGGACCCTTCCTCGTCGTCGACGGTCGCCGGAGCACCGAGCACGCGGCTCTTCCCCAGCCCGATGAGGCGATCGACCGCCTTGTGTAGATGACCGTGCAGGACCTGCACGTGAGAATGCCTCGCGAGGGCGCCCATCAGGCGCGCCGACCCGCGGAGCCCGTCGATCCACTGCCACGTGCTTCGTGCGTGCGCGAACGGGGGGTGGTGCTGCACGACGACGAGCGCCTTCTTTGCGAGCGCAGGGTCCGCGAAGCGCGACTCGAGCAGCGTCGCGACGTCGGGACGAAGCTCGCCCGCGGAGCGCGTGATCGCCTGGACACAGGAGACGTCGATCGGGAGGAACACGACGTCACCGCGATCGACCACCTTCCCCTCGCGATCCGCGGAGCTGCCACGATAGGCGCGCAGCGGGCCGTCGAGCGCGCGACGCCAGGCTTCGCCGGACGTGTAGGCGTCGTGGTTGCCGGGAACGAGCGTCACGTTCTCGGGGACGATCCCCGAGTCGGAGAGGACCTGCGCGAACGCCGCGAACTGAGCCGGCGCGCCGACTTCCGTGAGGTCGCCGGAGATCACGAGGTGGTCTGCGCCGGTGCGTATCGCGGCCTGGAGCGCGCGCTCGAGCTTCCTCGCGCGTCCTCGCGGGTCGACCGCACGGCCGACGCTCACGATGCGGATGGCGAGCCCTTCCATGATCGACGCGACCGGACCCGACTCGAGCAGGTGCATGTCCGAAAGGTGCGCGATCCGCCTCACTACGTGGCCGCTCCCGAGGAGCGGTGCCGTGCGGTCGTGGACGCGTTGTGCCGTCATGGCGAGGCCTGCGAGTGAACAGAAGAATGCATGGAGTCGTCGAGCATGAAGCCAGGAGAAAGCGGCGGAAGGTGCACGTGTACGGAACGATCGTGCGACAAACATCAGGCTAGCACCGTGCGACGCCCGCGCAGCTGAGCGGCCGAGCACGCCTCTGCTGCTTCTGCAACGCGTACCGCCGCAGCGGACGGCTGCCTCGGCCTTCCTTGACCGTACGAAAGCTGCGATGCTACTGGCTGCTCGCGTGAGTCGTCCCCCAACGGGAGAAGTGCAGGTCGCATGGGCAGTCGTCTGACGTGGCCGCAGATCAAGCAGAGCAACGAGTACCGCGGGCTCTGGGTAGCACTCGACGAGTGTCGTTATGACGCACGCACCGCGCAGCCCATCGAGGGCAGCGTAGTCGACGCCGACGAGGATCTCGTCGCGCTGTGCAGCCGCATGCAGGCCGACGACAGCCGCCACTGCGCCATCCTCTTCTGCGACGGCGAGGAGACCGAGACGCCGTTGCCGCCACCGCGGCCGCGCGTGTCTTCGGCCCCTCCCTCCGACCACCCCCTCCACTAGAAGGCCGCCGTTTTTCGCCGATACCGGCGCGATCCCTTCGTCGGGAATCGTCACCGTACGGGAGTACGGCTCCTCATCCGCTCCTCGGGCTCGCTTGGTCTCGGCGAAAACCGGCGGCCTTCTAGATCGGGTGCTCGTCGCGTTGCGACTTGGACTCGAGGCGGGGATCGGTGCCTCGTCGCTTTGCGACTCGGGCGGAGATCGGTGCTCGTCGCTTTGCGACTCGGGCGGAGATCGGTGCTCGTCGCTTTGCGACTCGGGCGGAGATCGGTGCTCGTCGCTTTGCGACTCGATTTGCTCCTCTTGCGAAGGTGCTTCTTGAGGTGTGCGGCGTCGCGCTATCGTGAGGTCAATCGGAGGATGCATGCGCGCGTTCGAACGACCTGACTCTCGGCCCTTGGTGTGGCGGATGACTCCCCTCGTGCTCGCCTGGGCGGCGGGGTGCGGCGGTGCGACGACGTCTACCGGCTCGTCGGGAGACGCGGGGGCTGATGCGACGAGCCACGCGCCTGCGGACAGCGGACAGCATCCGTTGGACGCAATCGCGCATGACGGCGGACATGACGGCACCGGCGGGCCGCGAGAAGCGGCGGTCGATGTCGAGGGGCGACCGACCCCGGACGCTGCGAAGGACTCCCCCACCGACTCGCCTTCCACTACCGACAGCGCCATGGCGGAGACCGCTCCACCGCCGCCCGCTTGCTCACCGGGCTGTCCCGACGGCAACGTTTGCAGCGCGGGCAGTCAGTGTGCGTCCGGCGTCTGCACGGACGGCACCTGCGCTGCCCCCGCATGCTCGCCCGCATGTGTGGACGGCAACGCCTGCGGCGCGAACGCCGACTGCGCGTCGGATGTCTGCACGTCCGGCAAGTGTGCGTCGCCGGCGTGCTCTCCTTCGTGCACAGACGGTGAGACCTGCGCTCTCGCCACCGACTGCGCGTCGGGCGTCTGCACCGGCGGCAAGTGTGCGTCTCCGGCCTGCGCTCCGAGCTGCTCGCCCGGAAGCGATTGCGGCGCGAACGGGGACTGCGCGTCCGACGTCTGCACCGCAGGAAAGTGTGCCCCTCCGGCTTGCTCCCCGACATGCGCGGACGGTCTGACGTGTGCCGTGCCCACGGACTGTGCCTCCGGTGTCTGCGCGAACGGGAAATGCGCAGCACCCGCCTGCGCGCCGACCTGCGCAGACGGCAAGTCCTGTGGAGCGAACGCCGATTGCGGTTCTCAGGTCTGCACCGCGGGCGCATGCACTGCTCCGGCGTGCGAGTCGACCTGCCCGGTCGGAAACCCGTGCGGCGCCAACTCGGACTGCGCATCGCTCGACTGCGTGGGTGGAGCTTGCGTCAACCCGAAGAGCTGCGCGGCGCTCCTTGCGGCAAACCCGTCCGTCACGAACGGCGCATACGTCCTCGACCTCGACGGTGCCGGCCCCGTAGCGCCGCAGACGTTCTATTGCGACATGACGAACGGAGGCTGGACGATGGTGGAGAACCAGGTCCCGACCACGGTTCTGACCAACACGACCGCGACGATCAACGCCGCTGGCTTCGGGCAGCTCGGACAGAGCTGGCGCCTCGGCATCCCCGACATCACCACGATCACGCCAACCGTGGGCTGGAAGCTCAACGACGCGGCGAACATCGTCTACTTCGAGCCGGCCTGCGTGGTCGACTGGTCGGTCAACTACGGCCTCATCATGACGCAGTCCCCGTGCACGACGGGCTACACGGACTCGACGTTCACCAAGCTCTTCAATGCAGCCTGGGAGTTCTGCTCCGCGCGCGGGATTGGCATCAACAACGGCGGCCAACCTTGCTCCATGCGCGCCGACGAAGGAGGCCAGGCGGCGGGGCTCGGCGGCGAAGGTGCCACGCTCGATGGCGCAGCGCACGACTGCGCGTACAACACGAGCCAGGCCATCTCACTCTGGTTCCGCTGAACGCGCCGGGGTCCGATGCCGCGCGCGCTCGACGTCTTCACCTCGACCCTCGCCACGGCGGTGCGCCTGGGAGCGGGCCATCGCGTCGCTCACGCCGGCGCCCGGCCCGAGAAGCTGCTCGAGCTCTACGAGTTCGAGGCTTGCCCGTTCTGCCGCAAGGTCCGCGAAGGACTCTCCACGCTCGATCTCGACGCGAAGGTGTACCCCTGCCCCGAGGGCGGCCAGCGCTTCCGACCCGAGGCGGTGAAGCGCGGCGGCAAGGCTCAGTTTCCTTTCCTCGTCGACGCGAACACTGGCAAGCAGCTCTATGAGTCGACCGACATCCTCGTCTACCTCCACGCGACCTACGGCGATGGTCATCCTGCGTCGGGAACAGGCCCGCTGAGCACCGCGTCGTCCGCCGTCGCAAGTCTCGTCCGCACCAACGGTCGTCGCGCCCGGCCCTCCCGTGCGCCTGCGGAGCCCCTCGAGCTCTGGAGCATGGAGGCCTCGCCCTTCTGCCGGATCGTTCGCGAGGAGCTGAGCTCGCTCGAGATCCCGTATGTCCTCCACAACGTCGCCGCCGGGAGCGCGAAGCGTGCTCAGCTCGTCGCGCGGACGGGCAAGATGATGGTCCCGTGGCTCCACGACCCGAATAGCGGAGCAGGGATGTTCGAGTCCGCAGACATCGTCACCTACCTGCGGAAGACGTACGCGGAGAGCTGCTGAGGGGGCGCGACGTGCACGAGCCTCGTTTTTGGTTCACGCTGGGGCCCGTGAGAACCCTAGCTGTCTTCCCTTCGCTCGCGCTTCTGCTTGCATGCTGTCACCCGCCCGAGCCGATGACGGTCATGGCGCCCGAGCCGAGTCAACCGATGGTCGAGTACGTGACGGAGCAGGAGATCCTGACCCCGCTCCCCCTCCGCGTTCGGCTTCCTGCCCGCTACGGCGCCGAGCGCGTGCTCGTCTTCTTCCAGACGTGGGGGTCGCGGCAGTGGGAAACACTCGAGCTCGGACGCGCCGGCCAGACATGGACGGGCGAGGTGTCCTGCCGCGACGTGAGCACCGTCACAGGCGACACCCGGTACTACTTCCTCGCGGTCGACGCCGCGAACCAGCCGGTCATCGGCAGCGGCTGGCCGGAGTGGCCCCATGTCGCGACAGTGGTGAGCAAGCTCGCGGAGGGCCCGCAGGCTCTGTCGGGGATGGCCCGGCCGAATCGCTGCCACGACGTCGCCGACTGCCCCCCGGACTTCCTCGGCTGCCCCGCATACGCCTGGCGAAGGCCGGCGTGTCACGAGGACGCGGACTGCCGCAGGGGGAGCCGCTGCGACACCGACAGCTACTGCTCCGAAGCAGGGCAGGAGGCCAGTGTCGACAACGACGACGCCCAGCTCGCCGCCGCCGTCCGCACCGCGCTTCACACGCGACGCGACGTGGCGTCAGCTTCGTACTCACGTCGTCAGGCGAGCTCGAACACCAGCACCTCGCCGTGATCGATGCCCTCGACGCGCAGGACGGTCTCGAGAGAGACCGCGGCGCCGTCGCCCTCGTGCAGATCCAGACCGTTGACGCGGACGTTCCCCGTCGAGACGTGCACCCATGCATGGCGACCAGGCGCGAGGGCGAGCTCGGACGATTCTCCCTTGTCGAACACACCGGCGCGAACCACCGCGTCCGCATGAATCGTCACGCTCCCATCGCGACCGTCGGGTGACGCGACGACACGCAGCCGCCCTTGCTTTTCGGACGACGGAAAGGCCTTCTGCTCGTAGCTCGGGGTGATGCCGTTCTTGCTCGGCATGATCCAGATCTGGAGGAAGTGAACGGCTTCGCTCTTCGATGCGTTGAACTCGCTATGGCGAACGCCGCTGCCCGCGCTCATGCGCTGGACGTCGCCGGGCCGGATGATCGAGCCGGTCCCCATGGAGTCCTTGTGCTCGAGCGCGCCCTCGAGGACGTACGAGAGGATCTCCATGTCGCGATGCGGGTGGGTGCCGAACCCCTGACCGGGCGCGACGCGGTCGTCGTTGATCACGCGTAGCCCCTGGAAGCCCATGTGTGACGGGTCGTAGTAGTCGGCGAACGAGAATGTATGGTGGGAGTCGAGCCAGCCGTGCTGGGCATGGCCGCGCTCGGCGGCGGGTCTCTTGATCATCATGCCGTCATCATGTGTCCGGGTGGACATTCAGGGAATCGGCAATGCGTTGACGCTCATCATCGACCGGTGAGATGGTCGCGCGATGTACGATCCGGTCACGCTCGACCAGCTTCGCGCGTTCGTGACGGTCGTCGAGGAGGGCAGCTTCTCCGCTGCCGCGAGGAAGCTGAAGCGAGTCCAGTCCGCGATCAGCACGTCGATGGCGAACCTCGAGACCCAGCTCGCGATCCCGATCTGGGATCGGACGACGAAGGTGGCGAAGCTCACCGATCAGGGCAAGGCCCTCGTCGGCGCGGCGCGCCGTGTGCTCGCGGAGGTCGACGGGCTGCGACGGCTCACCTCCGGCATGGTGACGGGTCTGGAGCCGTCGGTGTCGCTCTGCCTCGACGCGCTGTTCCCGCTGAACGCTCTGCTCGACGTATGCGCCGCGTTCGCCGTCGCGTTCCCGGCAGTCGACCTCCGCGTCGATACGCAGGTGCTGTCTGCCGTCTCGACCAGCGTGCTCACGGGTGGCGCCACGCTCGGGGTCGTCAGCCCACGCGGCCTCCTGCCCGGCCTCGAGCGAGAGCCACTCGCCAGCATCAAGATGGTGTCCGTCGTCAGCCCGGCTCACCCGCTTGCGGCGTACAAGGGGCGCGTTCCCGCGCGCGAGCTCGCCAGCGCGACTCAGATCGTACTGTCCGAGCGGAGCGAGGACGGAGTGCCGGACCAGGCGGTCCTCTCCCCGCGCACGTGGCGTATCGCGGACCTCCACACGAAGCACATGATGCTGCGACGCGGCCTCGGGTGGGGCAACCTGCCGGACCACCTCGTGAAGAGCGACCTCGCCCGGAAGAGGCTCGTGGTGATCCGTCCGGCCTCCTGGGGCGACGACGAGAACTGGATCCACCTTTCCGCCGTCTATCGAAGCGACACGGTCTTCGGACCGGCCCACCGCTGGTTGCTCGGACAGCTGAAGACTCGCTGCGTGCGGGACGACGGCGCGGCTCTCCCTTGAGCGAGGGCCGCGGGACTGGGTGTTTCGCGACTCGCCGGTCTACGACGCCGCGGCCGCCGAACGGCACTGCAGGCACTGGTAGCGCTCCTCGACGCAATGCCCAAGCGGTAGCGAAGGTCGGCCAGCGCGCACGGCCTCGTCACCTCGTCTTCTTGGCGACTGCCTTCTTCGTTGCCTTCTTCGTGCCTTTCTCCCGTCGCTTCGCCGCCGCGGGGGCCTTCTTGCCGCGGGATAGAAGAGTCTCGCTGTAGCGCTCGACGTACACCTTTGCCGGGATCCTGCGTATCGCCTCTCCGACCACGTCCAGCGCCAGGCTGTCGATCGACGCGAAGCGGAGACAGGCTTTTCCCATGTCCAGCTTCTTCCCGGTGCGCGCCCACGTCTCGCGGAACCATTTCGCGTCGGACGTCTCCCCCGCGACTCCCTCCGCGCATCCGCAGTACACACCCATCAGGTAGAGCGACATGTGGTTCTTCTGCGAGGCGAGCGCGGCGAAGGGCAGCGGTTGCGTCGGGTCGGTGTGGTACCCGGCGGGGAAGACGCGATGGGGGACGTAGTACCCGATCATCCCGTACTGCATCCCCTCTTCGTAGTCCGCGTCGAGGTTCGCGCGGATGACCTCGCGCAGCGCCGAGAGCGCGGCCCGTCGATCCGCGGGGAGCGAGGTGAGGTAGTCGGCGACTGAAGTGGCGGCAGACTTCATGGGTGGACGATAGCGAGATCGCGCCGCACGCGGGAGAGGTTGGCTGCTCGGTTCGCTCGGCGGACGGCGTCCACGGCGGGTCGCGAGTGCTTCGGTACGACTGCTCGACGAGGTGCTACCGTCGTCGTGTCGGCCTCGCGCGACTGGTAAGGGCGGACGCCGGCTTCATCGCGGAGCAGTGGGAGCGCGGGCGAACATGGGTGGGCTATGAGCTGGAACGTACTCGTACTCGACGACAATCCGAAGTCTGCGGCTGAGATCCAGCGGGGGCTGAGCGACGTCGGCTGCAATGTGCATGTGATCACCGACAAGCGCCTGCTCGCGGGCGCCAAGTCGTTCTCCCGCATCACGCGCGACCAGTTCGACGTCGTGCTCGTCTCCGTCGCGATGCCTCGCCTCGCGGGGCTCAACCTTTTCGACCGCATTCACCGCGAGACGCACCGCCGCAGCATCCCCGTCGTTCTCATCGGCTCGGACGTCAGCGCGCTCGCGCGACACGAGGCGGGGGCCACGCCTGCAGAGGGCTACATCCGAAGGCCGCCGGAGCATGACGCTCTGGTCGTCGAGCTCGGCGCGGGGCTGCTCGCGGTCGTCGGCGGCGGGACACGGACCGTTCCGCCGCCAGCGAACACGGAGGAGGTTCAAGCGAGCCTGGCCGTGACGAGCGAAGTGCGTCACGCGCAGCGACCGATCCCCGAGCCCGTCCCCGAAGTTGCTGAACCGAGCGAGGTCGACATCCCGATCGCGCTCGCGTCGCACGACGACGTTGCCACGTCGAACGACGACGTCGCCGCGTCGCGGATCGAAGAGCTCGAGGCGGAGCTCCTGCGGACGCTCGAGCTCCTCAAGGCGGCGGGCCACCAGCTCGAGGTCGATCGTTCGGTTCATCACGAGGCGCTGGCGGCTGCCTCGGCCGAGCTCGAAGAGCGACTCGGCGAAGAGCGGGCGATGGGCGAATCCGCGCTGACATCGATGGCGGCCGAGCTGCACGCGCAGAGCATCAGGCTCGGCAAGAGGGTCAGCGAAGCCAACGCACGCGCCAGAGAGGCCGAAGCGCGACTGAACGTCGAGCGGGGCGACGCGGCAACGACGCTCGCTCAGGCCAACGCGAGCTTCTCCGAACAGCAGCGCGACGCTGCGAAGCGGGCGGCGGCGCACGAGGCAGAGCTCCGCCGCGCTCAGGTCGAACGCGATGAGCTCGGCGAGAAGCACGCCCAGCTCGAGCGGGAGCGCGAGGCCGAGCGAGCCAGCCACGCCGCTGCGGCGGAGCTTGCGCAGCAGGCGCTCGACGCTGCGGAGCAACGTCACGCCGAAGAACGAGTGAAGTCGACGACGAAGCTGGCTGCAGCCGCGTCGGCGTTCGACAGGAAGCAGCGCGAGCTCGTCGAGACCCGAGAAGCGATGACGCTCCGCATCTCCGCGCTCGAGACGGAGCTTCAGCCGCTGCTCGGCGCGGAGAAGGCCCACAACGAACGCGAGCTCGAGCACGCTGCGATCGCGGCCGCGCGAGTCCTTGCCGAAGAAAACCTCGCTGCTGCGGAGCGACGTCACGGCGAGGAGCAAGCGAGGGCGGCCTCGGCGCATCAGGCGACCCGTGACGAGCTGGCCCTTGCTCGCGATCGCGCGGCCGCGCAGGAACGCCGCGCCGAAGACGCCGAGACCGCCAGTCGCGATCTCGAGGAACGCCTCCAGCGCGAGAGCGCGCAGCGCCGTACGGATCACGAGCTCGGGCTCGCCGCGCTCCGCGCCGTCGAGGAGAGGCTCGCGTCGCTCGAAGCACGCCGGCAGTCCGACAGCGGGGAGCACCGCGCCGCCCGACGATCGATGCTCCCTGCGGAGGATGTCGCGCGACCTGCATCGCGAGCCCCGAGCGACCCCGGAGAGCGACGGTCGGCCAGCGGGTCGCGCATGAGCACGCGTCTCCCCGCGTCGCTCGAAGGAGACCGGGACGACACACGACCGGTCGATCGTCGCGCCGTGCTGCTGATCGACGCCGACAGGGTCGCTCGCGTGAATACCGTTCGCGCGCTCGCGAGGGCGAGCTGCGAGGTCACCGTGCGCGATTCGTGCGTCGACGTCGGTACCCTCATCGGCGGCTTCGACGTCGTCGTCACGGAGGTGGTCGGCGTCGCGATCGAGGAGCTAGTGAAGGCGTGCGCCGAGCGATCCCCGTGCGCGATCTTCGTGTGGACACCCGGCGTCGACAGCGCGCGCGCGCTGTTCGACACGGCCGGTATCAAGGATGTCTCCGTCCTCCAGAAAGGGAATCGAGCAGACGGACTGGTCGCCGCGGTGCAGGCGCGGCTCGATGCGCTCGGGAGTCACCCAGCCACCTCCCAGCCTGAAGACGCGAACCTTCTCGAGGGCGCGGCGCGCTAGCCCTTCGGTTTGCTCGGGCTCACCGGCGGAGAATTAGGGAAGGAGGGCGTTTGAGGCTCGCGCGGTGGCTCGCGTGGCTCACGGTCGTGCTGCCGGTGTGCGTCGTCTGCTCCCCTTGGGCAACTGATCGCGCAACCCTGGGGCTGTTCGACTGGGACGTCGAGGAGGCGCACCGCTACCTCGTCTCGCTCTCGGTGGGGCGCTTCCACGAGATGCCCTACTGGAATCCATACGCGTGCGGAGGCTTCCCCGCGTGGGGCTACATCGAGGGGGGGACGACGGTGGTCTCGCCGTGGCTCTTCTCGTACCTCGCGCTCCCGATGGGGCTCGCGCTGCGGCTCGAGGGGTTCGGTATGGCCGTGCTCGGGAGCGTGGGAGCGTATGCGATGGCGGCGCGCTTCACCCGCAGCGCCCCCGCCCGGGCGCTCCCCGCGGCGCTCTGGGCCGTGAACAGCCGCTGGGCCTTGCAGGCCTCGGTCGGCCACACCTGGCACTTCGCCTACGCGCTCCTCCCGTGGTGCTTCGTCTTCTACGAGTCCGCGCGCGTTCGGGAGCGGACACGGTCGTTCGCGCCACTCTTCGGCCTCGCGATGACACTTGCGATGATGGTCTATTCGGGGGGCATCTACCCGCTCCCGCACGCCGCGCTCGCGCTCGGGATCTATGCGATGGCGCTCGTGATCGCGGAGCGGTCTCCGCGCGCGCTGTTCCCGCTCGTTGCTTCCGGGGCGCTGGCGATCGGGCTTTCAGCGCCGAAGCTCTTCCCTATGCTCGCGACGTTCAAGAGATCGCCGCGCATCCTCGACTCGACCGAGTCAGTCGATCTCGATGCGTTGCTCACGTTGCTCACGAGCCGTGAGCAGGGGCTTCACGCAAAGCCAGTCGCGCTGACGTACGGCTGGCACGAAAACGGGATGTATATCGGCGTCGTCGGAGTGGTCGTCCTCCTTGGCGCCGTGCTCCTCGTCTGGGGCCGGCGCGAATCGGCGCTCAAGCTCGCGGGGGTGCTCTTCGTGATCCTCGGCCTCGGAGCCTTTCACCCCGCCGCGCCCTGGCCGCTCCTCCACGCCCACGGTCCCTTCTTCGGTTCGCTGCACGTGCCCACGCGATTTCTCTATCCCGCGGTGCTGCTGCTCTCGGTCGTGGCAGCCACGGGCATCGGACGGTTGCTCGCGAGGTGGCCGCACCTCGAGCTCGTCGCTGGGATGCTGACGCTCGCCCTCGCCCTCGACATCGCATGGGTCGCGCGAACGCCGATGACGGAAGCGTTCGTCCTCGACCCCCCTGGGCCGATCATCCCTGACCCGGTCTTCCACTCCGAGAGGCAACCCCGGACCCGCGAGGTGCCTGGACGGCTATCGAAATCGCAGTACGTCGCGATGGTGAAGAACCACGGCGTCATCGACTGCTACGGCACCCCGCCGTTCGAGCCACACGGCGCGCGCAGCGTGACCGGTCTTCTCTACCACGGTGAGGCGTACGTCGATGGCAGGTCCGACGGTGCACGGATCACGGAGTGGTCGCCGAATCACGCGGTCATCACGCTCAGTGGCGCGGTCGCAGGGGACACCGTCGTCTACAACACGAACTACGACGGAGGATGGCGCTCGGACGCTGGTCCCGTCATCGACCACGACGGGACAGTCGCCACCCGCCTCACCGAGCCTCGCGCATCCGTGACCTTCACGTACCGCGCCCCTTACTTCGGCCTGGGCGTGGCTGCATGCCTGCTCTGCCTCGCGGGGTCCGCCGCCTGGCTCGTGAGGGAGCGCGCGCGAGCGGACGGCACGCGAAGGGGGAACGGCGAACGCGGTTGGTGGGCGAACGCTCACGCCGCAGAGCCCCGACGGGCCAGCGCGAAGAGGTTGAGGCCGAGCTTGTGGTACCGCAGCTCGATCTCGCTCCCCTTGAAGCCAGCCTTCACAAGCACCGGCCAGAGGTCGCGCTTGTCGTAGTAGGTCTTGTGATCGTCGAGCGCCTCCGCCGCCCCGAGCTGGAGCCGGAAGAGGGCGAGCTCCAGCGCTTCCTTGCCGCGCCAGGTGGGAACGTTCACGACCAGGGTCCCGCCCGGTGCAAGCAGACGCCGGCACTGTGTCAGCGCGCCCGCAGCGTCCCAGAGGTGCTCGAGGACCGAGATGATCGTGACGACGTCGAAGCTCGCGTCGGCGATCGTCGGTAGGACGTCCTCGACCGTTCCTTCGATGAAGCGCAGCCCGGGGACGCTCTTCGCCGCTGCGCTGATCGCCGTGTCGACTCCGACGCCGGAGGCCAGACTCGGCGCGAGCGCGCAGAGCGTCGTCGCTTCGTAGCCGCACCCGACGTCGAGCAAGGCGGGCTGCCGGTAGCGCGCCGTGGCCCGGCGAACGGCACGCGCGGAGAGGTAGACGCCGAAGCGATCGACGAGCGTCAGCTCATTCATCCCGTACGCCCGCATCGTGCGCGTCGTACTCGGTCGCGACGAGCCGGGCAAGCCGACCCGCGGTGCTCTATAGTCCCGCCCCCCATGCGCCCGCTCGTCATCGGAGGAGCCGGCTTCATCGGCAGTCACCTCGTCGATCGGCTCGCGGCACGGGGGCGCGTGACGGTCTTCGATGATCTCTCGGCGGGGCGTGAGGCGTTCATCGCCGAGGCGCTCGCGAGCGGTCACGTCACGCTGGTCCGCGGCGACGCGAAGGATCCCGGTGCCCTCGTGCGTGCGATGCGAGATCACGACGTCGTTGTTCACCTCGTCGCCAACCCCGAGGCGCGCGCCGGGCTCCTGAACACGCGCCTCGACCTCGAGCAGGGCACGATCACGACGTACAACGCTCTCGAGGCCGCGCGAACGGTCGGCGCCACCCGGTTCATCCTCGCATCGAGCGGAACGGTCTACGGCGACACCCCCGAGCCGTGCGCCGAGGGCGACCTCGGACACTTGCCGATCTCTCTCTACGGGGCCAGCAAGCTCGCCTGCGAAGGGCTCGTCTCCGCGTATGCAGAGTGCTTCGCGCTACAGGGTACGATCATGCGCTTCGGGAACGTCGTCGGGCCACGCGCCACGCATGGCGTCATCGTCGACCTCTTCGCGAAGCTTCGGACGCGCCCCGACGTGCTCGACGTCCTCGGGAACGGCAGCCAGAGCAAGCCATACCTTCACGTCACCGACTGCGCCGCTGCTCTCCTTCACGTCCTCGATCACGCCGCCGGACCGCTCGACGTGTTCAACCTCGCCCCCGACGATGCGACGCGGGTCGCCACCATCGCCGAGCTCTGCGTCGCCGCATCTCCGTCGCCGCGCACGCGCATCGCCTACGGGGAAGGGCCGAAGGGGTGGCTTGGCGACGTGCCTACGTCGCGCCTCGTCTCGGCGAAGCTCGCAGCGCTCGGCTTCCGGCTCGAACGCACGTCGAATGATGCGGTCGTCCAGGCCATCGGAGAGGTCGCGCGGGAAGTATTCGGTCGCTGACTGGCTCAGGGAGCCGCGCGAGGCGTCACGACGGCGAGCAGCTGCCAGCCGAGCTGCGTCCGGTCCGTCGTACAGCGGAACAGCGTACGGAACCCTAGCGCGGCGGCTCGCCGTGTGCGCGTGACGGGTGCACCTTTTCCGGAGGCCACGTCATCGACGAGGCGCTCGCCCCGAGCGACGACGGCGAGCCGATACAGGTTGAAGAAGGGGAAGCCCGCCCCGCATAGCTCGACGATGCCGTAGCCCGCCTCCTCGAGCGTGGCGCGCAGCCTCCGAGGGGTGAAATGCGCTCGGTGGCCGAGGTGACGATCGAACGCGGACATCGGGCCTCCTGGCACGGTGACGACGAGCCGGCACGTCGGCGCGAGGAGCGGGCGTACGGCGCGGAGGAGCTCGGTGGGCGCGTCGAGGTGCTCGAGCACCTCCGTGCATACTGCGTGGGTCGCCCAGCGTGCCAGGCCCGGTAGCGCGATGGGCGCCGTGAGGTCCACATGCTCGAAGCGCGCGGCGGGGGCCTTTCTTCGTGCGAGGGCGATCCCCGTCGCGCTCCCGTCGAGCCCCACTACCTCCGCGTCGGCGCGCGCGCGGAGCGCATGGCACGCCAGCTCGCCCGAGCCGCAGCCGAGATCGAGCAGTCGCACGGGCGCTGTCGCGGCGCCGAGCGCGAGCCTGTCGAGGATTCGCTCGCGACGGAAGACCTGTGCCGGGTTCAGCGCGTTGAGGACATCGTTCTCTCTCCAGAGGTGGTCCCAATCGTCGCGCTCCGCGGTCATCCGGGACGGGCGCGCCAGGTCGCGAGCGTGATCGAGTGGAGGACGAGCACGAACGTGAAGGTCGTGAACCCCGCGATCAGCAGGAGCGCCGCGATGGCCGCGAGGTGGGTCGCCGGAATCGCTCTCGCCGTGCCGCTGGCAGCCAGCGCAGCGAGCCCCGCGCCGAGCAAGGAGACGAGCGCTGCGCCGACGACCGTGCGCGTGTACGCGAAGCGTGCGAGGTACGTGGCGGTGACGAGTCCCCGATAGTCGACGAGCACCTTCGCGACGATGCCGAGGTACGCGCACTCGAGCCCGAGGGTCGTCAGCGTGAGCCCTGCGAGCATGCACGGGAGTGAGGCCGTGAACGCACCCACCTTCACGGGGCCCAGTGCCAGCGGCACCGTCAGCGCGAGCCCGACGAGCGCCATCGCGATACCTGGTCGGTAAAGAAAGAAGGCGGCGCCATGCACGAACGTCGCGCGGAGGTTCGTCCAGCCGGCCTCCCACGGCGAGCGCCACCCGGCTCGCTTGTGGTGGCTCTCCCGACCGCCGCGGTCCTTCAGGAAGTGAATGGGCACCTCCGCGGTGCGGAGACCCATGTGCACGGACTTCACGATCATCTCGGAGGCGTACTCCCACGACTGCGACGTGAGAGCCATGCGGGTGAGAGCGTCGCGCGTGAGGCCGCGCATGCCGCAGTGGATGTCGGTGAAGTGACTCCCGAACACCACGTTCAAGATCCACGTGGTGAGCGGAGTCCCGAAGTAGCGGTGCAGGGCGGGCATCGCTCCGTCCTCGATGGACCCGAGGAAGCGTGACCCCATGACGAGCTCGCTCCCCTCGCGCAGCTTCGCGACGAACGGGCCGAGCTCGCGGAAGTCATAGGTGCAGTCGGAGTCGCCCATCAGGACATACCTCCCGCGGACGAACGGGAGGGCGTCGATGTACGCGCGCCCCAGCCCTCGCTTCGGCACGCGGAGCACCCGCGCCCCACGGGCGACGGCGAGCTCGGCGGTCTTGTCGACGGAGCTGTCGACGATGAGGATCTCGCCGACCACGTCCGCGTGCGCGAGGCCCTCCTTGCACCAGTCGACGAAGAGCTCGATGGTGAGCGACTCGTTCAGCGCCGGGATGACGATCGAGAGCTCGGGCTCCTGCGTGTCGTGCAAGGGGAGCCGCAGCACCGCATCGGGCGCGTGCGGCTCCTCGGGGACGGTCGGCAGCACCGCGCGACCCTACCAACTTTGGAACACCGCGCCTTCAGTGTGCGCCCGCGTTTCGTTCAGGGCGGTGCGCTAGGTTGGCGGAGAGAAGGGGATTCGAACCCCTGGTACCCTCGCGGGCACACCTGATTTCGAATCAGGTACCTTAGGCCACTCGGACATCTCTCCGCCGCGCAAGGTGTTCGATCCGCGGGGTCACTGTCAAGCGTCGAAGGCGGAACCTGAATCGGAGACGCCGACGACGCGTCGAGCCGAGGAGAGGCTTCCGCTGCGAGAAAAGCGTGGTACGAAGGGCGGTCCAGGAGAGATGACCGAGTGGCCGAAGGTGCATGATTGGAAATCATGTGTGCTCGCAAGGGTACCGAGGGTTCGAATCCCTCTCTCTCCGCCAGCAATTTCAGGTGGTTACGGCGCTGACGGCACGAGCACGACGCTAAGCATCGCTCCGACGGCTCGGGTGACGCTCGCATCGGCGCCTTGAGCCCCGCCCCGCCGTTCGAGACCGTCGAGCGGCGAAGCGCCGTCGATTCTCAAATGGATCCGGGCTGACGCAGCCAAGCGACCTCGAGACGCGCAATGGCCGCGTTTCGGATCGAGGCTCCCGTGACCCGTTACCTGCGCTGGCTCTCCTGCATCGCGATCCCCGTTGCCGCCGTTGCCGCCGGGTGCGGCGGGGAGACCGCTGGCCTTGCCCCGCTCGAGCGTGACGCGAGCAAGGCGAGTGATGATGGCGGCCGCGTCTCGTCCAGCGACGCCGGTCACCCTCTCCTCGCACGCGACGCTGGATCCGTCGACGCAATGCTCGCCCACGACGCACGCCGGGACGTCGGGGCGCCTTTGGATGCGGGAGTCGACAGCGCTCTGCTCACGGTCTGCTTTTCGGCCTCGGACGCCGGGCGATTCTTCGGGTGCGCACACGCGGCCTGCCCCGCGGGCACCGTGTGCGCCCAGCGAGACTTCGACGTCACGTCGACTGCGGACTGCGTCGGCATCCCCGCGGCCTGCGATGGCATAGCGACGTGCGCCTGCATGGGACACGCGGCGCAGCAGTGCGTCGAGCCCGGTGTCGACATTTCCGACGCAGCTGCCTTCGACTTGGGCTGCGTCGACGCCGTGCAAGGGGACGCGTCCTTCCTCGATTTCCCGTGCGGCTGCCAGTGAACGGTCCGACGACAACCGCCGCCCGGGTCACGTCAGCCTCTCCTAGCGGTAGGCGCGCTGGAGCTGCTGGAGCGCTGCGTTGCCGGGGCACAGCTGATCGAACGGCAGCTTCGACAGCGGCGTCTCGACCGTCTTCGCCATCGCGTGCATGTCCTGACCGGACTCGTCGACGTAGAGCAACCCCGTCGGGATCGTGCCGGCGTGCTGCTGCTCGTGCAGGTAAGCGACCGTGGCGGCACGGTTGGTCGGGTCGTAGTCGGCGGCGAGCTTCTTCAGAACGACCGTGCTCCCGTCGTGCATCGTCACGCGCGTCGTCGACCCCGCAGGGTACTCGACGGAGATCTCCTCGGCGTGGGGGACGAAGTCTGCCTGGATGACCGGGAGCTGGTGCTTCCGCGTGTACATGTAGCTCTTCGTCGACCCCTCGTGATCGTTGAAGGTCACGCACGGCGAGATGACGTCGATGAGCGCGAGGCCGTTGTGGAGGAGCCCCGCCTTCAGGAGCGGCACGAGCTGCGCCTTGTCGCCCGAGAAGCTTCGCGCGACGAACGTCCCGCCGAGCGTCAGCGCTAGCATGGCGGCGTCGATGGGGGCCTGCGCGTTCGCCTCCCCTTTCTTCGACTTCGAGCCGACGTCCGCCGAGGCCGAGAACTGCCCCTTCGTGAGGCCGTACACGCCGTTGTTCTCGATCACGTAGAGCATCTTCACGTTGCGGCGAATGGCGTGCGCGAGCTGACCCATGCCGATCGAGAGCGAGTCTCCGTCGCCGCTGATGCCGATGTACGTGAGCCCCTTGTTGGCCGCGGCCGCGCCCGTCGCGATCGCCGGCATCCTGCCGTGCGCCGAGTTGAAGCCGTGCGCGCCCGAGAGGAAGTAGGTCGGCGTCTTCGACGAGCAGCCGATGCCCGAGAGCTTCGCCACCATGTGCGGCGGAGTGTCGAGCTCGTAGAACGCGCGCACGATCGCGGCCGTGATCGAGTCGTGGCCGCAGCCGGCGCAGAGCGTCGACATCGCCCCTTCGTAGTCGCGCAGCGTGAGGCCGAGCTTGTTGGGGACGAGCGACGGGTGCTTGGCGGAAGGCTTCTTGATGTAGCTCACGACCGAGTCTCCTTCTTCGAGGGCGTACCGAGCGCGCTGGTGATGCCCTCCACGACCTGGCTTGCCTGCAGGGGGAACCCTCCCCATGCGAGCACGGACGACAGCTTCTCCTTGGACACCGGCGTCTCCATGGTGAGCAGCGTTCGCAGCTGGGCGTCGCGGTTCTGCTCGATGACGAAGATGCGCTCGTGCGCGTCGAGGAAGCGCGTCACTTCGTCTCCGAACGGGAAGGCTCGCACGCGCATGAAGTCGCACGGGATCTCCCGCGCCGCCAGCTCGCCCAGCGCCTCGCGCACGGCGAGGTCGCACCCGCCGACGGTGACCACGCCGATCTTCGCGGCGACTCCGTCCTTGCTCCGCGTCTCGACGATGGCTTCGGGAACGTCCAGGCGGGCGCGCGTGTGCTTGCGCAGGAGACGCGCCATCACGTCCTGGTACTCGGCCGGGATCTCCGTGTAGCCGCCGAGCTTGTTGTGGCCCGATCCGCGGGTGAAGAACGAGCCCTTCGGGTCGATGCCCGGCAGCGTCCGCGCGGCGACCTCGAGCTCGTCGTAGGGCGAGTACCGGTAGAACTTCGGCATCGCGTCGAGCTGATCCTTCGTGAGGACCCGACCGCGATCCGGCGTGAACGTGTCGTCCCACTCGAGGCGAGGGACGACCCAGTCGTTCATGCCGATGTCGAGGTCCGACAGCATGAACACCGGCGTCTGGAACCGCTCGGCGAGGTCGAACGCCTTCACGGCGAAGGAGAAGCACTCCGCCGGGTTGTTCGGGAAGAGGACGATGTGCTTCGTGTCGCCGTGCGACGCGTAGGCGCAGAGGAGGATGTCCCCCTGCTGCGTGCGGGTCGGCATCCCGGTCGACGGGCCGACGCGCTGGACGTCGACGATGACCGCGGGGATCTCGGCGTAGTAGGCGAGGCCGATCAGCTCGTTCATGAGCGAGATGCCCGGGCCGGACGTCGAGGTGAAGGCGCGCGCGCCGTTCCACGAGGCGCCGATCACCATCCCGATGGCCGCGAGCTCGTCCTCTGCCTGGAGGATGCAGTAGCGACGCTCGCCGGTCGCCTTGTCGGTGCGGTACTTCTCGCAGAAGACCTTGAACGCATCGAGCACGCTCGTCGACGGCGTGATCGGGTACCACGCGGCCACCGTGCAGCCGGCGTAGAGGCAGCCGAGCGCCGTCGCCGTGTTGCCGTCGATGAGGATGGCGTCGGCGCCTGCGGCTCGGCCCGTCATCTTCTCGAGCTGGATCGGGAGCGGGCAGGGGAGGTGGTCGCTCGCGTACTTGTGCCCGAGGTCGATCGCCTTCCGGTTCGACTCCATGAGCGACGGCTTCTTGCCGAACTTCTCGCTGAGCATCTCGCTGATGATGCCCATGTCGATGCCGAGCAGCGCCGCGAGCGTCCCGACGTAGGCGATGTTCTTCATCAGCGTGCGCTCGCGCGACTCTGCGAACGCCTCGGTGCACAGCTCCGCGTAAGGGACGCCGAGGAACGTGACGTCCTCGCGCAGCCTGGCCTGCGCCAGCGGCCAGCTCGAGTCGTAGAGCACGTAACCCCCGGAGCGCACCTCCTGCACGTCGCGCGTGTACGTCTCCGCGTTCATCGCGACCATCACGTCGTACTCGCTGGTGCGCGCGGTGTGGCCGTCCTTGTTGACGCGGATCTCGTACCAGGTCGGCAGCCCCTGGATGTTCGACGGGAAGAGGTTCTTGCCGGACACGGGGATGCCCATGCGGAAGATCGCCTGCATCAGCAGGGAGTTCGCGCTCGCCGACCCGGTGCCGTTGACGTTGGCGAGCTTGATCGCGAAGTCGTTGATGCGTTTCATTTGCCCTGGTTCCGCGAGGGGGTCGTGATCACGGCGGCCTTCGCCGCCTCCGCCGGTCTCCCTGCGTACGGGAGCTGGAGGACGTATTTCTGCATGTCCCATGCGGCGGTCGGGCAGCGCTCGGCGCAGAGGCCGCAGTGGACGCAGACGTCCTCGTCCTTCACCATCAAGCGCGCGGTCTGCGGCAGCGGCCCCGACGCGAACAGCGCCTGGGCGAAGTTCACGGCCGGAGCGCTCAGGTTCTTCCGCAGCGCCGGCTCCTCCGCGTCCTTCGTGATCGTGAGGCAAGCCACCGGGCAGACGTCGATGCAGGCGTCGCACTCGATGCACAGCTTGTCGGTGAAGACCGTCTCGACGTCGCAGTTGAGGCAACGCTCGACCTCGCGCGCCGTCTGCTCGGCCGAGAAGCCCATCTCGACCTCGATGCCGAGCTTCTCGAAGCGCTTCGTCAGCTCGACGTGGCTCATCTTCTGCCGACCGACCGAGTTGTAGTCGTTCTTGTAGGCCCACTCGTGCAGGCCCATCTTCGTGCTGGAGAGGTTCATCCCCTTGGCCGGACGCTCCGTGAGCGACTCGCCCTGGCAGTACTTGTGGATCGAGATCGCGGCCTGGTGCGCGTGCTCGACCGCCCAGATGATGTTGAGCGGGCCCCACGCCGAGTCGCCTCCGAAGAACACGCCGGGGCGCGTCGACTGGAACGTGGTCTTGTCGACCGTCGGGTTCTTCCACTTGTCGAGCTCGATGCCGATGTCCGGCTCGACCCAGGGGAACGCGCCCTCCTGACCGATCGCGAGGATGACGGCGTCGGCGGCGATGAAGACCGTGTCGATCGTCTTCGAGACGTTCGGCTGCCCCTTCTCGTCGTTCACCCACTCCACGCGGTCGAACATCATCCCCTTCAGCTTGCCGTCCTCGACCACGAACGACTTCGGCGCGTGGTTGATGATGATGTCGACGTGCTCCTCCTCGGCGTCCTCGAGCTCCCACGGCGAGGCCTTGAAGAACTCGCGCGACCGCCGGGCCATGACCTTCACGCTCTTGCCGCCGAGGCGGCGCGACGTGCGGCAGCAGTCCATCGCCGTGTTGCCGACGCCGATGATCAGGACCCGCTCCTCGATCGACGTCACGTGCCCGAAGGCGACCGCGCCGAGCCAGTCGATGCCGATGAAGATCTTGTCCGAGTCGTAGCGACCCGGCAGATCCAGGTTCTTCCCCTTCGGCGCCCCGCTGCCCACGAAGACCGCGTCGAAGCCCTCGTCGAGGAGCGCCTTCATGCTCGTGACCGGCGCGTTGCACCGGACGTCGAGCCCCATGCCGGTGATGGCCGCGATCTCCTCGTCGAGGACCGCGGGCGGCAGGCGGAACGACGGGATGTTCGAGCGCATCAGGCCGCCGAGGACGGGGAGCCGTTCGAACACGGTAACCTGGTAGCCGAGCGGCAAGAGATCGTTCGCGACCGCGAGCGAGGCCGGGCCGCCGCCGACGCAGGCGATCTTCTTCCCGTTCTTCTTCGTCGGGATGATCGGCAGGCGATCCGAGATGTCGTCCTTCAGGTCACCCGCGACACGCTTGAGCCGACAGATGGCGACGGGCGCGCCGTCGACCCGCGTTCGGCGGCAGGCCGGCTCGCAGGGTCGGTCGCACGTTCGCCCGAGGATCCCGGGGAACACGTTCGACTCCCTGTTGAGCATGTAGGCGTCGGTGTACCTGCCCTGCGCGATCATCCGGATGTACTCCGGGACGTTCGTGTGCGCCGGACATGCCCACTGGCAGTCGACAACCTTGTGGAAGTAATCGGGATTCGTCGTGTTGGTGGGTTTCACGCGGGGTCCTCTCCCGGAGTCTGGCTGTGCAGACGTCAGGGGCTGTTCGAGGTCAGGGCAGATGCGCAGCGACGAGTGCCCGGCTCACCTTGCACCCTCGACCGTCTGCGTGTCTCGCGAAGATAGTGCAAATCGTCGGCAGTTGCGCCTCGTGTGACACGCCTGGAATGTTTTTCCGTCAACGGGGGTCCCGTGCGACGCTCGGGGGATGTCGATGCGTCGAGTCGTGGTCTCTCTCGCGCCTCTCGCAGCGCTCGCCCTCCTCGAATGCGGAGGGAACCCTCGGCCAGGGGAAGACATCGGGACGACCTCGCAGGCGAGCACCACGGTGTGCGGCGCACCGACGAATGGCCCCGTCCAGGGGGTCGATGTCTCTCATTACCAGGGCGCGTACGGGTGGGCGGGCTCCAAGACGTCGATCGGCACCGTGTTCGGGTACGCCTCGATCGGCGACGGAACCGGCTACGTCGACCCGGAGTTCACGACGAACTGGGCCAACATGAAGGCGGCAGGCGTTCTGCGCGGCGCCTACGAGTACTTCGAGCCTGGAGACGACCCGACCGCGCAGGCGAACCTGATGATCCAGGCCGTCGGGCAGCTCGGGGCAGGAGACCTCCCGTGCATGGTCGACGTCGAGACGACCGGCGGGCAGTCGGGCGCCACGATCGCGGCGAACGTGCGGATCTGGCTCGACGCCGTCCAGGCCGGCACCGGCAAGACCCCGATGATCTACACCGGCCCCTCCTTCTGGGACGGCAGCGTCGGAGACACCAGCTTCGGGGCGACCCCGCTCTGGATCGCAGACTACGGCCCGAGCTGCCCCGCCGTGCCGAACGGGTGGAGCAACTGGACGATCTGGCAGTACGGCGACACGGGCGGAAACCTCGATCAGGACGTCTTCAACGGCACGCTCGCGCAGCTCACGAGCCTCGGACAGACCACCCCGAGCTGCACGAACGCGTGCGTCGCCTCGGCCCGCGTCGGAGTCGCCGCCGCCCCGACGGGTGAGGGGTACTGGATCGTCGATACGGCCGGCGGCGTGTACGCAGACGGCGACGCCTCGTTCTTCGGCGATCTCACGGGCGGCACGCTCGCGAAGCCCGTGGTCGGCGTCGCGTCCACACCGGGGGGCCAGGGCTACTGGATGGTCGCGGCGGACGGGGGCATCTTCTCCTTCGGAAACGCCGGCTTCTACGGCTCCGAAGGGGGAAAACCGCTCAACAAGCCGGTCGTCGGCATGGCGGCGGCCGCAGACGGCCAGGGCTACTGGATGGTCGCGGCGGACGGGGGCATCTTCAACTTCGGGAGCGCCGGCTTCTTCGGCTCCGCGGGCGGGATGACGCTGAACAAGCCCGTCGTGGGGATGGCCGCCACGCCGACGGGCAAGGGGTACTGGCTGGTCGCGGCGGACGGCGGCATCTTCTCGTACGGCGACGCCGCCTTCGAAGGCTCGGCCGGGAGCACCACGCTGAACGCGCCGATCGTGGGGATGGCGGCGACGTCGACGGGCAAGGGGTACTGGCTGGTCGGCGCGGACGGCGGCATCTTCTCGTACGGCGACGCGGTGTTCCACGGCTCGGCCGGCGCCATGGCCCTCGCGAGGCCCATCGTCGGCATGACCGCGACCGTCGACGACGGAGGCTACTGGCTCGTCGGCGCAGACGGCGGGATCTTCAGCTACGGCGACGCGGTCTATCTCGGCAACGGCCTGGCTTCGTCGTGCGGGTTCGGCGTCCCCGCGGTGTGCGTCGTCGCCAGCAACGGCTGCACCGTCGTCCAGGCAGGCAACGCGTGCGCCGCGGGCCAGACCTGCCAGCACGGGACCTGCCAGTCGACGTGCACCGACGCATGCACGACCGGCTCGAGCCGCTGCAGCGGCGGCGACCTCGAGGTGTGCGGTCACTACGGAAGCGCGCCGTGCAACACCTGGTCGACCGCCGGGGCCTGTCCGTCGGGCCAGACCTGCACCGGCACGGTGTGCGCGTCGCCGACCTGCTCGGACAGCTGCGAGACGGGCGCGACCGAGTGCATGAACGGCAGCCTCGTCACCTGCACGAGCGAGACCGACGCCGGGTGCCGCACATGGAGCGCGCCGACGGCATGCCAGGGGGGCGCGACCTGTCACCAGGGGGGGTGCGTCACGCACGTGAGCGGCGCGGACGCAGGCGTCGACGCGTCGGAGCCGGTCGACGCAGCGCTCGTTCACGACAGCGCCGCGAGCGATGGCCGAGCGAAGGTGATCGACGCGAGCGTCGGCGGTCCCACGACGAAGCCGACGGGGGACAACGAAGAGATCGGCCCCACCAGCTCGAACACCGCGGCATCCGGGAGCGGATGCGGCTGCGGGGTCGCCGGCCGGGCGACGAAGCAAGGGCGGATCGGGATGTCGATGGGGCTCCTCGGCGTGCTGCTCGTCGTGCGACGCCGGCGGAGACGGCCCCACGATTGACGGTCGGGACCGAGCATGGTTTCGTCGTGACGGGCTTTTTCGCCCAGCACCCAGGGCATTTCATGCATTCTCCTTCGACATACCTCCGCATCGCATCCTGTCTCCTCGTCGGCGCATGCTCGAGCGCGAGCCCGAGCGGCACGCAGACCACTGCAAGCACCAGCGTGTCGACGCAGACCGGCCAGAGCAGCGGGCAGAGCAACAGCACCGGGACCCAGGGCAACTCCTCGACGAACGCCTGCAGCTGCGAGGTCTCCAACAACGGTTTCCTGGCGACGCTCGACTGCGGGTCGTCCCAGTGTGTGAACGGGACGACGTACACGTGCGACAACGAGGCGAATGCCTCGCCCGGCAGCGACTGCGACGGCGACATCGACGCAGGGACCGGCACCGGGACGGGCACGGGGACGACCACGGCCACGGGGACCGACGCGGGCACCGATGGCGGGACGGAATCGGACTCGGCCCCCGCGTGCGTGGCGGTCGAACAGTCGTGCTCCAGTGGCCCGAACACCACGCAAAGCGACTGCTGCACGGGGTCGAGCTGTTACTCGAGCAGCTCCGGTGACACCTGCTACCTCGACCGGGGTCAGACCTGCACCGACAGCGGCCAGTGCGCCCCCGGTCTCGAGGACGGGGCGTTGCCCGGGGACACCTGTACCGGCGGCCTCTGCTGTGGATCGTCCGGCGCGGTCTGCGCGGCAGCCGGCCCCGACACGGGCTGCTGCTCTGGCACGTGCGCCGCGGGCACGGGCTCGGTTCCGAGCTGCCAGTAGACGATCTCGCGGTCGACGCGAGGCTCGTCAGCATGTCGACGTTGCACGAGGCGCGACCCGTCGGATAGCGCGAGAAGAACCCGGGCGAGCTCGTCGCCCGCGGGCGAGCTCGTCGGGGTCATGAGGTCTCTCGACGAGGACGTCGTGTGGTTCCTCGACGCGGAAGTCGAGGTTGGCGACGCGGTCGTGCAGTTCCTCGACGCGGACATCGACGATGGGGACGCGGTCGTGCGGTTCCTCGACGCGGAGGTCCACGATGGCGACGCGGTCGTGCGGTTCCTCGACGCGGAGGTCGACGATGGCGACGTGTTCGTGCAGTTCCTCGACGCGGAGGTCGACGATGGCGACGCGGTCGTGCGGTTCCGCGACGCGGAGGTCGACGATGGCGACGCGGTCGTGCGGTTCCTCGACGCGGAGGTCGACGATGGCGACGCGGTCGTGCGGTTCGTCGACGCGGAGGTCGGG
>Ga0302279_10000045_pt1 | contig 166805 bp, 162 predicted proteins | sample III_Bog_N3_3_FD_194541 | JGI IMG/M metagenome (GOLD analysis project Ga0302279, IMG submission 194541) | Peat permafrost microbial communities from Stordalen Mire near Abisko, Sweden - III_Bog_N3_3 | ecosystem: Environmental > Terrestrial > Soil > Wetlands > Peat | place: Sweden: Abisko... | reverse complement strand
GACGCGTAGCGATCGATCTCGCGATGCGAGCGGCGTGACAGGCGCCGCGCTCTACAGCGACGCTGCTCAGTAAATTTCGAATTCGACCTTCTCAGACTCGTTGACACGCTCCGTTGCGCGCGACGAATTCCAGGAGCCTCTCTCGGTGTACCGAGAGACTCCCGAGGAATGCCGAGCGACCCGCACGTTTCGACCAGGGCGTCCCTCCGAAGAGCGAGGGACTCTCTCGGTGCCTCGAAAGAGGTCTCTCGGTGTGCCGAGAGACGCCCGAGTCACGCCGAGAGGCACCCTCGCTGTGCCTACAGACGCCCTCGCTGAACCGACAGGCGCCCAGGTCGTGACGAGAGCGTCGCTCGCCGTTGCGATGGAGTCTCTCGCCGTACCGACGGACTCCCTCGTCGTGCCGACGGCCGCTCTCGGTGCACCGACGGAATCTCTCTGTCACGCCGACGGACTCCCTCGCTGTGACTCGGGCGTCGCTCGTCACGCCCACAGACACCCGCGGCACACGTCGAGAGTCTGTCGGTAGACCGATAGGCCCACTCGGTCTTCCGATCGCCGCTCTCGGTGTCTCGTGGGACGCCATCGCCACACCGACGGAGGCCATCGTCACGCCGAGGGGCGCCCGAGTCGAATTTCGCGCCTCTCTCGCCACACCGAGGGACTCTCTCGCCGCAGCGACGGCGTCTCTCGGTGTTCCGACGGACGCGATCGTCTCTTTCTCGGACTCCAAGCCCGCTCCCGGGGCCGCGCAAAGACTGAGCATTGATCGCATCTTCGCCTTCTCGTGCGACCTACCTCGCCCGAGAGACCCTACTTCCGCCTCAGTAGATGCTCACACTCGTGTGGTCCCGGGCGGCAAGCGCGTGATGGGTGATCGCGCGGGGGCGCGACCTCAGAAGCGTTGCGTGAAGAGAGGCGTCGTCATCGCCCGCGGCACCCCTATCGCCTCCGCATGCACGTCATTCCAGACCGGCGTGCGCACGTCCCCCACGTCGATGCCGGGACGAGGGGCGAGGAAGAGGCTCGCGAGCGTCTGCGAGACCCGCGCTTCGGGGTTGGCTCGGAGCGACTGCGAGACGAGCATGGCTCCGCCCACGAGCGCCGCAGCCACCCCGATGCCCGCGACAATCCCGCCGGCGAGCTCGATCTTCGCGTCTTCGTTGTGTGGGTCGCACAACGAGCCGTTGTCCCCCAGGTACGAAGCGTTGCCGGGGCAGTAGAAGATCCCGTAAACGACCACGGCAAGACCGATGATCGCCGTGCCGCCTCCCACGCTCGTCACGACGATGCCGGCGGTCTGGCCGCTGCGCTTCGTTTCCGCAACCTCTGCGGTGAGCACGACGCGCTCTCCGGGTTTGGCCTGAAGGCGGAACGGAGCGGTCGGTTTGACGTCCCCGCCGATGCGGTAGTCGCGGTCGAGCGGGACCGCCTGCTCGCACGGAGCGAAGCAGACGAACTCCCATTGGCCGGTGGCGGACGACAGGGACTGGAGCGCGAGCCCTTCCCCGCCGTCGAGCTTGACCGTCGCCGTCGCGGCCGGGGTCGGCGTCGATTGGGCCGAGACTGCGGCCGGCGCTTCGCCAGCGGCGAGGGCCATCCCGGCCGTCTCGAGGAACAGAGTGAGTGCCGTAGCGAGTGAGACGACGGGACGAGAGAACCGCATGGACTACGACCTTTCGAGGGGTGACGGCGAGCCATGAGCAACGCGCGTGCCGCAGTGGAAAGCGGCTGTAGTTCGAGAAAAGGGAGCTCGAGCGCTCGATCGAAGGGGCCGTCTGACGCACGCGCGGCACAGGTGTGCGCGTCGACCGGCGCCGACAGAGTCGCCTCGCCGCGACACGCTACGGCGAGGCACTCACGTCGGTCACGACGTTGTCGAGGAAGACCTGCTCTCGACGACGCTCACTTCGACCCGCTCGTCCCCGCGTCCACCGTTCCGATCGACCACATCATGGCGCCGTCTTCCGTGGCTCCCGAGCAGAAGCCGGTGATGTTGCCGGCCTGCGAAGCCCCACCCTTCGCCGTGAACGGAGAGCAGGTGTAGGTCGACGACGGCGAGTCATCGCTGTCTCCGGAGCCCGGGACGCTCCCCTCCCCGGTCAGCCCGAAATCCAGACCGTTCGAGTCCGCGAGCAACTTCAGATACACCGCCTCCTGCTGCCCGGGGCAACCCGTGATCGGCGTGCTCGACCAGACGGTCTCTTCCGAGCTACCCGACCCCGTGCTCTGCAGGTCGAGCGTGAACGTGCCATTGAAACAGGTGCACGTGACGAAGCCAGAGAGGTCGAGGGTGAGCGTCGTCGGCAGAGTCGTACCGGGGCATTGCAGCGGCGCCGTCCCGCTGTTCGACGAAGAGCTCCCTTGCTGAATCGAGCTCGCGCTGGAGCTCGAGTGGGTTGCGACGTCGGCGAAAGGAGATCCTGCGTCCGCGGCTCTGGTCGAGCCGCCGCAGCTCGCGCTCGCCACCAGTGACACTGCCGCGACCAGTGACTTCATTCGTGACTGCATTCGAAGGACCTCCCGAAATCTCCGCCGCTACGAGCGGGCCAATCCTAGCAACGTCGCGTCGCTGGAGGAAACTCGGGTCGCGACGCAAGCAGTGCGAGGTGTGCGCCCTGTTCACCCCTGCCCGGCGAGTGTACTGCAGCGGTCCCATGCGCTCGGCCCTCCCCGCGATGCTGATCTTCGTGTCAGCGTGTGCCTCGCACCCGTCGCTGGCGTCCACCACGCCCGTCGTCCCCCCCACGCCCCCCGTGGTCCCCGCGGCGCCGAAGGCCGTCCAGGAGGAGGTTCCGCCCCCTTCTGAAGCGCCTGGCCTCGTCCGGTCGCTCGCGGACGAAGTGGGCCCGCGCCAGGCAGGCTCGCCGGGCCAGGCCCTCGCCGAGGCGTGGGCGGTGCGCACGATGCACAACATGGGATTCGCGAACGTGCACACCGAGCCCGTACGGGTTCATCACTGGGAGCGAGGCATCTCCGTGGCGGAGCTGGCCGCGCCCGTCCGCCGGCCGCTCGCCGTGGCCGCCCTGGGAAACAGCGTCGCTACCCCACCCGAGGGCATCGACGCGGAGGTCGTCGACGTCCCGTCGCTCGACGCCCTTGCTGCCCTGCCGGACGCTGCCGTGCGAGGGAAGGTCGTCTATGTGCATCAGGTGATGCAGCGCACGGAGACCGGGGCCGGGTACAGCGAGGCCTTCGGCGTCCGGGAGTACGGGGCGTCGGCGGCGGGGCGGAAGGGCGCGGTCGCGTACTTGCTACGATCGATCGGCACCGACAACACGCGGGCGCCCCACGCGGGAGCGCTCGTGTACGCACCGAACGCGCCCAGGATTCCTGCGGCGGCCGTGTCGACGGCGGACGGCGACAGCTTGCACCGACTGGCGACGGCGGCGACGGCAGCCAGTCCCGTGCGCGTTCACCTGGTGCTGGGGTGCAGGACGCTGCCCGAGGTGGACGGCGCCAACGTCATCGGAGAGGTCCCGGGAACGGGCCTGGCCGACGAGATCGTGCTGCTGGGCGCACACCTGGATTCCTGGGACCTCGGCACGGGTGCCCTGGACGACGGCGCGGGCGTGGCCATAGTGCTGGCGAGCGCACGTCGCGTGATGCAATCGCGCCCCCCGCGACGGACGGTGCGGGTGGTGCTGTTCGCCGACGAGGAGAGTGGTCAGCCGGGAGCTCGCGCGTACGTCCGCGAGCACCGCGACGAGCTGCCGCGCCACGTCGTGGCCATCGAGGCCGACTCGGGGGACGGTCGTGTGCGGGTGGTCCGCTACGCCGGTACGCCGTCGGGGGCGCGTGTGTTCGAGCGCGCGGCGGGGCTCGCCCGACCGTACGGTGTGCGATGGAGCGACGCGGCCGTGCGCGGCGGCTGGGACGTCGAGCACCTGGGGACGGCGGGCGTCCCGCTGGCCGCGCTGCGGCAGGACATGTCGCGATACTTCGACTACCACCACACGGCCAACGACACTCCCGCGGTGCTGGACGACGAGGCGCTCAACCAGGTGGTGGCGGTGTGGTCGCTGGTGGTGGGCGAGCTCGCGTCGGCGAGCGAGGACCTCGGTCGCGCGACCGGAGGGGCACGCTGACCCGCGATCTTCAGGAGTCCCGCAGGCCGAGGATGCCGCGGGCGAGGAGATCGTTCAGGATGCGGAGCACGTCCGGGACCGGCATCGGCGAGGTGTCGAGGACCTGCTCGATGCTCGTCCTCCCGTCGATGAGCGCCAGCACGCATCCCTCGCGGTGATCGATTGCGCCGCGCGGGATGTCGCGCGGCGAGCAGCGCAGGTACGGGACGAGCGCGACGGAGGCGAGCAGGGAGGTCGCGTCACCGCGGGAGGAAGGGGGCAAGGCGCTGCCCGGGTCGTTGCGGGGGAGGATCGGGCGTAGCCGCGTCTCGGTGATCTCGAAGGCGCCGTCGTCCCAGACGTCTTGCTCGGACGTGTGGTCCTCCGAGAGCGCGACGTCGTCGCCGAGGTCTTCGAGACGCACGGCGAGCGTGCCAGCGCACCCATCGTCGCGCGAACGCTGCGCGAGGAAGAGGTAGTCGGACGGCACGGGCGTCGTCGGGCGCGTGTGGGCGTGACCGACCGGCGTGTCGAGGGGGTCATCCTCCCTCGGGGCGACGAGTCGGATGTGGCTTTCGCGCGGGGGCTCTTCGTGGCGCGCGGCGGCGTCCGTGTGCAGTGGATTCGAGGGGTGCGGCTGGGTGAGTGCGGAGGGAGGCATCGTGTTCAATCCTTCATGACGGTGCGCGCGGCACTTCCTGAAGAGCGAACCGCGACACGCCCCGCACCACTGCGCTATGCTCTCGCGGGGATCACGAAGTGACGCGAACGACCAAAGCACCGTCGTTCGACGACATTCTTGCCGTGATGTCGGCCGCATCCCGCGGCGACCGCTCCGCGCGCGTGGCTCTGCCCGATGCCCCGCGGCCCGACGACACGGCGACGAAGATCGCCCTCACGCTCAACGTCCTGCTCGACGATCTCGCGCCCGCCGTGACCGACGCGAAGCGAGCTCCCGCCGAGCGCGGCGGCGTCGCGGATCGCGAGGCGGCTTTCGCGGACGCCTCGCTCGATCTCTCCGCGTCGACCGGCAACCGCGGGCGGCTGCTCGAGGAGATCGCGTGTCGTCTCGGCAAGCAACTGGCCGAGCTGTGCACGATCAGGACGGTCACGGACGACGGCGAGTGGGTCGTGTCCAGCCGCGCCGGCTACCCGCCCGACGCCGAGGTGGTCGCCCTGGTCCACCAAGGCATGCTCGCGGCACGTCAGCGTCTCGGTGAGCGCGTGCGGGCCGTCCTCGTGAGCCGGCAGCCGCCACTCGTCGCGAAGACCGACTCCATCCCCGAGCGCTTCGACGTCGCGAGCTCGCTCACGATCGCTCTCGGTTCCGGCGGGAAGGTCCTCGGCGTCGCGAACCTGCTCCGGAGCTCCTCCGACCCGGCCGAGGTCGGCTTGAACCCCGTGCAGACGGGCGAGGGCCTCCTCGTGTCGAGCGTCATCCGCGACATCACCGAGCGCAAGCTCGCGGAGGAGCAGCGCGCGCGTCTCGCCGCCATCGTGGACTGCTCCGGTGAGGCGATCATCGGCAAGACCCTCGACGGCGTGGTCACGAGCTGGAACCTCGGGGCTTGTCGCATCTTCGGCTACGAGGCCGCCGAGATGGTGGGCCAGCCCCTCTCCTTGCTCATCCCGGAGGATCGCGCGAACGAAGAGACCGCGATCCTCGACGCCCTGGCGAAGGGCGACGGCCAGCGCTTCGATACGGTTCGGCGACGCAAGGACGGGACCCTCGTCGATGTCTCGGTGACGATCGCGCCCCTGCGAGACGGGGCCGGTCGCATCGTCGGCATCTCGAAGGTCGCGCGCGACATCACCGAGCGCAGGCTTGCCGAGGTCGCGCTGGCGCGCGCGAAGGAGGCCGCGGAGGCTGCGGCCCGCGATCTGGAGGCGTTCAGCTACTCGGTCGCCCACGACCTCCGGGCGCCGCTGCGCGCGACGAACGGATTTGCGCGCCTGGTCGTCGATCGTTTCGCGGACAAGCTCGATGCGGACGGGAAGGACTGGCTCGAGGAGATCCTCAAGAACGCACGCAAGATGGACGAGCTCATCGACGCCCTCCTCGCGCTGGCGCGGGTCACGAGGAGCGAGCTGAAGCTGGAGCGCGTCGACCTCTCGGCGGTCGTCCGCGAGGCGGCCGCGCGCCGGCGTGCCGCGGAGCCGGAGCGCATCGTGGAGCTCCACGTGGAAGACAACCTCTCGGCAGTGATCGACGTGCGACTGGCCCGCGCGCTCATCGAGAACCTGATCGAAAACGCGTGGAAGTTCACGGCCAAGACCCCGTCGCCGCGCATCGTGTTCGGGAAACAGGACGGGCCGGGCGGCCGCGCGTTCTTCCTCGGCGACAACGGCGCCGGCTTCGAGATGGCCTCCGTCAGCAGGCTCTTCGCGCCGTTCCAGAGGCTCCACACGGTCTCCGAGTTTCCCGGAACGGGGATCGGGCTCGCGACCGTCCAGCGCATCGTTCGTCGTCATGGGGGCCGGGTCTGGGCGGAGGGCGTCCCGGACGCCGGCGCGACCGTCTACTTCACGTTGCCCACACAACAGCTCGTCACCGAAACGGGGGAAACGCAGTGAACAAAGTGATCCTGCTGGTCGAAGACAACCCGAGCGACGAGAAGCTGACGGTCCTCGCGTTCAGGAAGTGCGGCGTGTCGAACGAGGTCGTCGTCGTACGGGATGGGGCAGAGGCGCTCGACTACCTCTTCGCGACGGGCACCCATGCGGGCCGAGACGCGAGCGCGCTCCCGAGGGTCGTCCTCCTCGACCTGAATCTTGCGAAGATCGACGGGCTCGAAGTCCTGCGACGGATCCGCGCCGACGACCGCACGCGGCACTTGCCCGTCGTCGTCCTGACCTCGTCCCGGCAGGAAGACGACGTGCTCGCCAGCTACGCGTCCGGCGCCAACGCGTACATCCGCAAGCCCGTGGAGTTCGCGGAGTTCGCCGAAGCCGCCAAGACGCTGGGGCTCTTCTGGCTCCTCATGAACGAGCCCGCTCCGCCACCGCCTGCGGCCGGACGGGCAACGTGACGGACGCGCTCTCGCCCCTCCGCGTTCTTCTCGTGGAGGACTCGGCCACCGACGCCAAGCTGGTCATCGAGGAGCTGCGCCGAATCGGTCGGCCGGTCGAGTTCGAGCGCGTGGAGGACGCCACGTCGATGCGCGCCGCGCTTGCGGGCAAGACGTGGGATGTCGTCCTCGCCGACTGGTCGATGCCGAAGTTCTCCTGCATCGAGGCCCTGGCCGTCCTCAAGGTTCTGAAGCTCGACCTGCCGTTCATCGTCGTATCGGGCACGATCGGCGAAGAGACGGTCGCGCTGGTTATGCAAGCGGGGGCCCACGACTACGTGCTGAAGGCCAGGCTCGCGCGTCTACCCATCGCCGTCGCGCGAGAGGTCGCCAACCGTCAGGAGCGGGAGGCCACTCGTCTCCGCGAGGCAGAGCACCACAAGCTCGAGCACAGGTACCGGAGGATCATCGAGGCGATCCACGAGGGGGTCTTCGTCTGCGACATCGAGCGCCGCATCGTCTTCGCGAACGCCCGCCTGGAGGCGCTGCTCGGCTACAACCGCGGGGAGCTGCTCGGGAAGGAGCAGACCGTTCTCACCCTCGACGCCGATCGCCCCCTCGCGCGGGGGGGCGTCGAGCGTCGGCGTCACGGCGTCGCGGAGAGCGGCGAGTGCCGGCTCTGCCGGAAAGACGGGACCGAGCTGTGGGTCCTCCAATCGTCGAGCCCGCTCCTCGACGACGAGGGGCGCCATGCGGGGATGTTCGCGATGGTGACGGATCTCACGGCTCGAAGGCGCGCGGAGAAGGACCTCCGGCGAACGGAGGAACAGCTCCGGCAGTCGCAGAAGATGGATGCCGTCGGCCGGCTCGCCGGGGGCATCGCTCACGACTTCAACAACGTGCTGTCGGTCATTCTCAGCTACGCCGAGATGATGCTCACGGAGCTGAAGAGCGACGAGCCGCTGAGGATCGACGTGAAGGAGATCCACCAGGCCGCCAGGCGCGCGGCCGATCTCACCCGGCAGCTGCTCATGTTCAGCCGCCAGCAGGTGGTCGCGCCGACGGTGCTCGACCTGAACGACGTCCTCACGAGCATGGCCAAGATGTTCCAGCGCATCGTCGGCGCGGACGTGCAGCTCGTGTCGCGCCAGGCGCGGCCGCTCGGGCGGGTGCTGGCCGACCCGAGCAGCGTCGAGCAAGTCATCATGAACCTCGTCGTGAACGCGCGCGACGCGATGCCGACGGGGGGCAAGCTCACGATGGAGACGACCAACGTCCTTGTCGACGAAGCGTTCTCTGCGGCTCACGAGGGCCTGAAGCCGGGCCCGCACGTGATGCTCGCGGTGACCGACACGGGGCCGGGCATCGATGCGGCGACGATCGTCAAGATCTTCGACCCGTTCTTCACCACGAAGGGGACCGGGAAGGGGACGGGGCTAGGGCTCTCGACCGTGTTCGGCATCGTCCACCAGAGCGGGGGGACGGTCTGGGTCGAAAGCGAGCCAGGCACGGGGACGACGTTCAAGGTGGTTCTCCCATGCGTCGGCATGGACGTGACGATGGTCGCCCGCACGACGCCGCGCCCGATGACGCTGCGAGGCTTCGAGACGATCTTGCTCGTCGAGGACGACGACCAGGTACGAATCGTCGCCGCGGGAATTCTCGCGAAGAGCGGGTACCGGGTCCTCGAGGCGCGGAACGGCGGTGAGGCGCTGCTCTCCTCCGAGAAGCATCCGGGGGTCATCCACCTGCTCCTCACCGACGTCGTCATGCCTGAGATGAGCGGCCCCGAGCTCGCGAGCCGCCTCGCGATAGCCCGGCCGGCGATGAAGGTGCTCTGCATGTCCGGCTACACGGACGACCGCATCGTCCGGCACGGCGTCCTCGACGCCAAAATCGCCTATCTACAGAAGCCAATCACGCCCGCGACGCTCACGAAGCGTGTGCGGGAGATGCTCGACGGGCTGTCGTACGAAGAAAATGGGACGGCCATACGAGATGCCGACTGAACAGGACGCGCGCGGCGGGTTGGGCGAGCGAATCACGGTCACGCCGAAGCCGGTATGCTGACCCTCGGCGGGAGCGAGAGCGTGCACCTCGCCTTGGCCACCGACTCTTTGACTCCCGGGGCCGCGAACCAGAACCGAAACTTCGTCCCGAGCCCGAGCGCACTCTCGATCTCGACGTGCCCTCCGAGATCCTCGCACGCGCTGCGCACGGCGCTCAGCCCGACCCCGCGTCCGGAAAACTCGCTCACATCGTCCGACGTACTGATGCCGTCGGCGAAGAGCGCGCTGATGAGATCTATGTCCGACTCCGACGGAAGACCAAGCGCGATGGCCTTGTCTCGCAGCTTCGCCCAGTTGATGCCGCGGCCGTCGTCCGCAAGCTCGACGAGGATCTGACCGCTCGCCTCGATCGCGCTCATCGTGATGCGCCCGTGCTCCGGCTTCCCAGCGCGCGTACGCTCTTCGGACGACTCGATCCCGTGGTCGAGCGCGTTCCGCACGACGTGCGTGAGCGTGCTCCAGAATGGAGCCCATCGCTCGGCGGGAACCCGGACACTCGTCAGCTTCACGTCGACCGTGACGCCGCCCTTGCCCATGCGAATCGCGAGCTGCTTCGTCTGGTCCGCAAGCCGCATCAGGCGCTTGTCGATTGGGTCCATCGACCACAGAGCGATGAGCTGAAGCAGTGTGTCGGGATGCTGGCCTTGACGGATGGCCGCGACGAGCTCCGCCATCTCCTTCGACCCGACCCGGAGCGAGTCGGAGGGGAAGTCACCCAGCAACGCACGCGCACGCGCGACGACGAGGTTCCAGGCCTCCGTGAGGAGGTTCCTGTCCGCCAGTCCGACGGTGTCGTCGACATCTGCCTCGACCATCCGCGTCTCGATGTCATGGCATATCGTCGACAGGGTCGTGAGCCCGAACAGTCCGCAGTTGCCCTTGATCGTGTGCACCGCTCGCTTCACTTCGTTCACACGCGAGCGGTCGTCCGCGTGGGCGCACACGTATCGAACGATGTCGCCCGTGGACTTCACGAACTCGGCCACGCCTTCACGGTCCTTCGCGACCGAGGCGAACAGGCTCATCTGCTCGCGCTGCTCCTCGTCCGACCTCTCGGCCGCCACCGCGATGGTGACGTCGGATACGACGACGAGGCACTTGTCGATGAGGGAGTCGTTGCCGTAGATGGGCTCGTAGCTTACATCGAACTCGCGATCGCCGTCCCTCACGCGCTGCGGCAGCTGCGACAGCGCGAGATCGAGCGGTAGGATATCCGCGAATACCTGTCGCCACCCGAGCCACATCGCTGAGCGCACGCTCGGAGCGGCCTTCGCGAAGAGGTCCCACACTCGAACACCTGGACTCGGCGACCGGAACCACCTGTCGATCGCCATCGAGCGCTCTTCCGCGATCGCCCCTTCCCTGTCCACCGTGACCAAGCCTTGTGCGACGTTGTCGAGGACGAGTCGCATGTCCCGGTTTCGCTGGTCGAGCGAACCCACCATGATCTGCAGCCGGCCAGTCATGTCGTTGAGGGCGCCCGCGAGGTCGCCGATCTCGTCGTTCGTGCGCACGTCGACCCGGTGTGCGAGGTCGCCCGCACCGACACGCTTGGCGCCATCCGCGAGCTTGCGAACGGGGCTGAGGATGCCGAGCGTCGTCAGGGCCGCGAGCAGCGCGGCAATCGCCACGGCTGCCAGGCCGCCGTACGACATTTGCCGCCGCACGTTGCGCGCCGCAGCGTCCACCGCGGCGATCGGAATGGATGCGCGCGCGAGCCCGAGCGCTTTTCCGTCGCGCACGATGCTCTCGGCGACGAACAGCCGTGACTCCGAGCCGGAAGAGCGTACCGAGACACCCGTCCCGAACGCCAGCGCCTGAAGAATCTCCGGCGCCTGCGACTGATTCGCGCCCCGAGCGGGATCCGACTCCTCGGAGTCGGCGACGACGGTTCCATCGGGGGCCAGGATCGAGAGATTGCTGTGGACGGCTTCCGCCAGCTGCTTCACGACGCTCGACAGGCTCGTGTCGGTCGGGTCGACCGCTCCGAACAGAGCATTGGCGGTCATCTGGCCGAGCATCGTGACCTCGTCGGTGAGGCGTTCGGTCGCCTGCGCGTGGGCGCGCGCTTGCACATTTCGGTCGACGAGGACCGCGCACACACCGACGCCGACGATCGACACGAGGAGAAAGCCGAGGAAGAGCCTCGCCCCGAGTCCGACGCGGATGCGTCTGCTCGCCATCGACTTGTGCGGTCCCGACTCGTCCATGCGGGGCGGTACGGAGAATCGGCGGATTCCTTGAGAACGCGGTCGCGCTCGCGCCGCGGCAGCAGCTACGTCATCGGCTTGGCCGTTCGCCAGCTCCTTGTCGCGGAGCGGCAGGCCCCTCGGTCCTCGACGCTGTCGCTCCTCGAGCCTCAAGCTTCCCGGGAGACCGCCGTAGCTGAAGTACGTGAGCGAATCGACAACCACCACCCAGGCACCGTCAGCGACCTCCGTCATCCGCCCCAGCATGCTGAGGGGCATCTTCTCCGATGTCGTGCAGGAGTTCTTCTTCTCGTACGGGCTCGACTGTGCTCCCAGGGCGGACGGTGAGCTCGAGGCGAGCGAAGCCGACACCGAGCTCGGGTCGATGATCGCCATCCGGGGCGGCGACAGGCACGGTAGCCTCGCGTTCGTCGCGTCCATGGGGCTCGTCGCCAGCATGCTCCCCGTGTCGACACAGGCGGAGTTGCTGGAGATGCAACAGCGCGATTGGTGCCTCGAAATGGCCAATCAGCTTCTGGGACGACTGAAGAACAAGCTGGCGGCGTACGAGCTGGCGTTCGACATCGGATCTCCGGTGTGCTTTTCGGGAAAATGCATCCGTCTCGTATTCCAGCCGGGCGCCGGCGTCGCCCTCTCCTTCACCGTGGCGTCCCAGCACTTCAGAGGTTACCTGGACTGGTCGATCGAGGGAGACGCATCCCCGGTCACATCGGGGCGAATTCGCATCGCTGCCGAGGGTGAGATTTATCTGTTCTGAGAAAAGGAGATGGAACGTGGCCAAGACAGTGATTGTTATCGACGATTCGCAGACGGTTCGGCGACAAGTGAGGATGGTCCTCGCGGACGCTGGGTACGACGTCGTTGAGGCGAGTGACGGGCACGACGGCGCCAAACAGATCTCTCTGAACGCGCACGCCTCGCTCGCGATCTGTGACATCAACATGCCGCTCGTCAATGGGCTCGATTTGCTCGAGAAGGTCGGCGCGCAGAACCCTTCGCATGTTCCGTTCATCATGCTCACGACCGAGGGTAGCTCGGAGCTCATCGAGCGCGCAGTCACACTCGGGGCCAAGGGGTGGATCGTCAAGCCATTCAAGCCCGACATGCTACTGGCGGCGGTGCGAAAGTTGGCCGGGGCACCGACGTGACACAAGAACTGCTCCTCTGCTCGACGGGTACCTTCGGCGCCACTGCGCGCTCTCTGCGCCCTGCCGACATCACGCTCGCGAGCGCGCCGCGTGTGCTCGTGGTCGACGACGACGAGGAGTCGAGACGTCTCGTGTGCCAGTCTTTACGAGGCATCGGGTTCATCGTGGACGAGGCATCCAACGGAGTGGCCGCGCTCAAGGTCTTCAAGGATCGTCGCCCACACATTGCGCTCCTCGAGGTCATGACGCCGTTCATGGACGGCTTCTCCACATGCCGTGCGATGCGCGAGCTGCCCGGCGGAGAAGATGTGCCCATCGTGATGATCACGAACATGGATGACGTCGAGTCTCTCCAGTTCGGCTACGAAGCTGGCGCCACCGACTTCGTCACGAAGCCGATCAACCAGCTTCTCCTGACTCACCGCATCAAGCACATCATCAGAAGCTCTGAGCTTGTAGACAAGCTCAGGAGCAGCGAGCGGCGAGTCGCGCATCAGGCCTATCACGACGCGCTCACGGGTCTGCCGAACCGGCGCGCGCTCGATCGTTTCATGGTGAGCTCCCTGGGTGATGCTCGCACGGCGCGCGGTGCCGTGTTCGTGATCGATCTCGACGGCTTCAAGCGCGTCAACGACACCCTCGGGCATGCGGCGGGTGACGAGCTGATCTGCGAGGTCGGGAGGCGAATGTCTGCGTGCTTCGACGTCTCTGGCACCGAAGCTTCTTCCCCTGACGGGCCGTCGCGACGCCTGCTCGCGCGGCTCGGCGGCGACGAGTTCATTGTCGTAGACACGACGCTCGGCAGCCGTGAGGAGGCCGCGCACGCCGGAGCGCGGATCCTCGATGCGGTCGGCAGGGTCTACGAGCTGCGCGGCCACGACATCGTGATCACCGCCAGCGTCGGCATCGCGCTCCTCGGCGACGGGACCTGTACCGTGGACGACATCGTGCAGAACGCCGATGCCGCCATGTACGATGCAAAGGAGAACGACCGGAACAACGTTCGCTTCTATACGCAGGAGCTGAACGAGAGGACGCGTGCCCAGCTCGACATCGAGAACGCGCTGAGGCGCGCGCTCGTGGACGACCAGTTCGAGCTCTTCTATCAGCCGAAGGTCGAGGCGAAGACGGGTCGCCTGGCGGGCGCCGAGGCGCTCATTCGCTGGCGGCACCCGCAGTGGGGCATGGTATCGCCGGTCGACTTCATCCCGGTCGCGGAGGAGACGGGGCTCATCGTCCCCATAGGCACCTGGGTTCTTCGCCAGGCGTGCCGACAGGCGAGCATTTGGCAGAATGACCCGATCATGGCCGGCATGCGGATCGCCGTCAACGTCTCGGCGCGCCAGTTCCGCGACCCCCACTTCTTCAGAAGCGTCCAGGCGGCGCTCGCGGAGTCGGGTCTCGACCCACACGGACTCGAGGTGGAGATCACGGAGGGGGTGCTGATGAGCGACACGAAGGGAGGGAGGGATCTCCTGGATGACCTCAAGACGCTCGGCGTCTGGATTGCGCTCGACGACTTCGGCACTGGCTACTCGTCGCTTGGATACTTGCGGCGCTTCCCTGTCGACACACTCAAGATCGACCGCTCCTTCGTGCGCGACATGCTGACCGACCCGTCGAGCGCCGCCATCACCGGAGCGATCGTGGCGATGGCCAACCAGCTCCACCTCAACGTCGTGGCCGAAGGGGTCGAGACCCTCGAACAGCTCGAGCGTCTGCGCGCGATCGACTGCGCCGAGATCCAGGGGTACTACTTCAGTCCGCCCATACCAGCCGAATCGTTCGAGCGTTGGGCCCAGGGGCGCGTCAGGCACGACGCTCTCGATGCACCACGTCGAATCTCGCGCGAGCTTCCGATCAGCGCGATACCCGCGATGACCCACCAGCATCGGCTCTCTCTCCAGGACACCGAGCTCCCCGGCAACTCTGCCGCGAACGACGTCGTTCTAGGTCGTTGACGTCGGCCGCCATCCTGCGGCCGCTCGGCCGAGCCACGAGGACGGCGCGCTACGGTCAAGTCTGCGCACGCTCTGCTGTGCTCGGGCTCTTCGCCACCAATGAAGCAGTGCTACAGGTTTCGGCGCTTGATCATTTCGACGAGGGTGGTTCGATTCAATCCAAGGAGCTGGGCAGCGCGATTCTTGTTTCGGCCCGTCTTCACGAGCGCCTGACGAATGAGCTCGTTCTCGTAGCCCTCCACCGCGCCACGTAGGTCGATGCCGTCCGAGGGCAGCTCGCCCGACCGCTTCCCAAGTGCAGTGGGCCCCTCGCCTCGAACGCGGGGCGGGAGGTCCGACAGCTCGATGCGAGAGCCGGGCGCGAGCAAGACGGCTCGCTCGACGGCGTTCTCGAGGGCACGCACGTTGCCCGGCCAGCTGAAGCTCTCCATCGCCTGCATGGCTTCTTCGCTGAACCCAGTGAGATCCTCCCGCCCGGCTCGAGCCGCGCAAGTGCGGAAAAAGTGCATGACCAGCACCGGAATGTCCGTGGCTCGGTGCCGAAGCGCTGGGAGGCTGAGGTGAATCACATTCAGACGGTAGTAGAGGTCGTCCCGAAACCGACCCGACGCGATCTCTTGCTCGAGGTCGCGGTGCGTCGCGGCCACGACGCGAATGTCGCATTGAACGGTTCGGGAGTCCCCGACGGGCGAGTACTCGCGCTGTTGCAGCAGGCGGAGAATCTTCACCTGGACGGCGAGCGAGAGGTCCCCGATCTCGTCGAGAAAGAGCGTCCCACCTTCGGCGGCTGCCACGAGCCCCTGACGCGCGACGTGCGCGCCGGTGAAGGCGCCCCGCGCATGGCCGAAGAGCTCGCTCTCGATCAGGTTCTCCGGGATCGCGCCGCAATTTACTGCGACCAGCTTTGCACGAGCACGTGGGCTGGCATCGTGCAGCGCTGCGACGACCAGCTCCTTCCCTGTACCGCTCTCCCCCGTAACGAGGACAGTGCAGGAGCTGTGCGCCACCTGCGCAACCGTCGCGAGCACGTCGCGCATGGCCTGATGGCGGCCGACGATCTTCCCTCGGCTCGTCGCAAACGCCGCCGCGACCGACTCAATGCGGTGAGGCCCACTCGGCCGATCCTCTGCTTCAAGACTACGTGCTTCCGATGCGCTCATTCTCGTCCTCCGACTCGTGCAAGCCGAAGAGCCTTTGCAGGATGCGCGCCACACCAGATACCCACGCACTTCAACGGGTTAGGTCGTTCCGGCTCCCGTGGTGGGTCGATCGTGACCCGGGTCGAACCGAAGCGATTCGCGGCAGAGGTGATATGCGGCGACAATCGGGTGGGTCGCGGAAGACACACCGGGTAGACACTCAGCCCTCCGCGTGCGCCCGTGCCGTTTCGTTCGATGGCCCACCCGCGTCCACGCGTCGAGTCGACGCGACGCTCCACGCCGTGCGCAGCGGAAGAAGAACCTCGATCACCTTCTTGAGCATGGCGGGATCGCGCTTCAGGTTCGCGAGCGTCGTGTGGTGCAACGCGAAGAGGTAGAGAGACGTGAGGCGCTCGTGAAGAATCGGGTTCGCCTCGGGCACCATGCTGCCGAGCAGATGGCGGACGATGGCCTGAGCGCGCCCGATGCTCTCGCCAGCTCGGCGCCTGTCACCGGCCTCGAAGGCGGTCATTGCTTCCCGTAAAAAGCGGAAGATGCCGTCGTACAGCATCACGACGACCTGGGCGGGCGAGCTCGTCGCGATGCTCACCGTTCGATACTTCGCCAATGAGCTTGTCGGGTAGTTCATCTGGTCTCGCTCACATGAAGGTGCCGGTGCCGCCAACCGCCGTGAACATCGTCCGCTCATCATTGACGGTCGCGTCGGCGTTGCTGAATGCTGTCTGCAGCTGTGTCTGGTAGGCCTGGATGCGCGCCTGCATCGCCGTCTCTTGCTTGGTGATCTCGGTTGTGCGGCTCGCGAAGTAGCTCGTCTCGCCGGAGAGAACCGAATCAGGGTTCGTCGCGAGCACACCGATCGCGTCCGAGATGCTCCCCATGATGCCGGTCATGCCTTGATCCGCCGAGGTCACGAAGAGCTTCTCGACGCCGGTCGGGTCCGACTGCACGGCCGTCGCGAGCGCGCTCGTGTTGAGGGTCAGCGTGCCGTCGTTGTTCAACGTGATGCCGGCGGAGCCGAGGGTGCTGATCGTGGAGTCCGTGCCCGCGACGGAGCTCGCGACGAGACTCGACAGTTGCGTCAGCGAGCTCTCGATGCCAGGGTCACCCGCGAGGAGCGGGTTCGTCGCCGCGGTCGCGCCGTAGCCGGCGTCGGTGTGGCCGCTCGTGATGACGGTATTGTACGCGCTCACGAAGGTCGCGACCTTCGTCGCGAGCGACGAAGAATCGGCCGCGACCGAGACGGTCGCAGGCGTCGTGGTGGTGCCGGTGAGGGCCAACGTCACGCCCGGGATCGCTCCCGAGATCTGGTTCGTCGAGCTCGTGACAGCGATCCCATCGATCGTAGCTTTGGCGTCCTGCGCGGTCTGGTACGTGTTCGTGCTGTCCGAGAGTCCGAGCGAGAACCCGGATTCGCTGAAGCTGATAGCGCTCGACGCGCCGGTCTGCGTGCCCTGCACGTCGAGTCGATACTTGGTCCCATCGAAGACCACCGAGGCCGTGACGCCCGCGCCGCTCGAAGTGATCGCGGCCGCGACGTCTGCCAGCGAATCGGTCGACCCGACGGGGACATCGATGGTCGATGCGCCGATCGTCAGGCCCAGCGTCCCGGTCATGCCGAGCGCCGACGTGCTGGAGGTCTGCGCGTTCGAATAAGTCGTCTGCCCTTGCGCCAGCTGAGAAACTGCGACGGTATGTGTGCCGGCCGTCGCACCTGACGCCGTGGACGCTACGACCTGAGACGCGCTCGAGGATGCCGAATAGGCGTCGTATTGTGTCGGGTCCGCGAGAGCCTGCGCCGCAGTCTGAAGAGCCGTCAGATTCGTCGAGAACGCAGCGATCGTGGTCGACGCGCTCGTGATCGACGTCGCTTCGGTCTGAAAGTTCGTAAGCGGTGCGGACTCGATCGCGACGAGCTGGCTGATGATCGACGAATCGTCGAGGCCGGAACCAAGCCCCAGCGACGACAAATTGATCGAGGATGTCACGCTCGTGGTCATGCGGGTTCCTTCGCCGTCTCGGAAATATCACTCTGAAAACGCGCGCTGCGCGCTCCGTGAGGAACGCGCAGCGTACGGTCGTTCTACTCAGCGATCAGTGCCCCTGGAGCAGAGACTCTGCCAGCTGCGGGGTCTGGTTGGCCTGCGACAGAACAGATTCACCGGCCTGTGTGAGCACTTGCTCCTGAGCCAGATTCGCCGTGGCGGAGGCGACGTCGACGTCCTCGAACTGAGCGAGCGCGGAGCTCGTGTTGGTGCTGATCGACGCGAGGTTGGAGACGATCGCCTGGAACTGGTCCTCGGCGGCGCCGAAGCCGGCGCGGGTCGTGCTGAGCGTATTGATCGCGGCGTCGATCGTCGAGATCGCGGCGAAGGAGCCTGTGGTCGTCGAGACGCCGACGCCCGTGAGGCCGAGCCCGGAGACGCTCACGCCGCCGAACGAAACGGCGACCTGGTCGCTCGCCGTGTTGTTGATTCCGACCTGGAAGTTGATCGTCGTCGCCGTACCGGCGAGCAGGTTGACGCCGTTGAAGCTCGTCGTGTTCGCGATCTGCGTGATCTCACCGAGCTGGGCCTGAAACTCGGTGTCGAGGTTGGACGAGTCGGCCGTGCTGAGCGTACCGTTCGAGCCTTCGACGGCCAGCTGACGAAGGCGATCGAGGATGTCGCTGACCTGCTCGGCGCCGCCGTCTGCGGTCTGCGTCAAGCTGATGGCGTCGTTCGCGTTGGAGGTCGCGGTGGCGTACGAGTCGACCTGGGCCGTCATTCGCTTGGAGATGCCGAGCCCTGCAGCGTCGTCGCCGGCCGAATTGATCTTGTAGCCGCTCGAGAGCTGCTGGTAGGTCTTGTTGAGCTTCAGCTCGTTCGCGGCAAACGAGTTCTGGGCCTGGAGAGATGCAACGTTCGACTGGACGAAGAGTGACATGGCGAGACTCCTTCTTGGAGGGGAAAGCCGGAGCCGTCTTGGCTACCGTCGGGCACCGTGCCCGCTTGTTTTCTGGGAACGGCGACACACGGCGCCGCTTGAGGGGAATGTGCGGTCAGCCCGAAGACGACGGGTCGGCGATCTTGAGCGCCGAGATCGACAGCGCATCGAACAGGCGCGCAACGTCTGCCGAGCTCGCGAACGACGATGCCGCGGGTACCGGCAGTATTTCCTGGCTTCGAGCGTCGACGGACGCAGTGGCAGCCCCGCCCGCCGACTTGAGCGCGGACGCATAATCGCTCTCGCTCGCCGTGTAATAGCCGGCCTGCTTCAGCGCGTGTGCGAAGCCGCTCAGGTCGCCGCTCGCGGCGGACGGGAGCGCCCCGCCGAACTTCGCCACGAGAACGCGCACGTAGTCGTCAGCGCCCTGGTCCAAGGACGAGTATGCGCGGAAGTTTTGCCGCAACGTCACGTCCTTGCCCGCGATCACCTCGTGGGTCATGCACGACGCGGTCTGGCCTTCTGGCCCGGCCCCCTTGATGCCCCCGAAGTTGAAGTTGTACATCGCGCGACCGCTGCCCGTCTCGACCGAGGCCTGCGCCGTCAAGCTCTGGACGATGCGCGCCGAAGGAGCATGCCCGGTCACTCGCTGGTACGCGCGCCCTATCGCCGCCCGTAGGTCGCTCACCGACACGGGGGTGCGCTGCGGCTCGACATTGTGCGGCGCGCCGCTCGCTGCACCTATCGCGGCGACGCTCACGGGACCTCCGCAGCAGGGTCGGCGTTCGCTTCCTCCGAGTGGAGCGTCACGATGTCCTCCAGGAATGCGAGGAGTATGCGCTCCAGCTCGCGGTTCCCGAGCAGCGCGATCTGCTCCACCAAGCGGGGGAGCGGTCCTCCCTTGCGCTGGATGAATCTGTCCTCCACGCGCGCTACGAGCACTTCGATCTCCGCGACGTCGCGCGCGACCTTCATGGCGCTTGCGCGTGGGTCGTTGAGGGTGCTCAGAAGGGCCGTGACGCGATCCAGGCCCGCGAGATCCGTACGATCGACGTGCCGGCGAAGCGGCGCACCACCACGCGCGCGAGCGCCATCGGATGCCGGCGGCGGTGGCGTGGTTGATCCACGGACCGGCGGGGAGAGCGGACGGTCAGCGCGAGCGGCGCGCTTCATTGATCGGCGTTCGCGACCGAGGAAGTCACCTTCTGATCGGCCTGTCGGAAGACGTCGATGGCGCGCTGGAACGCATCGAATGCTCGGCTGGCGGACACGAGCTCTGACATCGACCCGACGACCGACGTGTTCGATTCTTCGATCGAGCCGATCTCGAGCTTGGCCGTGGAGGGCGTCGCCGAGCCGGACGCGATGGTCGGCGCGAGCACGGCCGCGCCTTCCGGTGCGAGGTGTGTGGGCGCTGCAAAGGTCACCAACTTGAGCCGAGCCAGCATCTGACTGTCTTGCCAGACCTCCCCGGCCGGTGAGATCGTGACGGCTCCGCCCTGCGTCGCGGCTGCGATCGGCTTGTCGGACTCCGACATTACCGCGTCGCCATGTTTCGTTCGAAGAGTGCCGTCCTTGTCGATGGCGAGAGACCCCGCGCGCGTATAGCGCTCACCGCGCGATGTCGCCACGGAGAGGTATGCCGAGTCTCCCAGAGCCACATCGAGCGGCGCTCCCGTGACTCGCAGCGAGCCGCGGGTCGTATCGAGCTCCGTTGTGCCTGTCGTCGCGTGCTGGAACGATGCCGAGCTACCTTGCGCTTTCGCGAGGGCCTCGTGAAAAACAGGGCGCAGCCTCTGGTAACCCGCCGTTGCGGCGTTGGCGAGATTCGTCGCCACCACGTCGAGCTTCTCGCTCTCGCCGATGGCGCCGTTGAGCGCGATGTAGATGCCGTCACTCATGGTCAGTGTCTTCCGATTCGCGCGCGGATTCGGTGCATGGCCTCCGAGTGGAGCTGGCACACCCGCGACTCGGTGACCCCCAGAACGAGGCCAATCTCGCGGAGCGTGCAATCCTCCTGATAGTAGAGGCCGAGAACTCGCTGAAGCTTCGGCGGCAACGTCTCGATGGCCTGAGCTACGACCCCGCCCAGCTCTCTGCGCCCCACCTCCTCGTCGACGGCGGGCGTCTCCGTTTCGATGTCCATCTGGTCGAGGTCGAGCACCTCGAGACGCGCCAGCCCGCCCAGCGAGATCCGCTGCAAGAGCTCGCGGTATTCCTCGACGGAGCTGCCCATGCCGAGAGCGATGTCCTCCTCCTCCGGCGGACGATTGTACTCCGCGGTCAGGGCTCGGATGACGTCGGTCACCTTCTTCGACGCGCGGCGAAGGTCGCGGCTCGCCGGGTCGAGCGCCCTGAGGTAATCGAGCATCGCGCCTCGAATTCGATACGAGGCGTAAGCCTCGAATTCGTGCTCCGGCATGTCGGGCTCGGCCCGCTGGTACGACTCCATGAGCCCGAGCCAGCCGTAGCCGATCAGGTCTTCGAGGGTGATGTGCTTGGGAACCTTTCGCACGAGCCGCATGGCGGTGCGCCGAACCAGCGGCAGGAAACGCGTATACGCCAGACGATCCAGCGGGGGCCGCGCTCGGTCCTCTTTCGGGGGTGTGGGGGCTGACGCGCTCACGCTGCTCGATCCTTCCGTACCCTCGCGCTGGGCACTAGCCGCTCGAGAAGAGCGTCAAGATTGGCCGGTTGGAGATCCTCGGGCACCCGGGGTCCAGCGCATGTCAGCGCGATCGGAAGCCAGGTGGCATGCGACGCGTGAGCGATGCCGGAGGGATGGGCGGTTTCGTCCAGCTTTGTCACTGCGAGTGCGGTGGGTGACGTCGAGGCAAACGAGCGCGCGATTCTCGCCACGTCGACCGGCCGGCACGCTCCCGGAACGCAAAGGAGCACGCGACGTTCGAAGGGCTCGCATGCCCGAGACGCCGCGAACGCCTTCTCGGCGAGCAGGAGCTCGGGCGCATCGCCGCGGGGTGCACGGCCTGACGTGTCCACGATGATCACGGACGCGGTCGACCGACCGAGGAAGCCCTCGAGCTCCGCCACGCTCCTCGCGGCCTCGAACGGAACGTCGAGGAGTGTTGCGTACCGTCGCACCTGCTCGATACCACCGACGCGAAACGTGTCGCATGTAACTAGCGCGACGGTCCGGCCGCTCATTCTGGCGAGCGTCGCGAGCTTCGCCAGCGTGGTCGTCTTGCCGACGCCGCTCGGTCCGACGGCGGCAACGACGAGCCGCTGACCGTTCTTGGGGAGGGACCACGGCGACACCTGGATGATCTTGCCGAGCGCGGCGCGAAGCCGCTGCTCGAGTGGCAGATCCGAATCACCCTTGAGCGCTCGCAGGAGCACCGTCGCCGTCGGTCCTTCTATGCCTCGCATCCGCAGCAGAGTCGTAAGCTTGCCGCGCGCCGGCGCCGGCCTGAGCCCGTCGAGCACGTCTCGAAGATCGGCCACATCCGCCGCGAGGTCGGCGAGCTGGCTGTCGGGCTCCGGGGGCGGGCGCGACAAGGCGCTCTTCACGGCCCGCATCTCGCTCCGAAGATCCGCGCGCAGCGCATTGACTACGGTCGACTTTGACATCTCGTCCCTCGACCCGGAGGTGACGGCGGGTTGGGTCACGTAGGCAGCGGCGGCGAAGGGCCCCCTGAAGGCGGGCGTTGCGGGCGCGGGCGGGCGTGCGCATGCCGCCGCAATCTCCACCTCGGTCGCGCCGAAGAGGCCGAAGATGCCTGCACGCTTGACTTCGCGAGTCGTCAAGACGACGGCATCGTCACCGAGCGCGGCGGAGGCCGCGCGTCGAGCGTCAACGAGAGAGCGGCCACGAAATACACGGGTTGTCATCATCGGAGTCCTCACTGCGGGAGCGCCTGCACAACATTGAGAGCGAGTCGGTCGAGAATGTGAATCGGGGCGGTCGAGTCGATCTCGCGGAACGAGACGACGCCGATCTGAGGGAGCCTTCGCTCGAATACCGCCCGGACGTATCGACGAATGTCGGGCGCGGTGACGATGAGCGGAGTCACCGACAAGACCGAGAACTTCTTCAAGGCGCCCTCGGCTGCGGCCGTAACGGTTCGAAGCACCTCAGGGTCCAATGCGCCTCCCGTGCCAGTCGCGATCTCCCGCAGAGACTTGCGAAACGCGTCCTCGAGTCGTGGCTCGAGCGTCAAAACGGCGACTTTGCCGTCGCGCCCTTTGACGCGTGAGGTGATGTGCGCAGCAAGGCGCTCGCGTACGAGCTCGGTGAGCTGCTCGACATCCTTGGTCTGAGTGGAGAGCTCGCCGAGCGCCTCGATGATGGAGCGCAGGTCACGTATCGAGATGCCTTCGCGAACCAGATTTCGGAGGACGCGGAGCACGTCGCCCAGGGCGACCAACGTCGGGACCACGTCGTCGACGACCTTGGGTGCAGTTCGCGAGAGAACCTCCAGCAGATGCTGGACCTCCTGGCGCCCTAGTAGCCTGTGCGCGTTCGCTCGCAGGAGCTCGCCGAGGTGCGTCGCGACGACGCTCGCATGGTCGACGACGGCATAGCCGAGCGCCTCCGCCATCTCCTTGTCCCGGGGCGCGATCCATCGAGCTGGCATGCCGAAGGTCGGGTCGAGGGTCTTCTCGCCGTCGATGGGCGGAGCCGTTCCCTTCGGGTCGACGGCAAGAAGACGTGCGGACATACACGTGCCCCGGCCTATTTCGTTGCCGGAGATGAGAAGTCGGTAGGTCGACGGCGAGAGCTCGAGGTTGTCGCATACATGAATGGGCGGCATGATGACGCCTAGATCCCGAGCCAGTTGCTGGCGCAGCGAGCTCACCCGGTCGAGCAGCGTGCCGCCGCGCGACGTGTCGACGAGGGCGACCAGCTCGTAGCCGACCTCGAGGCACAGGAGGTCGAGCGCGAGGGCCGCGTCAGCGTCGGCAGCACTCTTCTTCGGGTCGGAGGCGGCTTCCTTCTGCCTCGCGGTCGCCGGGATGGCGCGGGGCGCGCCGATCCTTCGAGCCACGAAGCCGAGCCCGATCGCGAGCGCGAAGCACGGGATACTGGGCATTCCCGGCATGAGACCAAGAACCGTCAAGATTCCCGCGGTAAGGACGACCGGTTGACGCCGCCCGAACAGCTGCGTTCCGAATGCGCGACCGAGCTGATCGCCGGTTGCACTGCGTGTGACCACGATGCCCGCAGCCGCGGAGATGAGGAGCGCTGGGATCTGCGAAGCGAGTGCGTCGCCGACGCTCAAGACGGAGAAGGTCTCCGCCGCCTTGGCCAGGTCCATACCGCGCGATACGCCGAGTATGAGGCCGCCGATCAGGTTGATCGCGGTGATGAGCAGGCCCGCGATCGCATCGCCGTGCACGAACTTGCTGGCGCCGTCCATCGCCCCGTAGAAGTCGGCTTCGCGCTCGAGCGACTTCCGTCGGAGGCGAGCCTGGTCCGCCGTGAGGGCCCCCGACGACACATCGGCGTCGACCGCCATCTGCTTGCCTGGCATCGCATCGAGCGTGAAGCGCGCGGCCACCTCCGCGACGCGACCTGCGCCCTTCGTCACCACGATGAAATTGATGACCGCGAGAATGAGGAAGACCACCAAGCCGACGAGCACGTTGCCCTCGACGACGAACCGGCCGAATGCCTCGACGACGGAGCCGGCAGCGCCCTGCCCCTCGCCGCCGTGGAGCAAGATGAGCCGGGTCGTCGCGACGTTGAGGCTCAGTCGAAGGAGCGTGGCGATGAGGACAATCGCCGGAAATGCGCTGAACTCGAGCGCTTCCTCGATGAAGAGAGCCGTGAGAAAGACGCCGATCGCGAGCGCCATCGAGCACGCAAGCAGAAGATCCAGCAACATCGCCGGCAGCGGCAGCACCATCATGAGAACGATCCCGATGATGCCGAGCGGGACGATGAAGTCCCCGCTTCGATTCTTTCGGGTGTCTGGTAGGGTTTCGGCGCTCACGGCGGACTACTACGCACGTCGCGTGCCGAGCCCCCCGCTCAGCCGGAAGACGAAGGCGAGGATGCGTGCCACGGTCGCGAAATGGGCGGAGGGAACCGGGTGCCCGATCTGCACCTCCGCGTCGAGGGCCCTGGCCAGCGGTCGGTTCTCGAGTATCGGAATGCCGTACTTTCGAGCCTCGGCTCGGATCTGCATGGCAACCTCGTCATGGCCCTTCGACACGACGATTGGCGCAGGGTCGGTCCGCGTGTATCGCAGCGCGACGGAGATGTGAGTCGGATTCGAGACGACCACGGTGGCGGTCTTGACGTTCGCGATGGATCGCCTCCGAGCGAGTGCCCTCGCCCGTGCGCGCATCCGGCCTTTCATCTTCGGGTCGCCGTCCTGCGAGCGCGACTCGTCCATGACCTCTCGGCGAGACATCTTGAGATCTCGCTCGAGCGTGAATCGGCTCTTGGCGTAGTCGATGGCCGCGATGATGCCGAGCGCGCCGAGGCCGTTCGTGACGATGTGTACGACCGCGGAGATCAGGCGACGCGCGCTGGAGGCGGGCGTCATTCGCGCGAACTCGAGCAGCGCCGGCAAATCCAGCAGGAGGCTGCGGTAAGCGACGTAACCGACCAGGCTCACGCGGAGGAGTCCCATGAGCACCTCGAGCGAACCCTTCTTCGGCGAGAACATCTGAAGAAGACCTGGGAACGGGTTCAATCGCTCGGGTTTGAAGGTGAGGGCCTCGGTGCTGAGCTGGCCTCCCGACTGTGCGAGGCCGGCGGCAACTCCGACGATCGCAGCCGCGCCGGCGGCAGGGGCTGCCAGCACGAGGATGACCCCGATCGCCGCCTGCACGACGCCCGCGAGACTTCCGGTCGCGATGGCCCCGAGGTCCCCCAGACAGCGGACGAAGAGGGTCTCTAGCGCGCACGCGATGGCGTCCCGAGACCCCAGTATGACCGCGAGAACAACCGCGGTACCGGCGACCGCGCCGATGTCGCGCGACTTGGGAAACCGCCCTTCCTTGCGCGCTTGCTCGCGCTTTTGTGGGGTTGCGTCGTGCGTCTTCTCCGCGGCCGTGTCGCTCATCGGGCGGGCGCTGCGATCGCCGTGATGATCTGGTCCAGCGTTCGCGCCAGCGACGTGTAGTGGGCCACGATGCCGTGGCCGATGTCGGGCATCGTCGTCAAGAGCGTCACGAAGCCGGTCGCCAGGACGAGGCTGAGACCCACGTGAAGAATCTGGAGCGCGGGGGCGGCCCTCGCAATGATCGCGAGGGCGATGTGGACGACGAGGCTGACTGCGACGACAGGCATGCCGAGCTCCAGACCGACGGTCATCGATCGGATCGCGAGGTCCACGAGGAGGTGAAAGGAGGCTGGTAGGAGGAGCGAGCTGCCAACCGGGAGTGCGTGAAACGAGTGAAGCAGATAGCTCAGCGCGATCCGGTGGACGCCCGCGGCGAGCGCGAGTAGCTCCGCCATCAACGTGACGATTCGCGTGAGCGCGACGTCCTGACTACGCGTCGCGGGGTTGAGGACACTCGCCATGGACAGCCCGATCGATTGTGAGACGACCTGACCAAGAAACTCCGCGGCCACGTAGAGAAAGCGGAACGCGCACCCCATGACGAGCCCGCATCCCGCCTCGTTCGCGACCGCGAAAGCCAGAGAGAGGAGGAGCTGCCCAGGTGCGTGCGCAATCGGCGCGTCCAGACTCGCGATCCAGGCGAGAACGACGACCAGGCCGGTGCGCTGAGTGGTCGAGACGTTCTGGCCGGGAAATGGCGAGACGAGGACAAAGCCCGCGATTCGCGCGAAGACCAGGGCAAAGCCGATTGCCCGTGAGACGACCATGGCTTCGAGCATCAGCGGACGACGTGCTCGATCGCCGCGAAGCTACCGCGCGTGTAATCGACGGCGTAGCTGACGAGCCGCGGTCCGAGCGCCACGAGGACGCCCACGACGGAGACGACCTTGACGATGAAGCTCACGGAGGCTTCGTTGATCTGCATGGCCGCCTGCATCACGCCCACGGACAGGCCGGCGAGAAGCGAGGCGAGGAGCACCGGACCGGCCACGAACATGGTCACCTCGAGGAGATGGCTGATGAGCTCGAGTGCCTGTGCGCTGTTCACGTGTAGCTCCTCAAGAGCGAGCCCACGACGAGGTGCCAGCCGTCGACGACGACGAAGAGGAGCAGCTTGATCGGTAGGCTCATCGTACCGGGCGGTACCATCATCATCCCGAGCGACATGAGGATCGCGGAGACGGCGAGGTCGACCACGAGAAAGGGGAGCAGCACGAGCACCCCCATCTGGAACGCCGTCGTCAACTCGCTGACCACGAACGCCGGGACGCAGATCTGAAGCGGCACCTGTTCCTCCGTCGTAGGCAATGGGAGCGCTGCCGCTTCATAGAAGAGGGCGAGATCCTTGTCGCGTGTCTGTCGAAGCATGAACTTTCGAAGCGGCGACGTCGCTCTCTCGATCGCCTCTCGCTCGCCGATAGTCCCCGCGGCGTACGGCTCGTACGCTTCCGCCAGGACTCGAGACGCGACGGGGGCCATCGTGAACATGGTCAGGAAGAGCGCCAATCCGACGATCACCTGGGTGGGCGGTGATTGCTGAGTGCCGATCCCTTGCCGCACGAACGAGAGCACGACGACCGACCGGGTGAACGACGTCATCGTGAGGACGATGGCAGGCAGCAGCGACAGAATCGTGAGGAGTGCGAGGACCTTCAGCTGGGGCGCAAGCCCCGGAGAATCGAGGGCGCCCCAGCCGAGGGGCGCAGCGCCCGCGCTGCGTGCGACGAGGAGCAGAGCCAGCGAACCAGCAACCCGCAATGCGCGCTTCACCTTCGCTCCACCATCGCTCGAATGCCGAGCGCCTGACCTTCGACGACGTCAGCGCGATGCCGATGCAAGGTGTCAGGGCTCGCCAGCGCGGCCGCGCTCGGTCGAAGCGTAGGGTCCTTTCGAGCGGCGTCTCGGGCAGGGCGGTCGAGTCGGGGTGCAGGAGCGATCTCCGCCGGCTCCCGCGCGGGCACCTCGGAGTCGTCCACGAGTGGCGCGATGTAGAGGTTCTGGATGGTGCTCGGCGTCACACCGAGCAGCAGGCGTTGGCCGTCCACCTCCACCACGACCAGCTCGCTGCGGACGCCAATCGACGTGCGCCCAAGAATCCGGAGCGAGGGGACGTCGCCTCCGGGCCTGCGCGCCGGCCGCGTCTTGGCGGCCCACGCACATAGACCGCCGATGAGGAGGACGGCGCCGAGCTTCCACCCGATGCTTGCATTCGTGCTTTCGTCGGCCAGCACCAGCGGCTTCTGTTGCCGAAGATCCAGGGGGCTCGTGGCTACGTGCCCCGAAGTCTCTTCATTTCTTGCCGATGGCACGTTGGAGCCAGCGTGGGCCGTCGATGTCAACACGCTGGCACCGAGTGCCAGACCGATGACGGCCGCGGAGACGGGGTAGGTCTTCACGAAACGTCTCCTTCCGGGTCCGAAGCGATCTCGGTGATGCGGACACCGTATCGGTCACCGAGAACTATCGCCTCGCCGCGCCCGAGGAGGCGGCCGTTCACGAAGATGTCGAGCGGTTCGCCCGCAGCTTTTCCCAGCTCCAGCGTCTGCCCTCCAGTCAGCTTCAGGACGTCGGCGATTCGCATTTTTCTGCGTCCGATCTCGAGTGTGATCTCGACCTCGACATCCTTCAGCATGGCCATCGCGGCGCCACTCGACGGGATGCTCGCCGTCGATATCTCACCGGGGGGCGAAGCGGGGTCCGCGCCGGGATGCGCGGACGATGACGGATTCTCTGGCGAAGTACTCATGGCGACCTTTCGTTGGGTTCGCCGGGAACACTTCACACTTCGTGCCGAGCTAGCTGGAGGGGGTCTCGGGCACGATCTTGACGGCGATGCGGCCGCCGCTGGTAGTGGGTCGACCGCGCATCAACTCGTGGCCGCTCGCCCGCACGCTGACGAGAGAGCTGACTGGAACGTCGAGTCGCAAGGTATCGCCCACCCGGAGCGACGCGATGTGTCCGACCTTGAGGAGCACGCGGGCGAGCTCGGCGACGACCGTCACCTCGACGTCCTCGAGCACGGCGGCGATGCGCGGGTCCAGCGTCGGACTCGCGGGGGCGTGCGACGCCGCCGACTCGGTGATCAAGGGTTCCTTGGCGAGGAGAAGTGCGACGCGCCCCCGCCGCTCTCCTTCGCCGAGCGCGAGTATGCAGGCGATGGGCGCGCTCTCGACGGGCGCCTGTTCGAGGTTCGCGGCTCGAGGCTCGAGGCCGAGTCCGATCGAGGCCTGGAGCGCTACCGTGAACGCCCGGAGGATATTGCCTGCGAGCCCCGCGACCATCGCGGCCTGAGGCCCGGAAAGTCCAGCCGGGTTGAGGACGGGCAGCGAGAGGCCGTCCCCGCCCAGTACTCCGTCGAGAAAGAGAGCGACCGCAGCGCCGTCGAGCACCAGCGCTCCGGCGGCTTCACCGGGCTGGGTGACGAGATGCGTGATGTGCAACGGCCGCGCAAAGCTCTCGAGCAGCTCGGTTACGGGCATTGCCTGCGCCTGAACGAGCGTGATCGGCACCCCGCGGCGGGAGAGAAACGGGATGGCTCGCTTGAGGGCGGACGCGAGCCGCGGGCTCTCGCGCTCGAGGATCGTCGCCGCCCGACGGACGCGCTCGCCTTCAAGGGCAAACCTCAGCAGTGGCGAGCGAGCCGCAGCGTGCGACGTCATTGGACCACGAGGTCGGTGATGAGAACCCGGGTGGCTCCCACGGCGCCGATGGTGCGAAAGTGCTCGAGAAGGTCCGTCCGCGCCTTGTCGCTCTTCGCGCAGTCGATCGAGTCTTCGTAGCTCAGACCACGGAGATAAGTGAGCGCGGAATCGCGGATGCGCGGAGTGAAGCTCTTGAGGGTCTCCTCCTTGGTTTTCTCGTCGAACTCGACCGCCAAGGAGACCTTCATCGCATGCATCTTCTTCGACGCGTCAGGGGTCAGGAGGACGAAGGGCTCTAGCGCTACGGTCGGGCCTGGCGGCGGCACCGCTACTGTCACGTGCTCGATTGTCTGCGCTGGCGCGCCATGGGCGGCAGCAAGCTTTGCGCCGCCGAACGCTGCGCCGCCTGCGATCAAGGCGGGGAGCAGGATCACGACGAACGCCGGCGGACCCTTCTTGGCGGGCGATTCGTCCGCTTTCTTCACGTCGGGCTCACTCATGACGCTATTGCTTCATCGCGAGGACGTCCTGCAGCATTTGATCCGCAGTGGTGATCGTCTTCGAGTTCGCCTCGAAGCCGCGCTGGTGCGCGATGAGGTCGGTGAATTGCGTGGCGATGTCGACGTTCGACTCTTCGAGCGACCCCGAGACGATCGCGGCCCGGCCGCCCGTACCGGCGCTTCCCAGAGCCGCCTGACCGGAATCGGGGGTAGCGGTCCAGCAGTTCTGCCCCGCCTGACCCAGACCGTTGTCGCTCTGGAATTTCGCGACCGCCAGCTGAGCAACGGCGATCGTCTGCCCGTTCGTGTAGATTCCGCTGACCACCCCGCTGTTGTCGATCGAGAGGCTGCTCAGTGCGCCCGACGAGTAGCCGTCCTGGCTCTGCGCGCTCACTTCGCTCGAGGATCCGAACTGTGTGATGCCGTCGAGTCCGGTGCCGCCCGCGGCGACCGGAGTTCCGAAGTTGAACGTGAGCGGCTGATTCTTGGTGGCTCCGTTGAAGCTGACGGTGCCGCCTGCGGTGACCGTGTTGCTCTGAAGCGATCCGTTGGTGTTGAAGTCGAGCGTTCCGGTGGCGATTTCCGAGTTCTGCCCCGGAACTCCACCCTGCACCTCCGATCCGTTTGCGAGCACGTGGTAGGTCCACGTTCCCGCGCCCGTGTTCTGGAAGTAGACGTTGACGGTATGCGCGTCACCGAGCGAGTCGTAAACCTGCATGCCCGTCGAGAAGCTGCTCGTCGTCGTCGGGTTCTGCGGGTCCCACGGCCCGGCCAACGGCGTCGTGCTCGAATCGAGGTTGGCCGTCACCGTCACGCTCGCGGTCTTTTTCGGGGAGAGCGCCGCGGTATTCACGCTGATCGGTGAGGTCGTCGTCGCAAATCCACCGGTTGCGTTCGCCGCGTAGCCCTGGAACGCGAGGCCATCCGGATTCACGAGCGTGCCACTGGCGTTGAGCGACGTCTGGCCCGCTCGCGTGTAGAACGTTCCGTTGACTCCACCGACACTACCCTGGACGACGAAGAAGCCGTCGCCCGAGAGCGCGACGTCGGTCGGATTACCGGTGCTGTCGAGGCTTCCCTCGGCGAATATCTGCTGCGCCGTCGTCATCTGGACGCCGGATCCAATCGCTCCTTCGCTTCCCACTGCAGCGCCAAGAACGTTTTCGAAGATGGCGCGAGACTCCTTGAATCCAACGGTGTTCAAATTGGCCAGGTTGTTGCCGATGACATCTAGGGCGTCGCTCTCGGCCGTGAGGCCCGAAACGCCTGAATACATTGCATCGAGAATCGACATGCTTGCTCCGCGGTGAGGGTGCTGGGGTCAGGGTGACGTAGTCGTGGAACTTGGAGTGCCCACGCTCACGAGCTCCGATATGGGTGCTTGCGCACCGGACGTGAGCGTCAGCTCGGCGTAGCCTTGAGCGAACGACACGTTCTGGACGACACCCGTGACGCTCTGCGTGACGCCGACGGCGTTACCTGCAGGATCGGTCGCCGTGACGTTGACGGTGTACGTCCCCGCGGGCGCGGCGACGCCCGAGTCCTCGCGGCCGTCCCAGGGGACGGGAACCACGCCGGCCGCCCTCGAGCCAAGCTGTATGGTTCGAACCACCATTCCGCTCGCGTCGCTGATGGTCGCCGTGACGCTCTCTGCGGCCGACCCGAGCGTGACGCTCGACGGCGTCACGATCGAGCCGTTGGACGTCACCGTGTTGCCTTGCATCGTGACGGTCTGACCCACCAGCTGGGTCGTCTCGTTGTTGCTGACACCCGAAAGCTGGGAGGACATGCTCGTGAGCTGTGCGGTCTGGTTCTCGGACTGCTCGACCTGCGCGAACTGCGCGAGCTGCGTGACGAAGTCCGTCCCCTGAGTGGGCTGGAGCGGGTCCTGGTTCGAGAGCTGCGCCACCAGGAGCGTCAGGAACGTTTGCTCGGTCGCCAGCGATGCCGTGCCAGCCGCGGACGCCGCGGACGTCGAGGACGAGCTGGCGGCCGCGGATGCAGCGCTGTTCTGAGTGATGGAGATCGACATGCCTAGCGCTCAGAGCACGATCCGGGCCCGCGTGCGCGCCGGGGCACTCGCGAGGGGCGCCGCCGGTTCGGCGGGCCGGGGAGCGGAGGGTCGGTCACTCGTGTCGTCCGAGCTTGGCGCCCCGCCCGAACCGTAGTCGGGCGTGGACGCGGCTGTCCCGGCCGTCTCATCGCTGCTGATTTCGAACCGATGGAGCGACACGGTTTCTGCCCGCGCGTCGACCTCCATCGCAACGACATGGCCCAGGAGAACGTCCGCCGTAGCTCGTTTTTCTGCCAGGACCTGAACGTCGACTCCCGAGTCGCCCGCGCGAGCGGTCACGGAGACGCGTCCGAGCTCGGGAGTGTCGATCGAACCGTGGGCCGCGACCTGAATGATGGCCAAGTTGGCGCCAGCGAGCGTCGCGGGCATCACTCCGCCCGGCAAGGAAGGCGTCAACCCCCCGACGCCCCTCTGGACGACAGGTGTCAACGAACTGCCGCTCGCGGCTGCCATCGCCGGGGCGATCAGCTCGGACGTTGGCTGTGCCTGGGCCGAGGCGGCTTGCGTTGGGGCACCCTGACCGGCACCGAGAGCCTCTGCTCCCGCAGATGCCGTACTGTTCCTCTCGACGGTGTTCGCCTCCCGAGGACGACTCGCCGCGCGTTCGTCGGTCTTCTCGTCTCGCGGGCGAGCGGCTCGAGTCGCGTCGAAGTCCGCCGCGGGGTCCCGGGGACGTGGGACGCTCGCGGCCGCACCTGGCGACGCCACGGTTCCCTCAGCTTCTTGACGCGAGTCGACGGAGTTGGCGACCCGTGGCACGCCATCCGGGCGTGATGCGATCGCCTCGGTGCCGCGGCCCTGAACACCCGCGCCGAACGCAGCCCTGTGCGTCGTCGGCGTGTAGGCGTCGCGCTGCGGTGGCACGACCGTGGCGCCTGTCTCTCTCGGAGAACCCACCGCGACAGGGCTCGGTGGCACGACCACAATCGCGGCGAGTGTCTGTCCGGGAGAACCCACCGCGACTCGGCTGGGCGGCACGACCGCGGTCGCGACATCCGTCTCTCCGGGAGAACCCGCCGCCACGGAGCTGGGTGGCACGACCGCGGTCGCGACGGCGGTCTCCGCGGACCCGGCCACAACGCGGCCGGGTGGCACCAGAAGCGCCGGTGGTGGCAGCGGCGGTACCGCGTGCGCGTCGGTCCCGAGCTGGGAAGCGCACGCCGATGCGGCGGACGAATCGCCGTTCGTCGTGGGTACCGGCGCGAGCGCCATGGGCGAGCCTTCGGGCGCCGAGGCTTCCGGTACGTTTGGCTCGTCCGCTCGCTCACACACGTCGGTGACGCCCATCGGTAGACCGACGTCGGTCGGTTCAGCACCGCCACGGGCGACCTCTGGAGTGAACGAGAACTGCGCGAGGGCGCCGAGATTGAGCTCCGTCGTGGCAACACGTGTCGTCTTCGCCCTCGACGTAGCGATCGGCGCTGGCGGCGGCCGCGCTACTGTCAGGCCGAGACTGGCCCTAAGTAGCGTAGAATCGACGGTCGCCGGGGTCGTAGGCGATCGGTTGGACCCAGCGTCGCGCGGCGACTGACTCGCTTCCTTCTCGGCACTCTCGCCTGTGACAGCGTCGAGAAAGCTCTGGAAGCTCGGAGAAGGCTGATTGGACGTCGGCGTCGCGACGTTCGCAGACGGTATGCCGGACGAAGCGCGAGGGTCGGATGAAATGCTGAATTGAACCGCTTTCATGCAGTCCTCCTGGTTCGTGCGGCTAGCTCGTCCATGGCGCGCGCGTCGCGCGCAGCCTCCTCGAGAGACGCTGACTCGCGCACTCGGTCGATCCACAGTTCCAGCTTGCGGACCTCGATCCGCGCGGACTGCAGTCGAGCACTGCATGCGTGGAGCTGTTTCCTCGCCGCACACGCTTCGTCTTCGCGGGCGCGATATCGATGCCCGAGCGTCGTCGCGTACCCGTGCCGCTCCGCGAGATCCGAGCTCGAACAGATGGATGCTAGCTCCACGTTCAGCGCACTGACCCATTCGGACATCGCCTGTCGTGCGGTCTGCTCCGCGCCCGACACGGCCCGTGTCAGCGTCGACAGCTCTACCAGAATCCGCTCGGCGGCTCCTCGGCGCGCGTCGAGAACGCGTTGTACGCGCAGAAGCCGTTCGCGGCTCAAGCGTTCACCTGCGCGACGGCCCCGAGCGCGCTGATCGCCGCTGCGCGCGGAATGCCCTCGCTTAGCCCCTGACGAATTAGGGCCTCGAGCTTCGGCTGAGCGATGCGAGCGGCGTCGACGCGTGGGTCGCTGCCGGCGACGTACGCCCCGATCTGAATGAGGTCGGACGCGTCCGCGTACGTCGCCAGGAAGTCTCTCGCTCGCTGAGTTGCGATCATGTGCTGCGACGTCGCGATCTCGGGTGCGAGGCGCGAGATGCTTCGTAGGATGTCGATCGCCGGAAAGAGACCGCGATCCGCGAGCTTTCGAGAAAGGACAATGTGCCCGTCGAGAATGCCGCGAACGGCGTCGGCGATCGGGTCCTGAAGGTCATCCCCTTCGACGAGAACTGTGTACACCGCCGTGATCGATCCCTCGTGTGCCGTCGTTCCTGCGCGTTCGAGAAGCCCTGGCAGGGCGGCGAACACCGTCGGCGTGTACCCCTTCGTGAGCGGCGGCTCGCCGGCAGCGAGCGAGGCCTCGCGGAGTGCCATAGCGTACCGGGTCACGGAGTCCATGACGAGAAGCACGGACTTTCCCTGGTCGCGAAAGTACTCGGCAACCGCGGTGGCGCGAAGCGCACCACGCGCCCGGACAAGCGGCGGAGCGTCGCTGGTTGCGGCGACGACAACGGAGCGGGCCAACCCCTGTGGCCCGAGCGCACCACGCACGAAGTCCCCGACCTCGCGACCTCGCTCGCCGATCAGGCCGACCACGATCACATCGGCGACGCTGTGCCGGCACAGCATCCCCAGGAGAGTGCTCTTCCCGACACCGGTACCCGCGAAGAGACCAACGCGCTGACCGACTCCGAGCGGAAGGAGCGCGTCGATGGCGCGCACGCGGGTCTCCAGCGGCTTCGTGATGGGCCTCCTCGAGAACGGTGGGGGAGGAGCCGCGTGAAGGGGGACGCGCTCGTGACAGGCTGGGCTCGGCCCACCATCGAGCGGGCGCCCGAACGAATCGATGATGCGCCCTAGCAACGTCGGACCCACGGCCGCAAAGCTCGCGCTCGGGCTGACCCGCACCCTCGCACCCGGCGCTAGACCAGAGACGGAGCCGAGGGGCGCTGCCAGAATGTCCCCCCTGCGAAACCCGAGAACTTCGAGTGCGACTGACCGCGCGCCCGCCATCGTTTCGAGCTGGCTGCCAACGGCCGCGGCGATACCTTCGACGACGACGAGCTGCCCGACCACCTCGCTCACCCGCCCTTCGACCTGAGGGCGGGCAGCAGTCTTCGCTCGGTGGACGTACCCGCTGAGGTCCACCTTCAGGTCGTGATTCATCCGTGTCGCGCCCCCAGATCCTCGGCGACCGCTGCGATTCGCTCCTCCAAGCTCGGGTCTACCCGAGCGATCCGCGTCCGGACCTCGCATCGCATCGGCCCGAGACACGCGTCGATCTCGATTGTCGCTAGATTGGATATGGCCTCGCGAAACGCCACCTCGTCGACGGATGCGGCGAGGTCCGAAGATAGAACGAGCGTGAGCGAGTCGCTCGCAGCGAGCAATTCACTCGCCTCACGCACCCAGCCGACGATGATCGACGGGTCCGTCGTAAGCTCACGGCGCGCGACGCGTTCGGCCACGGCACAGGCGAGACGAACCATCTCCCCCTCGCTTGCCGCCAGGATCGCTCGACGAATTTGCGCTACCGCGAACATCGCTTGCTCGAGGCGCGCTGTCAGTGCAGCGTTCTCTTCGCGTAGGTCCGGGTACGCCGGTCCGTCGGGCTCCTCTGGCTCGAGGTCTGGCGCCAGCGCCGGGGCCACTGGCACGAGAGCCAGGGGCGGGACCGCGCTGTTTGCGACGAGGTCGGCCACGGGCACCACGACCCGCGCGACCGGAAACGAGCTGGACTCGAGCGGCGGCACGAGCCACGACGGCGTCGCGGGGGGGGACTCGAGCGCCAGCGAGCTCCATGACAGGTCGAGCTCGAAGTCGTGTGTCGATGAGCGACTCATGCCCCCTCCCTTCCGAGGTCGATCCGACCTTCCGATTCGAGCCGAAGGGCAGCTTCGACCATCTCGCGCCTCGCGCCGTCGAGGTCCGCCTTCCGCACCTTGCCAAGCAGCTCGAGATCATCTCGCATGAGGTCGGCGGCTCGTCCCGAGAGCCCGCTGAAGACGACCTGCAGCACCTCGGGACTCGCACCCTTGAGCGCCATCGTCACACGTTCCGACGGCATCTCCTTCAGCAGCTCGCGCATCGCACGAGCGTCGAGCCGTGCGAGGTCGTCGAACGTGAACATCGCGCTTCTGACCTCCGCGGCGATCGCCGCGTCGTCCTCTTCGATCCGTTTGAGTATGGAAGTCGACGTTTCTCTGCCCGCAGCGTTGAGCATTTCAGCGGCCTTGGCGACGCCATCGACGCTGATCAGCGTCGCTGCGTCGTCGGTCGGCAGCTCACCGGCCAGAGCGTTTGCGACGTCCTCGACCACCTTCGCCGGCAGCTCCGTCATCTGACTGACGTGCGCGATGAGGGTACTTTGACGATCGAGCGGAAGCGCTGCGAGGATGCCCGCTGCCGCGTTGGGCTCGAGCCGGACGAGGATGGCAGCGATCAACTGAGGCGGCTCGTTCAGGAGAAGCGCGGCCACGGCATCGGGAGGCGCTCCTTCCAGCCGCGCGAGCGGGCTGACGACTCCGTCCTCGAACATCTCACGCGCGCGGGTTTCGCCGAGCGCGCCGACCGAAAGACGCTTCAGATACGAAAGGCCGCCACGCGGCACCGCCACGGCGTTCGACGAGCGGTCGAGGAACTCTCGGAACGCTTCGTCGACGGCTCCGGCGGGCACCTCTCGCATCGTCGACGCGACCGCGCGGAGCTTCCGGAGGTCGGCTTCGGTCAGCTCACTGACGATCGGAGTCGCCACGGCTTCGTCGAGGGACAGGAGGAACAGTACTGCTTTTTCGGCACCGGTGAGCACGGGGAGTCCTCTCAGCAAATCGGATGCCGACGACGCCGAGCGCCGCGGCCTCCGCTCAGACCTTCAACTCGGAATCGGTCGTCCCGAGCCAAAAGCGGAGCACGAGAGCGGCGGTAGCGGGGTCTTGCGTGGCGCGCTCGACCGCGTGGGCCCGCAGGTCCAGCGGCAACGCGACCACATCGAGCCGGGCGGCTTCCATGACCGGCGGAAGCAGCGCGGGGAGGACGTCCGGACCGGAGCGCGTGCGGCGCCTCGCCATGGCGACGCCTGCGACGAGGAGCAGAAGGAACGCAGCAGCTGCGGCCGGCGCATACTCCTTCAGCGCGCGAGTCGCCGCGGGAGCGGCCACCGGAATCTCCGCCAGCTCCCTGGCAGCGACCGCGGTGTCCTCGAACGGAATGGACTGCACCGTGATGCTGTCTCCCCGGGCATCGCTGGCTCCGACGGCGCTTCGTACGAGCGCCGTGAAGCGGTCCAGCTCGGCTTGGTCGCGAGCCACGGAGACCTGCTTTCCACCCTCGAGCTTGGACATCCCGTCGAGGATGACGGCGACGCCGATGCGCTTCAGTGCGCCGGGCACCACCGTGCGCTTGTCCGATACGTGATCAACCTCGAAATTGCGTGTGTGCGAGTCTCGAAATGGTCCCTCTCCTTGCCGCGCGGCAATGGCAGGCGGAGGCTTCGGTGCCGCCACAGGGAGCGCACCGGGCGTCGCGCTTGCGGACGCAGCAGCGCTCGCGGCAGCCACCGGGGCGACTGGCGCCGCCGGCGACGCACCCGACGGGAGGTTGCTCTCGGCACCGGGTACCCCCGCCACCGTGTCGTCGATCATGGCGCCCGACCGCTCGCGCGTAAGCTCCTCGCTGCGCAGCGCCGTGTGCGCCTGGTCATAGTGATCCTCGGTGTGCTCGACCCGGGCCCAATCCAGCTCCGCCGTGACCCGCACATCCACGTGCCCCGCGCCCACCACTTTCTCGAGCATCGATCGCGCACGGTCCTCGAGCTGCGCTTCGACGACGCGGCGCTGGCCTGCCTGCTCGTCGTCGGCGTCCGAGACGTCGCCGGCCTGACCTCCGGTACGCGGCTTCTTCAGCATCTGACCATCCGTCGCCACGACCGAAACGTGGTCAGGCGTCAAACCTGGAACGGCGGCCGCCGTCAGATTGATGATGCTCTGGACCTCCGACGGGCCGAGGGCTCGCCCGCCACGCAGACGGAGCACGACGGACGCCGACGCCGGCTCTCTGCGAGCGACGAATACCGACTTCTCCGGCAGGACGAGGTGGACGCGCGCTGACTGGACGGCGCCGAGCGAGCCGATGGTGCGTGCGAGCTCTCCCTCCAAGGCGCGCCGGTAAAGTACCTGCTGCTCGAACTCGGTGGACCCGAGACGCATCTTGTCGAAGCTCTCGAAGCCGACACCGCCTCCGCGCGGAAGTCCGGCGCTCACCAGGTCCATCCGAAGCTCGGCGACCTTCGACTCCGGGACCTCGATGGTCGTTCCGCCCGCTTCAATCTTGTAGATCGCCTTCAGCTCCTTCAGCTTGGCGACGATGCCCGCCGCATCATCCGGTTCAAGCTGGGTAAAGAGGACGGCGTACGGTTCGTGGGCTTCCCGGTAGAACAAGAACGAGGCGAACAACACCGCGAACGCCGTCGAGCTGGCGACGAGGATCTTCGCGGGCCGCGATAGACCACCGAGGCGCGTCGTCACGGCCGCGATGGCTGCGGCTAGCGGAGCAGGGAGCGAGCTAGGCTTAGACACTGGTCTTCCAGATCTCGTTGAATGCGTCGAGCAGCTTGGTGCGGATCGAGGCCACGAGCTTTACCGAGATGTCCGCCTCCTTCACCGCGATCATGGTCCCGTGAAGGTCGTCACCCGCTCCACTCGCTAGCGCATCCATCTTTTGCCCCGCGACGGCGTCCGCTCGGTTGGCGGTCTCGACGAGCCTGCCCAGGACATCGCCAAAGGAGATCGCCGACGGCTCACTTGCCCCGGCTCCTCCGGAGGGCGGTGCAAATGCGTCGGCGCTGCCCGTTCGTACGAGCGGCTCGGTCTCTCGCGTTCGAGCGAGCTCGGTTATCGGCGAAACGGGCATGTCATTGTCCTATCTTGAGAGCTGCACGCGCCATCGACTTGATGCTCTCGATGGAGCTAACCTCCGCCTCGTATGCGCGGGACGCCGTCATCAGGTTGACCATCTCCGTCACCACGTTGACGTTCGGGTACTGCACGTAACCGGCCGAATTTGCATCGGGATGTCCGGGGTCGTAGACGAGCTGGCCCGGTGTAGGGTCAGCGCGCACGCCCTGAAGGTGGACCTCGTGGACGTTCTTCAACACGGCGTCGAACGAGCCGGGGGAAACCGGGGTCGAAGCGAAGACCGGGTCCAGTCGCTTGTATGGCGAGCCGTCCGCGCCCTTCGTCGTCTGCGCGTTGGCGAGGTTGCTCGCGATGACGTTCATGCGACCGCGCTGGGCCGTGAGGCCCGATGCCGCGACGTCCATCGCGCTGAACACTCCGGCGACGGTAAACTTGTGACTCATCCGCTTCTCCCGTCGTTCGCCGCCCATGCGAGGCCGGAGAGCTCTCCTCCGACGAGAGACGCGAGTGCGTCATATCGCAGCTGATTTGCGGCGATCTTCGCCGACTCTCGGTCGATATTCACCGCGTTTCCGTCGTAGCCGGGGCTCGCGGTCGGGTCCTCGATGGTCTTCCACGTCGCCTCCGCGGCAGGCTTGGAGGACGTCGCCGGGCCGATGTGCGCGGGGTCGGTCTGCGCAAGTGCAACCTGCATTGCTGCGTGAAACGCCGTTCCGTCCGGTCGCTGAAGGTCCAGCGGCTTGTAGTTCGGCGTGTCGATGTGAGTGAGGTTCGACGTCAGCAGGTTGTGGCGTGCGAGGTGGTAGTCCAGCCCCACGTGCAACCTGTCGACGGCATCGAGGAGGCCCATGTGAGCGGCTCTCTTCACGCGCCGTGCCACCTCGGGTCACGGGGCTGGCGCGGTGATTGCTGAGGCGCTCGTCACCAGGAGACTCCTCCGATGCTCAAGTTGACGCGACTCAATAACCATACCGTGGCTATCAACCCCGACCATATCGGTTGGGCGGACGCGAAGCCCGACACGACGCTCGTCCTCATCGGCGGGGAGAAGATCCTCGTTCGTGAGAGTCTCGACGAGCTCATCGCAATCGTTATCGAGTTCCGCCGTTCGATTCGCGCGGGCTTCGGACCCAACGACGACCCAGACGGTCGCGCGGGAGACCCCCCCCGGGTCGACCTGCAGGCGCGCCGCGCGCAGAGCGAGGCGCCGCAACGCGTCTCCTTGGCGCCACTGTCGCACCGGGACGGACGCTGACATGCAACCCGGACCTTTGATCGGAATGGCGTTCGCGCTCTTCTGCATCTTGTTGGGCAACCTGCTCGAAGGCGGCCACCTCGGGTCGGTCGTCGGTGGCCCCGCGGCACTCATCGTGGTCGGAGGTACGATCGGCGCCGTGATGGTGCAGTACCCGATGTCGACTCTGCTCGCCGCGGTTCGGGCTGCAGGGGCGACTTTCAAGAAGCCCACGCAGGACGGACACAAGCTGATCGACGAGATCGTGGATTACGCCAACCGCGCACGCCGCGACGGCATCCTCGCGCTCGAGAAGATCGCCGCGAGCGCCTCGGACCCGTACCTATCGAAGGCGCTCATGATGGCCATCGACGGCGTCGATTCGACGACCCTGCGTGAAACGATGGAGATCACGATATCCAAGCAGGAAGAGCACGGTGAGGACGCTGCGAAGGCGTTCGAGGCCGCGGGCGGGTACTCGCCGACGGTCGGGATCATCGGCGCCGTGCTCGGCCTCATCCACGTCATGAGCAACCTGAGCGACATCGCGGCCGTCGGCGAAGGCATCGCGGGCGCGTTCGTCGCAACGATTTATGGAGTCGCCGTGGCAAATATCATCTTCTTGCCGATCGGAGGGCGTATCAAGCTTCGCCTTCGTGACGAGATCACGATGAAGGAGCTGATGCTCGTCGGTGTTCTCGCGATTCAGGAAGGAATGAACCCGAAGCTGGTGCGCGAGCGGTTGGTGGAGTTCGTGCACGTCCCAGAGGGAACCAAGAGCGCCGCCATCCCCGTCGCAGACGCCGCTGAGTGAGGTCTCCCCATGCGCAAGAAGAAGCACCCAGAGCACGTCAACCACGAGCGTTGGCTCGTCAGTTATGCCGATTTCATCACGCTGTTGTTCGCGTTCTTCGTCGTCATGTTTGCCGTCTCACAAGTCGACTCGAAGCGAATGGGGCGCTTCACGGAGGCGTTCTCGAAGGCCGTCGGCGCCGACATCTTTCCCGGAAAAGGAGACACGGTTCTGCCGGCACTTGCCGAGGCCGAGAAGCCCGACGTCGAGAGCAAGGGCGAGCTTCCACCCGAGCTCAAGAAGATGCGCGCCGCGCTCGCCGACCTCGCGATGAAGAGCGAAGCGCTCCAGGGGCTCGAGATTCTCCAACGACGCAGCGAGCTCGTCTTGCGTCTCTCAGACAACGTCTTCTTCGATACAGGAGAAGACGCGCTCAAGGCGCCGGCGCTTGTGATGATCGAAGCACTTGCTCCCGAGCTCGTGAAGCGGAACGTGGACGTTCGGGTCGAGGGTCACACCGACAATCGGCCGATCTCGACCCCTCGCTTCCATTCGAACTGGGAGTTGTCGACGGGTCGCGCGACGGCGGTGATCGTGAAGCTCGCGGCGACTGGGATGAGTACGTCGCGCCTCGCGGCAGCAGGGTACGGGGAGTTTCGCCCCGTCGCCGACAACGCGACCGACGAGGGCCGCAAGCAGAATCGCCGAGTCGATCTCGTCGTCTCGGTTGACCTCGGCCCGGATCCCGAAGAGCCCGCGAAGCCGTGACGCGCTTCAACCAGTCCGCGCTCACCATTGCGGTGCTCGCCGTCCTCCTCTCGGCGCACGAGGCGAAAGCGCAACAGTATCTCATTGGCGGCAGCGCCGGGCTCGCGACCGGGCTCGCCGGGGGCGGCGGCGCAACCTCCGTTCTCGAGCGCGCGCGGACGCGGCTCCGAGTAGCCGTCGATCTGCGAGTGGATGAGTTCCCGAAGGACATCTTCGTCGTCGGCATGGTCGCGGAGCTGGAGCCCCACGCCAGTTTTGGGCTCGACCTGCGCTACATGAGAAGCGTGAGCAAGAAGATTGATCTCAACGTCGGCGCCATCGGCTACATTTTTCCCGAGTCGCTGATTGGCCCGGTCGTTGGCCTCGATTACCACCTCGTGGTGGGCGGGGTCGAGCTCGTGGCCGGTCCCGAATTCAACGTCTTCTTCCTGGGAACGGATCTCCCGAGCGACAGCGTCGTCTGGCAGGCGCTACTTCAAGTAGGAGTGCATTTTGGCCTCTAGACGCCCCGTACTGCTCGTTCTCTTTGCCCTGAGCTCTGTCGTGGCGCTCGTCGTTCATTGCAAGGCCGACGAGTGTCTGCGTCTCTCCGACTGCGGCGACGGTTTGACCTGCGTCGACGGAACGTGTGTCGACGCCGGCGGTGATGCACCGGCCGACGCCGGAAAGGCTGACGCTGGCGCAGACGCACGCCGCGCAGACGGCGCCGTCGACGCGGGACGCCTCGACGCGAACGAGCACGACGCTTCCCTCGGCGACGCGAGACTGCGGGACGGAGCGTCCGCCGACGTCGAACACGGCGATTCTCCAGCCGATGGGTCGCGAGATGCTCACGCGACCGACGGCAAGCGCTCCGACGCTCCGCTCGACGAGGCCGGTAAGGTCGATGGCGCCCCCGATTCCGGCGCGCGTGAGGACTCCGGTGTGCACGACGCCGCGCGAGACTGACGCGCCGAGCGTCAGCATGCTGACTCTGGCGCCAAAGACCGAACGCTCCCCACGCTGCGCCGCGCCCACCGCCCCTGAAGGTCAAGCTACTAGGCCACTTCGTCTGACTGGCACCGAACTCGCAATGACCACCGCACATGTTCCGCTCGCTACAGATCGCCGCCACCGGGATGCTTGCCCAAGAAACGCAGCTCGACACCATCGCCAACAATATGGCGAACGCGAACACGACCGGCTTCAAGCGGCAGGCTGCAGAGTTCGAGGACTTGCTCTACCAGAATGTTCGCACGGCCGGGCCGACCGAGGATGGTGGCTCGACGATCCCCACGGAGACGCAGATCGGCTCAGGATCCCGCGTCGTCGCCACGTCACGCTCGTTCGCGCAGGGGACGCTCACGCAGACCGGAAATACCTACGACCTTGGCATCCAGGGCAAAGGCTTCTTCCAGGTCATGCGTCCCAATGGAGACATGGCATATACGCGCGCAGGAGCACTGAAGCTCGACAACCAGGGTCGAATCGTCACGAGCGACGGCTTCCCCCTCCAGCCCCCGGTCACGGTGCCCAACAATGCCACGAGCGTCACGGTCGGCTCCGATGGCACCGTGACTGCAACGGAGCCGAATCAGACCGCAGCCGTTCCGCTTGGCCAGATCCAGCTGGCGACGTTCACGAACACTGACGGCTTGAACTCGGTCGGTCAGAATCTCTACGAGGCGACGGCTTCGAGTGGTCAACCGACTTCGGGGGCACCGGGCGTCGGTGCGCTCGGGACGTTGCAGCAAGGGGCGCTGGAGGCGTCGAACGTGGACATCGTGAACGAGATGGTGAACCTCATCAGCGCCCAGCGAGCCTACGAGATCAACTCCAAGGTCGTGACTGCTGCGGACGAGATGCTTCGCAACGCCACGTCGATGCAGGGCTGACGATGCGCTACACCGTTCTCGCAGGCGCGCTCGCTCTTTTCTGCGTGGGGGCCACCGCCTCCGGCGCCGCCGCCGTGACGGACGTCACGGTCAAGGGGTCACGCGTTCACCTCGGTGACGTCGTGGCTGGCCTCGCGAGCGAGGTCGCGGACCTTGATCTCGGACCCGCACCAAGCTTCCGAGGGACTCGTGTGATCGGTCGCGACGAGATCGTGCGGGCGCTTCATGAGCAGGGCATCGATGGCGTTCGTTCGGTGCCGGAGGCCGTGCGCGTGCACCGAAGGCTGCGAACCCTGAACGCCGCGGAGGTCTCGCGAATCGTCACGAGCTTGCTCCAGGAGAGGCTGCCGAAAGGAACGACGCTCGGCGAGGTTCGACCCCTGCCGAGCGTCGTCTTGCCGGACGGCTGGACGGACATCTACTGCGACCTCCCGCGGCCACCGCATCGCACCGGGCCGCTGGCATCAGCGGTCACGTTGTCGTTCTTCGAGGGCGATCGCGCTCTGTGGTCGCTCAGCGTTGCGGTCGATCTTCTCCTCTCGAAGGAGGCGACCGTCTACGACGTCCCTCGAGGCTCGCGCGTGACGTTCATGATTCGCCGTGGGCTCGTCGAAGTCAGCTCGACGGGGACCGTCACGACGGATGCGGACATAGGCAGCGTAGCGCCCGTGGTGGTGATGCCGTCGGGGAGATCGCTTCTCGCGCGACTGGAGGACGCACATACCGCCGTGATGGTGGATACGCCATGATCTCGCGCGACACACTCTTCGCAGGGCCGAGGATCGCCGTCCTACTGACTGGTATCGCCGCCTGTGGTCCGCCACACATCGCGCCGTTCACTCCGCGCCAGCGTCTCTATAGCCAGGGTGCCTACGCTCAGAGCGACGCGAAGGCGCGGCCCTCGACCGGCTCTCTATTCAGCGACGCCGTCCCCGGTTACCTGGAGGACACGCGCGCGCTTCGCGTCGGCGACCTCATGATGATCAATATCGACGAGAACGCGGATGCTTCGGGTGCAGCGTCGACGGCGCTCAGCCGCACTTCGACGGGGCAGAGCGGGTTTTCGGCTCTCATGGGCCTGGTGCCGGCGCTCAAGAAGGCCTATCCGAAGATGGACACGAAGAACCTCTTCAACTATCAGAGCGCTTCCGCGTTCACCGGTACCGGCAGCACGGCTCGCAACGGCCAGCTGTCGGGGACGATCGCGGTGCGCGTCGCGCGCATGATGCCGAATGGGGATCTCTTTCTGGAGGGGACTAAGGTCGTGATGATCAATACCGAAGAGTACCACCTCTACGTATCCGGCCTCGTGCGGCCCACGGACATCCAGCAGGACAACTCCGTGCTCTCGTCGCGCATCGCGGACGCGCAAATCGAGTTCACGGGGCGCGGGGACCTTGCGGACCAGCAGCGGAAGGGCTGGGGCGCTCGCTTGCTCGACGCCGTCAACCCGTTTTGATCACGATGGAAGCTCTCGCGCCCGACCGTCGTCGCTCGGCTCTGCCGTTCGTCCTCGCACTGTTTGCGCTCGTCGCGTTCCCGAACGTCGCGCGAGCCGACAAGCTTCGCGACCTGGTCGACGTCGCAGGTGCGCGGGAGAATCAGCTCGTCGGCTATGGCATCGTCGGCGGGCTCTCCGGGACGGGCGACGACTTGACGGTTCCGTTCGCGTCGCAGTCGATCCTCTCGCTCCTGCGCCGTCTCGGCGTTCAGATCGACCCGTCCCAGATCCAGCAGATGATGTTGAGGAACGTTGCGGCGGTGGTCGTCACGGCGAGCCTCCCCGCTTTCGCGCGCCCTGGCACGCGCATCGACGTGACGGTTGCGTCGATCGGCAACGCAAGGTCGCTTTCCGGAGGCGTGCTCGTACAGACCGTCCTCAAGGGGCCCGATCAGCAAGCGTACGCAGTCGCGCAAGGAAGCATTCTCGTCGGGGGCTTCGAGGCACGCGGGCTCTCGGGCAGCTCGCTGCGGTCCGGAGCGACGAACGCGGGGCGCATCTCCGAGGGAGGGCTCGTCGAGCGCGGCGTCGCGACGACGCTCATGACCGATGACAAGCTATTGCTCGAGCTTCGAAACCCAGGGTTCACGGTGGCCGCTCGCATCGCCGAAGCCGTGAACGCGAAGCTCGGGGGCAGCGCGGCCCAGGCGGAGGATGGAGGTCGCGTCGCCGTCACGGTACCTGCCGCGTTTCACGGTAAGCTCGTCGAGCTCGTCGCCGTCATCGAGGACCTCGAAGTCGTCCCCGTCCGGCGCGCGCGCGTCGTGATCAACGAGCGAACTGGGACCATCGTGGCCGGAGGCGACGTGCGACTATCCGCTGTGGCCGTCGTGCACGGGGCACTCACGATCGTCGTGAAGGAGACGCGGGTCGTCTCTCAGCCGCAGACGCCCTTCGGACTCGGGCGAACTGTGGTGACTCCGCAGTCGCGGATCGCCGCGGACGCCGGGAGTCCCGACGTGCACTACATCCCGGTCGCTGCATCCCTATCGGACGTGGCGTCGGCGCTCGGAACGCTCGGCCTGCCACCGCGGGAGCTGGGCAGCGTCTTGCAGGCGCTCAGGTCGGCTGGTGCTCTCGAGGCGGAAGTGGTGATCCAGTGAGCAAGATCACGACCGTCGGCTCGCCTCCAAGGGGCGTCAGCGTCGAGCCTCAAGGAGAAGCGAAGGGCCCGACAGCGCGCCTGGCGAACCTACACAAGGTCGCCAAGGAGTTCGAGACCTTGATGGTACACCAGTTGCTCGAGGCCGCAAAGCTGGGAGGCGACGAGAAGGACTCCGGGTACAAGGGGATGGTGGTCGACGCAGCTGCGAGCGGCGTTTCGCTGGGGGGTGGTCTGGGGCTTGCTCGCCAGATCGAGGAGGCACTCGGACGCGGTCGTTAGCCAGCGGCAGATTTTCTTCAAGTCCACGGAGGACGAGCCGTCCTACGTAACGAACCCGCAGTTTGGAGTCAGCGATGCGAATCCTCGACGCGTACCATCCCCCCTCTACCTCGACCGATGCCGCAGCGTCTCGCCCCGTGGACGTGGTTGCCCAGGGCACGACCGCTGCCACCGCGGCCACCTCGGCCGACTCTCCGCCGGTGACGGTGACCGTTTCCGACAAGGCGCGCGAGCTCTCGAGCGTGGCAAGCGATGCTTCGAGCGCGAAAGTCGCGCGTCTGCAGGGCGCCATCGCGAGCGGAACCTTCAACGTCGACCCGCAGGCCATTGCGACTCGAATCCTGCAGGGAGACTAAGTGGAGTCGCTCGAGATCATCACACAGCTGGAGAATCTCCTCGTCGAGGAGCGCGCGGCGATCGCCCGTCTTGACGGAGCGACGGTCGACGTCCTCGCACGTGAGAAGAAGGCGCTGGCCGAGGCGCTCGAGCGCCGGTCGCGCGCGGAGCGCTCCCGCCACGCCGTTCCGATGGGGCGTCTGGTGCGGAACCTCAAGGCCAACGGCGTACTACTCGCACAGGCATTCGCGATCCTCTCGGAGTTTCTCGTGGGCCCTGGGGCTTCGTTGCGCATCGGACCGTCGTCGACCTTCCCCTCCCGGGCCTCTCGCCCGCCGCGCCACATCTCCGTTCGAGGCTAGATCATGTCCGGTTCATTATTCGGGCTGTTGAACATCGCCCAGAGTGGCCTCGCGGCGCAGACCGCGGCGCTCGATGCAACGGGTCAGAACGTCGCAAACGTGAACACGCCGGGCTATTCGAGGGTCACGGCGAACCTGGAGACCGTCGCGACGGCTGACGGCTACTCGGGGGGCGTCGTTGCTACTGGGATGGACCGGTCGTTCGATTCTCTCACGTATGGCAGCATGCTCACGGAACAGGGGCTCGGCGGCGCAGCCGACGCGCGCAGCGGGGCTCTCACCCAGACGGAGAGCGTGGTTGCGCCTACGAGTGGCGGGATCGGCGACAACATCGATTCATTTTTTTCGTCACTTCAGACGCTCGAAACGTCACCCTCCGATCCATCGGCTCGTGCGGGCGTTCTCGCGTCCGCTGGGCAGCTGGCGCAGTCTATCTCCTCGACCGCGAATCAGCTCGGGACGCAGCGCGCCGGCCTCGTCACGGAGGCGCAAGGCGTCGCGACGAGCCTCAACGAAAACCTCGCCCAGATCGCAGCCCTGAACACCCAGATCTCGGCGGCGCGGGGCTCGGGCAACGAGCCTACCGATCTGGAGGACCAGCGCGACCAGCTCGCGAGCCAAGTAAGCACCCAGATCGGCGCGCAGGTTTTGACCGATGCGAACGGTGATTATACGCTGCTGTCGTCCGGCACGGCGCTCGTGACGAATGGATCGGCCGCGACTGTCGCCGTCGCGATCGACACGTCCAATAACCTCCAGATCTCGTCTTCCTTCTCCGGAGGCCTACAGTCGAACATCACTCAGAACGTGAACAGCGGCACCCTCGGCGGCATCCGGGAGGCGCGCGACACCGACATTCCGCAGGTGTCGACGCAGCTCGACCAGCTTGCCTACAATCTCTCGACCTCCGTCAACGCCGTGCAGTCCGCGGGCTACGGCCTCGACGGCGTCACGGGCCGAAACATGTTCACGCAGCCAGCGCTGGTTCTCGGTGCGGCCTCGGCGATGGCTCTCGACCCGAGCGTGGCGAACGATCCTGCCGCCATTGCGGCGTCGACGACCGCGGCGGGGCTCCCCGGCGGCAACGACAACGCGGTCGCTCTCGCAGCACTCGCGAGCCAGCCGCTCGGGGCCAGCGCAACTCCGAGTGACGCGTTCGCAACGATCGGCGCGACGGTCGGGACTTTGGCGTCCTCCGCCAACTCCGAGCAGTCCCTTCGTCAGGCGACCGTCACCCAGGCCCAGAGCATCAACTCGAGCGAGAGCGGCGTCTCGCTCGACGAAGAGATGACCAACCTCGACCAGTTTCAACGGGCGTACGAGGCTTCATCGCAGGTTCTTCAGACGGCAAATACCCTCCTCGGCGAGCTGATGCAGGATCTCTAATGCGAATCACCGACAACATGCGCCTCGCGACGGTTCTTCTCGATCAGTCGAGAGCGTCTCAGTCCGTCTACACTCTGAGCGAGGAATCGGCGTCAGGAAATCTGATTAGCGCGCCGTCCGACGATCCAGCCGGGTACGCGACCCTCGTATCAATGGACTCTCGGCTCAGCATCATGCAGGGGCGCAGCACGGCGGCGTCGACCGCGTCGAACAACCTCGACGCGGCCAGCAGTGCGCTGTCTTCAGCTGGCGATCTCCTGAGCCAGGCCAAGCAGCTCGCCCTTGAAGCCGCCACCGGCACGGACAGCGCCGCGGATCGAACGAATGCGGGAGTCCAGGTCTCCGCGCTTGTGACGCAAATGATCTCGCTCGGAAACACGCAAGGCACCGACGGTTACCTCTTCGGCGGGACGAGCACAGGGACACCACCATTCAACGCCGCCGGGGTCTACGGCGGCAACAATGGAGTCACGCAGGTCGAAGTCGCGGACGGAGTACTGACGAATTCGAACGTCAGCGGGGCGGATGCGTTCACCTCCTCAGCCGGCGGAAACAACGTCATCGCCGACCTTCAATCGCTGGCGGCTTCCCTGTCGACCAATAATGTTGTGGGCATCACCTCCTCCATCGCGACGATGGACACGGACAGCGCACAGGTGAGCGCTGTCATGGTGCAGGCAGGGGCACACTCGAGCAGCTTGCAAGCGAGCACCCAGTTGATCTCGAACTTGACCACATCGACGGAGACTGCGCGAAGCAGCCTCGACAGCGCGGCCACTGCCCAAGTCTACACCGAGCTGCAGACGACACAGACCGCGTATCAGACCTCTTTGTCGGTCACGCAACAGATCCTGTCTCTGCAGTCGTTCGCGAGCTCCGTCGCCTGACGAGTGGCTCGGCTCGTGCAGTGGGCAAGGTGATGCTCATCATTCAACGACGTGTCGGTGAGCGCATCGTGATGTCGAACGGCATCGAGCTGACCGTCACCGAGGTGACCCGACGCGGCGTTCGACTGGCGCTCTCACTGCCGGACGGCGTCATGGTCTTCCGCGGCGAGATTCACGATGCCATCGCGGCAGCCAACGCAGATGCCGCCCGCACGACAGTCGACGCAAACGACGCCCGCGTGGGCGATCCATCGGACAGGAGTACATGATGAAGGTCACAGGGACACGCTTTGGCGACATCGATTTCGAGGATCACCGCGTCCTCACGTTCCCGCTTGGCCTCGTCGGCTTTCCCGACGAGACGGGCTTCATCTTGCTCGAACCGCCGACGGGTCGAATCGTGGCGTGGCTCCAGTCCACCACGACGGCCGGGCTCGCCTTCCCGGTGGTCACCAGCGACGAGATCGGCGCGGGCTATCCGGCGCCGGACGTGCGAGAGCTTGCCCGACGCGCGCACCTCGTTCGTTCGGAGGACGATACCTTCGCGTCACTCGTCGTCGTCGCATACCATCCCCAGACGGGCAGAATCGCCAACCTTTTGGCACCCATCGTCGTCAACCTTGGCGCCCGTATCGCCGCTCAGGTCGTTCTGGACTCGGAGACCTATTCCGCGGCGACCCCCTTTCCCGAAGAGCGACCAACGATGCCGGGCGCCCCGCGCCGCACCGCCGTGACCGCGCAGGCTCATCGTTAGCCGACGAAGCCCGCCGATACCTGCAAGCCTGGCGGTCGACGAGCCGCGCAGGCGAGCGCCACGCCGGCGCTTGCTTCGTGCCGAGCCCGCGAGAACGGGCGCCGCCCGCCTCGAGCACCGCGGGGAAGCCGACAGATTCGCCGCCAGTTGCCTTCAGGATCCGCGGTGCGTGTCGTTCAGCTCACTGAAACCAATGATGCACGCGAAAGCAGCGACCACTACTCCGGAAAGCGACGACCAGCATGGCCCCAGCGCGAGCGGAACGCGCAAGGTGGCGCGTCCGCTTGATGTGCTCTGCGATCCGATTGCGGTAGAGGCCGGGGAGTCAGACGAGCGCGAGCGGGCCGCGCGCCCGACCGTGCGCGTCCCACGGTACGAGGCTAAGGAACCAACGCAGGGGGAGGACGGCTTCTACGCGAACGTCCTCGACATCGGAGGTGGCAAGCCCGGCGCGAGAGCGGAGGCTCCGACGATCCCCGCGCCGCCACGCGTCGAGGCGCTACGAGGCACCTCGGAGGAATCGCTGGGAAGCCAGCTGTCCACACGCGCGCCGCCGTCGTTCGGCGAGCTCCAGTCGCTCCAAGGCGTCCCGCGCCTTACGTGTCGGCTGGACCGACTCCATGGAACTGTGCTCGACCACAAGCAGGCGTTCGTGCTCATACTCGTTGATGGGCACCTCGACATCGAGACCATTCTCGACGCGACGCCGATGCCCATGCACGAAGTCCTCCGCATCCTGCTCGAGCTCATCGCAAAGGGCCTCATCGCCGTCGACTGAGCCTCGACCCCCTCGTCGAACCTGCTCTGCACGGCGGAGATGTCGTTCGGTGCGTTTGAGCGGCGCCTGGCTTCGAGGAGTACGGAGACGACCGCGTGCCTTCAGAGCCGATGGCGGCAACGGGTATCACCCCACGACAATTGCTCGGCCCTCTGTACCCGACTGGCGCGGGCTACATGCTCAGAGCGCTCGATGGCCGTCCGCAAGAGTTTGAACGCAGCTTGAGAGGGTCGGGCGATGGCCCGTGCAAGGCGACCCGAAGGTCATCGAAGCAATCACGTGGCGAACGTACAGGCTGAGGAACGCCAACCACAAAGTCGGCGAGCACCTCCGGCACGAGGTCGGCACTCTGGTTGGCTCGATCGAACAATTCGGCAAGGTCGAGGATGTCGCGCGTGGGCATCGATTGACTCTTTGCGGGAACGCCGCCGGCTGGCCCGAGCGGCGGGGTGGTTGTCAGGCGTAGACACTCAACGTGTGCCCTGCTGCCTGCTCAGGTGCCGCGGAGTCTATGAGTTGAACAGTCGCCTTCCCGTCCGCCTTCTCCTGATCGAGGACCTTCCCCATCACCGCTCCGGCCGTCGGGCCCTGGGCGCTTTGCATGGAAGACGCGAGCGAGGAGCCGACGGAGGAAAGGGTCATGCTCCTCCGTACGACGGATTCGTGATCGACTTGAGGGCTGAAGTTCTTTCGAGGGCGGCCGTTCTGGCGGGCATGGTGACAGCGCTGAAGGATTGTACCGCAAGGACGCCCGGACCCGTCGCCGAGGTCTCGGACCGGACGAGCGGAATCTATGTAAAGGCGGGCGCCGCGACCACGCCCGAGGTCGGGCTCGCCGAGCTACGCGAGATCACTGGCGACGAGCCCGCGGCGGTGCTGTTCTTCGCCTCCGTGGGTCGTCCGCCCGCGTCGGCAGCGTATCCTCTGCGTCCGAGCCGGCTCGACCAGGGCTACTCGCTCACGCACCGCCTCACGTCGTGGCTTCATTCATTCACCCGGTCCAGCGCCGTGGACGTCCCGATGTACCTCTCGGCGTGGTTCCCGTGCGATCGCGTCGTCGTCATTCCCCTCTCGACGCCCGACTGGGACGCGGGCGCGCTCGTCGTCACGCGCGCATGCGCGCTTCGGGCGGCCGAGATACGGTCGCTCGCGGCGGATCTCGCGCTCCGCCTCGAACAGGAGGACCGTCGCGCGCGCATCCACGCGCTGAGCCGCTGACGGGTCATGCAGCGCCCGACGTAGTCGAGCCGGACGAGCGCCTGCGTGAGCGCGATGGCTCGAGGCCCGCGCACGCAGTAGCTACGACGCCGCGACGGCCTTATGGGCGACGCTCGGGACCAGGCCCCTACTCCCGAGCGCGTTCACGCTGGAGCCGCTCGGTCGCTGGTGACGAACAAGACGGTGTCGGTCTGCGCCGGGTATGGCGACACGACCGAATTTTCCCACGGTACCCCCCGAGGCCACGACGAAGGAGCTGGGTTCCCTACGCGACGGGCGTCTCCGCGCTGGGTGTCCGTGGCTCTCAACGCGCGCGCGAATGCCAGGGACAACCATCCGCGCATCATATGGAACGACAGCGGCGGCGTCTCTTCTGAGCCCCTTTGGACCCGGGACCACGCTCGCTACTCCTTCAGCGCTACAGCCCAGCGCTCACGCTCCCGACTCGAACCCTGCGCCACCGTCACGGTGCAGACCGATCTGGCGCACGAGCTCGGTCAGTAGCGCCGGCACTCGGTCGGCACGAATTCCCGCGGACACCATCGGCTCCAGGTCTGCAGGCTGCACGTTGGCCAGCGGCCGAGAGCCATTGAATGGTCCGACCTCGACGACGCGGACGAGCGCCTCCGCTGCGCGAACGATGGTCACAGCCTGGCTGCCGGTGCTGCTCGACTGATGATGATGCGTGCACACGTCGACGATATCGCGCGGAAGCTTCCACGCGATGGCTACCTCCGCACCGGCGCGTGCATGGTGCGCGTCGACGAGGGCGCGCAAGAAGGGCCCCGACGACGGAGCGTCGGGCAGTCGGGCCAAGGTACGATAAATCCGCGCCTCACCGATATCGTGAAGTAGACCGCACAGATATGCGTTGTCGTACCCAAGCCGTATCTCGCGCGCGACCGAGCGAGCGGCGATCCCGGTCCTCACGCTGTGGTCGAAGGATTGTCCGACTTCGGTCTGATAGCGCGACAGCTCGCGATTGGAGCGCTCATACACGACCTGAAACAGGAGGTCGCGGGATGCCGCAAGTCCGATGCGCACGAGCGCAACCTGCATCGTTGAAGCCTTCGGCCCACGCGAATATGCGGCGGAGCTCGCGATCGCGATGAAACGCGCCGCCAGCGGAGGGTCACGCTCCACGAGCTGGGCGATGTGCGCCATGCTCGTGCGTGGATCCTCCGCGAGGCGGAGTGCCTCGGCAGCGGCCCGCGGCAGTAGTGGAAGCCCCGCGCGCTCCGAGGCAAGCTCTCGCAGCAACGCGGCTTCGACGGACGCCTCGAGGCTCTCCGGGACGGTCGACACACGAATCTCGGGCAGCGGCTCCGCATGGGCGTCACCGTCGTCCGTGGCCAAGACGACCCGATTCCGACCCGTTCGTTTTGCCTGGTAGAGCGCAGCGTCGGCGCGTGCGATCAGCACGTCGACCGTCGCATCGGGAGCGTCCGCTTCGAAGAGCGCGACCCCGACGCTCGCCGTGATGTGACGACCGATCTCCGGAATGACGAGTCGCTCGATCGCGGCGCGGTAACGCTCCCCGGCACCCATGGCCAGTTCGCGGTCGGCGCCCTTGAGGACCACGACGAACTCCTCGCCGCCGTAACGTCCGAGGTCATCTTCGGGTCCGAGCGTCGCCTGAAGCCCGTTCGCCACCGCCTTGAGCACGAGGTCGCCCACCTCGTGGCCGAACGTATCATTCACGCTCTTGAAGTGGTCGACGTCGAAGAACAGTACGCCAAACTGCCACTGACCTGCGACGAGTCGCTCAAGAGTCAGCCGAATCGAGCGGCGGTTCGGCACTCCCGTCAGTGTGTCGACGACTGCCTCTCGACGGAAGGCGTCTCGCTCCTTCCGGAGGCGAGCAAGGCGGTCGCGCTCACGCTTGTTCCGTAGCTGAACACGAACGCGCGCCAGAACTTCACCGACGCGCTCGTCCATCGTCAAGAAGTCGTCGGCACCGCAGAGAAGACCGCGGGCGACATCTTCGTCCGCCATGGCAATCGTGGTGACGAGCAACATGGGTATGCCGCGACCGACGTCGGTGGCCCGCAGCTCGCTACACAGTTCGTATGCCGCCGAATCGGGAAGGCTGACGTCGATAATGAGTAAGTCCGGGCTGAGCTCCTCGAGAACTCGAGCCACTCGGTCCGCGCCTGTCCGCACGGTGAGCTCATACGAGGACGTGGAGAGCGCAGCGCCCAAGCGCATCGAGATCCCCGCGGCACCATCAATGATCAGTATCCTTGACGACCGCTCGGCCACCGGAGGAATCGTCCCGCCTGGCGGGATCGAGCGGGCCCAGTCCATTTGCACGACGTCCACCTTTCTTCTCGTTGACAACCTGAACGACGGGTACGACCTTTTCTTGAGCGCGTCGTATACGCTTGGTCTGTCGCAAGGTACGTGCCGGGCGACGACCGTCCTGCACGGCTCGATCTGGAGGGCTTCTCCGTCCTCGCCTCGCGCTGCTGCGCTCGCCATGCGACGTTCTATCGACCGACGCGTGTGGCGAGCGAAGGCTTACGAGCACCGACCCTGATGCAACTGCACGTCGGCAATCCTTGAGAGTTGACGCTGACCACGACAGGACCGACCGATCTCCCGCGCCGCTCCACTGGGAGCAGGCGTCATGGAGCGCGCTCCTCGCCGACGTATGCGCCGACGAGAAACTCCACGAGTGGTCTCACGCCGCCCTCGCCGATGGCGGCGAGGAGTCGATCCGCCATCCCCACAGGGTCGTCGAGCAGCGCTTTCCTGGTGACGCTCGCGATGGCTGACGAGGGGTCTCCGAGCGGGCCGCCCGCGTTGATCGTGCGCGACGTGTCGTCGAACGCCGCGTCGTTGGTCACACCGACCCGCGCGCCCAACCGAGGATGCGCCGCCAGCATGGCCGCAACGAAGACGGCGTCCTTGCCACGCACTGCAATTGCAGCCGGCGGCGCCTGGTAGACGAGCTCAATCCCGAGCTCCCTGGCCGCCGCCCGAACGTGCTCGGTTATGCCCGGTACAATCACGTCGGCACGGGGCTCGAAGAGTGGCTCGACGAGAGCCAGCCGGCCCGCGCGCGCGAGGTTGGCGAGCACCATCCGAACCACTTCAAGACGCGAAGGCCATGCCCCGACGTCTGATACAGCCACGGCCTCACGCGCAGCGAGCGCTCCGATCGCGCCAACGAGCCCGGGAGCAGCAACCGGCGCACCGCGGTACAACGCCATCCCAGCGAGACGTTCGGCGTGCTGGAGCCGCCGGTAGCTCGCAACGTACACTGGCTTCGGGCGCCGAGCCTTGCCGAGAAATGCCTTCATATCGGTTAGGGCACCCAGGGACTCGCAGGCGCCGGCTGCGATCACCCAGAGGTCGGGCGTCTCGCATATCGAAGGGCACCCGAGCAGTGAATCGAGCATGTCGAGCGCGGCGCGTGCGCCGCATGAATGAAGCGTCGCCTCGAGGAGACCGAGCTGGCTCTCCACCTCGTTCGGTCGGATCGCAAGAGAGGCGCGAAACGCGACGACGGCGGCATCGTGGTCCCCGAGAAGAAGGTTCACCGATCCCAGTCGGGTCCACGCCGCCCAACCCGTCGCACCGTTCACGAACGCTTGAATGTAGACGTCTTCCGATGACGCCAGACACGTTTCGAAGCACTGCCGCGCCCTCTCGAGGAGGCGCGCCCGGAACACCACGCTTCGCTCGGCCACGGCAAGCGTCTCGAGAGCGTAGCCACCGATGTAATCGAGATCATAGTGTCGGCCCTCGAGCCTGCGCGTGCGCTGCACGGTGTCGAGCGCCGCGCGTGCGTCGCCGCCGAGGAGCTGCAGCTGGGCGCGGGCTTCCGCGATTCGCAGTATGGACGGACGAAAGTCGGTCGCGCCCTCCACGTATCGAAGCCTGCGCCACCCCTCCTCCGTCGCGTTCCAAGCATCGCCAAGGCGCCCCGATGCCAGGTATTGATGCGCAAGATAACCCAAAGCGGTCGGGCTCGTCGGAGCGCTCGTGGCAAGCGCGATCAGGATTTGCTCGTTGCGCGCGACCTTCTTCCGACCGACGACGAGCTCCTCCGTCGCGCCATAGTGAACGATGTCGAGATCAAGCGTCGCAATCCGCGCCTTGGACTTCACAAGCCACGGGCCGAGATCTTCGTGGATGGTTCCGACGTATTGAAGGCCTGGGCGCCGGCGCACGAGGCGCGCCACGCGGTGCGCGTCGCCCTGTCTCGCTCTGCCGGAGACCACGTCGGCCGACGACGACGTGATCGCGGTCGCGTCATGAAGACGTACGAGCGCGCAGTCGAAAGTGTTGCTCCGGAGAAGCAGGCGAAGGCGCGCGGCGTCCGCGACGACGAGGCGCTCGTCGGCGTCGAGCACGAGCACCCACTCCCCGGTCGCGTACGAAATGGATATGTTCCGGGCCGCCGCAAAATCCTGCTTCCACTCCGCCTGAACGACCCTGGCGCCTGCACGCCGTGAGCGCTCGCGCGTGTCGTCGGTACTTCCGGTGTCGACCACGATCATCTCGAATACGAGATCACGCACCGACGCCAGGCATGCGTCGATCATCGCCGCCTCGTCGCGAACAATCATGCACAAAGATATACGCGGCCGCGCCATTGCCCGTTCGTTCGTGCAAGCGTTGGGCCAACCTCGAGACGCTCGGCGCTCGCAGTCGCCGGCAACCTCGTCCGGGCAACGTCAGCGTCAACGGGCCCACGAGCGTCAAGCGCTTGACGCACCCGAACGCTGTCTTTCGCGGGACACCGGGCGCCGCGGATGGCTTGCGCTTTGCACAAGGCGCCTATCTATGAGTGCGAGCGCAGCGGAGGTCACATGAAGGTCGTCATTCTGGCTGGCGGATACGGCAGCCGTATCAGCGAGGAGACGCACCTGCGGCCCAAGCCAATGATCGAGATTGGTGGTCGACCGATCCTTTGGCACATCATGAAGATGTACTCGACCTACGGGTTGACGGACTTCGTCATTTGCCTCGGATACAAGGGGTACGTCATAAAAGAATACTTCGCGAACTACTTCATGCACATGTCGGATCTGACCTTCGATCTCGCGCGAAACACGACGACCGTGCTCGACGGTCACGCCGAGCCGTGGAAGGTCACACTCGTAGATACAGGCGAAGGGACGCAGACGGGCGGACGCCTGAAGCGAGTTGCTAAGTATCTGGACGACGAGGACTTCTGTTTCACGTACGGCGACGGCCTTTCCGACATCGACATCGGCAAGCTCATCGCGTTTCACAAGTCTCAGGGGCGCCTCGCGACCGTCTCCTCCGTGCAACCCCCGGGTCGCTTCGGAGTGTTGCAGATGGACGGAGCGCGCATTGAAGCGTTCAGGGAGAAGCCTCCCGGCGACGGGCACTGGATCAACGGCGGTTTCTTCGTGCTGTCTCCGAAGGTCCTCAGCTATCTCGATGGAGATGACACGGTGTGGGAGCGCTCACCGCTGGAGCGCCTTGCACGCGACGGCCAGCTGAGCGGCTTTCCGCACCGCGGCTTCTGGCAACCGATGGATCACCTCAGAGACAAGCACAACCTCGAGGAGATGTGGGCGACTGGTAACGCTCCGTGGAGGGTGTGGACATGACCCCTGCCTTCTGGAGAGGTCGTAGCGTCTTCATCACGGGCGTGACAGGCTTCAAGGGTTCCTGGCTTGCCCTTCTGCTGGCCCACATGGGGGCTCGGGTCTCGGGTTTCTCGCTGTCGCCGCCGACGAAGCCGAGCCTGTTCGCCGATGGCCGGCTCGGCGACATCGTGGACTGGACAGAGGGCGATGTGCGATGTCTCGACGCTGTCTCTGCGGCGCTTGAGCGGCACCGTCCGGATGTCGTTTTTCACCTGGCAGCGCAACCGCTCGTACGAGCCTCGTACGAGCAACCCGTCGAGACGTTCGCCACGAACGTGATGGGCACTGTAAATTTGCTCGAGGCCGTCCGATGCTCCCTCACGACGCAAGTCGTCGTCGTCGTGACAAGCGACAAGTGCTATGAAAATCAGCCCGTGCCTGGCGGGTATCGCGAGGATGACCGCCTCGGCGGTCACGACCCCTACGCCGCAAGCAAGGCCTGTGCGGAGCTCGTCACGTCGGCGTATCGGCGATCTTGGTTCGAGCATGGTGGTCCAGCGACGGTCACTGCGCGCGCCGGCAACGTGATCGGGGGGGGGGACTGGGCGCGTGATCGCATCGTTCCTGACGTCGTCGTCGCCCTCGCCTCGCGCCAACCCGCGGTCATTCGCAATCCATCTTGCGTTCGACCGTGGCAGCATGTGCTGGACCCGCTTGCGGGTTACGTTCTCCTGGCCGAACGAGCGCGCCTCTCTCGCGGCGAGTTCAATTCGGCGTGGAACTTCGGCCCAAGCTCCGGATCGGTGCGGACCGTGTCCAAATTGGCGGACGAGATCTGCCGACAATGGGGCGACCGCGCGGAATGGAGACACGACGCAACCGCCCAAGTCCATGAGTCGCTTCTACTCACGATCGACTCCGAGAAGGCTCGGGCGACGCTAGGCTGGAGACCCGTGCTGGAGTACGATCAGGCCGTCGCGTGGACTACTCGCTGGTATCGTGCGGTCCTCGACGGTGCGGACGCTCGTCCACATACGGCACGTCAGATCGCAGAGTACCAGGAGCTGGCCGCATGAACTGCCGCTTCTGCGCCACGGAGGTCACCCGAACGTTCCTCGATCTCGGCATGCAGCCGCTATCGAACGCGTACGTGCGCGCGTCCGATCGGGACCGTCCGGAGACGTTCTACCCTCTTCATGTCCGAGTCTGCGAGCGGTGCTTGCTCGTGCAGCTTCCCGAGTGCGCGACGCCGGAAACCCTGTTTGGTGACTACGCCTACCTGTCGTCGATGAGTGCGTCGTGGGTCGCTCACGCTCGCTCGTTCGCCAACGCGGCAACGCCGCGCTTCAAGCTCTCCGCCGCGTCGCAGGTCGTCGAGGTCGCGAGCAACGACGGGTACCTCTTGAAGCATTTCCAGGCGCTGGGGATCAACGTCCTGGGTGTCGAGCCGGCGGCGAACGTCGCGGAGCTGGCGCGAACGGCCGGGGTCCCGACGGTGACCCGGTTCCTCGGGCGCGAGACTGCGGACGAGCTCGTACGCGGCGGAACGAAGGCCGACCTGGTCGTCGCGAACAACGTGCTTGCGCACGTCCCTGACCTGAACGACTTCGTCGGCGGCCTGCGCAAACTGCTCGATGACGACGGTGTCCTGTCGATCGAGGTCCCGCATCTCGCGCGCCTGCTCGCGCGATGTCAGTTCGACACCATCTACCACGAGCATTTCTCGTATTTCTCGTTCGGAACGTGCATTCAAGTGCTCGCCGCCCACGGGCTCGAGGTGTTCGACGTCGAGCAACTCTCCACGCACGGCGGATCACTCCGTGTGTATGCACAGCTTTCGGGCGCGGGGCGCCCGGGGACGGCAGCTGTCGAAGAGGTGCGCATGTCGGAGGAGCGGGAAGGCGCCTGTTCTCTCGCGCGCTACGACCGGTTCGGCGACGAGGTGTTCGCAGTGAAGAATGCGCTCCTGACGTTCCTCATCGAGGAAAAGCGCAAAGGCAGCCGGATAGTAGCCTATGGCGCACCGGCCAAGGGCAACACCCTGCTGAACTTTGCCGGCGTGCGCGGCGACTTCATCGACTACGCCGTCGACAAGTCTCCGCTCAAGCAGGGAAGGCTCTTGCCCGGTACGCACATCCCGGTCTACGCACCCGAGCGGATCGCGACGACGCGCCCGGACGTCGTATTGCTGCTCCCATGGAACCTGGAGGCGGAGCTGACGTCTCAACTCGCCTTCGTACGTGACTGGGGATGCCGTCTCGTCGTCCCAATCCCCGAGGTTCGGGTGATCGTATGAGGTTTCGCGCCCTGTCGATTTCCGGCGCGTATGTCATCGAGTCGGAGTCCCAGCGCGACGGGCGTGGCACGTTCACGCGAACCTTCTGCGCGTCCGAGTTCGGCAGCAGGGGGATCGACACTCGTGTAGCGCAGACGAGCCTCTCCTCGAGCCCGCGTGCCGGCACGCTGCGCGGAATGCACTATTCGGCCGCGTCGTCGTGCGAGGCGAAGCTCGTCCGCTGCGTCCACGGTCGTGCGTACGACGTGCTGCTCGACATGAGGCGCTCCGAGGCAACGTTCGGCCACTGGTGCGCGGAGGATGTCTCGCGGGACAACGCGCGCGCGATCTTCATTCCTGCGGGCGTCGCTCATGGCTTCCTTACCCTGGAAGACGAGACGGACATCCTCTACCAGATGAGCGCGCCATACGACCCGGTCGCTGCGCGGGGTGTCCGTTACGACGACCCAGCGTTCGGCATCCTCTGGCCCAGCGACCCAGCGGTCATCTCGGAGCGAGACCGGACGTATCCGAGCTTCGTCGGCTGACCCGGGGCTACTCCGCGAGCGCGGAGCGAAAGGCGTCTGACACCCGGGAGACGTCGCTCCTCGTGAGCGACGCGCCCGAGGGGAGGTTGATGCCGTTTGCCCCGAGTCGCGCTGCCGTCGCGTTGCGTCCACGCGCGCGAATCGCCTCTGCTCGGTGCGCGTAGGCAGGGAGCGAGCTCAGTGGATGGAAGAACGGCCTCGTATCGATCCCGCGCCGCGAAAGACGCTCCGCGAGCGCCTCCTTCGAGATGCGTCGGTCCGCGTCTAGTACGGCGGTCGTCATCCAGAAAGCGTTGCGCGTACCGGTCGGTTCGGCATTCCACATCACGCCGGGAAGCGTGCCAAGTTCCTCCTGGTACCAGCCAAAGGTCTCGCGCTTCTTGGCGACCAGCTCGTCGACCCGTTCGAGCTGCGCCAGGCCGAGTGCGGCTTGCATCGCGCTCATCTTGTACTTGAAGCCGACCTCGGAATTCATGAACGTCACGTCTCCGGGAGCACGACCGTGGTCCCGCAGGACACTCGCGCGACCCCAAACATCCTCGCGGCCGGTCAAGAGCATCCCGCCCTCCCCCGTCGTCAGCGTCTTCGACCCGTGAAAGCTGAAGACGCCGATGTCGCCGAGGGCACCCGCACGTGCGCCACCGTATTCCGCGCCGATGGCCTCGGCGGCATCTTCGAGAATCGGGATCGAGAGAGACTGGGAAAGCTCCCGGAGTCCCGTGTAATCAGGCATACCGCCGTATAGGTCGACGGGCACGATGACCTTTGTCCTCGGCGTGATGCAGGCTTCCACGGACGCCGGGGAAAGGCACCATGTGATGGGGTCGACGTCGGCAAAGACTACCGTGGCGCCAACGTAATCGATCGGCGCGCTCGTCGCGATCCACGTGACGTCGGGCACGATGACCTCGTCTCCGGGGCCGACGCCAAGCGCAGCGAGCGCAAGGTGGATCGCGGACGTACAGGACGGCAGCGCCATCGCGTGCTCGCTCCGGACGTAGGCACGGAAGGCGGATTCGAACTTGGCGTGATATTCCGTCGCTCGCGCGTACCACCCCGTCCGTACCGCGTCCGCGACGTACTCAATCTCCTTCTCCGTGATGGACGGCCCGGCGACTGGAATTCGGTCCATGCTGGGACTTGCTGCGAATCTGGTGCCAATCACGCGTCCACCGCAAGAACGAATGGGCGCTCCTCGAACACGTCAGCGTGCCAACGCCTGCGTCAGCCGTCTGACACGCGCACGAGCGCGGCAGGTCCACGTAAGGCGCCGAGTCTCACGCACCGCCGACCAACGTCCCCTCGCCCGAAACGTGCAGGGGTGGCTGCCCATGCCAGACGCGGATACCTATCCTATGGAGCTTGCGCCCACGTGCTACGTGTGCCGCTCGCTTGGCTGCAAGGTTGTGTCGTTCGACCACTCGGTGACGTCGGAAGCGAAGCTCGTGGCCCAGCGCTCAGCTCTGTGGCTCTGCGAGTACTGTGGCCATCTTTTCACGACGTTCGATGTCGACATACGTTCGTACTACGCCACACAGTACGACGCGACGCTCATGGACGATGGTCTCGACGAAATCGTCACGACGGAAGGTGGCGAGGTGACATTTCGCACGGACGTCGACTATGGGCTCTTCCGCCGCATTCTCGGGGAGCAGCTGGATTCCACGACGTCTGTGTTCGAGCATGGGTGTGGCCGAGGGCGAATTCTCAGTCGACTCAAGAAGGACGGGGTGTCGAACCTGAGCGCGAGCGACGTGTGCGAGAAGTACCGTGCGCCCCTCGAGGCAATGATCGGCCCGGGACGCGTTACGATCGGCGCCCCTCCGGCCGTGCGCAATATGGATGTCGCGTGCTCCTTCTTCGTTCTCGAGCACGACGAGCTCCCGGTGGACGCGTTGCTCTACCTGCACGGCGTCCTGAAGCCCGGTGGCTTGCTCTACGTGGTAGTGCCTAACTACCTGACGAACCTGACCGACCTCGCGTGCGCGGACCATGTCAATCACTTCTCACCTCGATCGCTTCAGCGACTGGTCGAATCTTGCGGCTTCGAGGTCATGGTCAGCGATGACCAGTCGACCATCGGCGCTGTGGCCGTCCTGGCCCGTTCCGTCGCGCCGCCCGCACACATCCTCGTCGAGGCAGCCGAGATCATCGTCGAAGCTCGACAGGCGAGCGGCGAGATCGTCGACCACCTTGCACACCTGAGGAGGGTCGTCGCGAGCCTCGACCGGAGCCGCGGCGTGTATCTTTACGGTGTCGGCTTCAACGGCGCCCTCATGTCCGCCTACGTCAAGGCAGCCCGTGGCGAGATCGCCGGCGTCTTCGACGCGAATCCACGAAAGCAGGGGATGGTCCGTCTGGGCCACCGTGTCGCTCCGCCCGAAGCGGCGACGAAGGTCGAGCACGGGAGCTCCACGTTGATCATTTGCGTGAACCCTCGTGTGAGCGCCCACGTGGCGGCGCGCTTCGCACCCGTCTTTGCGTCGGTGCAGGTCGCGTGACACGACGATCATGAAAACTGTCGTCATTTCTCAGCCGATGTTCTTCCCATGGGTCGGGATGCTCGAGCAGATCCAGCTCGCGGACGTCTATGTTCACTACGACGATGTTCAGTTCTCGAAGGGGAGCTTCAGCAATCGCGTTCAGGTGAAGACGGAGAAGGGGACGCAATGGCTCTCCGTTCCCCTCAAGGGGGTGCGCTTGGGTCAGCGCATCAACGAGGTCTGTCTTGACGAGAGCGCTCGATGGCGTGAGCGACACTTGTCATTCCTGGAGCAGGCATACCGATGCGCGCCGCATCGCGACGAAATGATCGGTCTCGTTCGTGGCGTGTACGAGCGATCTTCCGCGACGCTCGGCGACATCGCGATGGCGAGCATGGAGGCCGTCGTCGCGTACTTCGGTCTGGCCCCGACCACCGTGTTCCGCCGTTCGTCGGCGCTTGCCGTTGCCGGCGTCAGCGACGACCGCGTCCTCGCGCTGGTGAAGCACTTCGGAGGCGCGCGCTACGTCACGGGTCACGGCGCGAGGAATTACCTGGATCACGCAATGTTCGAAGCGGCGGGAGTCGAAGTCGCCTACATGGATTACGGCAAGCTACCGTACTCGCAGCTACACGGCGCGTTCACGCCGTTCGTGTCCGTCCTCGACCTCATCGCGAATGAAGGGGTCGACGGTGCGTCGTACGTATGCTCGCCCGCGGTTCACTGGCGCGAGTTCATTTCTAGATGATCGGGTAAGGAGCGACGACACCATGCTTTCGACACAACAGATCGCGTCTTATCGAGCGGATGGCTACTTGCTCGTTCGTGGCCTCGTCCCCGAGGAGATGCGCCTCGACGTGCTCGTCGCGATCGATCGCTTGCTATGCGCGAAGCAACCGCACCTTCGACCCAGCACGCGCGCATGTGTCACCGGTGACGTTCACGCGAAGATACTAGAATTGGCACACACGGACCGGCGTGCGCTTGCGAAGGTCTATGACGCGATCCGAAAGGTGGCACCGTTCTGGTCGATGACGGGCACCCCTGCTCTCGTCGAAGCATCGGGCCAGCTGCTGGGCAGCGAGAGTGTGGGAGTCATCTTTCGCGGAAATGGAATTCGTCTCGACCTTCCGGCAGAGGACAAGTGGCGGTCCGCCTGGCATCAGGAGTACCACTCGCAACTGTCGTCGGTTCGCGCTGTCACGGCCTGGTTCAGTCTCGTCCCGGTGACGGCAGACATGGGCCCCGTCGAGCTGCTGCGCGGAAGCCACGCCGAGGGGCTGCGTTCCGTGCGCTGCCTCGACCCGATGAACGTGCACAAGAACTATGCGGGCACGTTCGAGCTTCGAGATGTCGGCGAGCTCACCTCCAAGTACGCGTTGGCCCGTCACGAGACCGAGGCGGGCGACGTTCTTTTTCTCGATTTCCTCACGGTCCATCAGTCCGGCTACAATCGTGACGCGGCGCGGTCGCGCATCAGTTCTCAGGTTCGCTACTTTGATATGATGGAACCCGGTGCCGTCGCCAACGACTGGGTTGGGGGATGGCAGGAGGGCGGAGACTTCCGGCTGGTTCACCCGGACAAGGTTGCCTTGTGATCTTCGAGATGGCGCCTCGTCGCCGGTGGCTCGCAAGGTAGTCGATGCGCGGTGCACCGCACGGCTCGTCGCTCAACGCGCGCGGGTGGTGTCGACGAGCGACTTCTCCATCAGCACCACGTCGTGGTGAGCCCCGCGATGGTAGAAGTGAGAGCGCAAGGTTCCCACGTGGACGTACCCAAGTCGCTCGTAGAGTCGCATGGCCGCCTCATTGGTCGCCAGCACGTGCAGCACACACTTGCGAATGCCGAATACGTCGCGAGCGTGCCCCTCGAGCAGCTGTATTGCGGCAGCGCCGTGGCCTTTTCCGCGCGCCTCGGCCGTGAGCGCGATGCCAAGCTCGCCATGCCCGTGAATGAAGTCGATGCGCGCGAGCTGAACGAACCCGATCGGGCGTCCGGTCGGCACGGTGGCAACGACGAAAAATAGCGAGCCGCTATCGGTCGACATCTGCGTGACCCAGGCAACGACGCGCTCACTCGAGCTGCCGCGCGGCAAGGCCAGTAAGCTCGCCTGCATCGCAGCGTCGTTTCGGAGTGTCTTGAGGGTCTCGAGGTCCCCGGCCTCGTAGGGGCGAAGACACGTCTCGTTGACTGTCAGCATGGCAGATGCGCGTGACGAGCGGTCACGACAACTTCTGAGCGACGGAGGGCTCGACGACGCGTACGCCGGACGAGGCATCGGGTGTCGGCTGGGCGAGCTCGAGAGTCGCGAGCAGCGGCGCGAGGAAGGACGTCATCGGCCTCGAGCGCAGCGTTTCGTAATAGCTCTGGGCCAGCTCGCGTCGGTCCTTTCGAGCGCGGGTCGTGCGACAGAGGTCGATCAACGAAGCCGGATCGTTCGTCCAGGTGAACACATCCTCGATCGCGGCCTGGCCATGACCACCCTCACCGACCACGAGGCAGTGGTTGTTGACCGCATAGATGATGCGCGCGTGGGGCAAGTGAGATAGCTCGCTCCCGTGTCGCATCGTGAGGACGACCTCGGCTCGGGCGATCAGGTCGTTTCGATAAAGGGCGACCGCATCGAATTCGACGCGAACCCGGTATCCCAGGGATTCGAGCTTTTGCAGGACGGAGCGCCGCCACGCGCTCACGCTCCCATAGAACAGGAAGTCGATGTCTTTCGATGCTTTGTGATGAATATCTTCCAGTCGCGGGTTGTATCCGAAGCGCAGGAAGTCGGCGCGAATGCCGCGCCTCGAGAGCATGTCGATGTTCGTGTCCAGGGTGTCCCATACCGCGCGTGCGCCACGAAGCAGGGGAAATAGAACGCGTTCAAGACGGTCTCCCACGTCGATTCCGTTGAGGGCGTGCTCTTCCAGAACCTCCGTCTGCAGCACGAGGTAGCGTTGTGCGGCACCGAGCAGAACATCGACGTCGATCGGGGTGGTGAGGAGATGCGTGCCGACGAGGATGTTCATCGCCTCCGGGTCACAGCGGTTCCGCTCGATCGTGCATACGTGACCCAAGAGCTCGATCGTGTTCAGGATATAGCGAGCCAGGTCGAACAGGAAGTGCGAGTAGCGCTCGCCGGGCGGGTCGATGAGCGTGACATTGAACCGCATGACGAATGGCCGATGCAAGGCCTGAACCAGGCTCGTGAGCGACTCGATTGGGGTATGCGGTCGCCGAAACCGTCACCCTTTTGACGGTGCGAGGCTCCCGTGACGGTCCGCCTTCAGTTTCGTCGGCGCAGTCCGTTCCAGTGCTGGGATTATCGATGAACATTCAGGCGATCTATTCGAGCTCGGAGACGCCCTCGGTAGCCGGTGTCGCATCTCCCGTCTCTGCCAGGAGCCCGATCTCGGTCGAGCCGGACACCGGCGCCGCCGCTACGGTATGGGTCTCTCCTCCAGGTCTTTTCTTCAGCGTCCTGCATCAGTTGTCGCAGCAGTATCCGACGGAGCTGAAGGCGGCGCTTGCGAGTGTTCTCGGCCCCGATGCCGTGGCGTCAACTGCCGTCGGGAGCGAGATTGTCTCTCGTTCCGCTCCGACGCGCCTTGTGGGTGCGTCGTCAACCCGCATGGCCAAGCGCATGCTCGCTTCAGTCGACGTGGGTAGGTCCACGGGCGCGACGCCGGAGCACACACTCGGCCAGCTGATCGAATTCGTCAGCCAGGTGGCCCATCTCGACCCGCCGGACTTCGTGGTACTGGCCCAGGACGTGGCCGCCAGCGTCGCGGTCATCGCCGATGGGGTGACTAGGCCTGACGCGGAGCCGATGGCGATTCTGGCGAGCCAGCTCAATCTCGCAGCCCAGATCGGGCGGGAGCCAGATCGCCGAGCTCTCGTGGTGGCGGTGGGCGAGGAGCCTCGAGACCTTGACCGAGTTGGCGTCGTGCGTCCGTCGGAGGGCGTTGGGGACCACGAGCTCACGTCGAGTCCGCGGCATCCCGCGAGGTAGACGTCCCGTACGAGCGTCGACGCACCCGGGTTTCCGACTCGAAGGTCGACGAAGAAAGCGTTCAAGTACCCGCCAGACTTGACGTTGGCTCTTTCGATGACAAGCGAGACCCCGTCCGACTCGAAAGAGTGCTTCGATCTCAACCTGGCGGACAAGGAGCAGTTGTGCGACGTCCTCCCCGGCATCGGGCCCGTACTCGCCGATCGAATCGTCGCGTTTCGCGAAAGCCATGGTGCTTTTGCAGACCTGATGGATCTCGGGCGGGTCCCCGGTATCGGGCCGCGATTGGCGGGGCGAATCCTGGAGCACATGCGTGCGCGAGAGCTGGCCGCTGTGGCGAACGTCTCGGCCATGCCCGACGCATCGTTAGGCGTCGGGTGCGCGGCGCCATTCGAACCCGGCTGCGCCGACGTGGAGGGCGCGCAACCGGTCGAGCCCGTCTCCACGGACGTCGAGGGAACGAAGCCGGTTGGGTCCCGCTCCGCCGACATCGCGCACGCGCCTCCAGCTGAGGCCTGCACCGTCGCCGTTCACAGCGCGCCTCCAGTCGATCCGCTCAGCTCGCGACCCCGGAACGAGCCGGACGACGATGGAGGGGTCGTGCTCTCGGCAGTCGCGGGCCGAGATCGGGGGCACGGTCAGCCCAGGACGTTCGCCATCGCTGCGCTGCTCGTATTTCTTGTCGGGGCGAGCGCCAGCAGCTGGCACTCCGAGCGGACGGCAAGGGCGACTTCGGCAACGATCGACCACGAGGTCCGCGCGCTGCAGGTCGAAGAAGCGCGGAATCACGACGAGCTCGTCCGACAGGCAGGCCTCCTTGCGGTGGCGCAGGCGGACCTCGCGTCGTCACGCGAGGCGCTGAAGGAGGCGGACGCGAGAGCGGAGCAACGGAGCTCGCGCATCGCCGCGGACGTAGGAGCCCTCGGCGATAGGATGCGCCAGGCGCAAGCGCGCACGGACGCTCGCGTGTACCGGCTCGACGAGGCAATGAAACTGGTCGACTGGGCCACGACCTCGGGGCTCGCGCGGAAGGCGGCTGCCGACGCGACCGACTCGAAACACCCGTAGCGTTCACGGAGCGCCAAGACGTGCGTGTTGCCGCTCCTTAGACCTACCTGGACTTCGCAAGGCTCCGTCCACTTCGGTTCGCGCCGCGCCGTGCGCCGCGGCCGACCCGCAGTGTGGCGCAGCGCGACGATGATTACCCGAGTGTCGGGCGCTGCCTAGCGATGTCGAGGGCAGCGACGCGGTAGGCCTCGGCCATGGTCGGGAAGTTGTAGATGTTGTCGATGAAGACATCGACGTGCGCTCCGGCGTGCAGCGCCATCTGGCCAAGGTGTACGAGCTCGGCGGCGCCCTCTCCAACGATCTGCACGCCAAGAACGCGCTCACCCCTGGTGTCTGCCACCAGTTTCAACAGGCCGTCCTCGATCGCCGCGATCTGCCCCCGTGCGACCTCCTCGAACCGCGCCCGCCCGACGAGTACCGACCCGAACCGCGAGATGGCCTCGGTCTCACACAGCCCGACGCTCGACATCTCGGGAATCGTATAGACACCGAGTGGAATCGTCTCGGGCGCCTGGCCTTGCGGCAGACCGAAGGCGTGGCACATGGCTCTCCGCCCCTGCTCCATCGACGCGGATGCGAGCGCCGGTGCACCAATCACATCACCGACCGCGTAGATGTGTGGGACAGAGGTCCTGCAGTGCGCGTCGACGAGCATGCCTCGTGGGCCCGCGGCGAGCCCGGCCTTCGCGAGGTCCAGCCCATCTACATTGGGCGCGCGACCGAGAGCGAAGAGCACCTTCTCGGAGCGAAGGATCTCGCCGCCAGCCAAGGTCGTAACCACATCGCTGACCCCGTCCCAAGCGACGCGAAGCGCCCGCTGCTGGCCGATGAAGCGGCCCCCAGCCTCGGTGAACGACCTGAGGAATCGGTCGGTCAATTCGGGGTCGAGGAAGCTGCAAGGGCGTACGGCCGCGTCGACCATCGTGACCTTGACGCCAAGACTCGCGAAGATCGACGCGTATTCGCTAGCGATCACGCCGGCTCCCAGCACCACGAGAGTGGCGGGGAGGTACGCCATCGAGAGGATCGAGTCGCTGTCGAAGACATGCTCATGATCGACCGGGATGTCGGTCGGTACGCGAGGGTGCGATCCGGTCGCGACGACGATGATCTCGCCCCTGGCTGTGCGTGTCTCGCCCCTGACCGTACGAACGAGGATGTCATGCGGTGAGTCAAAGCGCCCGCGACCGTGCCACCGGGTGATGCCATTGCGCGCGAGCTGCGCGTCGAGATACGCTTGGTGCCCGCGGACAACCTCGTCCTTCCGAGCCATCAGGCTCGCGAGTGTGACATCCCCGTGCAACGCCACGTCGATGACGTGGGCCGTGCGTGCCCTGAACCGGCTCATGACGACGGCTGTCTCGCGCAGTGTCTTGCTCGGTATGGTTCCCCGATGGACGCAGGCACCGCCGACATGCGCCTCTTCCTCGATGACGAGTACCGTACGTCCGGCCTTCGCCGCCTGAATCGCTGCCTTGTGTCCGGCGGGCCCGCTTCCCAGAACGACCACATCAAAGGCGAATGGTTCGGATTTGATCACGAGAGCCCGTCGACCTGGCTGACGATTTGCGACGCCCGTGCGACGAGGGCGACGATTTCCTCGGGATAAAGGTTCAGCAGCCCGGCGGCCGGATGCGCGTGGAGGCCCTCCTCGGTCACCCTCCGGAGCGGTACTGCGAAGTGTGAGAGGTCATCGGCCAAGGCGAGTAGTGCAGCCATGGGTCGGCAGTCCCCGCTCGCACGCTCCGGGTCATGGTGGTGCCGGATGCTCTCTGCGAGCCTCATCGGGAGAGTCCACGCGAGGATTATCTCCGCGCCAACCTCCTCGTGAAGGTCGCTCACGACCAGGTCGAACTCGACGGGTGAGAGGAGCGGCAGGGAGGTCACCGTCTGCTGGTCGACGAGCGCCTGGATCACCGTGGGGCGCCCGACGTCGTGGAGCAAGCCCGCAAGAAAGGCGTCCTCGACGTTGAGCCGGCGAAGCCGTGCAATTTCTCGGGCGTAGAGCGCGGTCGCCAGGGCATGCCGGAAGAGCGCGCGCACGGTGCCCTCGTGCCCCTTGACCGCGAATGCGCGCGTGCTGCAGGCGATCACGATGGCAATCTCTCCGATAGTGCGCAGACCGAGGCGGCTGACGGCCTGCTGTAGCGAAGTGCTCGGTGCTCGCGCTGCGTATGCCGGTGAGTTGGCGACGCGAAGGAGGTACCCGGCGAACGCCGCGTCGCGACGAATCACGTTCGCGAGGGTGAGCGCGTCCCCCTCGGGATTTCGCGTCGCGCTCCTGACCTTGTGGGCGACCTCCGGAAGCAGCGGGAGGTCGAGCGTTTTCCCGGCACACCGTTGTCGAACGGCAGCGGCGTGGGCTGAGGCTGTTGGGGAGAGGGATGGCATCCGCGGGCTCGACTGAAGTGACGGTCTCGGTGTGAACGGCGCGGGACCAACTGGAGGGGGTGATGGCCCGCTCCTGCTCGAGGCGTGCCACGCTCGGGTGTGGAAGGGCGCCATTCGCGCTCAGCGTCGAGTCGAGACGAGCGCCTCGAGCGCAGCGATTGCCTGGTTCAGCTGGGCGACGAACGCGGGGCGTACGTCGGGCCTTCCTCTGAGGCGGACGAATGCGGCGTGCCCGCCGTCGACGTCACCGACGCCTACGCTCGCGACCGCTAGCACCTGCAAGGCGATGGAGTTGTGCGGATCGACCGACAAGCTCTCCGTGGCGAGTGCGACGGCCTCTCGATCTTCTCGACGCCGAAGCGCGATCTGGGACAGGCGCAGCGCGAGACCGCCTCTGACATGGGCAGGAAGCCCGTCGCAATCGAGGTCACGCGCGCGACGCAGCGACGCATGAGCCTTACCGAGGTCGCCTGCGGCCTGGTGCGCGCAGCCTAGCTGATAGTGCACGTACGGGTCCGTGGGTCGCGTTTCGGCGAGCTTGGATAGTGCCGCGGTGTTTCGCCCTGCTCGGCTCGCCCCCTGTGCCTCTTTGCGGGCGTACCCGTCGTGGCGGATCGTCACGTCGAGCCGTGCGACTCGCTTCCCGGCACGCACGATCGACGGGGTTACCTGCTCGTGAATCGGCGACTCGTACGCGACGCCAGGGCGCCGTCGCAGGAGTCGCGTCAACCAGACATCCGTGAATTGAACCATCTCCGCCGGCGGGCTGATGTTTCGTACCCGGAGCTGCCAGCCCCAGGTTGTCTCCTCCTCGAATGCTGCGCGAAATTGGGCGAGCGCTTTCGCCCCCGCGACGAGCTCTTCATCGGCATCGAGAATGAGGGCGAAGTCGCCGGACGCCTCCTGGAGCGACCGATTGCGGGCAAGCGAGAAGTCGTCGTTCCATCCTGCCTGGACGACGCGCGCACCACACGCCTGGGCTACCGCGACGGTGCGGTCGTTCGAGCCGGTGTCTACCACGATCATTTCGGACACGGCCGGGCGTGCGCTCTCGAGGCACCGGGCGATCACATGCTGCTCGTCGCGTGCGATCACGCAGAGTGAGATCGACACCGGTGCCGTGACGCCGTTCACGAGGTCAGCCCAGCACGAAGTGGGCCAGCACCTGGTCAGCAGGAGGTGACTACGCGCAACGCCCGCGTCCGATGTTGGCGGTGAGCGGTCGCGTTGGCCGCGTCAATCGTTTGGCGATGCCATCCCGCCGACGCCGCCGGCGATGGTCATCGTCCGCCGATTCGCTCGCAGCGATCGGCGTGACCCTTGCAGCGGATCGCCAAGCCATGCCCACCTCGCCCGTCCCGAACGTTCTCGTCGCAACGCCCTGCTACGGCGGCCTCATGACTCACGTTTACGTCCACTCGCTCCTGAAGATGATGTCCTTCAGGGGAGACCTGCGCTTCAGCGTCGGCCTTGTCACCTCGGCGCACGACTCGCTCATCACGCGAAGTCGCAATGCGCTCGTCAGGACGTTCCTCGACACGCCCACGGCGACCCACCTCCTCTTCATCGACGCCGACATCGGCTTCGAGCCGGTTGCCGTTCAGCGATTGCTCGCATTCGACGAGGACGTCGTCGCCGGAATGTACCCAGTGAAGGTCGTCGATTGGGCACGCATCAGCGCTCGCGTAGAACCCGGCGTGAGCGAGGAAGTCCTGCGTCAGGCAGGTACGCACTTCGTCGGAGTGCCTTGCACGGGCGCCGACCGCGAGGAGCGTGGCGGCTTCGTCACCGGCAGCTACGCGGGGACGGGCTTCATGATGATCAAGAGGACGGTCATCGAGCGCATGATCTCCGCCTACCCGGAGACTCAGTACCGCGTGATGCAAACATTCCCTGCGACGAAGCCCGGGGGGGCTCCTTTCTACAACCTGTTCGACTGCATGATCGACGCCGAGACCGGCACCTATTTGAGCGAAGACTTCACGTTCTGCCACCGCTTTCGCAAGATCGGGGGCAAGATCTGGCTCGACACCGAGAGCAGGCTCCATCATGTGGGATCGATGGAGTTCCAGGGGGACGCGCGGGTAGAGTTAGGCAAGTACCGGGCTGTCGGCTCAACGACCGAGGCCATCGCCGCGGAGTGATCGAGCGGGGTCGTCCGACTCGCCGATCCCTTGCGGTTTAGGCAAGCTCACGGGACATCGTGACTGCGGTCTTCGCCTCGACCCACGACGACGATGGCGCCGTTTCCACTGCGCGCGATGCGCAAGAACGCTGATCCGCGATCTCCGCGAGCGAGGCGGCACGCGAACGATCCGCCATGGCTATCCAGCGCGAGCTCGTGCAAGTGGCTGACGACCGTGGCCGCGGCTTCCGCCTCGACAACATCCTCAAGCCGCTGTACGCCCTCGAGATCGAGGTCGCCTACCTTCTCCTTGCTCAACAGCTCAACTCTGCCATCGTCGGTCAGTCGGAGCACTGGCGCATGGATCGCGCTCAGCAGTGCCTTCCAGTCCGCTTCGGCGGCCCGTACCGAGTCCTGCAGAGCCTGGCACTCGATCGCATGGCGCAGTGAGCGCAAGAGCACGGGGCCCGACACGTCGTCCTTTACAATGTAGTCCCTGACGCCCGCACGGAAAGCACGCTGCGCCAATTCGGGGTCGGATGCCCCGGTCAGTACGATGACGGGGAGTTGCGGCGCTTCGGTTCGGATCCGGGTAACACCGTCTAGCCCGTGAGAATCGGGGAGCGACAGATCCAAGAGCACCACATCAGGCCAACGGGCGCGAACCCGCTCCAGCGCGCCCGCGAGACGCCCGACCGTCGTCACATCGAAGTCACCGCCTCGTACGGTCGCCAGCGTCGCCTCGATGAGGCGGGCGTCCGCTGGGTTATCCTCCACGAGGAGAATTCGCACTGCGCTCCCGGTCGTGCTCTCTGCCATAGTCTCAGTCTCGCATGATTGTTGTCGACAGCGGGAAACGAGTCGACGTCCTTCGGACGAGCTCGGCTGCCTTCGAGAACGGTGCGTCGCCGTGGCTCTGTCGCCGTCCTCCACGCTGACGTACGAGTCTCGAGATGAGGTGTCCGGTTACACGGCTCGCAGCACGCGCCGATGTGCCCGCGGTCGCGGTCGTTTTATCAGGACAAGCGCAGGAGCCTCCGGGGCTCTCGCTCGGGCGCAGGCCGGATGAACGGTATCCACGTCTGCTGCGAGCGGTCGACTGCAGACGGTGCAAAGCCTGCCTCGGGACCTCTCCGCGAGCGCGCGCGTCTCCTCGTGCGCCACCCAGCGGGTCATGTTCTGCCGCTCGCTCGGCGACAGCGGCCCGAGCGCCACGACGACGAGGGCGGGGTCACCAGGGCTGCGCGGCGCGTCCACGCGGCGGATCGCCCCCCTAAGCGCGACCGGTCTCTTCTCGCCGAGGTCAATCGTGAAATCCACGAGGAGCCCGCACGGGGGTGACGTGTGAGACATGAACGCAACGGCGTCGCCGCTGATGTTCTGGGTCTCACACGTCTCGTACACGACATGGCCTCGACCGTCGCCGCGGCGCAACGTCATGGGCACGTGAGCCGGAACCCGGACGCTCTGACGGTTCTCCTTACAGCTCGTCGTCGCCCCCGCCGTGGCGCTCATGTGCCGCGCATCGAGCATTGCTCGCTCGATCCGCTCTCTCCGGATCTCCCGCCGGAGCCAGGACATGAGCGACACCGCAAGAACAAGGACGACGAGTACGAAGACCACCGCGAAGACGGGCCCTCCGTCGCGATTCAACGCGGCAAAGAACGAGGTCGTGATCTCCTGAAGCATATCGGACGATGATGGTGTGTTGGGTGTGACTGTGAAGAGCATGGGGAACCTACGATCTGCTGGTACGGTCGGGCGCTGCCCGTCTTGAGACCGTTCGTTCGCGGCGACTCCGGCTCGCAGGCATCCCCCTTTGGCAGCGCTGGCGATCTCCCGAGATCGAGCCGTTCGCTTGGCTCATCCCACGGCGCGCGCCTGCTTACCGCGCAGGGGGCACGCTGAAGCCCGCGCTGTCCCGCCTGGCCGGATCCTGCATCATCTCGGCGTACTGCCGGATCGAGCGGAGCACTTCCTCGGGCACCCCCTCAAACTGCAGCCCGATGGCGCGCTGCGCGTGATCCTCGCGCCCCGTCTTCTTCACCCATCGCGCATGACCGCGGAGCGTCACGACGCGACCGTCGATGGGGGACGCGAAGCGGATGTCGATCGGGTGATTGATGGGCAATTCGCCTCTGCAGAGGATGAGCATTCCGTTCTCGGAGATGTCCTCGCTCCGCCCGTCGACCGTGGCTCCGTCGACGAGCATCCTGATGGGCGTGACGTATGCGGCGCGCGGAGACCGGCGCTTCTGCGCGAAGTCGATCGGACCGACGGGCGTGGCGTGGCGTGACGGCGGAATCACCGCCACGGGGATGGGAGGGGGGCCAAGCAGGACGGAGTGCTTGCGGCTGGACGGTGCGCTCGCGTCGAGCGCCGCTGCGAACGAGTCCATGTCCGGAAAGCGGTCGTCGCGCGCCTTCGCGAGTGCGCGATCGATGACTCGCGCGATCTGGATCGGGATTTCCGGCGCCGCGTCGTGCAGGCTCGGCGTACTCCGAGCAACCGCGCTCTTCAGCAGGATCTCGGGGTAGCTCCCCGAGTAGGGCACGTCCCCGGTGAGGCACTCGAAGAGCGTGACACCGAGCCCGTAGACGTCGATGCGCGCGTCGAGGTCCTCCTGCGCCATCAGCTGCTCGTGAGACATGTACTCCGGTGTCCCCATCGGGGCGCCCGCCGTCGTGAGCTTGCAACCGGCTACCCTATCGACGCGCGCGATCCCGAAGTCGACGAGCTTGGTGCGCTCGCGCCCTTCGACGTCACGAATGATGAAGATGTTGCTCGGCTTGACGTCCCGGTGCACCACCCCCGCCCGGTGCGCCGCCGCGAGCGACCTTGCAAGCTGGAGCCCGATGGCCACGGTGTCGGTCACGGGCAGCTTCCCGCGTGCGACGAGCAGCCCCTCGAGCGTCCGCCCCTCGAGCCGCTCGAGCACGAGGAACGGCATCGCGTTGCCGTCGAGCCCCGCGTCGAGGACGTCGACGATCCCTGGGTCACACACGGTCGCGAGCGCCTGCGCCTCCCGCAGCAGTCGAGCCTTCAGCGCGGCCAGCGTCGCTCCGTCCTTGTCTGCGTGCAGGATCTTCACGGCCACGATGCGCCGCGTGTAGACGTGCCGTGCCTCGAAGACCGTCCCCGCTCCGCCGCGCCCGAGGTCGCGCAAGAGTTCGTAACGCTCGTCGACGGTGTCGCCGATCCCAGGCATGCGCGCCGCGCGGCGCTGGGTGCTCGGACGGGGCGCGGAGCTCTCGGTGTGATTCATCGGTCCTCAGTGCAACGGCAACGGTTGCCGAAGCTTTAGGACTCGTGCAGCGGGGGCGCGCAGCGTCCGCAGCCACGCCCCATGCCAGGATGTGCTCGTGTCCTCCCTGGCGTGAGCTGTCCAGAGACCGGGTTGATTCGGCGTGGATCTCGTCTAGCCTCGTGGTGACGGCTGCGCTCTCCCCGCGCGCTTTCGAACTCGAGGCATCGCCGTGCGTCGCTCTCTCCAGCTCTCCGCGCTGCTCCTCGCCGCATGCGTCGCCGACGCACCGCGCGAGGACATCGGCACGGCGCAACAGGCGAACACCTGCGCGACGGGCGCCACGCTCCAAGGCGTCGACGTGTCGGTCTACGACGGCAACGTCGACTGGGCCGAGGTCAAGTCGAACGGGGGCGCCTTCGCGATCGCCAAGGCCACGGAGGGGGCGAGCCTGACCGACGCGGAGTTCGCTACGAACTGGCCGGCGATGAAGAGCGCCGGGGTCGTCCGTTCCGCGTACCACTTCTTCCACTGCGATTCCGACCCGAAGGCCCAGGCGAGCTTCTTCCTCGGCGCGATGGGCGCGCTCGAGCCGGGCGATCTCCCGCCGTCCCTCGACTTCGAGGACACGACGACATGCACGCCGGCGGCCGGCATCTCGATGGCGATCGAGTGGCTCGACGCGGTCGCTTCGGCGACGGGCACGCTGCCCATCCTCTACACCTCCGTCAACGTGCTGAGCCAGTTCGACGACACGCAGAGCCTTGCGGGTCACGCGCAGCTCTGGGTCGCCAGCCGCGGGGTGACCTGCCCCGACCTGCCCGCGCCGTTCGTCGCGTGGTCTTTCTGGCAGTACAGCCTGACGGGCACGGCGCCGGGCTTGCCGAATAGCAACGGTATGGCCGATCTCGATTCTTTCAACGGCGACAGCGCCGCATTGCTCGCCCTCACCGTGGGCGGCTCGTCGACAAGCTCCTCGGGTGCCCCGGCCTGCACGGTCGCCGGCGTCGCCGGCACGTGCGTCGACACGTCGATCTGCGCGACGATGCAGGGCTACGTCTCGACGCCGGGCTTGTGTCCCGGCCCCGCCGAGGAGGAGTGCTGCACGCCGACGGTGACCTCGACGACGAGCATGTCGTCCGCCCGTACGCAGACGTCGTCGAGAAGCACGGGGAGTGGGGACGGGAGCTCCGCGAGCGACGGCGCGACGAGTGTAGCGATGGGATCGGCCTCGAGGGGCTCCATGCCGATGACGTCTGGTGGCTGTGCGGCGACGCCGACACGCGCGCCCAGGAACACACCTGAGTGGGCGGCCGCGCTCTTGGCGGCGGGGGTCGCCGTGTCGTTGCGCAGGTCGCGCCGACGGGGGGTGCGTACTCACGCCGACACGACCGCGCGCCGCGCGCCCCTCCCGTGGAGGTGACGGCGGCCACCAACGGGGCTCTTCCCACCGAGTGAGCGACGCACGTATGCTTCTCCGAGCAAAGGAGCTCCCCATGAATCCCTGGAAGCCTGTCGCCCTCGTCTCGATGACCGCATGTGTGATGTCAATTGGGTACAACGTCGCGAGCGCAGCTCCGGGCGGCCCGCGCCCAACGACGGTGCAGGCTGCGCAGCCGCACATGGAGGCAGCGCTCTCCGCGCTGCAGCACGCGCAGACCGAGCTTGGCCAAGCCGAGCACGACAAGGGTGGCTGGCGCGCGGAGGCGAACGCAGGTGTGACGAAGGCCATCGGCCAGACGCAGAAGGGCATCGCTGCCGGCAACGCCAGGTAGGCGCTGCAAGCAAGGGGATCAGCAGCGAACCCCCCGAGAAGATCGGCGTCAGCGTCGCCGATCGAGGTCTCCGCGGCGTCCCCACGCGGGACCCGGCTCCCCGTTGCGTTCACGCAACGCAGAGTTCCGCCACCGCTGCGAGACACGGCCGACCAAGGACGGCATCGTACGGGGCATGAACGCAACGACGACTGCATCCAGCCGCACCACCCCCACGACCGCGACCCGATGGACACTCGACCCGGGGCACTCCTCCGTCGGTTTCTCCGTCCGCCATTTGATGATCACCAACGTCCGCGGAGAATTCGAGAAGTTCAGCGGCAACGTCACCTACGACCCAACCCGGCCCGAGGGCACGCGCGTCGAGGCGACGATCGACGTCGCGTCGCTCAACACCCGCGAAACGAAGCGCGACGCGGACCTCCGGAGCCCCCTCTTCTTCGACGCCGAGAGCCACAAGGAGATGGTCTTCGTCTCGAAGAGCGTGCGCCCAGCTGGCGACGGCAACGTCGACGTCACGGGCGATCTCACGATACGGGGGACCACGCACGAGGTGACGTTGCTCGTGCGCGACATCAGCGCGGTGCAGGTGGACATGCGCGGTAACGCGCGCATCGGGGCGACGGCTTCGACCAAGATCAAGAGGTCGGACTTCGGGATGGCGTGGAACAAGGCCCTCGAGACGGGTGGCGTGGTCGTCGGAGACGTCGTCACGATCTCGCTCGAGGTGTCGCTCGTCAAGGCGACGTAAGAATCTGGGCGCGCCGTTCGCTGCGGAAGCTCGATAGTCTCGTTCGGGTGAGGGACCTCGACCTGAACGACCTGCGGATCTTCGTCCGCGTCGTCGACCGCAGCGGGTTCGCCGGCGCCGCGCGCGAGCTCGGAGTCCCTACGTCGACGGTGAGCCGCACGATAGCGCGGCTCGAGGCGAGCGCTGGGACGCGCCTTCTGCATCGCACGCCCAGGAGCGTGCGCGCCACCGCCGAGGGGCGCGCGATCTATGAGAGCGTCAGCGACGCCATGAGGACGCTCGAAAGGGCTTCCCACGAGTTCGAACCGGCAACGACGCAACCAAAGGGGGTCCTCCGCGTGACGGCGCCAACCGACATCGGCGCCTGGTTCCTTGCGGACGTGGCGGTCGCCTTCGGCGAGCGCTATCCGCGAGTGCAGATCGATCTCGCCCTGACGAACCGCGCGGTCAGCCTCGTCGAAGAGGGGTTCGACGTCGCCGTCCGCGCCGCGTTGCGGCTCCCCGATTCGTCGCTCGTCTCGAAGAAGCTGGGGGACGTCGAGCACGCGCTCTACGCGGCGCCGCGCTACATCGAGAGATACGGTGCGCCGTCGTCGCCAGTCGAGCTATCCGATCATCGCTGCATCGTCTTTCGCGGAAAGGACCTCGCCAAGACGTGGAGGCTCGAAAGCGAGCGTGAGACGATCGAGATCCTGGTTCGTGCGTCGATGGGTGGTGACGATTTCGGTTACCTCCGAGCGGCGGCGCTCGCGGGTGGCGGCATCGCCCTCATGCCGCGCCTCACCTCTGCGAACGACGAAGCCGCGGGCCGCCTCGTTCGTGTGCTGCCGGGTTTCCACTCCAAGGGGGCCGCCCTGTACGTGCTCTATCCTTCCGCGGCACACGTCCCCGCGCGCGTGACGGCATTTCGCGACTTCGTTCGAGCGGCGTTCGACGCGGGGAGGCCGCCGGGGCGCTCCGCTCCACCGATCCGCTACGTACCGTCCGGAGAGACGAAGCGCCCACGTACTCGGTAGACGACCTTCGTGCTCTCGTCGTCGCTCGAGCGTGGCAAAGGAACGTCCGATTCTGATCGTCGACCCTCGATGGGCTCACCGTGAGGCGAGCTCCGCAGTAGCGGGATGGGCCTGTGCGACAAGCCGAGGTTCGTCCGCGACGCAGAGACGGCTCGCTCCCTTCGCAGCATCCGAGCCAACAGGCCGCGCGTCCTTTGCTTGCGCGCACGTGTGGCGGCGCGAGAAGGCGAGGGTTCGTAGCCGACACGGACGCGGGCTTGGTTCGCTCCCCGAGGTCGGAGCCAGCCATCGCCACGCGGTTCGCTCGCGCGCCAGCGTTGGTGCGAGACTGGGCGAGGCTCGTCGCCAAGAGAGACCCGGGCTCCGCTCGTCGCGCCGCGTCCGAGCGAAGCATCGATGAGCGCTTCGCTCGCTCGCTCGCGCTGCTGCGCGAGACGGCCAGCTTCCTGGTCAACAGGCGATGACCTTCGCTCCGTACACATCGTCCGAGCGATGTACGGATGCGCCCTTCGCTCGCACCCCTCGGTTCGTGCGCGACAAGGCTACGTTCGTCGCCGACAAGCGCCCGAGCTCCGCTCCTTCCTGAACGACCGAGCGACGCACCGACGCGCCGACAAGCGCGCGAGCTCCGCTCCTTCCTGGACTCTCTTCCCTCCTCCGTGAAGCGACGAGCCAGACAGACGCAGGTTCGTCGTGGCCAAGGACAGCTTCTTCGTCCCATCGCGCACGTTCGTCGTCGACAAGCCGGCGGAGATGACCCAGGCCTCTCCGGAACGAGCGGCACGCGCGTGCGTGGACCGCTCGTTCCCTTCCGTTCGTGGCTCACACACGCGCTTGTCACGCTCCAACCTGCGCGGAGGTCGCTCACTCCTTCTCGCGGCTCGCTCGTCCGGGCGCGGGCGTCGCTCGTACCGATATGTCCGCCGCGCCATCGACGCCGCCGGCGGCTCGTTCTCTCGCGTACGAGCCTCGTCCGTCCACGAGGGAGCCACGTCGGTGCGCTTGTCCGCGACGCGTCTCACGCCGTACGACGACGGTCGCGCCAGTTGGAGCGAACATCGTCGACGAACGAGCTACGGACGTCCGCGAAGGAGGCTCACTCCTCGGCGTCTCACGCTCGTCCCTCTCGCTGTCGCGCTCGTCCCTCAGCGTCGCACTGGCGCTCAGAAAAATTCCTCGCTCGGCCGTCTCCTTGTCGACGACGAACCTTTCCTTGTCGAGGGACAACCTGCGCGGAGGTCGCTCGTTCGTCTCCTTGTCGAGCAGCAACCGGTCGGTCAGGCCTTCGTTCCTCTCGATCACCGCCTCGATCGCCGAGACCGCCCACCCGTCGTCACGACCGTCGCCCCCGTTCCGCGCATCGCGAGCGACGCATTTCTGCGTCGAAGCGACGGAAGAGCGGATCGGTTCGTCCCTCGTCTTGCTCCAAGGCACGTCGTGATGCGACCTTCCCCGCCCTCCTCGGTCCGACGGAGAACCCCGACCGCTTCGACGGACCAGTGTGAGGCTCTGTGTGGCGTATCGTCGCTCATGCGACGCCTGAGCTTTTGCGCACGGCGTGAGGAGGAACCTTGACGCACGCCCCGGTTTCAGGCCTTTTTGCGCTCCGGACAGGACGCCGTCGGGGCGCCTCCAGAAGGACTCCCCATGCTGACGCTTGCGCGCAGTCTCGCTCTCCTCGCCGTGGCTCTCGGCACACTGGGCACCCTTGACGCGTGCTCGCTTGCCACCAGTTACGATCGGAGCCTCATCACCGCCGGCGGGGACGCCGCCAGCAGCAGCAGTGACGGCGGCAGCAGCAGCGTGAGCGACGGCACGATCGGCAGCGACACGGGGACGACCACCGCCACTGACAGCGGCGGAACCTCGTGCACCTCGAACGCGGCGTGTGCGACCGGGAGCTGCGTCGCAGGCATCTGCTGCAACACGTCCTGCGTCGGCACCTGCCAGGCCTGTGTGCGCTCGATGACCGGCGTGGCCGACGGGACCTGCGCCAACATCACTGCGGGCGTCGGCGCTCCCGCCGGTCAGTGCGCCACCTCGACCTGCGGCAACGACGGCAACTGCGATGGCAGCGGCGCCTGCGAGCAGGTCGCCGCCGGTACACCCTGTGGAGCTGGGGCCGCGGAATCGTGCTCGGCCGGCGCCCAGACCGCCCCGGCCACCTGCGGCGGCGGCACCTGCAACGCCGGCACCACTTCGAGCTGCGGGGGCTACGCCTGCGACAGCAGCGGCACGGCCTGCGGCACGAGCTGCACCTCTGGCGCGCAGTGCGCGGCCTCGAGCTTCTGCGTCAACCCCGGCCCGACCGGCACCTGCGGGCCGCAGCTCGCGGACGGCGCCGCGTGCGGCGCGTCCAGCCAGTGCTCGAGCGGAAACTGCGTCTCCGGCGTCTGCTGCAACACAGCCTGCAGCGGCACGTGCGAGGCGTGCACGCTGGCGCTGACCGGCGTGATGGACGGCACGTGCGCCAACGTCACTGCAGGCGTCGCCGCGCCCGCCGGCGAGTGCACGCGCGCGACCTGCGGCAACGACGGCAACTGCAACGGCAGCGGCGCCTGCGAACAGGTCGCCGCGGGCACCCTCTGCGGCGCCGCCGGGTCGTGCACGTCCGGCACGCAGATCGCTCCGTCCACCTGCGGCGGCGGCACCTGCAACGCTGGCGCCGCATCGAGCTGCGGGGACTATGACTGCAACGGCGGCGCCACGGCCTGCCTCACCAGCTGCACCGCCAGCGCGCAGTGCACGGTCTCGAGCTACTGCGTCAATCCCGGCCCCACCGGCACTTGCGGGGCGCTGCTCGCGGACGGCGCCACGTGCGGCGCTTCCAGCCAGTGCCTCAATGGCAACTGCGTTTCCGGGATGTGCTGCCACACCCCCTGCGGCGGCACCTGCCAGGCGTGCACGCACGCGCTGACCGGCGACGCGAACGGCACCTGCGCCAACATCACCGCGGGCCTCGCCGCTCTAGCCACCCAGTGCACCCCCACGACCTGCGGCAACGACGGCAACTGCAACGGCAGCGGCGCTTGCGAGCAGGTCGCTGCTGGCACCCTCTGCGGCGCCGCCGGGTCCTGCGCGGCCGACATGCAGATCGCCCCGTCGAGCTGCGGCGGCGGCACCTGCAACGCCGGCCCGACCTCGGGGTGCGGGGCCTACACGTGCAACGGCGACGGCGTGGCCTGCCTCACGAACTGCACCTCCGACGCGGAGTGCGCGGGATCGAGCTTCTGCGTCAATCCCGGTCCTGCCGGCACCTGTACGGCGCAGCTCGCGGACGGCGCCACCTGCGGAGCGTCCGACCAGTGCCTGAGCGCGAACTGCGTCTCCGGCATGTGCTGCCACACTGCCTGCGGCGGCACGTGCCAGGCGTGCACGCAGGCGCTGACCGGCGTGCCGAACGGCACCTGCGCCAACATCACTGCCGGCCTCGCCGCTCCCGCCAACGAGTGCACCCCCGCGACCTGCGGCAACGACGGCAGCTGCGACGGTAGCGGCGCCTGCGAGCAGGTCGCTGCCGGCACCCCCTGCGGAGCCATCGCAAAGTGCATGGCGGGCACACAGACCGCCGCGTCCACGTGCGGCGGCGGCACGTGCAACGCCGGCGCCACCTCGGGCTGCGGCACCTACAATTGCAACCACGCAGCGACGGCCTGCCTGAGCCAGTGCGGCTCCGACAGCGATTGCGCCACCACCGCTGCCCCGGCCTGCGACACGACGACGGGCGTCTGCGAGCAGTGCTCGGCGACCAACCGCACGGCCTGCACCGGCTCGACCGCGGTCTGCGACGCGACGATCGGCACCTGCGTCGAGTGCACCCAGACCTCGCAGTGCACGACCCCGCCCGGCAACGGTTGCGCCGACGCGACCCACGTCTACGCCGCTGCGTGCACGGCGGACACGTGCGCCTACAGCACCGGCTCGAGCTGCACGAACGGCTGCTACCAGGACGTCTGCAACACGACGGGGCCCACGTACGACGGTAGCGCGACCGGGCCCGCGAACGGCTCGCTCGACCCTGAGCCGAACCTCGACGCGAGCAACGGGCTCGAGGGAGCGAACACGCCGATCACCGTGAATGTCACCCTCACTCCCCACAACGCGGTCTCGAGCGTCACGCTCACCTACACGACCGACAACTTCAACACGACCACCCCGATCGTCTGCGCGCTCAACGGGACCTTGGGGCCCGACGACGTCTGGACGGCAACGATCCCGGCGCAGCCTTCCAACGTGACAGTGCGCTTCTACTACGACTCCGTGCCCTACAACGGCACCGGTGACATCTACTCGCCCGGGAACAACGTCAACTACACCTACGTGACGAACTAGGCGGCTCGCGATCGACGTCTCCCTTCGCGATGGCCGTGAAGGCACTTCAATTCCAGTGCTGCGAGCCCCAGCGGAGCCACGTCAGCGGTTGCTTGCCGAGTCCCTCGCCGCGATCATTCGGTGCATGGCTGCCAACAAGAAAACCAGGAACCCGAAGAAGGTCTCTCGCTCGACACCGCGCCCGTCGACGGTGCCAGCCTCCAGCACGCCTCGTCACGTCCACGAACCGCTGCGATCTCGACCGATCGACGACTACCTCGCCAGGGTGAGCCCGAGCCACCGCGCTTTGCTCGACGACCTACGCCGACGGATTCATTCGGCCGTGCCCGAAGTCGCGGAGTGCATCAGCTACCGTCTCCCCGCGTTCCGATACCGGGGGAGGGTCATCGCTGGCTTCTCGGCGACTTCTCACGGCTGCTCCTACTACCCGTTCAGCGGGACGACGCTCAAGACGCTGGCGGACGACATCGAAGGCTACAGTCACACGAAGGGCGCTCTTCACTTCGGACCGGAGCCCCTGCCCCCGGCGCTCGTGCGGAAGTTACTCAGGGCGCGTATCGCGGAGGGTCCGCGGCTCCGCGCCGGGCGCGCGAAGGAAACCTGAGTCGGGGACGCGAGGTCTGCCCTTGCGGATCGCACGCGCTCAATCGACGAGCAGCACGTCGAGCCGCGCGATCGTCTTCGGGTCGACGGTGAGCTCCAGCTCGACGATGCGACCCCGCTCCACCTTGAAGGCCCAGACGGCGCGGGGGTGGCCATGCGGCGCCCACGCCGAGCCCGGCACACCGTCGACGAGGGCGGCCCGCGCGGCCCGAGCGCTCCCCAGGAAGACGCGCGCGACGTCGGCGGCGCCACGCAGCTCGCGGACGAGACGCGGCGCGCCCTTCGCCTCGTTCGCGGCCGCGGCTTTCACGGCCGCGGAGTCCGCGCGCAGGACGACGTCCGGATCGAGCACCGCGAGCACCGCCTCGAGATTGCCGTCGCGCGAAGCGGCCATGAACGCGAGGGCGACCTCGCGCTGGGACGGGAGCTCTTGCTCCCGATCGCCGGCCCCCTGCACGAGCCTCCGCGCGCGGCTCGCGAGCTGCCGTGTCGCGACCGTCGACCGCCCGACGATGGCGCCGATGTCCTCGAACGAGAGCCCGAACAGATCGTGCAGCACGAAGGCGACGCGTTCGGCGGGGCTCAGCGTATCGAGCACGATCATCATGGCCGAGCCCACTGCGTCGGCGAGGAGGACCTCGCGCTCCGGATCCGTCGGCTCGGATGCCGCCACCGCGTCGGCCCCGATGGCAGGCGCCGCGGTCTCGCGCGTCTTGCGTGCGCGGAGCATGTCGAAGCACACGTGCGTGATCACCGTGGTGAGCCAGCCGCCGAGGTTGTCGACTGCGGCGGTGTCGGTGCGCGCGATACGCAGCCAGGTCTCCTGAACGGCGTCCTCGGCTTCCGCGGTCGAGCCGACCAAACGGTACGCGACCGCACGTAGGCGGGGTCGGTTCTCCTCGAATCGCGCGCTGAGAGAGGCTTCGGTCACGTTCAGCTCCCGTCGTTCGTCACGGAGGTGACGGACCAGGGAGCCGATTGTGACACGGTGACACACTTCGGCGGCGGGTCGTCGGCTCGGTATGGCGCACGTCACGTTCCCTCCCCCTGAAACGTCAGCGGGTAGGGCAAACCACCAGGAGAAGGCAAATGAAGATCCAGATCATGACCATCCACGTGGACGATCAAGCGAAGGCGATGCGGTTCTACAGCGAAGTGCTGGGCTTCAGGAAGAAGGCGGATTTCTCGAACGGGGGCTATCGCTGGTTGACCGTCGTGTCGCCGGAAGCGCCCGACGGCGTGGAGCTGCAGCTCGAGGCCAACACGAACGCAGCGGCTCGCGCCTACCAGGAGGCGAGGTTTCAGCAGAGCCAGGCAGCGGCCATGTTCGTCGTCGATGACGTGCAGTCCGCATACGACCGCCTCAAGGGCCTCGGCGTGAAGTTCACCATGCCGCCCACGAAGGTGACGGGCGCGACCATCGCCATGCTGGACGACACGTGCGGCAACCTGATCCAGATCTCCGCCCTCGATCACCGGCAGAGCTGACCGGGTCTATACTCAGAGACCGCTCAGCTCGGCGCGCACGCGCTTGCTCTCGTGAATTGCGAGCGAGAGCACGAGATCCCGCCGCGCCTCCGCGAGGTCGCCGGCCGCTTTCGCGATGAGCGCCTCGTTGTACAGAAGGGTGGCCCTCGGCTCTGGCGATGCGGGGTACATCGTCATGCCCTCGTCACACTCGGCCTTGGCCCAGCCCCACCGTGCCGCCTTGATGTGCGTGAAGCACTTGTCGCTCCATCCCACGCCGCCAGCGTGGTCCACGTAGCCCTCCTCGCCCTCCGGCAGCACCGGCCGACGCGCGTCCGTGCCGTCATTCGCTCGCGCAATCCGCGCCGGAAGCTCTCGCTCGTCTGAGGCCACGGGCGCGGCAGAGGCGAAGTACCCACCAAGAACCAGGACTATCGGGGCGATCAGCAGGAGCGCGGTGAGCCGGCTCACGCGCTTCATCGGTGGCGGCGGAGGATCCTCCTCGCGGACTCGCGACGCCGCGGCGATCGCCAGCTCGGTCGTCTTCGTTCGCGGCGTCGGAGCCGGTCTGGTCGGGTTCGAGCCACCAGCGATCCCAGCCATCCGCACGGTGCTCGTGCGCGGCAGGGGACTGGATGCGGGCGACGCTTCTGCCTTCGGCGCCCCCGCCATGAGCGCGGTCTTCGTTCGCGGTGGAGGGTCGCCGTGCGGATCGCGCGCGTCGGCGGGGCGGCCGCACTCCGAACAGCGTCCGCCGAAGACGTCGGACGAGCATTCGGGACACATGAGCGGCGCGATCCCCACGAGAACGAACGGTACCACCCCCGGCGCGATCCGGTAGCTGGCGGGAGCTCACGGTCTGCGTCAGTGGGCGTTCTGGGGCAACTGGGTCAAGATCTTCGCCCACGTCGCCTCCCTCACGGCTTTCCTCGGGAGGAGATGCCCGGTCGACGCGAGGGCCGTGCCCGCCCGCCGCACGCCGTTGTCGAGGTGCTCGAGGTCGACGTACTCGTCGCCCGCCGCGAGCGGAGGTCCCGCCTCGGCGGTGCTCACCTTCGCGACTTCGTCGTCGGACAGGCATTTCAGGATGGAAGCACGTGTAACGTAGGCCGCCTGCTGGTCATTCTTCATGATTCCCACTGGCTGCAAGATCATGTCCAGCGCGGTTTGCGCGCTGGTCACCGCGGCGCCTCGCGGGCCAGCTGCAAGACCGCCTCGGGTTGTCACCTTTGCACGGCGACTCGATCTCGGGGCCACACGTTGGAAGCTGGTGACCGCACGAACAGCGACGCGGCACCGATCATGCACTCTCCACGTCGCCCGAGTGTCCGGCACTCGTTGGGCTCGGCGACAGAGGTCACATGTTGCGAAGTCTGAACAGTCTCGAGCGATACAAGGTAAGCGCCACGGACGGCGACATCGGGAGCGTCGCAAACTTCCTGATCGACGACGCGCGCTGGACGGTTCGATATCTCGTCGTGGAGACGGGCGGGATCCTCGCCCAACGCGAGGTGCTCATCACTCCCATTGCGTTTCGGGAGGTCGACTTCTCGGCGGAGCGCTTTCGGCTGACGCTCACGATGGACAAGATCAAGAACAGTCCGAGCGTCGACCTCGACATCCCCGTGTCACGGCAGCACGAGCGCGAGTACTATGGATATTACGGATACCCGAATTACTGGGGATATGGAGGATTATGGGGGATGGGAGGGTATCCTGGCGCGATGGCCTCGGGCACCTACGAGGGGTCGCAAGACCGTCCCGGCGAGCCGCCCGCAGACGTGCACCTGAGGAGCGCGAAGGAGCTCGTCGATTATCATATCGAGGGGACGGATGGCTCCGTCGGCCACATCAAGGACTTCGTCGTCGACGATGAGACCTGGGAGATCCGTTACCTGGTCGTCGCAACGAGCAACTGGTGGGCGGGAAAGAGCGTTCTCGTCGCGCCGGAGTGGGCGACGCGAATCAGCTGGCGCGATCGAAAGGTCTATCTCGGAATGACGCGCGAGGCGATCAAAGCGAGCCCGGAATGGAGCGCCACGTACCCGGTCGAACGCGCCTACGAGGAGCAGCTAAGTCGTCATTACGGTGGCATTCCCGGCTGGTCCAGCGCCGACCGTGGCCTCGACGCGAAGCCTCGTCGCGACGCGGAGTTGCCGCGGACGTAATCACGGGCAGACAACGATTTCGTGACGTCGGGCATCGGCCGCCTTCAGGCAGCTCGAGCATGCGGGAGTGCCACAGGCTTCCGGCATGCCCCGACGTGCTCGCCGACGTGCACGAACGGTCGCGCCGGGGAGGCTGTCTCATGCGTCGCGGGTGGCCGCGGAGCGTCGGATGGACGGCGGGCGTCGCGCGTCACTCGCCGCCGCGAATCTGTACCGTCGCGAGCAACATGCCTGCGGTCATCTGCTGAAAGCGACATGAAATCACGTCGCCAGCCGCGAACTCGCCGATGTCGGTCTGGAAGACGCAGGCGAGCGTTCCGTGAAGTCGCGGGGTCCGGTCGACCTGCACGATGTCCACTCGGACATCGGCGAAGCTCATGAGCCTGCGGGTCCGGGGATACTGGGCCTTGTAGAGCGATTCTTTCGCGCAGAACATCGCGAGCGCGAGCCTGCCGCGCGCCGGCGCGGGCACGGTGTCGAGGAGGCCGCGCTCCTCCGGGCGGAGGACAGCTGGCCAGACGTCCTCACCGAGCAGCACGCGTTCCTCGACATCGATCCCGAGAGTCCCAACTTCGCCGCGGCGCCCGGCGGCGACGACCGCGGTCGTGCTGCAATGAGAGAGGCTTCCCGAGATGCACGCGGGCCATATCGGCGCATGGTTCGCGTCGCGGAGGAGCTCGAAGCCCTCCACGCCGAGGCGCGATAGCGCCTCGCGCGCGAGCCTCCTCCCGGTAGCGAACTCGCGTCGCCGCTTCTCGACGGCCCCCGCGACGATCGCCGCTTCGTTCGGCGACAAGCGCTCCACGTCCGCGAGATCGATGCGAGACGTCAGGAGGACGACGCGCTCGTCGAAGACTCCATCGACTTCGTCACTCATCCTGAGCCCTCGTAGCCAGCGCCAGCTCTACTAGCGTGCCCGCGAAACAGCAGTTCGGCTACCGTGGATCAGCGACGCAAGAGCCCGAGCACGGCGTCGGTGGAGTCGACCTCGCCGAAGCGCGGGAAGTTCCGTCTCATCACGAACTCGTGCGCGGCGGGGTCGATGTCGGTGATCGCGTCGGAAGCGAACGTGAGGTTGTACGCGAGCTCGTGGGCAGCGCGCGCCGTCGACTCGACCCCGCTGCTCGTCGAGACGCCGGTCAACACGATGCCGGTGATCCCCCGGCGGCGAAGCTGCAGGTCGAGCTCCGTGCCGTAGAAGGCGCTGGGCTGACGCTTGACGATGAGAATGTCTCCCGGCTGAGCCGCGAGCTCCGGCACGAGCTCCGCGAAGTCCGAGGTCGTCGGCATCGCACGCTGCGGAACGTCGGTGCGCGAGCGGAGCCGATCTCCACCGTCGGCGGAGAAGGTGACGGTCACGAGAACGACCGGAAGACTTGCGTGACGGAAGGCTTCGGCAAGGCGCCGCGCGTTCTCGATGATGGCACCCATCGGATGCACCGTCGGGAACGACGCGATGCCTTTCTGGAGATCGATGACGACGAGGGCTGTTCTGGGGTCGAGCGCGGTAGCAGGCATGGGTCGTTCACTGCGCGCCAACACGTGCGTGTTGGCCCTCCGTAGACCTACGTGAACTTCGCAAGGCTCCGTCCACTTCGGTTCTTCCCTTCGAAGGGTCGTGGCCTGGCGTGCCTCTGATTGAGCAGGTCGGCACGTCCTGACGCGGAGGCACCTGAATGCCGCCTGACGTCATGCGTCTACGAGCCGTCGCAGGAGCGGCAACGCGACGACGAGCGTGCGCTGCTCGCTCGGGTCGAGGTGCTCCGCGATCCGCTCTGCGAGCCAGCTCTGACGCTTCGCGCGGCGTACGGCGAGCTCCCTTCGCCCGGCCACCGTCAGGAGCACCAGGCGGCGGCGGCCGTCGTGAGCGTCGTCGCGCCGCGTGACGAGCCCGAGAGCTTCCAGCTTGGCAACGAGAGCGCCGGCGGTCTGCGGGGTGACGAGCTCCCCGCGCGCGAGATCCGCCGTCGTCGCGGGACCATCGGTGTCGAGGCGACGCAGCATCAAGCGCAGCGGGTAGGAGAGCGTCTCGTCGAACGTCTCGGCGCGCGCCCGCCTTCGCAAGGCACTCAAGACGTGCCTCAGCTCCTCTGCGATCTCGTCGGCGGTCTGACGCGGCATGGAGATGGAGGCTGCCTGGTGCAAGGTAAACTTGCAAGGTATACTTCTATTCATGGCTCCCCGATCGAGCGCCGCTTCCGGCGCGCTACCTGCCGTCGACGCGTCGGGCGGCGCGCTCGGTGGAATGCGGCCGCGTTTGCCGGGGCTCGGCGGCGCGCTCAAGCACCGCAACTATCGGCTCTTCTTCGCCGGCCAGAGCATCTCGCTCGTCGGCGAGGCGCTGACGCGCTTCGCGACCGTATGGATGGTCTACCGCCTCACGAGGTCGCCCGTCATGCTCGGCCTCGTCGGCTTTTTCGGGCAGGCCCCCGCCGCGGTGCTCGCGCCCGTCGCAGGGGTCCTGGTCGACCGATGGAACCGTCGACGTACGGTGATCGTCACGCAGGTTGCGTCGATGCTCCAGTCGGCCGCGCTGGCGTTCTTCGCGCTCACCGGTCGCATGACCGTCAGACACTTGCTGGTCCTCGGCGCGGTTCAAGCGGTCATCAGCGCGTTCGACACCGTGGCGAGGCAGTCGTTTCTCGCCGAGATGCTCGACGACCGCGCGGATCTCCCGAACGCGGTCGCGCTCAACTCGCTGATGAAGAACGCGTCGAGGATGCTCGGTCCCGTCATCGCTGCCGCGCTCGTTCCTCTCGTCGGCGAGGGCGCCTGCTTCACGCTCGACGCGGCGAGCAGCCTCGCAGTGATCGCGTCGCTGGTCTCGATGCGCGTGGCCGCGCGCAAGGTCCCGCCGCGCGCCGGTCGCGGACTGCTCGAGATGAAGGAGGGGCTCGCCTACGTCGCCAGACACCCCAGGGTGCGCGCTGTCCTTCTCCTTTTCACGTCCACGAGCCTGCTCGCCGGCTCCTATGCCACGCTACTTCCCCTCATTGCACGCGAAACGCTTCACGGAGGCCCGCACACGCTCGGCATTCTCATGGCCTCGGCGGGATCGGGGGCAATGACCGGCGCGCTGATCCTGACGACTCGCACACAACGGGAGGCACGACGTCACGGGGTGTCGAGGCGAGACGGGAACGCCGCGCCCAACGACGCGGAGGGCCTCGGCCGCCCGCTCGCCGCTACGCTCGGGATCGGACTGGGATTGGTACTGCTGGAGCTCGCGGGGTCCGTCTGGGTCGCCACACCGCTCCTCTTCGTCGTCGGGGCGTGCCTCAGGTGCAATCGACCTCGAGCAACAGCATCATCCAGACGACCGTCGACAGCGACAAGATCGGTCGAGTGATGAGCCTCTACGCAATGGGGTTCTTCGGCGGCGTTCCGCTCGGCGCCGTGCTCGAGGGCGAGCTCGCGAAGCGAGTCGGCCCCGTGCACATGTTCGCGATCGCCGGTATGGGCTGCCTCCTCTGCGGCCTGATGTTCGCCCCGTGCACGCGCGAAGCTGCACGAGGCACCGAGCACCGTGGAGCTGCGAGAGTGCGGCGTGCGATGACGAGGCTCGAGCTGGCTCTGCCGGGACCCTTGCCGCCCGAGGATACCCGAGCGTACCCTGAACGGGACAGCGGCGTTGATCGGGGAGATGCCATACATGAATGCAGGCGGGGAGGAGAAGGACGGCCTGAGCTGGACGGCCAGTCGAGGATCGCGCGAGCTGGAGCACGAGGCCGGGGCGCAAGGCGTGCGCGCCCTTCGGCTCGAGGACATCGCCGTCGTGTTCCAGCCCATCGTCGACGTCGCAACGGGCAGGCTCTTCGGGCAGGAGGCGCTCGTCCGGTGCAGGCGGCCCGAGTACGAGCAACCCGCCGTCCTCTTCGACCACGCCGCGCAAGAGGATGCATGCGGGCGGCTCGGGCGCATGATCCGCGACGTGGCGTTCACCACGTGCGGCGATGTCGCGCTGTTCGTCAACCTCCACCCTTCGGAGCTCTCCGCTCGGTGGCTCGTACGGCCCGACGACCCGATCGGGTTTCACAGCCAAGCTGTCTATCTGGAGATTCCGGACGCAGCGATCTTCACTCACTTCGAGCTTTGCACGAGCCTGCTCAAGGAGCTCTGCGTGCGGACGGGCGCGCTCCTCGTCGTGGACGACTTCGGCGGCGGCTATACGAATATCGACCGCATCGTTCAGCTCGAGCCCGCTGTCGTGAAGCTCGATATCGCGCTGACCAGAAACATCCAGTCGAACCCGCTCCACCAGGCCGTCGCCCGAGACCTCGTTTCGCTGTGCAAGGACCTCGGAGCGCGCGTCGTCGCCGAAGGTGTCGAAACACTCGACGAGCTCCGCTGCGTACGCGACCTCGGAGTCGATCTGGCACAAGGCTTTCTCTTTGCGCGCCCCGCAGCACCCCCACCCGTCCCGGCCTGGCCGATCGAACGGCAGCCGACAAAGGGCCGTCCGCCGCCGTCGAAGGGTGGCGTGACGCAGTAGCCAGCGGGCCGTTGCGACAGCCGGCGTTTGCTTTGTGGCGCCCCCTGGTGGCAGAACTCTGAACGTACCCATGGACGAGCTCGCGCGCGCTGTCGGCAACTCCTTCGGCATCACGTCGTTCGGCGGCATCGGGCTCGTCTGCGTGCTCGTCCTTCTGCTCGTGCTCGTCGTCACACTGCCGGCCCGCACGCGCCCGAAGGCCCGGCTGCCGTTCGCGCTCATCATCGTTCACTCCTTCGTACTGTGGCTCGGTTCCGCGATCCCCGAGAGTGCCGTCGCGTCTCGGCCCGTCGCCGTCTTCGCTCGATTCCTTTTGCTCGCCGCCGGCGCGCGGATCGTTTTCCTCCTCGTGGTCGAGGGGATCTTCGCCGGTCGCCTGCAGCGGCCGCTCCCGAGGATCCTGCGCGACATCCTTCAGGGGGTCGTCCTCCTCTTCGTGGTGATGGCCACGCTCCACTCTGCGGGAGTCGAGCCTGGCTCGCTGCTGACGACCTCTGCGCTCCTCACCGCCGTCGTCGGCCTCTCGCTTCAAGACACCCTCGGCAACGTCTTCTCGGGCCTTTCGATTCAGGCGCAGACGCCTTTCGAGGTCGGCGACTGGATCGGCTTCGATGACCAGCCACGCAACGTCGGTCGTGTCATCGAGATCAACTGGCGCGCGACGAAGGTCATCACGCACGAGGAGATCGAGATCATCATCCCGAACGGCGCTCTCGCGAAGGCGCCCATCCGCAACTTCAGCAAGCCGAGCCCGTTCACCCGCCGCACGATCGACGTCGGATGCGCGTACGACGTGTCGCCGACACGAGCTCGCGACGTGCTTCTCGCTGCGCTGAGCGGCACCGTCGATGTCCTGACCGATCCGCCGCCACAGGTCGAAGTGCACGCGTTCGGCCCGTCGGCCGTCGAATACCAGGTTCATTTCTACGTCTCGAACTTCGCTCGCCGCTTCGCCATCGAATCCACGGTTCGTGAGCGCGTGTGGTTCGCGCTGAGGCGCGCGAGCATTTCCATTCCCTATCCGACCCGCGAGGTCCACACGCACACGTCTTCCGACGAGACGCGGAGCGCGACGCGCACCGAAGAGGGGGAGGCGCGCATCCAGCTACTTCGCCAGGTCGACTTCCTCGCGGTGCTCCCGGAGACGGCGATCCAGGAGCTCGCGTCGCTCACGGAGATCCGCGTCTACGGCCCCGGGGAGGTCGTTCTCCAGCAGGGCGAGGCGGGCGACGAGCTGTTCGTCGTCGTGAGCGGCATGATGAGCATCGTCGTTGGTCGCTCCAGCGGGAGCATCGCCGAGGTCTCTCGTGTGGGCCCAGGCAAGTTCTTCGGCGAGATGTCTCTCATGACGGGCGAGAAGCGAACCGCAACGGCGCGCGCGGTCACGGAGACCGAGCTCCTCGTCGTCGGCAAGGCTGCGTTCTCGCAACTCCTGACGCACGCGCCCGAGCTCACAGAGAAGATCGCTGAAGTGCTGACGCACCGTCAGGTGCAGCTCGACGAGCATCTCGCCGAGCGCGCGCGGAAGGCCAAGCCGGAACAGGACGCGGAGGCGGTCGCCCTGGTCGAGCGAGTGAGACAGTTCTTCCATCTCTAGTGTCCTGAGTCCGCGGGCTGCCGCCAAGGGGGGCCACGGGTAGATCGGCGAGCTCCCGTCGCGACGCTGGCCGACGGAAGCGGCCACGAAGCGTTCGCGCTGACGCGGGTGGAGGGTCCGACGATGGTCAGCCAGGATCAAAAACGGCCCGAGACGGCGAGTCCCCCCGCGCCGTGCGCGCTCCACGGCGCGAGGCCGAGGTCGACGCGCCGAAGTCGGTGAGCCATCGTCTCCGACACATAGAGCGCGGCGCTTCCACCGGCGAGCGCGCCGAGGCCGAAGGCAAGCGAGAAGGCTCCGATGGCGGTCGCGAGGCTCTCGGTGCCCTGGTCGCAGCGGTCGCTGTTGGGTGCACATTGATGGTTGGCCAGCACGCATGCGCCGAACCCGACGGCCGTCGCGCCGAGGCCGATGCCCAACCCCCCCCGTCACCCGTGCAATCCACACCACGGTCCAGTTGTCGCCGCCGCCGAACGTCGAGAGAGTCGCCCGGGCCTCCGCCGGAGATGGCGGAGCCAGATATCCCGGCGCAACGGAGACCGGCAGGCTGGTCGCGACATCGCCGACGTCGGGCTGACCGGCGGAGGTCGAGACCGGAGGAGCGGCCGTCTCCACGTGCACGGGAGGTGCGACGTCTTGTGGCGTGCCGCTCGGGGGCGTGGCCGCCGCGACGTGCTGCACGAGGGCGAGCGACGTGACGGTCGTCGCAAGCATTGCGCGAGGTGACGGGAACGTCATGACCAGTCGATCAGCACGTCCCGTGCCATCACGCTTCCGGCGCAATCGGCGCGAGGCGGAAGCCGATGTGACCGGGCGTCACAAACTGTCGTCGCCCCACGACACGGCAGGTCGGTCCTGGTGCAGACGGTCACTCCCCCCCCAGCCCCTCTCGTGCGGCCCGATCGCTTGGACAACTCGAGCATGGCGCGCATCGTCGAGCGCTTCAGGACAGCGCCCCGGTTCAGATCTATAAGGCCATGCATGCGACGCGCTGTAGACGGGGTTTGGCTCGGCCGCTCCGGTGGTGATCGGAGCCCGAGGGTCGGGCGCGCCTTGCGCTATCTGGCTCTCCTGGCGACGGTCGCCGGGTGCGGTCGGCATGTCACGGAGACTCTACCCGCCCCGTTTGCGCCACCACTGCCAGTCGCCGTCGATGGGGCGGGAGCGCGGCGCTCGGTTCTCGACGTCACGGTCGACTGCGCGGCGTTCGCGAAGCCCATCAACCCGGGCATCTACGGTACGGGCTACGATCCTTCGGATTACTCCGACGTCCTGAACCCGGGGATTTACGGCATCGGTGAGGGGTATTCGGACATGAGCGACGAGCGCCAGTGGCAGCTCGGCGCGAGCGGTCGTCGCTTCGGGGGGAACCCTTCGAGCCGTTACAACTGGGAGCTCGGGACGTTCAACCACGGGTCTGACTGGGTGTTCGCGAACGACGGCACCCCCGCCGGTGAGCCGCTGTACGAGAGATTCTTGCGCGAGAACGATGCCAAGGGGGTCCTGAGCGCCATCACGATTCCCATCCTGGGCTGGGTTGCCAAGGACAGGACCTCCACGTCGTTTCCGGTCGCGCAGTACCCGGACCAGAGTGGAATCGACAAGACACGCGCGGCAGGCGACGGGCGAACGCGGAACGGTCGACCGCTCCCGACCCCGGCACAGACCCAGACCAGTGTCGCCTCGCCTCCCGAGATGCAGGGTCGCTGGGTGAAGACCATCGCATCTCGCCCGTCAGTGGCCTCGAGCGTCGCGAGCCCGCGCGTCTACATTCTCGACAACGAGCCAGGGCTCTGGAACAGCACGCACCGGGACATCCATCCGGAGCCCATCAGCTACGACGAGCTCCTGGCGCGGACCGTGGCGTACGCGACGGAGATACGGAAGAACGACCCGCACGGTCTCATCGCAGGCCCGTCGGCGTACGGGTGGCCCGACTATCTGTATTCGGGCAAGGACGCCACGCCCAGCTACCGCCTCCACATCGACCGCCGGTTCCACGACGACCTCCCGATCCTTGCCTATTACCTGCGTGAGCTTCACCGGCACGAGCAACAGACGGGAGAGCGTCTGCTCGATCTTCTCGACGTCCACTTCTATCCGCAAGGTGATGATGTCGGGGTCGGGGCGAAGGGGGGGGTCGACGCCAAGACCGCTGCAATGCGGATCCGATCGACGCGCGCATTCTGGGACCCCACCTACGTGGACGAGTCCTGGATCAACGAGCCCATACGCCTTCTGCCCAGGCTCCAGGAGTGGATTGACCAGTACTACCCCGGCGTGGGGATCGAGGTCGGCGAGTGGGACTTCGGCGCGGAAGGCCACATGTCGGGCGCGCTGGCTGTCGCGGAGACCCTGGGGAGATTCGCCAACGCCGGTGTCGCCCGCGCATTCTACTGGACCTTCCCGCCAGCCGGCAGCGCGACGTTCTTCGCGTTCCGCGCGTTCCGTAACTTCGACGGTCACGGGGGGCGCTTCCAGGACGCGCTCGTCCCGATGCCTGTCTCCGCGGAAGGGACGTCGGTCTGGGCGTCACGTGATCCGTCGGGCAAACACCTCGTGCTCGTGGTGCTCGACTTCATGCCGGACGTCGGGCTCGACGCGCGCGTCCATGTGCGTGGCTGCGGGACGGGAGCGACGGGGAGCGCCTACGTCTACGTGCAAGGGGCACCCGACTTCGCGATGAGCCCGCTCGACCGTCACGAGAGCGGCGTCGTGGGCGCGAGCCTCCCGCCGTATTCGATGACGACCATCGACATCCACCTCGACTGATTTGCCGTCACATCGCGACGCAGACGCCAGCACCACAGCGCTGCCCCGACGCGCACTGGCTGGTAGCGCTGCAGGTGCAGAATCCATCTGTGCACTGGCCAGCGGTGCCGCACTGGGCGCTCGTCGAGCAGGTGCCGCAGGTGCCGGCAACGCAGGCCGTCCCGCCGCCGCACTGGCTGTTCTCAGTGCACGCGACGCACGCCCCGCTGATGCAGGCGAGGCCGGAGGGGCTTCCCGGCCCATCCACGACGATATTGCAGTCTGAAAACGTCGTGCACGCCGCGCAGACGTTGTTGATGCATGCCTGCCCGTTCCTGCACGAAAACGGACCTCCGATCGCGCATCCCTGGACATAGTTCGTGGCGCACACCCCCGTCTGGCAGCTCTCTCCCGACGCGCAGTCTGCGTTCGTGGTGCACGTGCACTGCATTCCGGAGTGCGTCGCCGTGCATGTGGCCGTCGGCCCGCACTGACCGCTCGACGTGCATGTCACGCACGCCTCGTTCTCGCAGACCAGGCCCGGCGCGCACTGCGCGTTCGAAGTGCACTTGGGGCACTCGCCGTTGCAGGCGACGCATACCTGGTAGCCCATGCACATCGAGAAGGGCCCCTGGTCCTGGCAATAGGAGCCGACAGCGCAGTCCGCGTTCGACGAGCAGTTCCTCCCGGGCATGCCGATCTCTTGGCACTGCTGGCCGGCGGGGCAGGTCGTACACTGGTACGTGCACGCGCCGCCGCTGCCGCACGTCATCAATCCGGGACAGTCGCTGTCTGTCGTGCACGCCGACCCGCACGTCGCGCTGACGCCGGGGAGGGCGATGCACGCCTGGGGTGCCTGGCACGACGGCGAGCACGCGGTCGACGGCGGGGGCGCCATGCCTTCGGAGGAGGCGTCGGACGGCGGCGGGACAACGACATCGGGCGGGGGCGTGAACACGTCCGGCGGGGACGAGGCCTCCCGGTGCCCTCCTCCGTCGGGAACAGTTGCATCCCTTCCCGCGTCGGAGTGGCCGGCCGAGACGACGCAGAAGCCTGTCGCTTGAAGCTCGGACAGCTCCGTGGCGCAGTTCGCCGTACTGCCCAGTCCAGCGACTGTGCTGCATAGCGCTTGTTGAGCGCTCGGAAGCCCGGCACAACACGCCGAGAGCGCGGCGCAGCCCTGGCTGACCAACGTGCTCCCCGAACTACTGCCGCTGCTCGAGCCGGTGTGCGACGAGGCGTCGCCGGGCGTGTCTCGCGCCACTCCACCACACGCGACGAATGACACGACGGTCGCCAGAGCGATCACGAGCTTCGCGGTACGCATCGGCGAACACTACGCGAATACCATCTTGAGGGAGATCACCCCAAATGGGGTGATCTCCCGTTCAAGGCCTCTAGCTCAAGCGGCGTCCAGCGTCACGTCGGCGGAAGTCGCTCTTTCGTAGGAATTCCGTCTCACGCCACCGCGTCCTTGATCGCCTTCACCGGCCGCGCGCGCACCGTCTTGCTCGCGGGCTTGGCCGCGAACGTCTGCTCGAGCTTCGTGAACGGGTTGATCCCCTTGCGGGCGGGCTTCGCCGGCTTCTTCACCACGACGAACTTTGCGAAGCCAGGCAGGACGAACGTCCCGCTCTTCTTCAGTTCCTTGTGCCCCGTCGCGACGAGCGCCTCGACGATCGTCTTGACCTGCTTCTTCGACACCTCTTCGCCGACCGCATCGGCTACGGCGTTGAGGATCTCGCTCTTCGAGAGGGGCTTCGTCTTCTTGGTCGTCGTGGGCTTCGCCATGGTCATGCTCCTGTTGGAGGCCAAAGAAGAGCGCGGCGAGGGCGGCGACGTCAACCGGATCGCGGGGTTCACCGCCGCAGGCGGCCTGACGTGCCGACCATCGGGCATCTCATCCCCAGGGATGATGACAGCGCTCTCGACACGCGCTAGTGCGGAGTCAGGTGCCAGGCGCAACCCGCGCAGGTCAGTCGACGACGAAGCCGGCCCAGTTGCGCATGTAGCCCGCAAACCGCTCACCTAGACCACGCTCGCGAAGCTCCGATGTGCTCAGCGGGGGTCGCCGTGGCAGCCAGGCACGGTCGGCGACCTTCGAAGCCCAGTCGGGGTTGGCGATGGCCGCACGACCAATCGCGACGGCATCGGCGCCCTTGGCGAGCACCGTCTCCGCATCGTTCCGCGTCCAGATGCCGCCTGCCGCGACGAGCGCGACATCTCGCGGGAGGACTTCTCGGAACAACGGCAACGGGTGACGGCCTGGACGCTTGACCGTGTTCTGCATCGCGTCCCAGAGGGAGGGGTGGATGAAGTCCGCTCCATAGCTGGCGAGCCATCGCGCAACCTGGAGCGACTCGTCGAGGTCCACGCCTACGGCATTGCCATGGTCTTCGGGCGAGAGCCGCACCCCAACGACGAACGAGTCAGGGACCACGGCACGCACGGCATGCATGGTCTCGCGCAACAGTCGCGCGCGCCCTTCGAGCGAGCCGCCCCACGGGTCCGTGCGCGTGTTGATTGTCCTGCTGAGAAACTGCCCGAAGAGAAACCCATGTGCTCCGTGCAACTCGATGCCCGCGAATCCCGCCTCGCTGCATCGCGCCGCGGCATCACGGAACTGACCGATCACCCGCGTCATATCCTCCTCGGTGGCCGCCTGCGCGCGCTCCAGGCCGGGCGCCTCGTACGCAGTCGCGCTCCACGGTGTTTTCCCCGTCAGTGAGCGGGCAGACCGCAGCCCGCCATGGAAGAGCTGGACTATACCGAGAGCGCCTCGTTCCGTGAGCGCGGACGCGAGGCGATGGAGGCCGGGAAGCAAGCGGTCGTCGAAGACCCCGAGCTCGCCAGGCCACGCCTGCCCATCGAGCGATGCGTGCGCCGCACATGTCTCGACGACCGCGAAGCCGCCGCGCGCGCATCTCCAGCCACCGAAGCTCCTCGTCCGAGAGCGATCCATCGTCTCTGCTTTGCTGGTTGGTCATCGGGGCGAGCCACGTTCGACTGCGGGCGCGAACGCCGTTACGGAATACGAGCGAATCGAGCAGCATCTGTTCGTCCTTTGCACGTGGCGCACAGGACACGTACGCGGCACGCCCGTGCCGATGGGACGCAAGAGGTAGGCCCACCGTTTCGTTGCGCTCCACCGTGCCGTGCTCGCCGATACACTCCGGATCCAGGAATACGGACACCGGTAGGCCGCGTCGGCAGGTCCGTGGGGGATCCCCAGACCCTCATCCGCTGGCTCGCCCGACCCCCAGCAGATCAAGAACTCCGTGGACGAACGTGAGCGGATGCGGCGGGCACCCCGGAATCCAGAGCGCGGGCCCCACGTCTTCGAAGAACCCCCGGTCCACCGCGGAGGCCTCGGCGTACAAGCCACCCGAGATCGCGCACGCGCCGAAGCCGATGAGAAACTTCGGATCCGGCATCGCGTCCCAGGCGAGCCGCACCGCGTCGGCCATGTTCTTCGTGAGCGGGCCCGTCAGCACCAGCGCGTCGGCATGCCGCGGCGACGCGACCCACTCGATGCCGAATCGCTGCAGGTCGAAGTTGACGTTCGCGAGCGCGTTGAGCTCCAGCTCGCAGGCGCTGCACCCCCCGGCCGACACCTGACGAAGGCGCAAGGAGCGCCCGAAGAGCTTCCGGAGGGCCGCGGACGTCGTCACAGCCGCAGGCCCCGCGTCGCCCTCGGCGACGACCAATCCTGTGCGCGAATCGGATGCCATGCGTGGCTCCGGCGTGAACGAGATCTTTCCAGCCGGGCAGACGGCCACGCACTCGTTGCAGAAGGTACACGTCGCGAGATCGAGTCGCACCGGGCCAAGCGCAATGGCCACGGTGGGACACGCGGCGACGCAGGCGTCGCATCCGGAGGTGCACGGTGCATCCGAGATGTGCGGGCGCCCGCGGAAACCGACCGGCGAGGCCTTGCGGAGGTCCGAGATGTATTGCGTCCCCTGGGACGCTCTCACGAGTAGGGACTTGAGCATGGTCAGAGGTCGTTGCCGCAGTACGAGAGATCGAAGCTCTTGTTGCAGATCGGAAAGTCGGAGATCTCGTTCTCGCGAACCGCGATCGCGAGGCCAAGCCAGTTTCGCAGTGACGGGTCTTGCACTTTGTAATGCGCGAGCGACCCGTCCGCGTCCGTTTCGAGGCAATGCACGATCTCCCCGCGCCATCCTTCGCAGAGGGCGACCACGAGGGTGCTTCGCGCAAGCGGCCCCGCGGATCGCCGCGAGCCTGCCCACGTCGGTTGACGCTCCACGGCCGCCTCGATCCAGTCGAGCGAACGACGGATCTCCTCGACCCGGAGACGCGTCCTCGCCCAGCAGTCGCCTGCCTCTTCCGTCACGAGAGTCGCGGGATGCTCGGCGTAGACCCCCGTCGCGCCGACGCGCTGATCGAGGGCGACCCCGGAGGCCCGAGCAGCCATGCCGACGAGGCCCAGCTGAAGCGCCTGACCCTGCGTCAGCTGCCCGACACCGTGCAGCCGGTGTTGCACGGTACGCGCCGCGAGAAAGCAGTCGTCGATGATCGCCGCATCCTTCCGCAGGAGCGACAGGCTCCGACGCAGCTCGTCGACGTTGAGCCTCCCGGCAGATGCCCCCTCACCGTGCCCGAGGTGCGCACCCAGACTCGCGGGCCGCATTGCGCTCCGTCCGAAGCGGCTCCCGCAGAGACGCATGGTCGTATTGATCGCGGTGGTCCGCAGACGCCCGTACGTGGCAGCCCCCTGGAGGAAGCCGACGTCCGCCGCCATCCCGGAGAGCCCCGCGAGGTGCATCGCGATGCGCTCGAGCTCGAGCAGCACGCCCCGAGGCCGTTCGATCTCCAGGGTGACTTCGATCTCCCCGAGCGACTCGATCGCGGCGCAGTAGGCCCATGCGTGAGCGATGCTCGCGTCGCCGGAGATCGTCTCCACGAGCGGCGCGAGCCGGCGCGGATCGCCACGCAGGAGCAGGCGCTCGACACCTCGGTGCTGGTACCCGAGGTGAATCTCGAGGTGGTGCACCCGTTCGCCAAGACACATGAAGCGAAAGCTTCCGGGCTCGATGACCCCCGCGTGAATGGGACCGACGGCGACCTCGTGGACCTCTTTGCCTTCGACCCGGTAGAACGGGTACGCGTCGCGTGCCGCGCGCCCCGTCTCCTCGAAGCGAATCGGCTTCAACCACGGGTGCCCTGCGATCCTGACGCCATGCTGCTCGTGCAGCTCGCGCTCGAAGCAGCCGGCCGACGGAAATTCGGGGGTGAGCGAGTGGAAGCCTCGCTCCGGGTCGAGCGAGGTGCGCAGGACTTGAAGGGAGCTCGCGGCATCTTGAAGAACTGCCGTGACCACGATCTCCGCGGTCCCCGGTCGACCGTAGAGCGTGACGAGTCGCTCCCCCGTACGAAGTCGCCGGTCGAGCTCGCGTCTCCATTCCTTCGGCTCGAGGCGCGGGATCGAGTCGATCGTTGCGCGGTGCACCCGGAGCGAGCTCATTCGGCACCCAGTGATGCGGCGACCGTTCGAAAGACGGTGTTGATTGCCGTGGGCATGTATATCCCCATGACGACGAGCGCGCCGAGGAAGACCAGCTTCGGGGTGGCAGAGAGCAACGTCTGGCGCGGCCAGTTGACGGTCGCCTTGGGCTCACCCCAGAGCATCGGGAAGACGGTTCGCCCCGTCGCGACGAACGTCATCGCGATCAAGGAGCAGAAGATGACGAAGACGAACATCTGCTTCGCGCGAACCAGGCCGGAGAGGATGATCAGCTCGCCGAGGAAGCTGCCGAACGGAGGGAAACCCAGGAGCGCAAACGTCCCGATCATCAGAAAGAGCCCGCTGTACGGCAAGTCCTTGATCAAGCCCGCGATCTGGCGCGTATCCTTCGTTCCGTAGTGCGCCTTGATGTTGCCGGCCGTCAGAAAGAGGATGGCTTTGATGAACGCGTTGCTCACGACGTAGAGGACCACCCCGTACGACGCGCTCTTTCCGATCGCCAAGCCGATGGCGATCACGCCGGCGTGGTTGATGGATGCATAGGCGATGAGGCGCTTGAAGTTTCGTGTCGCGAGGATGCTGACGGCGGACACAGCCATCGACGCGAGACCGAGAACGAGAAGCTCCGTCGCGACGAGCTCGGGATTGCCGGCGCGATAGACCTGGAGCACGCGGATCAGGCCGACGAGCGCCGCGTTGAACTGAACGGCGGCGAGGAGCGCGGTCACCGCAGGTGGCGCCTCGTCGTACGTCTCGGGCAGCCAGCTGTACATCGGGGCAAGGCCGAGCTTCGTCCCGTAGCCCAGAAAAATGAAGGCCAGTCCGAGGCGCCTCCACAGGTTTGGCGGGCCGCCGACGAGCGAGGACAAGTCATCGATGAAGTACGTCGGTATGTGATCGTTCATCTCCAGGCTTCGCGCGAGGCAAGCGAAGCCGAGGAGCGCCAGGCCCAGACCGACCGATGAAAACAGGAAATAACGCCAGGAAGCGCGGCGAGACGAGGGCACCCCCTCTCGCACGATCAACGGAGCCGCCAGGAGGGTCGTCGCCTCCAGCGCAACCCACCCCACGATGAGGTGATTGGAGAGCACGGCGACGTTCGCGGCCACCATGAACAGCGTCGACAGCCGCGAGAAACGCCTCACTTCGTCGCGAAGCGACGGCTCCGCGCGAGCGCGGCCCCAGACGTAGCTGGCGATGCCGAGAAAGATGACGTTCGTGACGACCAGAAAGAGGCGCGCGGTGGCGTCCGGTCGAAGGTAGCCCCAGGCGATGCGGCTCTCGGTCTTGACGGTGACCGCGGCGGCAATGGCCAGGGCGGCCTGGAGCGTGGCGACGACCAGAAGCATCCAGGGCGCCTCCGAAGGTGAAGCTTTCGCGTCGCGATCTTGCGAGGCGCGCGACGCGACCGAGCCGCGGAGGGTGAAGTTCTGGGTAGTCATAGTGTCGGTGTGTCGGGAGCCGCGGGAAGGTCTGTTTCCGCGGTCAGTCGCACGAGATACCAGCGGAAGAACACGAGCGAGCAGAGCAGCAGCAAGGACTGGGCGACCCGCACACCGACGGACGAGTGGTGCTTGTCGCCGAGCTCGAAGAGAGCGATGGCGTTCTCGATCCTCAGTGCCCCCACCATCTGGCTGAGCACCCCCGTGCGCGTCGAGAGGACGAGGAGCCCGAGCAAGAGCGCGGAGCCGGACACGCCAACGAGGGTCTGGGCGTCGCCCTCGGACGGGATGAGGACGTCCGCGACGCGGAATGCCATCAGCACGAGCGCGAACGCGACGACCCACGAGAACAGGTTCGGCGCGATCACGTCGTTGCGCGCAGGAGCGTTCTGACGGAGCAAGACCGCATACAGGAGCGCCGGCCCCGCGACACCACGGAGCACCACGAGGTCGACGATTTCGACGAGCGCGTCCGGCGACGAGGTCAGGCCGTGGTGCCACGCGATGCACCCCATCAGAAAGCCTTGGAGCGACAGGCTGACGAGGCTCGTTCTCCAGGTGCCGACGAAGAGAGGCAGCAGGAGGACGATGACGAACGCGATGAGGATGCCGGTCATCCTCCACCTCCGCCGCCCCAGGTCGTCGCGAGCAGCGCCACGCCCGCGGCGACGAGCGCGACCACGATGAACTGCGGCACGCTGCGGAGCTTCAGGCGTGCGACGAGGGACTCGACCGTACCGATGGCGACCGCGAGCACCAGGACGAGGAGGACGTTCACCGCCGCCGTTGAGCTCGCGCTCGCCCGCTCCGTGAGGGGATTGAGGAGTGACGCCACGATCCCCAGGCCGATCGTCAGCTTGACGGCCGCGGCGATCTGCAGCGCCGCGAGATCGGGGCCGCTGTGGTCGAGGATCATCACCTCGTGCACCATGGTGAGCTCCAGGTGCGTCGTGGGGTCGTCCACGGGCATCCGCGCGCACTCGACCTGGACGAGGACGAAGAGCGCGACGACGCTTCCGAGCCAGACGAGCGGAGCACCTCCCCCTGCGCGCAGCGACAGGATCGCCGTGAACGAGCGCTCGTGAGAGCGAAGGCACGCGGCGCCCGCAACCAGGAAGAACGCGGGCTCGAGCAGCGCCGCGAAGGTCGCCTCTCGGCTCGCTCCCATGCCCTCGAACGAGCTGCCCGTATCGAGCGCTCCGAGCATCAACGCGATGCGTCCGAGCCCCCACACGTACGCGAACCACACGAAGTCGAAAGGGCACGACAGAGGGGCTCGAACGCCGAGAAATGGCGCGACGAGACCCGAAGCCAGCGAGGACGCAAGAACGACCCACGGGCCGCACCGAAACACGAAGCTCGTGGTTTCGCTGTACACGGAGCGCTTGCGAAGCAGTCGTTCGACGTCATACGCCAGCTGCAGGATCGGCGGCCCCTTGCGCCCCGCCCAAAGCGACTTCGTGCGATGGATCACGCCCACGACCACGATTGGCAGGATCAGGAGCGCGATCGCATGAACGAGCACGCGCGCGATCATCGTCCGACCCCGATGAGCCAGCCCCCGAGGATCACGATCGCGACGAGCCCGGCGGCGAACGCGAAGCGTGGTTGCTCGGGGATGCGGTCAGCCGCGTGCGAGACCATCTCCTCTCCCTGACCCAGAATCTCGAACATCCGTCGCTCGACCCCGTCGACGTGGTGCGTCGATATGTGGCTGGGCTCGGCCGGGAAGACGCTGGTGGGAAGGCGTTCGCGGCGGAGCTGGGGAAGGAACGCTTCGAAGAGATTCACAAACTGCGCCGCGAACGAGCTGGCCGTGTACTGCATGCGCGTGTTCGGGGCCGTGTAGCCGCACCCCCAGGTCACGTGACGACGGGCATTGCGACCGCGCACCCACCCAGCGGTGCAGGCGACGACGACGCCCGCAGCGAGGACGATCGACGCGACCTGCAGCGGCGAGACGATTCGGGCAAGGAGGCTGTCGGTCGCGGCTTCGCCGGCTACGTGAAACAGCGAGCGAGCCGCTCGGATGACGACGAGCCCGAGCTGCGGGAAGAGACCGATGGCGACGATGCCGGTCGCGTGCAGCGCCATGGGCGCGAGCATCGAGAATGGAGGGTCGCTCGGAGCGTGGATCGAAGCGTCGCGGGGCCGACCGAGAAACGCCACGCCGAACGCGCGGACGATGGAGAGAGCGCTCACGGCGCCGACGAAGGCGAGCAGCGCGGCGGCGCATACGAGCGCAGCGTTCGCCACGGGCGAGGGCGCGTCACCGGAGAGGAGGCCGGCGTAGACGATGAGCTCGCTGACGAAGCCATTCAGCGGAGGGATCGCGGCGATCGCAAGACCGCCGACGAGAAAGAGAATCGCCGTCCGGGGCATCTTCTTGATGAGCCCGCCGAGTCGCTCGAGATCGATCGTGTGGGTCGCTCGGTAGACCGAGCCGGCGCCGTAGAAGAGCAGGCACTTGAACAGCGCATGGTTGAAGAGATGAAGCAGCCCGCCGCCGAAGCCGAGGACGACGAGCGTGGGCTTCCCCCACGTCAATCCGAGGTAACCGACGCCGAATCCCATTGCGGCGATTCCGACGTTCTCCGTGGACGAGTAACCAAGCAGGCGCTTCATGTCGCGCTGCGCGGACGTGTACAGCACACCGAAGAACGCCGAGACGGCGCCGAACCCGAGGACGCTCCAGCCCATCCACTCCTCCGGGCGCCCCATGAGCAGCGTGAACCGAAGAAAGGCGAAGAGCCCTGCCTTGTGGATCACTCCCGACATGAGCGCAGAGACGTGGGCCGGCGCGGCGGAGTGCGCGCGCGGGAGCCACGTATGAAACGGGAAGAACGCCGACTTGAGCGCGAACGAGGTCCCGAGGAGCAGGAACGCGACGGAGCGTAGGTGGCTAGGCCGCGCGAGAAAGCCGGCGAACGCGTCGAAGTCCATTGAATCGGTCTGGGCGTGCATGAGCATGAACGCCGCGACGAGGACGAAGAGACCGATGTGAGTCGAGACTAGGTAGTTGAATCCGGCGAATCGGACCTTCTGGTTTCGGTAGTCCCAGATCACCATGAGCCAGGCGGCGACCGCGGCGATCTCCCAGCCGAGGAGGAACACGAGGGCGTTCTGGACGGAGTAGATGATCAGGAAGGACAGAGACGTCAGATTCAGGAGGGCGAAGTGTGGCCCCCCGTTACGGCCTGCAGCGAAGTAGGGGCGCAGGTACCCGACCGCATAGACCATCCCAAGGAACGTCATCGGCACCGACCACACGAGGAAGAACGCGCTCAGAGCGTCCACGTGGACCACGATGACCTCGACGGGATACGACCACGCCCAGCGCGCCGTAAGGAGTGGGCCTCCCCGAAGGATGGGGACGACGGCGACGAGCACGAGGACGGTCGACACACACTGGGTGGCAAGCGCGGCGATGGTTCGATGCGCGTTGGTTCGAAGTGCGAGGGCGAGGACGGCCCCGAGGATCAGCACGGCGCCCGCACAAAGAACGGTGAACACGGTCAGGAGCCGATTTCCGAGTCGTCTGGCATCGCGACTGGACTCGCATGCGACGACCGTGCCTACGCCGACGGCACCTCGGACACGCGGAATTCCGTGTCGGTCGCCGCGAGCCCGGACGATTCTCGGATCACGTGACAGAGTGGCATAGGTATTTTCGTGGAACGTACGCGCAGCACACGTCGGTCGTGCGTTTCGACGACGTCCACGCTCGTTTCGGACAGCGGGAGGTCCCCGCGCGGCAAGCGGCTGGCAGGAGATCTACGCCACACGACGACGCCGCGATGCGCGCGGCGTGCGCGAGCGAGCATGGCATGGCCATTGCTTTTCTGTGCGCACTTTGGCTCGACCCCATCCCCCGCGTCCGCTCCACGTCACGATTGTCGCGGACAATCCTCAGACGCTCGCCGGGCTCGAGATGTACCTCCGACGGGCGGGCGTGAAGACGAGCGGCACGGCCGACGTCGAGAAGCTTTCCGAGGTGACGCCTCCCTCCGTCTCTGTCGTCGTGGTGTTCCCTGACGACTTCCACGTTCGCTCGGTATTCGGCGCGCTCGCGACGCTGCGCAGGCACAGACCCAACGCTCTCCCTGTTCTCGTGACGAAGGAGCCCAAGAGGTTCGAGTCGTTGCCCCCGAACGAAGGCGGCGTCGCTCCGTTGCTGGTCCCGAGGCCTGCCTGGAGCTGGACGATCCTCGACGCGATCCGGGCCCACCTCGACCCCGACCCCTCGAACAGCGAGAAACGAAGATGAGTTCGCCACGCACGCTGGCCGTGGCCGAGTCGCCGCGTGCGACGCGCCTGGCGTATGCTTCGAACCGTGACGCGTGCGAGACGACAGGTTGACGTAGTCTTTGAGCCTGTCCTCAGATCGGCCGCGATGCGGCAGCTCGACCGCATCGTCCGCACCATCGCCGGCAAAGACGTCGTCGTCACGTTCACGGGCGAGAGCGGGACGGGCAAAGAGATCCTCGCGCGCCGACTTCACGAGCTCTCCCATCGTCACGCCGGCCCGTTCATTCCGATCAACTGCGCGGCGATCCCGGACGCGCTCTTCGAGAGCGAGTTCTTCGGCCACGAGCGAGGGGCGTTCACGGGCGCAAACGCGCGTGTGCTCGGGAAGATCGAGGTGGCGTCGGGCGGCACCCTGTTCCTCGACGAGATCGGCGAGATGCCGCTCGCGATGCAGGCCAAGCTGCTGCGCTTTCTCGAGAACCGCAGGTTCATGCGCGTCGGCGGCTCGACGAAGATCGCCGTGGACGTCCGGCTGGTCACCGCGACGCTCCGACCGATCGAGGACGAGGTGAAGGCGGGTCGTTTTCGCGCGGACCTCTTCTATCGCATCCAGGGCATCACGCTTCGCATCCCGCCGCTCCGTGAACGTGTCGCCGACATCGGGATGCTCGTTCATCAGTTCATGGCGCAGGCCACGGCGAGGCACGGAACGAAGCCACCTCGCCTGACGCGCGCGACCATGGACGCACTCCGCAACTACCCCTGGCCGGGGAACGTCCGCGAGCTTCGCAACATGGTCGAGCTTCTCTGTCTGCTCCGAGAAGGCAAGCCCGCGCGGGTGCGCGACCTCCCCGAGGCGATCCAGCTCGCAGCGCACATGCCGCAGGCATCGTCGGAGGCGTTGGATGCGGCGATCCGCGACGATGAGGTGCTCGAAGTGCGCCTCGACGAGCCACTCGAAGGCACGATCGAGCGGATCCTGCGCGCGGCGCTCGACCGGGAGGGGGGCAACCGCTCTCGCGCGGCTCGGCGACTGGGCCTGAGCTTGCGCACGATGCAGCGGTACGCCGCGCGGTCGGGGACGGCGGCCACACGAAAGCGCTGAACGGCGGGCGCTCGACTCACGTACCGGTGAGCACGTGCCAGAGGCACCACACCGACGTGGCGTGGATCAGCGCGTCGAAGTTCTCCCACGCGCCGTACGTCGGACGAAGCGAGTCCTCGACGTCGAAGAACACGTCCGCGATCCGTGCTTCGCGCGCTGGAGTCATTTGTAGGATTGAGGACCGCGCGGGATCGGCTACGTGCCTGTCTTCTTCACGGGTCCCGTGTGCTCGTCGGCGCCGCTCCGCGTCTCTCTTTCGGGGGCGCGGCCTGCCTTCGCGAGGCGCGCGTGCAGGCCGTACTTCTTCGCGAGGTGCTCCAGCTCGTACTCTTCCCTTGCAGACAGGTGACCTGTCTTGTTCGCGTTCCGCATCTTCTCGACCATGACGCGCTGCCCCCGGAGTTCATTCCCGCCGCCCTTCGCGAACGACAATGAGGCCCTCCCCCACCTGGATCATGCCCTCATTCCTGGCTCGCGCAAGGCTCAGGTGCGCGCTTGTCTTACAGTCGTTCACCGAGAGCTCGGCGGTGCAAACCAGGTCGACGATCGCGGGTTGCGCTAGATCACGAGCGCGAACGCTGGAGGGTCGGTGACCTATACTCGTGTGATGCGCGCCACGGTTCTCGTCGCCGGTGACACCATCCCCGCCATCGCAGCGCGTCGCGGCGAATTCCCTCGCTGGCTTCGCGAGCGGACGGGCGCCGCGTGGCCGGGCGAATGGCTCGTTCACGACCTCCGAACGGACACGTTGCTCCCGGGCCCGACCGACGCCGAGGCGTTTCTCATCACGGGCTCCGCCAGCAGCGTGACGGAGGAGGCGCCGTGGATGCTGCGCGCGCAGGAGCTCATACGCGCGATCGTCGCCGCCGGCACACCGCTGCTCGGCGTGTGTTTTGGCCACCAGCTGATCGGCCGCGCGCTCGGCGGCGTCGTGGGGAGGAACCCGCGCGGACGGGAGATCGGGACGGTCCGGCTGCGCATGGTCGCCGCCGATCCGCTCTTCGACGGGCTCCCGCCGTCGTTCGACGTGCACGCGTCGCATGTCGACTCGGTGACCGAGCTACCGCCAGGCGCGACCCTGCTTGCGGAGACCGACCTCGAGCCGAACTCTGCGTTCCGTGCGGGCCCGAAGGCGTGGGCGGTGCAGTTTCACCCGGAGTTCGACGCGGACGTCATGCGCGGATACCTGACTGCGCGCGCCGAGCTCGTCCGCACCGAAGGGCGTGATCCGGAAGCGCTGCTCGACGCGGTGCACGATGAAACGGCTGGAGAGGCGATCCTGCGTCGGTTTGCCGAGCTTGCGAGGTAGCGCCCCGACACGCCGCCCGCCTCGGGGGCTGCACCGCGACCCGAAGTGGGCGACAGTCGGATGGCGATGAAGATCGACTACGCCTACCCGCCGCAGCTCGCGCAGTACCTGAGGAACGCGTGGGAGGCGGTGCCTTCGGCGCCGCCCCTCGTCGAGCAGGCGCACCTCGAGCGTGTCCTCACCGTTGCCTATCAGGCGAGCCTGCTGCGCGAGGAAGATCGGACGGTTCGCGTCCGTATCGTCGTGGCGGCGCCCGAGGAGTTCGACGCCCAGCAGGGCCCGCCGGGAGGGCTTCAGCCGCTGATCTTCGAGGAGGAGCTGCCATACACGCCCGAGGAGGTGCGGCGCCTGGCGCTCGCGGCCAAGTACCACCGCGCAATGATCGGGGTCCGGCCGCTCCCCGAGCGCGGGCAGTGCGCCATCTGGGGCATCATGCAGTCCGGACCCGCGTGGATCCAGGTCGCTCAAGGCGGGCGCGGCCCTGGCCGTACGACGCCGACGTCCGCCCTCCTCGTGCGGGTCCTCGGCCCAGGGCGTCTCGCCGTGGGTTACGGGCTCAGCACGCTCGCCGAGCTGCGCGCAGGGGAAGTCGGCGGGCCGGGGATGGACCTCCTGGGCTCGCGGTGGGTATCGGAGCTGTTCGCTGGCGCGAGAGAGGAGCTCGCGGCGCGGCACGCCATCGATCGGAGCGAAGCGGAGCACGCGGGCGAACGCTGGGCAGACCTGTCACCCGATCTGGTCCGGGCCGTCTCGCAGGCGATGGTGCGTCGGTTCCTTGCGTCGATGGTCTCCGCGCATCACGGGGGGATGGTGATCCTCTTGCCCGCGGACGACGCGGTCGAGCGCGCGCCTATCCGCCTCAAGTACGCCTTTCGCGACGACGAGCCACGCCGGCGTTATCGTCGGATCATCCTCGAGCTGATGCGCGGCCTCGCGCGCGCAGGCGCCCGCTCAGGGATGGCCACCGTGGGCAGCGGCAATTACACGTCGCTGCAAGACGACGAGCTCTCGTCACTGCGCGACGCGATCTTCGAGATGAGCCAGCTCATCGCTGCGCTCAGCGAGGTCGATGGCGCTGTCGTGATGACCACGCGCTTCGAGCTCCTCGGCTTCGGGGCCGAGATCGTCGGTGACCTGCCGCTGGTGCAGCATGTCGCGCGGGCGCTCGACCTCGAGGCCGAAGACTCCGTGCACGAGCCGCTCACCGCGGACGGCACGCGCCACCGCTCCGCCTATCGCCTGTGCTCACGTGTCCCCCACGCGCTCGTGCTGGTCGTCTCCCAGGATGGTGGCGTCCGATTCGTCACCACGCATCGTGGCGAGGTGACGTTCTGGGACCACGCGATCGAGGTGCTCGACGGGTGACGGCGGCGCCGTCTCGCCATCGGGACGCTACTCGCACATGCCGAAATGGCATGCCCAGCCCGCCGTCGTCGACTGCCACTCGCAGTAGTGCCCTGCATCCGCGCAGTCTGCGTTGCTCGCGCACTGGGCCGTGCACAGGTCCTTCGCCGTATGGCACTGGTACCCGGTGACGCCGGAGAAGTTCGCGCCGCCGGGTATCGAGCACGGGCTCGGCGAAGGCGAACAGTAGCCTCCGGGGCCACAGTCCGGGTCGATGTGACACTGGGCGGGGACGCACTCGTTCGGGTTCCGCCCGCCTCCGCTCGCCAGCGGCGCTCCGCAGACGCAGACCGACGCGGCGCCGCAGTCGCCGTCCGTCGTGCATGCGTCGAACGAGCAGAGCGCGAAGAAGCCGTTGACCACCGTGCACCGTCCGTTGATCCCGCCGTCCGTGCACTGCGAGTCGCTCGTGCACTGCGCGCCGCCGAGGCCGGAGTCGACGCCGGCGACCGCGTTGAAGCCAGGAGCACGCGTCGTCGAGCAGGCTGGCGCGACAGGGCGATGCAGATCCGGGACCGCGGGCGTGCATGCGTCGACGCCGGCGTCGCGTGTTCGCGCATCGCTTCCGGTGTCGGGCGCCGAGTGCGGGGCACCCCGACCGCCGTCGTGACCCGCGTCATGCCCCGCGTCGCGACCGGTATCCACGGCAGCCGGTTCCCCGGCTGTCAGGCCGCAGCCGACGCTCGCGAGCGTGGCGAGGAGCGCGGCCGCACGTGACGACGTCCTCGAGCGCGTACCCATACGACGAATGTCCCGCGTCGCGCCGCGGCTCGCAAGGACAGCGTCGAGGTTCGGTGAGGTCGCGGCGCCCGACATCGACGGGTCACCGCCCGCGCTCGGCGTGACCGTGCCGAAACGCGCCCGGGGTCATCCCGGTCCACCGGACGAATGCCTTGTGGAAGGCTCGGGGCGTCGCGAAACCGAGCTCGTACGCGACCTCGACCGACGACTTCGACTCGCGCGCGAGCAGATGACAGGCGACCTCGCGCCGCACGTCGTCCGCGAGATCACGATGAGAAGTGCCGTGCTCCTCGAGGCGTCGCTGCAGGGTGCGCTCGGAGAGCGAGAGCTCGCGTGCAAGCCTGGCGAGCGAACGGTCGGGCGAGCGAAGGCCACGCAAGATCGTCGCTCTCACGCTCTCCACGAACGGGGCGACCGGCGTGAGCGCGGCGAGCATACGAAGCCCTTGCTGCTCCAGGACAGCCGCCGCCGTCGGGTCCGCCTTGAGCAGCGGGAGCGCGAGGTCCGACGCCTCGATCTCGATCTCGTCGGCGGCTGCAGAGAACGTGATCGGAGCCTGGAAGTGGGCGTCGTAGGTCGCGGTGTCGACGGGTGCGTGCATGAACCGCACGGCGCGGATCCGAGGGTTCTTGCCGGTCGCCGCGCGGGCGCGGAGGACGAGCGTCGCGAGGAAGAACTCCGTCAAGATCGTGCCTCGCTGCGCGCTTGGAACGGTTCGCTGCGTCACCGTCGCGACGCGCTCGCTCACGACGAGCTGCACGGACGTGCGCGCGCTCAGCAGCGCGAAGAACTGTACGACGCGCGACAGCCCGTCGCCGAGCGTCGGCACGGCCCAGGTGAGATGGCCAAAGAAGCCGAATGGGATGATGCCGGCCGCGAGCGCGAGCGTCACGCCGAAGCTCGAGTCGCCCCGCGCGCGCGCCATCGCGTCGAGCGCTTCATCTACCGCCGTCGCCGAGACGTAGGCATCCACGCTCGTGTCCGCGCCGACGCCGAGCCTCTCGAGACGCACCGCGGGGTCGTCGCCCAGGTTGCGAATCGCCTGCGCGAGCGGGCGTAGCATGAGCACCGAGAGACCGTGATCGCTCCGCCGGATCGACACGTTCGAGTGTGCCATGGGCCCGTGCCGATGCGAAGTGAGCTGACGTAGCACGGATATCAGCTCCGCTAGACACCGTCGGCAGGCACGCGAATGCGCTCGCTGTCCCCCGCGCACCACGAGCTCGGCGAGGTCGCGAGCTCGCGCAGGAGCTCGTCGTGCCTGGAGACCACGTCGAGCGCGTCTCGTTGCCCGAGCGCCCACTGGACGACCGTTCGGTTCTGCGCGACCCGTCGCGTCCACTCCTCGCGGCCGACGGACGGCTGTGGAGCGCGCGCCGACGGGACCTGCTGGCCGAGGAGCAGCGTCGCGATGCCGGCAAACCCGAACGCCGGATCGCCCGGCACGCGGTGACGGCCGTCCATCCACGGGCCCGCCCCCTCGCGGCGATAGCGCTCGAGGAGGTCGGCGAACCCGCTCACGTCTACGTCGTGTCGCGCGGCTTGCCAGAACGGCGTCTCCTTTCGGTGATTGAACTTGTAATGGATCGCGAGAAACCAGCGCAGGTAGTCCCAGTGCGCGCCCACCGCGTCGCTCGCGTTCTTCCGGAGCGGCGCAATGTCGGCCTCGCCGTTCATGCGCGCGAGGCCCGACAGCAGGTACGCGATCTCGACGATGACCATGTGAAGCGCGGTCGACTCGAGCGGCTCGACGAAGCCGTACGCATTCCCGACCGCGACCACGTTGTCGCACCAGAACTCGGCGTGGCGCCCCGATCGGAACTTCACGACCCGCGGCTCGCGCATGCCGGGGTTCTTCGACAGCATCTCGGCGAGGGCGGATTCATCATCCAGAAACGAGGACGAGTACACGTATCCGCGATGGTCGGCCCCGACGACAGGGATGCGCCAGCACCACCCCGCGTCCATCGTCTCGGCGGTGGTAAACGGCTCGATGGTCTCGCCTTGCGGCAGCGTCGCGACCAGGGCGCGGTCGCAGAACAAGCTCGACGCGAAGTCGACGAACGGCACACCGAGCGCCTTGCCAAGGAGGACGGAGCGGAAGCCGGTGGCGTCGACGTAGAGGTCAGCGGAGACCTCCCGTCCCCCGCCACGCACCGCAGCGACGCCGCGCCCGCCTGCGCACCTCGCCACCTCGTCGATGGTCATCGACACGTGGTCGATGCCCGCCTCCTTCGAGGCGCGGGTGAGGAAGGCGACGAACGGAGCGTTGTCGAGGTGGTAGGCGAACTTGTACGTGCCGAGGAACGACGCGATCTCTCCGTCCGGGCTCCGCAGCAAGGGCACGCGTCGCTCCTGCATCAGGAGCGACGTGAGCGACTGGTTGTCGAGGGAACCGTCGTGCGCCGCCGCGTCGATCGCGCTCGCCGCGCCGAACGGAAACGCGAAGGAGTAAGCGGCGTCAGGGAGACCCCACTCGAAGCGAATCCCGAGCTTGAGCGTCGGCTTCACGGCCTTCCACAGGTCGACGACGTCGAGCCCGAGCTCGCCGTGGAGGAACGGCGGCATCAGCGTCGTGGTCGCCTCGCCCACACCGATGATCGGGATCGTGCTCGACTCGACGACCGTCACTCGCATCTCCGGGAAGCGCCGCTTCACCGCGAGCGCGGTCATGTAGCCGGCCGTCCCGCCGCCGATCACAGCGATGCTCCGCGACCGTGTGGACGCAGCAGAAGAGGTCTCGTCGGGCCGCATGCTCGCTCTCCTCAAGTAGCAGAGTCGCGACACGCCGCGGGGGACGGTCGTGTCGGTCGCGTCGGCCAGGACGGGCTACGTGCGGCGCGTGAGAAACCTCTCGCGGCCCACAATCATCGCCTGGTCGTTCACCGGCACGATGCGCCCACCGATCCGTTGTGAGAGGACGACGTCGTCGGTCACGAAAGCCGCCGCCAGTATCTCGCGGCGGCTCCGTTCTCCCGCACGAATCGAGACGCTCCTTCCGTCGACGACGATGTCCACGACACCGTCGTCGCTCGTTTCCGTCTCAATCACGGCGTTCCTCCGGGCGCGCCATTGACCTCAGTGCCCCTCGACCGTGAACAGAATCTTGGCGAACGGCCCCGCGGTCTCGGTCCGCGCCCAGTCACGCTGCAACTCGCACAAGACCTGAACCCAGCTCACCGGCTGGGCGCCGGCCTGCGTCACCCTGTCCAGCGCCGCGCGGTGGGCCTCCACCGAGGTACCGCCCACGGCGTCGACCACCGGATAGACCTCGTAGCCCTCTCGGAGCGCGTCGAGGGTCGGGAACGTGAGGCACGCCTCGGTCCAGAGCGCGGTCATGATGAGCTTCTTTCGACCCGTGGCATTCACTGCCGCGAGAAACTCCATGTCCTCCCACGCGTTGATCTGCGTGCGATCGATCGCAGGAATCTGGCCCAGCACCTCTGTCAACTGCGGGATCGTCGGCTGGTTCTTGCCGCTCTTCACGTTCACCGTCGAGAGCACGATGGGGAGTCGGTAGAGCTTTGCGGCCTTCGCCACCGACACGATGTTGTCGACCAGCGCGTGCCGGTCCATCGATGCGATCGACGTCACTTGCACAGGCTGATAGTCGACGATCACCAGCGCCGAGTTCTTCGGTGTCAGGAGGTGATCGGTTCGGGGGTCACGCATGGGTACGCTGGTCATGTGGTTCTCCTCGGCAGGCTTCGCGCGCCCGAGCACGAAGCTGAGCGACATTGTCGGCAGGTCGTCTTCCCCTCACGAAGCGTCGCTAGCGTCCTGCGCGTGGGTGTTTGATGAATGTGCCGCGATCGAGATCCTCGAACGCCGTGCGGAGCTCTTCCTGCGTGTTCATCACGATCGGGCCACGCCATGCAATCGGCTCCCCGATGGGCTTCCCGGAGATGAGCAAGAATCGCAGCGGCGTGCCCCCGGCGCTCACGACGATGGCATCCCCGTCGGTGAACAGCACGAGGTGCCGATCACCGATGAGCCGGTCCCGCTCCTGGTCGAAGTAGGTATCCCCTTCGGCCTGATAGCTGTAGGGGTCGTCCTGATGATTGAAGACGGCGTCGCCGCCGATGACGTAGGCGAAGACGGTATGCCCGCGCGCGGTCGCACGAGTGAACGTCTGGCCTGCGGGCACGGTGACGTCCAGGTATTCCGGATTCGTGACGACGTCGCGGACCGGGCCGATCACGCCGTTGGCCGAGCCGGCGACGATCTTGACGGTGGCCCCACCAGGATCGATGACCTGCGGGATCTCGTCGCTGACGAGCCCCCGGTATCGCGGCTCGGACATCTTGCTGGCGGCCGGCAGATTGGCCCATAGCTGGAAGCCGTACATCGCACCGCGAGCGTCGCCCTTCGGCATCTCCTGGTGAATGATGCCGCTTCCGGCGCTCATCCACTGTACGTCGCCGGCCGCGATGACGCCGCGATTGCCGAGGCTGTCGCGATGTTCGACCTCACCTCGCAGGACGTACGTGATGGTTTCCATCCCACGATGCGGGTGCCACGGGAACCCCGCCCGATAGTCACGAGGAACGTCGGAGCGAAAGTCGTCGAGGAGCAGGAACGGGTCATACTCCTCGGGTGGCCCGAGGCCGATCGCGCGATGCAGATGAACGCCGGCGCCCTCGATTGCGGCGCGGCTCTTGACGACCTTGCGGATCTGTCTGTTTCCCATGGCGCCCTCGACGCAGGCGAGACCACGCGGCTCTTTGCTCGAAGGTTGGGTCGTTCGAGTGAGCCGTCAAGCTCGTCCAAGCCGTCAGAGGCGGCCCCGCCGAGCCCGGGCGTTGCGCTCGAGGCGGGGGCGGGGGAAGATATGCGGACATGGTGGCGAACCCGAGCATCGTCGAGCGCGTCTCGCAGCAGGCGGAGCGGGTGCACATCTCCATCGGTGCGGTGTGCAACAACAACTGCATCTTCTGCATGGAGGAGGACCGCGACGGGCGCTACGTGAACAACTCGGCCATGACGCCCGAGCGCGTGACGTGGATCCTCGAGCAGAACCGCGGCGCCGAGGAGGTCTGCTTCACGTCGGGCGAGCCGACCACGCGCCCCGAGCTCCCGTCGTTCGTCGCGCAAGCGCGCGCGCTCGGCTACCGCCACATCAGCGTGATGACCAACGGGCGTCGGCTCAGTCACCTCCCCTACGCGGCCGGGCTCGCGAAGGCCGGGATGAATCGCTTCTACATCTCGATCCACGGCCACACGAAGAAGCTCCACGAGGGGCTGACGCGGACGCCCGACAGCTTCGAGCAGACAGTGGCGGGCCTCGACTCCGTCACGAAGCTGAAGCGATTCGGCGTCGAGCTCCACACCTCGACGGTCGTCACCGAGCGGAACCTCCCGCACCTGCTCGAGATCTATCGCTTCCTGCGATCCCACGGGGTCGACCAGGTCGTCTTCAACGTGATGCAGGCCAACGGTCGCGCGAACACGTTCTTCGAGCAGATCTTCCCGCGCTACACCGACATCGCCGCGACGTTCGCGACGTTCGGCAAGGAAGTCGGTGAGCCGAGGCCGATGGCGTTCCTCGTCGACATCCCGCTCTGCACGACCGAAGCGATCCCGGACTTCAATCGCGGTTACGTCGAGCGATATCGACACTTCGACCTCGACACGCAGGCCGCGCTCCCGCAGACGCAGAAGGCAGAGCGGGCTCAAGAGGGGAGGGGCAAGGGGCTCGTCCTCGTCACCCGCGAGGATCTCGACGACGCTGCGCGCGAGAAGCGCCCGGAGTGCCGCTCGTGCCGGTACAACGCCACCTGCGAAGGGGTGTGGAGCAACTACCTGAGGCGGTTCGGGTGGGACGAGTTCGTGCCGGTCTCGCCCCCGGAAGCGGGGGTCCCCCCGGTCTCGCCCCCGCAGGAGGTCTGATTCACCCGTCGAGCGCAGTCTGGGACGATGGCTAGCTTGCCCGCGGCGGGTGGCGGCCGACCTCGCGCCGTGCGCGCGGGGAGGCTCGCGGCCCTGCTTCTGACGCCAACTCTCGGGCTGGGCCTGTACCTGCTCGTCGTTCCGGACAACGTCGCATTCAAGACCGCGCAGCTCGTGACGCTCGCGCATGTCGCGCTCGCCCTGCTCACCGTGCCTCTGGTCGCGATCTTCGCGGTCAACCACGCGCGCCGCACGGTCACGCCGCCGAGCGTGTCCAGGTTCGCTCGCGCAACGACGTGGGTGCTGGTCGGCTGTGCGGCTCTTGCGCTCGCGACGGGCCTCGGCGTTCTGCCGGCCCATGCACGTCCACTTGCCGACTTGCATGCGCTCTTCGGGGCCGCTCTCACGATACCGCTGGCGCTTCATCTCCTCCTCACGCGAAGGCGCGCGACGGGGATCGTGGTCGTGGGCGTCTCGCTGGTGTCGCTCGTCTCGGCGATCGCGGTGCGCGGGCTCGTCACCGCGGATACCGCCGCGCCGCAGGTCCCCGCATTCGATTACACGACCCGTCCGGCGTCGCTCTACGACGACGCAGAGTGGTGCGGCGGCTGCCATCACGACGCCTACGACGAGTGGCGCCGCTCCACTCATGCGCACACCTTCGAGAGGCGACGATTCCTCGCGTCGCTCCCCGAGAACCCCGGCACGCTCGGCCATGACCTCGCAGAGGTCGGCGCCGTGATGCGCGGGCCGGCTCGCAGCCGAGAGCGCGACCTCGGGACGGCCGCAGCCTGCACGGCGTGTCACGCGCCGCTTGCCTTCTACGCCGACGCGGGCGACCCGCGCGCGGGCTCGGCTTCCAGCGAGGGCGTCGGGTGCTCGTTCTGCCACACGCTGCGCGCGGTCGAGAACGGGGGGAGAATGGGCCCCGATGCCCGCGCCATCCGGCTCGGCAACCATGACGTCGATCCCCGGCGCGTGATCGCGGAGCTCCCGTACAACGTGTCCGCCCCGGAGAGCGTCCGACGCTACCTGTTTCAGCACACCGGCAATCGATGGACCGATTGGCTGGGAGATGCGCTCATTCGCTGGCGTCCGTCGATGCATCGGTGGGATTACCGCTCCGACGTGCTCTCGACGGATCGCTCGTGCCGGGGCTGCCACCCCGACGCCATGGACTCTGCGGAGATCGCGGACCTCGAAGCCAGGGGGCTCCTGAAGCGGGATTCGAGCCAGCACAGCGCGCCTCCTGTCCCACGAGCGGGCGGAGCTCGCGGGCCGTGCGTCGCGTGTCACATGGCGCTGACGCCGCGGCCGCGCGACGGGGCTCGACCTTCGCACCTCTTCCTCGGAGGAAACGTCGAGGCTGCGCTCGAGTCCCGTCTGGGGCCCGTCGCGCGGCTCGAGCACGCGTTCGCGTCGAAGAGCGTGTCCGTCGCCGTGGGGCCTGCCACCGTCGTCGGCCGGACGCTCTCGATGGAGGTGACGGTGCGAAATGAGGTCGCCACGCACGCGTTCCCCGCGTTCGAGGCCGGAGGCGCGCGCCGCGCCTGGCTGAGGGTCTCGGCCTTCGGAGCGCACGGTGAGGTGCTCGTGGATTCGCAGCAGCGGGACGACGACCCCCCCGAGGGGCTGCGAGTGACGGTCGACTCCGTCATGGCGCCGCACGAAGAGCGAACGTTCTCGGTGTCGGTCCACCTCGCCGGAGACGCGCCGCCGGTGAAGATCTTGGCCGAGGTCTTCAAGTCACTCGACGGAGAGCCCATCGCCGCAGCGATGCGCACGCTGCCGACGAACCTTTGAGCCTGCTCGAGCGCGGGCGTGGGATTACTCGCCACCTCGCATGCCTGGTACCCTGCTCGCATGAGCGACCGTCGCACCTCGCCCATCCTTCGCACGGCGGCATCGGCCATGGTGGCCTTGCTGGGGCTGGCGTCCTGCAAGGAGGCGCCGCCGCCTCCGCCCAACGAGCCGCCGACCGCGTCGTCGGCTGACCCCGACGAGATCGTTCTTCTGCAGACGCAGCGGGCGCGCGCAGCACTGGCCGCCAGACCTGCCGACGCGAGCTCGCCTTCCGCGGGCGGCGACGGCGGCGAGATGGCAGGGGCCGAGGTGCTGGCCCTTCTCGACGGCCTCAAGGCCGGGGATCTCCTCGGCCCGGCCAAGGTCGTTCACGTCGGCGCAGTGACGCACGGGAGCGTGGTCATCGACGTGGAGGAGGGTACGCAGCGCGGCGGGATCTTCTTCGTGAAGCTCGGCGGCGGTCCCTTGCCGCCTGCGTCCTCGGACAGGTACGCCGTGTATTATCGAAACAGCAAGGCACCGAACGCGATCCCGGCCGCCGCGTTGCGGACGGTGTGTACGTCGCTCGCGGATCGTCTCCGGGGGACCGAGGCTCGCGTCCCCCCGCCGAGCGGCCTGACGGCGTTCGCGACCGACCAGGGGTAGGCCACGCCTCTCTCGAGCCGCGCTCCTCACCGCCTCGGCGGCACCACGTCCAGGGCGAGGGCAGCGATCGGCTCGGGATCCATGGTGTGCCGCACCTCGATCGCGATCCGTCGGGGAACACCGTCGCGGAAGGCGACGGACGCGTCGAACGTGCGCTCGCCGCCCGGCGGCACCGCGCTGTCGCAGCTGACGCGGAACTCCGGATCGAGGCATCGGAACAAGATCGGCGACTCGCTCTCTGCCAGCCGATCTTCCGTGGGATCTGCGGTCTGCCCGAGGTCGCGCCCCGACGCGTCGAGCACCCGGAGCTTGATCCAGGCGTAGCGAAGGTTCGATTCCACGGCGGGGAACAGGTGGCCGACGTTGGTGTTTCGGACGACGACGCTGACGCGGGCACGACCGTCGGAGACCCCGACGAGCGCAGCCCGCAGCGAGACGGCCTCCCGGTTGATCGCGTGCTCGCGCGCCGCCATGTCCGTGTCCCCGAACACGTTCGCGGCGTCCACGTTTCCGCCGATGAAGAGGTGCGAGGCGCGCCGTGCTCGGACGGGACCCCAGGGAACGAGGCTGCCCGGCGTGTCGACGCGCCTCGGCGCGAACGTGGACGACATGTGGCAGTCCTGACAGCGGACCGTCGTGGCGACAGCGCCCGTGTTGTACGCGCTGGTCGCCCAGTCCGGATACGAGCGCACCGGCAGCTCACGAGCGTTGGCTGCGTTCCCGTGGCACGAGGAGCAGACCTCGGATCGATCCAGGAGAGGTGCTCGGTAGTCGGCGCGGTGGACGTCGGGGCGCCACCGCACGAGCAGGTTGCCCACCTCGCGCAAGAACGGAGCTCGACTCCCCTGTCCGAAGTAGCGGCGCACCGTCTCGGGCGCCGAGACGTAGAACGGGATATCGGCAATCACGGCTGCGGGGTCGACCTGGCCGCGCGCGCGAGCCGCCTGAACGGTCGCCTCGAGATCCCCGGCCGGACGGACATCTCGAAGCGTGTGGCAGAAGCTGCACGTCACGCCGTCCCGCGACGGCGGCAGCGACGTCAGAGGGTCGGTCGGATCGTCCCCGTAGAAGCTGGTCGGTGAGTGGCACTGCGTGCACGACTCGAACGCGAACGCGCCGTCGAGCTTCCCATGGCCCTCGGGCCCCGGAGCATGCGCGGCGATCTTTCCGAAGCTCGCGAGGTCGAGCGCCAGGATGGACGCGTGGGCGCCGAGCTGGCGCTTCACCTTGGGGATGCCGAGGGTCCTCGCGTGCGCCGAGCGATGCCACTCGGCGTACACCTCCGTGTGGCACTCGCCGCACCAGTGCGCCGGATCGTACAGATTCGCGGGCCTGGTCACGTACGCGAACGCCGGAGTCGGGAGGGCTTCGCTGCCCCGTGCCCGCATCAAGAGGCCGATGCCGAGCGGCGCCGCGAAGCTGGTGATCACGATCGCCACCTCCGCGCGACGACCGGTGAGCGCGACGTGCAACGGGAGCACGCACGCCAGCACCACGGCCGCGATCGCGTGCCCGGTCGCGACCGGCATCCCGCGCCCGCTCGAGAGCGCAGCGATGCCGGTCGTGCACGCCGCCGCGAGGGTCGCGACCAGCGCCCAGCTCGCCCCGAGCTGCCACCGGGACGTCGAGCTCCCTTTGCGTCTGGCGCCCGTCGAGGCGCGCGCGTGCCGGTAGACGAGCCATGCGAGGAGCGGGAGCGCGACCGCCGCGCTGACGACGTGGGCAAGGGTCGCGATCTCGGCCGCCGGCAGGGACACGCGATCGGGTACGCCCAGCAGGTATCCGCCGAGCGCGAGCTGGGGGACGAGGAGCGCAAGGAGCGCACGAACCGGCCCGGTCGCGAGGACCGGAAAGCGCGACGCGGGGCTGCGACGATGGCCGGGTGACGTGGCCAGCGCGCTCGGCATCAGAGCGTCCCCAGGAACGCCAGGAGCGCGGCGCGGTCCTCCGGCGCCGCGCCGTTGAACCGATCGCGCGCCCCCTGCGCCTCTCCACCGTGGAGCGAGATGGCCTGCTCCAGGCTGCTGGCGCGCTCATCGTGGAGGTAGGCGTGCCGATGACGCAGGCCCCACAGCGGGGTGGTCCTCCATTCGTCGGACGCGACCGAATAGCCGTGGTCGGCGGCGCCCGTGTCGAGCGCCGGGCCCATGCCGTGCACGCAGAAGTCGCTGTAAACGCCGGGGACCTTCCTGGCGAGGACCGGCGTGTGACACGCCGCGCAGCCGAAGGCGGAGAAGATATGCTCTCCACGCGGCTCGGCGCCGCCTCGCGCGGGCGGCGCGAGCCCCCGGACGAACGCGGTGAGATCGCGGATCGCCTCGGGCCCCAGCTCTGGATCCGGAACCGCGTCGTCGTCGCCCGGGTGCTTGTTCTGGAAATCGTTCGTGAGCCCCATCTCTTCGGCCGCGGCGAGGGCCACCATCATCGTCAGCGACGCGTTCAGCGCGCGCTGCCCGAAGCGACCGAGGCGCCCGTCGTCGCGGAGATCGACGTGGCCACGAACCCCGTCATGATCGGCGTCGTCGGGATCGCACGCAGCCCGCAAGTCCGCCTCGGTGAGCCGATCGATGAGGCCGAGGCCGTAGAGCGGCGGAGGGCGGACGGCGATCACCGTCGCCCCTGTCGGCACCGCGGGGGAGGGACGCCCTTCGATGGCGTGACGAGGAAGGGCGACCAGGTGGACCGCGCCCGGCACCGCGCCGAGGCGTGCCGCGTGCGCCATGTCACCGCTGCCGCCGACCGTGGGGGTGTCGTGACAGCTCGTGCACGACACGTCGTTGTAGAAAGGGCCGAGCCCCTGCGCGGGCTCGAACTTCTGGCTGAAGAGCACTCGACCACGCTCGAACGCCGCGCGCTCGGCCGCCGTGAGATCCCCTCGCGGCTGGCCGAGCTCCACCGCGGCGGCTGGCGCCTTCGTCCCCGGCTCACACGCGAAGGCTGCGCACGCGAACGCCACGACCACGCTTCGCACTCATCGCGTTTACCATGGGCGATCGGACCGCACCATCGAGGCGCTCGCCCGGGGAGCGGCCGAAGTTGTGAGCGCGCTGGCTTCGAGGTAACATGGGTGTCTGGGTGCGGCGCGCATCGGAGGCGGTATGAGGTCATCTCGACGAGACGCACTGCGGGCGCTTGGTGTGGCAGCGGCGACGGCAACCGTCACCGGCCTTGCGCCGCTCGCTCGCGCCGCCGCATCGCGCGCCGACGCCCCCACGGGCAAGCGCACGCGGAAGACGCCGAAGCCCCAGCGTTCCGCCGCGCCCGGCGACTACCTCGCCGATCTCCGCGGCGCCTGCTTCGCCGGCTGCACCGTGACGGACGTCGCGGCGATCGAGCACGGCTGCGTGGCGGTGACGTTCAAGGACCCCGAGCGCGCGTCGTTCACCGTCGACGTCCTCCGCCACGATCCGGCGTCCCCCGGCGTCGCGCGCGCAGGGTCTCTGGCGGTGTACATGAAGGTCGGGCACGGCCGGCAGGTGACGCACGAAGCGCATGGCCTCGCGGCGATGGCGCTCGCGTCGACGCTTGCGCAGCGCGAGGCTGCCGGAGCTCCGGTGCCGGCGCTGCTGACGCTCGAGGAGCGCGCGGAAGTCCGGATGACGTGGAACCGCCGCGACATCCGCGCGTCGTAGGGCTGTCGCCGTGAGCGCGCGCGGGCGCGCCCCGACACAGGCGCGGTCGACGGTTCGCCTCCTCCTCGCGTGCAACAACCGCTGCGCGTTCTGCGCGCAGGACGGCCTCGTCGGGCTCGATCCTCCTCTGTTCGAAGCGGACCTCGAGCGAGCTCGCGCGCTGTCGGACGAGCTCACGTTCACCGGAGGAGAGCCGACGCTCGACGACGCGCTCGCCTCGAAGGTCAGCGCCGCGCGCGCGATCGGGTTCCGTCGCGTCGGGGTGCAGACCAACGGGAGCCGACTCGCCAGCGCGAGCTACACGCGCGCGCTCCGCGACGCGGGCCTCACCGACGTTCATCTCTCCGTGCACGGCGCCGACGCCGCAGTGCACGACTACCACTCGGGGCGCCCCGGGAGCTTCGGCGACCTCCTCGCGGCGCTCCACAACGCGCGCACCAGCGATCTCGTCATCGCGGTGACGACGGTCCTCACGCGCTCGAACTTCCGTGTCCTCGCGGGCATCCCGAAGCTCCTCGAACGCCGCGGCGCGAGCGCGTGGTTCGTCAGCGTCCCCGTCATCGCAGGGCGAGCCGCCGCGCTCCGCGATCGCATCGTCCCGCGCCTCGGGCTCGCGATCCCGTTCGCCCTCCACGCGCTCGCAGCCGCGGACGCCGTGAAGCTGCCGAGCTGGACCGTCGGCGCCCCCGCCTGCCTCCTCGGCCCCTTCGCGACCCGCGCCCTCGCGAGCGAAACGCGCGCGTATGCCGCCGTCTGCGAGACGTGCCCCGCGCAACCATCGTGCCCCGGCGTCGACCCGGACTACCTCGCGAGGTGGGGCGGCGACGAGCTCGCACCGCGCGATGCGGTCGCGTCGGCGAAGACCAGCGACCTCGCCGCGATGTTCGTGGGCGCAGGAGAGACGGCACCTCGCGAAGCGCCTGCCGTCGCAGCTGTGGCGAGCGCGCGCAGGTCGCTCCCGATGCTCGGCAAGGTGCGCCCCGCGATCGCCGAGGCTTCGGCCGGCAAGGAGCGTCGAACCGGAGAGGCGCTCCGCGAGATCCTCCCCGCGCTCTTCGGCGACGAGGAGAAGCGCTAGCGGCGCCGTTCCGCGCTACGATCGAGGCGCGTGGCAAACATCGGCTACATGCAGGTCGTCCGGCACTGCAACCAGTACTGCCGCTTCTGCTCGAACCCGGCGACAGGCTGGATGCTCGATCTCGACGCCGCCAAGCGCGAGATCGACGACTTCGTCGCGCGTGAGTACTTCGGCATCATCCTGACTGGAGGAGAGCCTTCCCTCTCTGACCTCATCCCCGAGATCACCCGCTACGCGGTGGAGCGCGGCCTGCACGTTCGCATGATCACGAACGGCTCCCGCATCGCGCTGCCTGGCGTCGCCGAGAGCTACGTGGAGGCGGGGCTCAAGCACTTTCACGTGAGCATCCACTCGTGCAGGGCGGAGCTCGAGGACTTCCTGACCGGCGTGAAGGGGAGCTTCGAGCTCGCGATGAGCGCGCTCGAGAACCTCGGCCGCGTCGGCGCGACGGTCAACATCAACACCGTCATCAACAAGATGAACGCGGACCACCTGCACGAGAACGTCCGGTACTTCACCGATCGCTTCCCGTTCATTCGCCACTTCGTCTGGAACAACCTCGACCCTTCGATGGGGCGCGCCGAGACGAACCGCGACACGGCCCACCGTCTCGCCGACTTCGAGCTCTCGCTCGCGCGCGCCATGCGCTACCTGCACAAGACCGGGCGCACCTTCCGGGTCGAGCGCGTCCCCCTCTGTTACATGACCGAGTTCGCGGAGTGCTCGACGGAGACGCGAAAGATCATCAAGGGGGAGGAGCGCATCGTGCACTTCCTCGACGAGAAGGGCACCGTCAGGCAGACGGACTTCAAGCACCCGAAGGCCGAGGTGTGCACCCACTGCACGCTCGACGACATCTGCGGCGGTCTCTTCGAGCGCGGCGATCACTACGACCCTGCCGAGCTCTATCCCGTGTTCATTCCGAAGGAAGACATCGTCCGCAAGGTTCTGGCGGACCACGATTGACGCGAGGTGCGCTCGCGCGCGCCGGTTCTTGACTCGCTCCCGTGCTCAGGTCGCGCAGGTCTGGAGGAAGTGCGTCCGGTCTCGAACGGTCGTCCACTTCTTCAGGATCTCGATGACCTCCTGGTCTCCGCCGCCGAGCTTGGCGAAGAGGTGGTCCTGGATGCCCTTGTGGACGGCGCACAGCGAGCTCTCGCGCATGCGCCCGAAGATCGTGCCCTGGGTCTTGTGGTTGTGGACCGGGCAGACGCCGCAGTACGGCTGGTAGGTGCAGTTGACGCAGTCCGGCTGCGCGTCGAGGTTCGAGGCGATGGCGAGCGCGCGGACCGTCTCGTGGCCCATGAGATCGCGGTAGCTCGTCGTCGCCACGTCGCCGATGAGGAAGGAGCTGTCTCCCATCTCGTGGAGCATTCGCCCCTCGTCGCACGTGAACACCTTGCCGTCGTAGTTGTAGGCGATCTGCCCGATGCCGGCGCCGCAGGGGTTCCGGATGTCGAGGAAGTTCGGGTCCTCCCCGCCGAGGATCTTGGTGAGGAAGATGGCGGCGAAGCGCTCGAGGATCTCCACCCCCTGCTTGTTGAGCTCGATGATGTAGTCGACCGCGCTCTTGTAGAACTCCATGTACTCGGCGCGCGGGTACTCGATGCGATGGCCGGTCTTGTCGGCGAAGCCGAACGGGTCGACCGGCCGCAGGAAGAGCGCCCGGCAGCCGAGCCCGACGTACGTGTCGACGATCTCCTTCCACTTCGGGAGCGCTTCGCGCGTCGTCGTGAGGAGCGCCTCCACGTGATAGAGCGTCGGGTCGAGCCCCATCGACGCGTAGGCCTCGTTCACGCGCTTTATCCACTTGGTCGCGTGGCTGTGCGACGAGAGGCCGGGGAGCTTCCGCTGCTTGTCGTGGAGGTGCTCGGGGCCGTCGATGCTGGTGCAGATCTGCACCTTGTTCTCGACCAGGTAAGCGAGCTTCTCCTCGTCCATGAGCGAGAGGTTGCTCACCATGGTGAACTCGAGGCGCTTGTCGGCCGTCTTGTTCCGCTCGCGCGCGGCCTCGATGATGTGCTTCACGACCGGGAAGTTGACGAGCGGCTCGCCCCCCTGGAACTCGATCGTCACGCTGGAGTTGGTCGTCGCGAAGATCTTCTCGACGGTCTTGTCCGCGATCTCGGGCGTCATGTCGGTGCGCACCTCGCTCATGTCGGCGCGCGAGGCGTGGCAGTAGACGCAGGTCTGGTTGCACCGCAGCGTCACGACGACGATGTGCAGGTTCGGGCCCGCGTTGAGGAACAGCTTCCGCGTGCGGATGCGGTCGGCGATCTTTCGCGTGTCGGCCTCGGCACGGACGAAGTTCCGCTCGGCGAGCTTCGTGTAGAGCGGCGCCCCCTTCGGGATCGTCCCCTCGGCGAAGGCGCGGAAGTCGTCCTGCGAGAGGAGGAGGAAGCTCCCCTCGGTGTTCGTGATCAGCACCTTGCCGTCGACCGCGCGGTGCTTGAACGGCATCGCGAAGCTGGTGCTCGGCTTCTTGATCTGGATGAGGTTCATGAGGGGTTCGCGCTCCGGGCGGCTGTCGCGTTCGCGTCGACGCCGGCGCCGCCCGCCTTGATGGTGAGGCCGAGCGCGTAGTTGCCGAGCTCGCCCGCGATGCGCCGCTCGCGATCGGGGGTGTCGGCGGAGAGCTCGACGACCCAGGCGTCTTGCTCCTCGCGCAGCGCGAAGGTCGCGTGGCGGGCGAAGAGCTTCACCGTCTCGTCGAGCGACGTGCCGCGGTAAAGCTCGCGGTGAAAGCGGAGGACGATCACGGGGCCTCGGGCTTCGCGGCTTCGGCGCTGGCGGCGTCCGGAGCGGTCGTGTCCGGCGTCTTCGCGGCCGCCTCGTCGTCCTTCGCCTGCGCGGCCTTCTTCTTCCCGTACTTCTCCTCCCACGACATCGCGATCCCGAGCGGGTCCTCGAACGCCTCCTCGGAGAAGTCGAACTTCTCGAGGTCGTCGAGCGAAGGGGGGCCCATCGCGCCGGCGAACGCCTGCGCCGTCACGGCCTCGATGATCGAGCGGCTCTCCTCGTTGATCTTCGCCCGCCACGCGCACGAGAGCAGCTCGTTCATGAACTCTCCGGCGAGCTCGCGCAGCATGCCCTCGGGAGGCGCCCCCTTCTTCCAGGCGAGCGTCACGCGGTAGTGCGTCGGGTCCGGACGCCCGAGCAGCACGTAGCAGCGATCGATGAAGATGTAGGCCGCGCCGTAGAGCGCGCCGAGCGGGTAGAGGTTCGACTCCACGTGCAGGGCGATCGAGGTGCCGTCGACCTGCACGGTGCAGAGATCTGCAGGGAAGCCGTCCACGAGTGGCTGCGTCATTGCCGCGAAGTGTACCCCAACTCCCGGAAGTGCGCGTCCAGGAGCCGGATCTCGCCCGTCAGCTCGGCGCCGATCGCCGTGGGCTTGCCGTGCTCGAGGACGACGCTCGCCCCCTCCCGGTTGATGGCGACGATCTGCGCGAGGCGCGCGCGGAAGCTCGCGTGCGCCGTGAGCGGGTGCGCGCGGACGATCATCGCCTCGTACAGCCGCGCGACCGGGAGGAACGCGTGGACCGCGAGGAGCACGCCGTGGAGCGGGCGCGGGTCGGGCCTCACGGGCGACGCGTAGAGGGGGAAAAAGCCGTTCTCGAGGACGTCGTCGGTCTCGAGGAGCGCGTTCAGCTTGTTGTGCTGGAACTCGTGGATGAGCGCCTCGACCATCGTCATGGGGTTCGGATGCAGCGTCATGTAGACGGTGCCGATCGCCTCTCGGAACGACGCCGAGAGGTGGCGCTCGGCCTCCGCTCCCACCGGGACGATCTGCGCGAGATAGAGCTCCATCTCGGCGCGCAGGTCGGGCATGTAGGTCGCGACGAGCGCGAAGGCGCCGCGGAGCGACGCGACCCAGGCGTCCACCGACGCGCCGCCGAGGTCGATCGCGTTGCCGGACTTGTCGGGGTGAGCTTCGTCGTTCGCGACCGGGTTGTTGTCCGCGAGCGCGAGCCGCGTTCCGCCGTCGATCGTCGTGAACGGTCGGGCCACCTGAACGCCGCTCCTCTCGCCCACGACGCGCCCGGCGCGCAGCGCGTCGAGATCGACCGTGGTCGTGACTCCGCCGCGCGTCAGCCGGAGCTGGCCCGACGTGAGCGACACCGCAAGGGCGTCGCCCGCGAGATCGAGCGACGCGTCGGCCGCGAGCGAAACGATGCGCGGAGGAAACGCGCGAAGGCGCACCTCGAACGGGAGCTCGCCCATGACCGCGAGCTCGAAGCAGACGAGCCCGACGAGCTCCCGCAGGAGCTCCCGGTCGCCCTCCGTCGCGGGGCGCCGGAGGGTCCGCACGAGGGACCCGACGTTCGGCTGGCGAAGCACGCTCGCGAAGGGGCCGAGGCGGTCGCGCAGCGCCGCCGTGAGCAGCCGATCGAACGCCTCGAGGTCCTGCGCGGGGACGAGCGCTGCGCGCGCGCGAATCATCGGCGGGATCTCCCGGAGCAGCCGACCGATCGCCCGGGAGAGCACGTCGCGCGCGGTCGTGGAGCCCGGCAGCGGGATCGTCAGGTCGCGCAGAGCTGCACGCGCGCGCACCACAGAACGAAGCTCACCCATGCGCATGCGAGAATATCTGGTTTCGCGTCTGCCATACTCACGCGCGTGGCGACGGTGTCTCTCCCCCTCCTCCCGCTCTCGCCTGCTCGCGCGCGGTGGGACTGGCTGGAGCTCGCGCTCGACTATCGCTGCAACCTGCGCTGCCTCGGCTGCCATGCGTGCGAGGACACGGGCGCGAGCCTCACGACCGAGGCGGCGATCCAGCTCCTTCGCGCCGGACGACAGGGCGGCTGCTCCCGCCTGTGGCTGGGGGGCGGCGAGCCCACGCTGCGCCCGGACCTGCTCCGGCTGGTGCACGCGGCTCGCGCGCTCGGCTACGGCGAGGTGCTGCTCCAGACGAACGGGATGCGCCTGTCGTACGCGGCCTACCGCAAGGCCGTGATCGCGGCGGGAGTGACCGAGGTTCGCGTCAACGTGAAGAGTCACCGCGCGGACGTGCACGACCGGCTCAGTCGCGGCGAGTGCCACGCGCTCTTGCTGGCGGCGCTCGAAGGTCTCGTCGCAGAGCGGGTCTCGCTGAGCGCGGACTTCCTCCTCACGCGCACCACCGCTCCGGACCTGCCCGACGCTGTCTCGTTCTACTCAGCGCGCGGGGTCCGGCGCTTCGTCCTCTGGCTCCTCTCGGCGTCCGACGTCGCCGACGACGAGGTCGACAGCGAGGTGCCGAGGCTCTCCGACCTGGTCCCGTATCTCGGCGCGGCGGCGGAGCGCGCGAGGGAGGCCGGGATCGGTCTCCAGAGCCTGCACACACCGCCGTGCACCTTGCCGGTCGAGCTCCGCTCTCTCTTCACGCCGGCGTCCTCGTTCGGGCTCGTCGTGGCGGGTCCCGACGGGCAGACCTTCCCGCTCGAGAGCTCGGCGTTCGAGGGAGGAGCGTTCCTCGAAGGCTGTGGACGATGCCTCGCGCGGCCGTCGTGCGGAGGGCCGCGCGCGGACTATCTGCGTATTCACGGCGCCGCGGACTTCGTGCCGGTGATGGAGCACCTCGACCCCGGCCGATGACCGCTCACGCGAGCACGCTCCTGCTGCTGATGCTCGCCTCGCTCCTCGCGGCGGTGGTCAACGCGATGGCCGGCGGCGGCACGTTCATCACGTTCCCTGCGCTCACGGGGATCGCCGGGCTCGCCGAGAAGGCGGCGAACATCACGTCGACCGTGGGGGTCTGGCCCGGTTACGCGGCCTCGGTCGTCGCTGCGCGAAAGGAGCTGCGCGCGCTCGGCGGCCACACAGGGCTCGTCTACGCAGGCATCGGCGGCGCCGGCGGTCTGGTGGGGGGGCTGCTGCTGCTCACGACGAGCACCACGGCGTTCGCGAAGGCCGTCCCGTGGCTCCTCGCGTTCAGCACGGCGCTGTTCGCGGCCGGGCCGAAGATCCGCCTCTGGGCCTCGCGCACGAGCGACGTCGCGGGCTCGCGCTCGGAGACGTCGCCGCAGGCGCTGGCCCTCGTGCTCGTGATCGCCGTTTACAACGGCTACTTCGGTGCCGGCGGCGGCGTCCTCCTCCTCGCGGGCCTCGCAGCGGTCATGCCCGGCGACGTGCGACGGCTCAACGTGCTCAAGGTGCTCGTCCAGGTGACCGCGAACGCGTCGGCCATCGTGGTGTTCCTCTCCGCAGGCGTCGACTGGGGGATCGCTGCGACGATGGCCGTCGGCTCCGTGGTCGGTGGGTTCGTCGGCATGCGGCTCGCGAACCGGATATCGGCGAGGGGGCTGTACTGGGTGGTCGTCGCGGTCGGGGCGACGCTGACCGTGGCCTACTTCTTCAAGGCGAGTGGCTGAGGGACCTCGACCTCGACCTCGACCTCGACCTCGACCGCGACCGCGACCGCGACCGCGACCTCGACCTCGACCTCGACCTCGACCTCGACCTCGAACTCGAGCTCGACCAGGGCTCATCGAGCGCTCCTTGATCGCGGACTCGGGACGCTAGCGGCGGTTCTGCCCCAGCTTCGCGCTACAGTCTCCCTGGTGAAGGCGCTCATCAAGGTCGGCTACGGGTGCAACAACCACTGCACCTTCTGCCACACGCTCGACGTGCGCGACGTCGACGGGAGCAGCGAGGAGGTCGAGCGCAAGATCGATCGCGCCGCGTCGCTCGGTCACACGATGGTCGTCCTCTCGGGGGGCGAGGTGACGATGCGCCGCGAGCTGGTGCGCTGGGCGGCGCGATCGAGCGCGCGCGGGCTCGACTTCGGCCTCGTCACGAACGGTCGCATGCTCGCCTACGAAGAGCTCGTCACGAAGCTCCTCAAGCATCGCCTGCGCTACGTCTACATGTCGCTGCACGGAGGCACCGCCAAGATCCACAACTCGCTCGTCCGCGCGGACGCCTTCACGCAGACGTACGAAGCGGTGAAGAACCTCTCTGGGCGCGGCCTGGACTTCACCGTCAACACGGTCGTCACGCGGCAGAACCTCGCGCACCTCCGCGGCGTCGTCGACGCGATGCTCCCCTACCCCGACGTCACGCTCAAGTTCTCGATGGTGCAGCCGAAGGGGGGCGCCGATCGCCTGTTCGACCAGGTGATCCCGCGCGTCTCCGACGTGGCCGCGCAGGTGAAGGACGCGATCGAGTACGGCCTCGAGCGCTCCGGCGGCGCGGGGCGCTACGCGCACGACGGCATCCCGTTCTGTCTCCTGCCTGGCTACGAGGGGCTCTACGACGACCTGAAGACGCACCGGTTCGCGACGATGATCGAGATCGGCGAGCCCGACTTCTTCCCCGTGGACGATCGCGCGAAGGTGCAGCCGAGCGAGTGCGACGCGTGCGCGCTGCGCGGGCCCTGTCCCGGGCTCTACCGCGGGTATCGCGAGGTGCACGGCGACGGCGAGGTGCGCGCGAAGACGGGCGTGCCGCGCTCGAACTCCTTCCACTACGTGCACGAGGCGAGCGCCGGCACGGTGCGAGGCGGCCGCTGCCCCGTGAAGGACGACGGCGTGACGCCGTGGGATCGCGGGCGTCACCTCTTCCTGCGAACGGGCGACAACGTCGCGCGCTACCGCACCGAGTCGCGTGACTTCACCGACCTCGAGATCGAGGCGACGAAGCACGACAAGGGGCAGGTCTACCTCGACGTCTCCGCCAAGGACGCGATCGACGACTTCGCGAGGGATCTGGTGCAGCTCCGTCGCAGCGACCTCTGCCGAGGGTGCCCTGAAGAGAACGCCTGCGCGGGGATGTTCGAGCGCGCGCCCGGGGATCCGTTCACCCGCGACGACGCTCGGGTGCGCGCGCTCCTCGGCGAGCTCGCGGGGGACGTCCTCGACGTCGGGTGCGGCGAGGGGCGCTACGACGAGATCCTCGAGGGGCTCGCCCTGACGGGGAAGGTCCGATACACGGGCTGCGAGCCGTCGGCGGCGCACGCCTCGCTCCTTCGCGGCCGGTGGCCGTGGGCGAACATCGTCGAGGATGACGCGGAGGCGCTCGACGCGAGCGAGCAGTTCGACCACGTGCTCGCGCTCCGGAGCTGGAACCACTTCCACGACCCGAGGAAAGCGCTGGCCGCGATGGTCCGCGCGCTCCGGCCTGGCGGCACGCTGACGATCGTCGACAACGTCGCCTTCGGAGTGGTGCGCGGGCGCGAGCACGCGGCGCGGGCAGAGGCGGGGCAAGGCCGGTTCGAGCACTACCGGAACGACGACGCCGGGAATCCCGAGGAGCTGGCGCGCGAGCTCGGGCTCACGCCGGTGGAGCGGATCGACGTGGGGATGCAGACAAGCAACCAGTGGCTTGTGCGATTCCAGCGGTGAGGCGGCGGTCTCGATCACGACCTCGAACCACGAACCACGACCACGACCTCGACCACGACCACGACCTCGACCTCGACCTCGACCACGACCTCGACCTCGACCTCGACCTCGACCACGACCTCGACCTCGAACCACGACCTCGACCTCGGCCTCGACCACGTCCCATGGCGCTTCGAGAGCTTTCCGAGCTCCTCGCCGGGCGGCCGACGTCGCGCGCGGCGCCCCTCCCGCTGTACGGAGGCCCGCTCTCGAAGCCCCGAGGGCCGCTCTCGGAGGACGGAGGGCGGCTCTCTCGACCTCGATCGAGGCGCTCCCTCTGCTTCGTGCCCCTCGAATTGCCGCGATTTCTTCGCGAGGACCGCGGAGAGCGTCTCTCGGTCTACCGAGAGACTCCCTCGGAATGCCGAGCGAGGCGCGAGAATCGACCTGAGCGTCCCTCGGTTCGACGACGGCCGCTCTCGGTGTTTCGAAAGAGGTCGCTCGGCGTGCCGAGAGACACTCTCGATGGGCCGAGGGACGCCCTCGACGCGCCGAGAGCCGCTGTCGGTTTGACGAGAGCGCCCATCGGCGTGCCGAGAGCCGCTGTCGGTTTGACGAGAGCGCCCATCGGCGTGCCGAGAGACGCTGTCGATGGGCCGAGGGACGCTCTCGACGAGCCAAGAGCCGCTGTCGGTCCGACGAGAGCGTCTATCGCCGTTTCGAGCGCCGCTCTCGGTGTGACGTGGGCGTCTCTCGGAACACCGAGAGCCCTCGCTCGTCGCTCCGAGCGCCGCTCTCGGTGTCTCTCGGGCGGCCGTCGGCAGACCGAGAGCGCCCCTCGGCACTCCGAGAGCGGCGATCGTCGAACCGAGGGACGCCCAGGTCGATTCTCGCGCCTCTCTCGTCACACCGAGGGAGGCTCTCGGCGGAGCGAGAGCGTCTCCCGGCATGACGACGGACGCGTTCGCCTCGATCAGCGCCTCGAAGGGCACTCCGGGAGGCGCGCGCGAACGGGGTGGCGGTCTGACATGGGGAAGGTGCGCGCCACAGGTCAACGCCGCTGTACTGGGACGGTGAGACGGTGAGACGCGCTCGACGGCGCCGAGGCCGTCCTGCAGTCCTGCCGTCCCAGTACAAGTCGAATGAGCTCCCCGCGTCCGAGGCTACCGCGCTGACCCGGAGACCCGCCGACTCGCTCACCGGGGAGGCGCGTGCGACTCGGGGTTGCGTTCGAGTCGCCGCGCTGTTCCCGTCGTCGCATGCACCGGAAGCGTCGCGGGTCGCCGGCGTGCTGGCTGATCCTCGTGCTGGCGGGGTGCGGCGGCACCTCCGCTCCGTCGCGCGCGGTCGCGCATGCGCCCGTGGCCGCGGACCGTCCGGTCGCCGTCGCGCTCGCGTCGCCGTTCGACGCGGAGCATCCGGCGGGCTGCTCGTTCGAGGTCGCGCCGTCGTTCGGTTCGCCGCTGCGTCTCCGGCTCGCCCCCGACGAACGCCCCTTTGCGGACGTGACTGCCGCGCCGGGCACGCTCGCCTTCCCACCCGAGAGGTCGGCGATCACGGCGGCCTTCGCGGAGGTCGACGCGCCGGCCTTCGCCCTGCACGGCTTCGTCGACGTGGCCGACTACCCCGTACGGTATCCGCGCCGGCGCCTGGTGATCGGAGGTGTCTTCCTGCCGCGCGCGTACACGGACCTCAGGTACCTCGGGCCCGAGGGGGACGGCTTGCGGGTCGAGCTCGCTCTGCCTCCGAACGTCCGGCCGCGTCGCACGCCGCTCGTCGAGCGCGTGCGGTGCGAGGACGTCGGCCTCTCCCCTGACGAGGGCAGCTTCACGCTCGACGAGGACGCCACGGACGCCTCTGCGAGCTGGGGAACCGTGCACGGAGGAGCCGCGCTGTCGACGGGCCCCGGCGTCGATCCGGTTGCCGACTTCGAGAGCGCCGCGCCCACGGTCGTGCGCGTCGTCGAGCGGCGCGGCGGCTGGACGCGGATCCTCTCGTCGATGTCCTCACAGTGCGGGGGACACCCCGAGTGTCCCCTCGTGCACGGCTGGGTGCCGAGCGCGTCGGTCACGCCCCTGCCCCGAGCGCCGGGCGGATCTCACCGCACGCGATCGCCCGCGATGCCGGTGTCGCCGCGCGGCTACGTCGGACGCGCCGCGTGCGCCGACGACGTGCCGATCGTGGCCGCGGTCCGAGGTCTGGTCCGCCGCGTCGGCGTCGCACGAGCCGGCCGGCCCCTGGTCGTCGACCTTCGCGCCGAGGGGGCGCTCGTCCCGCTCGATCTCGTGGACGTCCAGCACGGCGACCCGGCGAGAATGCCGCTCAGCTCGTCGTGCTGCGGGCCCGACCCCCACGTCACCGACCCGACGGCCGCGCCGACGCTGTTCGTCCCGCGTCAGGCTCTCGCCGCGTGCACGCTCTCGACCGTCCCCGACGAGTGACGCCGAGTGACCGGACCCAGCCTATCGGGCCAGAGAGAGAGGCGATCACGGCCGCCCTCGAGGCGAGCGACGCGCCCCGAGTGACGAGAGCCCCGCTCGGACAGGCGAGCGCCCCGCAATTCTCGGGTTTTGCCTCGCAACTTGAGGCGATCGACGCGATCGTCGTGACGATTGCCGCGGCGCGTGCGCCGATCGCCGCGCAAGAGGCGCCGATCGCGGCGAACGGAGCCACGAATGGGGGCAGTCGGTGTGTCGGGCGACGCGCAACCTCGAGCGATCGGCGCAGTCGGCGTCGCGAGGGACGCGGAACCCATGGCGATCGCGGCCGAAGGAGCCACGATTGGGGGCAATCGGCACGACGACGGAGGCGCGGGTCGCAGGTCGCGGCGCGATCCCCGTGGCGATTGCGGCAATCGGCGCGGGTCGCGCGGCAATCGGCGCGTCGATTACCCACAATCGAGGCACGGAGCGCGGCAATCGTCGAAACGATCGAGGCGCAGTTCTGAATTTGTGGGGCTCTCGCCTCTTCTTGCGAGGCGCTCGTCAGGCCGAGCGCCGCGCAGCGCAGTCGTCGTGCACAACTCGCGGTGATTTCTGCGTCGCGAGGCGACGGGAGCGGCTCGATCGGGTCCGAGAGACGCGCTCCGCGGGTCACGAGAGAGGCGCTCGGTGGCTGTCGCGCGGCGCTCGAAGCGAGCTGCTCCTCTTTCCAGAGTCCGCCCAGCTCGACGCGAGCGCCTCGAGCGGCCCGCCAGTCGCGGCGGCGACCTCCACGACATGCCAGTGCATCGACGATGGCGCCCTCTTCGCGCGTCTTGACCCGCGAAGGTGCCTACGTCTTCCTGCTCGCGCCCCTCGCGGCATATCGACAGGCGCTTCCGACCGCGAGCTCAGGAACGCGATTCGTCGAATCGATACTACGCTTCTGCAGCTCAGAGCTCGCGCGCGATCGGCACCATCACCTCATACCCGTGCGCCCGGACATGGTTGATGTGCATCCCGTCGCACCGCGCGTCCTCGCGGCACTCTGCGCACCGCAGCGACTTCGTCCGGTAGCCGTCGACGATGTAGCGCCGCGTGTAACGAAAGATCTCGAGCTTGCCCTCGGGCGTCATCATCGCGGTGTCGAGCGTCCGCCGCCGCGGGCGCGGGGCGCGACCGGAGATGCAGGCGGGCACCTCCTCGACCGGGACGGCGTGGCTGAACGTCGAGAAGAACGCGCGTAGATCGAGGTCGCGCTCGCCCGCCTCCGTGAGACGGTCGTAGCTCGGCTGACGGAGGGCCAGACGGGGCGAGACGGTCGTCAGCGTCGATAGCCACTCGCCCGTCTCCCTGGTCAGGAGCACGACCACCTCGAACGTGTGCTCGTCCGCGAGCAGCTCTCGAGCCTCCGTGGCGGTGTGCGCGACGACGCGCGTCACGGTCGTGCTCGCCAGCGCGCCCCCGCTCCGCAGGGCCTCCGCGAGGCCGCTGTAGTCTTCGAGCTCGAGCTCGACCAGGGCAAGGCCCGGAAACCTCGGCAGCACGGCCGCGGCGCGCGCCACGTCCGGCGCGATGATCGACAGCGTCGTCGCCTTCGCCTCTTCGGCGAGCAACGGGAGAGCGACCACGACAGGGCGCACACGCGGAGGCGCCACCGGGGCCATCGGCAGGAGGCGCTTGCCTTTCGGCCCGCCATTGAGAGCGACCGCTTCCTCCGGCGGCGTGGCGCCGCTCGCGAGAAGGAGATCCGCGCGCTCCTTGTCCTTCGCCCTCGCAGCGCTCGCAGGATCTCCGCCGAAGACGGCCGGCTGGTTCGCCTCCCACTCCGTGTCGACCCTCACGACGTCGAACCCGCGCGTGTCGACCGTGTCGATGACCCCCTCGAGCGTGTCGCAGAGCCGTTCGAGGTAGCAGTACTTGCAGCGGGCGGGGTCGCGGCAGTCGAGCCACACGCCGTCGTCGAGCAGGCGCGCGTACTCTTCCTTCCGGCCGCGGACCTCGTCGTTCAGCTTGTAGGGGTCCTGAATGAGGTGCTCGTAGCCCTCGAGGTGCTGCGGCGGGAAGCGGTTCATCCAGATGTGGACGTCGGGCCGCTTCGAGTACGCGAGCGCCTCCTGCAGGTAGGGCCGCATCTCGGTGAGGTCGTAGAAGAGCGTGTCTCGCCCCTCCTCGAACGCGCGACCGAACGGGACGACCTGGAGGAGGTCGAACTCGCCGACCCCCATCTCGGTGAACTTGCGGAGCATCTCGGGGAGCTGCCGCACGTTCCCGCGGTTGACGACGATGTCGATGTTGACGATCGGCCGACCGTCTTCGAGGGCGCCGCGGAGCCCGGCCATCTCCTCCTCGAACGCCCCCTTCGTCCCGACGAGCGCGTCGTGGATCTTGGCGTTCGGGCCGTGCACCGAGAACGTGATCTCGCTGAGGCCGGCGTCGAGGCAGCGCGTGAGGAAGGCGTTGTACGAGAAGAGACGACCGTTCGTGACCGTCTGGATCTTGCTGTAGCCAGCCTGCCGCCCGAGACGGATGAAGTCGACGTACTGCGGGTGGATGGTGGGCTCGCCGCCCGAGAGGATGAGGCGCGTCGCCCCCTTGCGGCGGCCGTCGACGATCTGCTGCCGGACCTCTTCCCTGTCCCGCATCTCGCCGTTGTGGGTGTTCGAGTCGAGGCAGAAGATGCAGTGGTCGTTGCAGGCGAACGTCAGCCGCACCCAGTTGCGCTTCTCGTGCGCGGCGTCCTCGTGGGAGCGCAGCCGGCCGTCCCGATCGGCGACGCTCGCGGCGTGACTCTCTTCCGTGAGCATGGATCCTGTCGAGTATCGCACGACGGCGGAGCGCGTGCGCGTGCGGCGGAGCGAAAGGCGCTACGCTCGTCGTTCATGCTGCGTGTCCTCGTCGTGCATCCGCCGGTGTCGGTGGCGCGCGACTTCATCGACTATCCGTACTTCGCCGACCTCGGCGCCGCGCAGCTCGCGGCCGTGCTGCGTGCGCGCGGCGACGCTGCGGTTCTCGTCGATGCGTACGCGCTGGGGCGGTCGGGGCTCTCGTGGCGACCCGACGGCCGCGCGCACCTCGGGGCGTCCGTGGCGGACCTGCTCGCACAGGCGGGAGCGACGGCGACGTCGTTCGACATGATTGTCGTGGCGCTGACCCCGTTCCACCGGCCGCCCGCGCGCGACGACGTCCTCGGAGCGGTCCTCGTGGGGCTCGCCGCTCTTGCGCCCGCAACTCCGCTCGTCCTCGCGGACCTGTACCAGTCGGGTCAGCACTACGTGGAGGCGGACGGAGACGTCGTGCTCGCGAGCTACCCCGAGGCGTGCGCCTGGGTGAAGTACGAGGCGGAGGTCACCGTCCCCGCGCTCCTCGACGCGCTCCGCGAGGGTCAGGTGCCCCGCGGCACCCACCGCGGCGTGGCCGTGCCGGATCTCGACGCGCTCCCGCTCCCCGCGTGGGACCTCGTCGACCTCGACGCGTCGGACCGCTTCCGCGCGAGCGTCGTGCAGGATCTCGGGCGCGGCGCGTGGGCCTTCCCGATCGACGGGCGAACGCTCCCCTTCGTCACGTCACGAGGCTGCCCGTTCCGGTGCGCGCACTGCAGCTCGAACCCCGACCGCGAGCCGGAGGCGCCGAAGACCCAGCGGCGGCTGTCGGCATCACGGATGCGCGCGCACATCGATGCCCTCGTCCACACGCACGGAGCGACGCGTCTCGAGGTCCTCGACGAGCTCATCAACGTGAGCGAGCGGCACTTCGACGCGTTTCTCGATCACATCGCGACGCTGCCAGCCGGCACGGGGTTCGACGTCCCGAACGGCATGCGCGCCGACTACCTCGAGCCGCGCCACTTCGAGGCCATGCGTGGGCGGGTCACGACGGTGAGCGTGAGCGCAGAGAGCGGGTCGCAGCGCGTCGTGACGGAGGTCGTCGGCAAGCAGCTCGATCTGGCGGCGATCGTGCGGGCCGCCGAGGGGGCTCACGCGGCGCGCGTGCCGCTCATGATCCACTTCATGATCGGCCTCCCCGGCGAGACGGCGGAGGAGATCAACGCGACGCTGACGTTCGCGCACGATCTGTGGAACCGCTTCGGCGCTTTTCCGGCCGTCCAGTTCGCGACCCCGCTCCCGGGGACGGGCCTCGCTCGTGGGAGGGCGCTGCCGGTGGTGAGCGACTGGGGCCCGCTCTTCCAGACGGAGCCTTCGCAGCCCGGGGCGCTCGTCTCTCCCGAGACGCTGCGGAAGTTCAAGTGGACGTTCGACGAGCTCCTGCGCGCGTCGCACGGCCCGAAGAAGGTCATCATGAACGTGACCTACGTCTGCAACAATCACTGCACCTTCTGCGCGGTGGGGACGCGGACTCAGATCGATGGTCACCCGACCCGCCAGCGCGAGTACCTCGACGCGTACCGCGCGGAGGGGGTCCGGATGGTGGACTTCGACGGTGGGGAGCCGACGCTCAACCCCGAGCTCATTCCGCTCGTCCAGTATGCGAGGTCGATCGGATACGACCGGATCAACGTCACGACGAACGGGCGCCTCTGCTTCTACGACGACTTCGCGAAGAAGCTCGTGCGGTCCGGCCTGACCACGCTCCTCTTCAGCGTGCACGGCCCCGACGCGCGGACGCACGCGCAGCAGGTGGGGGTCGCCGAGGCGTTCGACCAGACGGTGGGCGGCATCGAGAACTGCGTGCGTCACGCCGCGACGCTCGGGGGCCGCGTCGAGCTAGGCATGAACATCACCCTCACGAAGGGGAACCACGAGAAGCTCGCGGAAGTCGCGGAGCTGGCGCTGTCGCTCGGTCTCCCATGGCTCAACATCCAGTTCCTCACCCCCTTCGGGCGCGCGACCTCCTCGGTCGCACCGGACACGCAGGCTGCGGCCGACGTCGCGATGCGTGTGATCGATCGGTTTCGCGATCGGATGAAGATCCAGATCATCAACCTCCCGTTCTGCTTCATGCCTGGTTACGAGGAGCTGATGATGGGCGACCTCGCGAAGCTCGAACGGCACATGATCTTCGTGAACAACGAGACGGTGAACCTCGCGAGCTACCTGGCCGAGCGTCGGACGCGAAAACCCGTCTGCGCGACCTGCCCGCACGCGGTGTTCTGCGGAGGGTTCTACGAGATGGAGTCGGCGCCGGAGCCGCCCTGGATCGTTGCGGCGGAGGATCTCCTAAGGCCCGCGCGGGTGCTTTAGACCGCGCTCACCCTGCGTCGGGGCACGGCACAGAGGTCGGTGTGTCGACCCCGCTGCAACACTTCTGATTGGCCGGGGTCAGTTCCCCGCAACCCCCACAGTTGGCGGGGTCGTTGCCGAAGACCAGCGTGTTGCACCCGTGAGGCTGCAGGTTGCCTCCGTCATTGCACGCGGCGTAGCCCGCGGCGCACACGCCGTTGCATCTGCCGCCGCCGCACGTGCCGTAACACGCGGCCGCGTCGCCGGTACCGCTATCCTTGATGCCACCGTCCGGAGCGCCGCCGTCGCTTGCGCCGCCAGAGCATACCGGGCTGACGATGTTCTCCGCCGAGCACATGACGCCGCACCCGCCGCAGTTGGTCGGGCTGGTGTTCGTGTCGGTCTCGCAGCCGTTCTTCAGCTTGTTCATGTCGCAGTCGGCGAAGCCCTTGTCGCATTCGCCCGTGCACAGGCCGGCCGCGCACGTCGGCGTGGCGATGTTCTCGTTCGAGCACACGGCCCCGCAGGCGCCGCAGTTGGCCGTGTCGGTCCCTGCGATCAGGGTCTCGCAGCCGTTCTTCTGCTTGTTCATGTCGCAGTCGGCGAAGCCTGGCTTGCACGTGCTGGTGCACGCGCCTGCGGTGCAGTTCGGGGTCGCGACGTTGGAAGTCGAGCAGGCCAGCCCGCACCCGCCGCAGTTGCTCGGGTCGCTCTGCGGGTCCGTGCACTGGTTGTCGCAGCAGGCGATCGAGGGGACTCCGCCGTCGGTCGCCGGCCCGGCGTCGACCATGCAGTCGGCCACCGTGTTGCAGACGGTGCCCGAGGCGACGCAGGAATACGTGAGGCTCATCGTCGAGAGGATGCAGATCGTCCCCGACGGGCAGTTGTCGTGCTCGGGGAGGCAAGGGACGCACGAGCCCGTCGGGTCGCAGCGCGGATTGCCGGTGATGCCGGCGCAACCCTCGTCGCTGCAGCACTCGGTGGTGCACTTCCCGCCCTCCGGCTTGCCGGTGTCGGTCGAGGAGTCGCGCTTCGTCGCGTCCCCGGCGTCGACACAGTTGACGAGGCACGTGGCGACGCGGTCGATGCTGTCGAGGCCAATGATCTGGCCACACGAGGCGACTGCGGCGAGCGCCGCCGCCGCGAAAACGACGGACACGACACTCAAGGCGGCGATGCGCCCCCTGACCCGACTCCTCGGCATCACTTCAGCATAGTCGAACCGTCTCACTGGAGCGATACTGCGGAAGTGAGGTCGATCCGCGCAAGACCATTCCCGCTGTCGCCCGTCTTCGCGGCGCTCTCTCTCGTCCTCCTCGCCGGGAGCGCCCACGCGGACGCGACGGCGGCGGACAAGGAGACGGCGCGGCGCCTGATGGCGACGGGTCGGAAGGACCGGCGCGCCGGCGACGCGAAGGGGGCTCTGCAGGCTTTCCAGGCCGCGGACGCGATCATGCAGGTGCCGACGACGGGGCTCGAGGTCGCGCGGAGCCAGGTCGACGTCGGGCAGCTCGTCGAGGCGCGCGACCGGCTCCTCTCGGTGATCCGCGTTCCGGTGCAGGACAACGAGCCGAAGGCGTTCGGTGAGGCACGCGCCTCCGCGCAGGCGCTCGCTGCCGAGCTCGAGCCGCGCATTCCCTCCATCACGATCAAGCTGCAAGGAGTGAAGCCGGGGGCGGAAGCGAAGGTGAAGGTGACGATCGACGGCGTCGGTATCCCCGCAGCGGCGCTGAATGCGGCGCGAGCGGTCGACCCCGGGCATCACGTGGTGGTGGCGAAAGCTGGGACGGGAGAGCCTGCCGAGGCTGCGATCGACATCAAGGAGCGAGAGACGAAGGAGGTGACCCTCGACGTCCCTCACGACCCGAGCGCAGATGCCCCTCCGCCGGAAGAGGTGACGGCTCTGCCGGCCGCAAACGCGCCCCCTCCGCCACCGAACACCTGGCGCATCGTCGAGTACAGCGGCATCGGTCTCGGGGCGGCGGGCCTTCTTCTCGGCGGCGTGACGGGCCTGGTCGCGATCTCCGACCTCAGCTCGGCGAAGAAGCAGGGATGCATGGGCAATCAGTGCGGTCCTAACGCGAGCTCCGAGCTGGATTCGGCCGGAACGATGGCGACGCTCTCGACGGTTGGGTTCGTCCTGGCGGGAGTCGGCGCGGCCGGCGGGGTGCTGGGGCTGGTCATGGCCAGGCGGGGCGACAGCCAGGCGTTGCCGCCGCCGAAGGAGGCGCCCGCGCCGGCCACCGCGCTTCGCTTCTACGTCGGCCCCACCTCCGCCGGGTTGACGGGCACCTTCTGACGCGGGCAGGCTGTCGTCAAAGGTAGGACGTGCCCGGCGTCGGCCGCCAGGATCGCGGCGGGGGCGTTCTTCGCTCGCCTCCAGGTCGGACATGAGGGAGACTCTGACGAATGAGTCTCGCGCCGCCGGCCACGGTGTTGGCTCCCGGCTTCCACCTCGATCGCTATGAGCTCCTTTGGCCGCTCGCCGAAGGGGGCATGGCGAGCGTGTGGCTTGCGCGCCTGCACGGCAAGCGCGGCTTCGAGAAGCTCGTCGCGGTCAAGACCATCCTCCCGAAGTTCGCGTCGGATCCACGCTTCCAGAGCATGTTCCTCGACGAGGCACGCATCGCCTCGGGCATCGAGCATACGAACGTCGCCCGCGTCCTCGATCTCGGCGAAGAGCACGGCGTGCTCTACATCGCGATGGAGTGGGTCGACGGCGACGCGCTCAGCAAGCTTCAGCGGGTGCTCGCTCGAGCTGCAGTCCCGTTGCCGGAGGGCATCGTGCTTCGCATCATGGCGGACGCATGTGCGGGTTTGCACGCCGCCCATGAGCTGCGCGCGCGCGACGGGACCGCGCTCTCGGTCGTGCATCGCGACGTCTCTCCGCAGAACATCCTGGTCAGCGCGGAAGGGGTCGCGAAGATCATCGACTTCGGAGTGGCCAAGGCGCGCGACCGAGTCTCGGAGGACACGTCCGCCGGCTCGCTCAAGGGGAAGATCTCTTACATGGCGCCCGAGCAGGCTCTCGGGAAGGAGGTCGACCGACGCGTCGACGTCTGGGCGATCGGCGCGACGCTCTATTATTTCTTCTCCGGTCGGAAGGTCTACGAGTCCGACACCGAGCTCGGCACGCTGCGTCTTCTGACGTCTGGTGCCCCGCCCGTGCCGCTCCCCCCGACCGTGTCGCCGATCATCCGCGACATCATCAAGGGGACCCTTCGTTTCGATCCCGGAGCGCGGACGCCGAACCTGGACATCGTCCGTCGCCAGCTCGAGGATGCGATGACCCAGAACGGCTACTCGGTGCGGCCCGAGGACGTCGGCACCTTCATCGCGACCCACGCTGCGGACCGCTCGCTCGCGCGCAGGACCACCGTCGAGAAGGCTCTGCAGGCCGCGGACGCACGCGCGGCGCTCGAGCAGGAGCGTGCCTCCGCCTCGTCGTCGAGCGGCCTCATCGGCGTCGAGGCCCGCCAGCCCAACTCTCTTCTCACACGCTCCGGTGGCTCCACGGCCGCCGACACGCGCTTTGCTGGACGGCAGAGCGGCGAGACTTCGTCCGCGACGCTCGGGTCGGCCGCGCTCGACGCCGCCCCCGCCCCTTCACGTCGCCCTCACCTCGGCCTCTGGTTCGCAGGCGTGGCCGCGCTGGGAGCATGCGCGACAGGGGTCGCCGGGCTCATCTACGTGCTGCACCCGAGCGCGTCGCAGACAGCGGTCGGTTCCCCTCCGCCCCCTGTGCCGGTCGCGCCGTCCAGCAGCGCTGCCGCTGCGCCGTCGGCGGGAGCGAAAGGGTGGGTGCCGGTCGTAGCGCCCACGGTGCCCGCAACCGGCACGCCCGGCGTCGACGCAGCAGCGCCTGTCATCCTCGACCTCGATTCGCCCATCACCACGACACCCGCGGTGACGAAACCTGTCACGAACCCCGCGACGGGTCCGCGCAAGTCCGGAGCCGCAAAGCATGCCGCCGCAGGGAAGACGTCGAACGAGCCGGACGACGGCTTCTGAGCTTGGTTGAGCGGCGTCTGAGCTGAGCACCGTGACCTGCACGAGGTGCAGGCCGCTGTGCTCGGACGACCCGTGCTCGGACGACGCTTCGCGTGATCGGTCCACGTGGACCTGCGCGCGTTACTCCGATGCGATCAGGGTGTACTCGTCGCACGTCGCGATGGCGCCCGTCTTGCGGTAGACGCGGATCCACACCTGACCGTTTTCACCTGGCAGCGGGATCGGATCGAAGCTGGAGCCGGTGACCGGATACACAGTCGGATCTCCCCCCGTGTACTCCTCTTCCCAGGTGGTCATTGCGACGCTCGACCCACCTTCCGTGGCGCACGCGAGCGCCGTGCCGTTGCAATCGGAGGTGACGTCGAAGACGAACTCGCCGCTCGGTGAGGTGATCGTGATCTTGGGGTGAAACGCCGTGTTGGTGTTGTTGCCGAAGGTGACCGTGAAGAAGGCCTCGGTGACCGACTTCGGCGCCATCGTCGACAGGAACGCCGCCGTCGACTGCCCGATCGCGAGCGTACCGGTGACGAGGGTCGCGGCGTTCGCGCAGGCGCCCTCCGTGCTCGAGATGGCGCAGTCGCATCCGCCCGCACACTGGCCGTTGAAGTCGACGAAGCCCGGCGTGCAGCCCGTGACGAGGCAGGCCCCGGCGCTGCAGGCCGTGCCCGTGACGTGATCGGCGGGGCCGCCGCACTGCGTCTCGCAGACATTCCCGCACGCGCCGCAGTTGGCCGGGTCGGTGTCGATGTTGGTCAAGCAGTCCGTACCGTTGCCGGGGCACGCAGCCAGGCCAGGGCTGCAAGTCCCCACTCCGCACTTGTACGCGCCAGCGACCAGCCCGCAGCTCGGGGTACCGCCGCCCGTCGTGCACGTTGCGCCGCACGCACCGCAGTTCGCCGGTGTGTCGACGGGAACCTCACAGCCATTTGCGGCGACGTGATCGCAGTCCGCGAAGCCGAAGTTGCAGGCCACGATCTCGCACGCCCCGGCTGTGCACGTGGCGGTCGCGTTCGGCAGGACGCACTTGTTGCCGCACGCTCCGCAGGCGTTGACGTTGGTCTGCGTGTCGGTCGCGCAGTTGTCCGCGGGGTCGCCGGGGCAGTTCGCGAACCCGAAGTTGCATGACCCGATCCCGCACGCGCCGTTGTTGCAATCGGCCGTGCCGTTGGGCGTCGTGCAGGCCTTTCCGCAGGCGCTGCAGTGGTTCGGGTTGCTGGTGAGGTTGATCTCGCAGCCATCGGCGGGCATCGCGTCGCAATCGGCGAAGCCCGGGTTGCACCCGGCGATGACGCACGTGCTGGCGGCGCACGCGGGCGTTGCGTTCGGCAGGACGCACACGTTCATGCACGCGCCGCAGTTGCCGACGTTGTTGGTCGTGTTGACCTCGCACCCGTCGGACGCGTTGTGGTCGCAGTCCGCGTAACCCGCGGCGCATACGATCCCGCAGTCGCCCATCGGATTGCACACCGCCGTGGAGTTCGGCCCGGCCGGGCAGGTGTTGCCGCACGTGCCGCAGTTCGTGGTGGTGTTGTTGGCCGTCTCGCATCCGTTCGACGGATTCATGTCGCAGTCGATGAAGCCGGTCGAGCAGCTCGAGATGCCGCAGACCCCGTTCTGACAGCCCGGAACGGCGTTCGCGGCGCTACAGGTGTTGCCGCAGGTTCCGCACGCCGCCGGATCGCTCGAGGTGTGCGCCTCGCAGCCATTCGACGGGTTCATGTCGCAGTCGGAGTAGCCGTCGCTGCACTGGAGCGAGCACTTGCCCTCCTTGCACTCGGGCTCGGAGTGGGGCCCGTACGGACAGACGACGCCGCACCCGCCGCAGTTCAGCGGGCTGCTCGCGGGGTCCGCGCAGTACTCGGTCTTCGGGTTGGTGCCGGCGTCGAACAGCGGGCCCGAGTCGCCAGGGCCGCTCGCATCGGGCACGACACCGCCTGCGTCATGAGCCGCGCCGTCCGGAGCTGGTGCGGCGTCCGCGCCGGGCGCATCCGCTGCCGCTCCTTCCAGGTGCGCATCGTGGCCGCCAGCCTCCGTCGTGCCGCCGGCGTCGTGACCGCTGGACCCGTCGAGCGCGCCACCCGCATCATGGCCCGCGTCATGACCGCTCGCGGCGTCGGGCTTCTTCGACCCACCGTCCACCGAGCCGGAGCACTTGATGGCGTTGCCGCCGCAGTTCGCGGAGCACGCCTCGTTGACGCACACCATGCCGGTCGCACAGACTTTGCCGCAGCTCCCGCAGTTCGTCGGGTCGGTGGTCAGGTTGGTGCAGACTCCCGAGCACGCCGACTGAGGCGGGGCGCAGGTGGGACCGTCGCCCTTCGCGTCATCGTGAGCCGTGACGTCGAGGGTCGCGTCGGCCCCGCCCGACGTCGTCGTCCCCGCAGCGCAGCCGAACAGCCAAGCTGCGGCGACCGCCACGAAGCACCATGCGCTCGCGCGGCGCACGGTCACCAGCTCCCGTGACTGCCGTGACTCCCGTGCGAGCCGTGGCTGCCGTGAGAGCCATGGGAACCGTGAGAGCCATGAGAGCCATGGCTACCGTGCGAACCGTGCGACCCGTGGGACCCGTGCGAGCAGTGCTGCCCGAGGAGCGCCGGGTCCGTCTGCCCCAGTGATCCACGGCCTTCGAAGCTCAGAGCGTCGTCGGCTTTCTCGCGCGCGCGATCGGTGATCGTCCGCTCCTCCGCGGTCAGAGAGCCACGAACGGTGCGGCCGAACACCGGAAGATCGTCATCCGGGTCGTTGATGCTCCCCATGGACATCTGAGCGTAACACGCTCCCTCCCCCCGATGCCATGACTTTGCGGACGCTGCTGCGCGGGGCGACCCTAGAGACCGAGCTCGCCCTCCTGGTGAGTGACGATCACGAGCGCCGACCGCGGCCTGGACTTGCAGAGAAGCCGGTACCCCTTCGCGAGCTGCGCCTCCGTCAACACGAGCTGCGGGATCTGGTCCACCGTCCCCTCGAGCACGAGACCGCAGCACATGCCGCAGGAGCCCATGCGACACCCGAACGGGAGACTCACTCCGCTCGCGAGCGCCGCGTTCAGGATGAACTGGTCCTCCTTGCACTCGAACGTCGCGGTCTCGGCCATCGTCGGCAGCTGGACGGTCACCGCGTGCGCGGGCGCGGTGCTCGGAGCGGCGACCTCCGGAATGAGGCGATCACCGCTGTGCAGGTTGAGCGTCAGCCGGTTGTTGACCTTGCTGAACGCGTGCTTGATGAGGTTCGTCTCCTGAACGAGGTCTGCGCTGTCGTAGACCCCGAGCTGGCTCATTCCATAAAGCTTCACCTCGGCGCCCGACCCCTCCGTGTGCCGCAGGAGGTCGTTCACGAACGGCATGAACTCGTCCTCGTTGATGGCGAGCCGGGCCATGAGCTCGGGGTCGAGACCGCTCACCTTCACGGGCTGGAAGATGAAGTTCCGCACGCCGAAGCGGTAGGTCGCGCGAAAGATGGGCACCAGCTCGCGGTAGTTGAGCCGCGAGATGACGACCTTGTGGGTCACCGCGACGCGCCGCCCGTGGCGTCGCGCCAGCTCGTAGACATTGCGGAGACCGTGCAGCGCCTCCTTGAGCGATTCGCCGGCGTCGTCGATCGGGTTGACCGCATCCTGTGCGTCGCGCGTCGCGGCGTGGAGCGAGATGTCGAAGAACTCGAAGCCTGCGTCGAGGATCTTGAGCGCGAACACCGGGTCGGCGAACGCGCGAAAGTGCGACGACATGCCGAAGTAGCGATAGCCCTGCGCCCGCGCGAGCTCGACGTAGTCGAAGAGCTTCGGATGAAGGCTGGGCTCGCCGTTCATGAAGAACAGCATGTTGTACTTGCCCGCGCCTTCGAGGATGAGGCTCCGCGTCTCGTCGGCCTTCGGCGCGACCGGGTGGTACGCCGTGAACTTCTCGACGCAGAAGACGCAGGCGCTGTTGCAGTAGCTCTTGCCGCGGATTGTCAGCACCTTGTGCTGCTCGTGACTGGCGTCTCTCTGGGGCTCTGGCATGTGACTCACGCTCAGACGGCGCTGCAAGACGCTACACCTGAAAAGTCGCGCGAGCGAGGCGGCGCCCGACCGGAAGTCCCGTCCGACGCACGCAAGGGCGATCGCGCTATGCTCGCGGTGTCGATCCATGACGCTCCTCGCCGACGCGCTGACCGGCCTGCTCGCGCGCCTCCACGACGCGGAGCCGACGTTTGCGCTGCGGCATCCGCTCGGCCTCCGCGCGCTGCCGGAGCTCGCGGAGGTGTCCTTCGAGCCCGGGACGGTCGTCCGTGCCGAGGTCACCGCCGGTCACGTCCTCGAGTGTCAGCGTGAAGTCGAGCGGTGGCTCGAGGGTCGTTCGAACGCAAGGCTCGTCGTCGAGCTGCGAGGACCCCTCAGCTTCTGCGGCGAGACCCTCGCGCGGCTCACCTCCGAGGTCACGCCTGCCCAGCTCGAACGCGCGACCGTGCTCCTCCGCGGCTGGGCCGCCAAGGCCCCCGCACGCTTCGGCGCCGAGCTCGAGAGCGCGTTCGCCGATCTCCCACCGTGGACGGCGGCGACCGTGCGTGGCCTTCGCGAGCACATCGACGGCCTGCGCCGCCATGGGCTCCGGGTCGATCCAGAGCTCGTCGCGACAGTCGCGTCTTTCGCCGTCCCTCCGCGGCCGCGAGGCAAGCGCCTCCGCCTGCTCGCGCCGACGCCCGAGAGGGGCGTGCGGACCCGTCGCATCACCGAGGTCGCACTGACATCCGAGTGCAACCTCGTCTGCGGCTTCTGCACCGTCCGGCGGGCCGACGAGCGAACGGGGCGTGAGCGCGCCGCGCAGGCGATCCGTGCGGTGCGCGCAGCGTCTCGCCACGGGGGGACGACGATCGTGCTGAGCGGCGCGGAGCCGACGCTCGAGTGGTACCTCGATGACCTCGTTGGCCTCGCCAGGAGCGTCGGGTTCGAACGAGTCGTGGTGGAAACCAACGCGATCGGCCTCGCAGCGCAGGGACGCGCGCGCGCGCTGGCGGAGGCGGGGGTGACGGCCGTCAGGGTCGCGGTCAACTCGTTCGACGCCGCCATCGCGGACGCGATCAGCGGTCTCGTCGGGGCGCTCGCACAGACGATGGCCGGCATCGAGAAGGCCCTGGATGCCGGAGTCTCCGTCGAGCTCGCGGTGGCGCTCCTCCCCGAGAATGCGGGGGAGCTCGCGCGGGTCGTCGAAACCGCAGCGCTCAAGTTCCGCTCCAGCGGGGCGCGGATCGAGCGCGTCGTCGCCCGCGTCGTCCACGCGGTGCCCGGGGCCAGGCACACCCTCTCGATCGGCGACGCGGCGCGCGAGCTCGTCCTCGCGACGCGCGCGTCGAAGCGGTCGGGGCTCGAGCTTGTTTCGGCTCCCGGCGGTGAGCTCCCGCCGTGCGTGTTCGAGGACATCGACGAGGTCGCTTCCGTGCTGCGATTGAGTGAGGGCGTGGTCGACGATCCGGGCTCGGGAGCTCTCTACGCCCGCATCCCGCTCTGCGAGGGATGCGGAGCGAAGGGCGTGTGCCCTGGCCCGCGACGCGGCCTCGAAGATGCGGTGGCGGCCATTGGTCGGCGCGTGCGTGAAGACTCACCGGCAATCCCGCCGACGGGGGAGCGAAAGCGGGTCCGCCGCGAGCTCCTCAGCGTCGTCCCGACACCAAGCGCAGACGGTACGAGGGGGGAGCTACGGGTGGTGCGGGTCAACTTCCACTGCAACCAGGCCTGTGACTTCTGCTTCGTCTCACGCGAGCTCCCCCCACCGGACGAGTCGCTGGTGCTCGCGGAGATCGCCGAGGCCGCGCTGCGTGGAGCGGCCCTTTCGCTCTCCGGCGGAGAGCCGACGCTGAATCCACGCCTGCTCGCCTACATCGCGAGAGCGACGGAGCTCGGGATCGAGCGGCTCGACCTCCAGACCAACGCCGTAAGAATGAGTGACGCGGGGTATGCGAGCGCCCTGGCCGCCGCAGGGCTGCGGACGGCGTTCGTGAGTCTCCACGGGACGACGGCTGCGACGAGCGACCGGGTGACGAGCGCCCCTGGGACGTTCGCCAAGACCGTCCTCGGGATCAAGAACCTCCTTGGTGCGGGAATCCTCGCGCGACTGAACTTCGTCCTGTGCGGGTACAACACCGCCGAATTCGCGGAGTGGCCTGACTTCGTGGCCCGCGAGTTCCTCGGGGTCGCCGGGCGTCGCGCCGACGTGCAGATCAATTTCTCGTTCGCCTCGGCCATGACCGACAACGTCCCACGTGACACCGCCCTCCTCCCGCGGTTCTCGGAGGTCGCGTGGGCCCTCGAGGCCGCGCTCGACCGCGCGGACACGCTGGGAATGCCCCTCCTCGGATTTGACTCGCAGTGCGGCGTCCCGCCCTGCTTCCTCCCGCCGCGCGTTCGTGACGCGTTCTTCACGCAGCGCCTCCCCGACGGCGCGCTTCGAGAGTTCGCGACCGCCTTCCGGAAGGGCGACGCGTGCGCGCGGTGCGCGCTCGACGACCGGTGCTACGGGGTCCGGAGCGCGTACGCAGACATGTACGGAACGGCGGAGCTGCGGCCAGTCGCTACGACGGGGAGCTGACGACGCCGGATGGTCGATCTTCGCACTCGACGTCACGGAGCGGAGCTCGCCTCGGTCGCGCTCGTGCAGCTCTCCCGAGGGAACGTCCTCGGCGCGCTCGCCGCGTGGCGAAGCGTGAAGGGTCTGCGCCCAGGCTCCGACGTGCTCGCGATCGCCGGTCCGGTGATGGCCCTCGCGGAGGGGCGCGGCCGCCGTGATCGGGGCCGACCGGCGCGACCGACCGTCCGGCCGCCAAGCGCCGCATGGGCCCTCGCCTGGGCGGGGGATCTCGAGGGTGTGCGCCGCTTCGCAGAGGACCACCCGGACGACCCATCCGCGACGGGTCTGCTCGGCGTCGTACATGTCCTGGAGCGGAAGCCAGCCGTTGCCCTCAGGTTACTGGACCAGGCACTCACACAGGGTTCCGACGCACAGCTGGAGCTGCATCGCGTGCGCGCATTGCTTCACCTGCGCCGCTTCGCCGAGGCGCGCGAGGCGCTGGGCCTGATGGCAGACGGCGAATCGCTCGGTCGGCGGCTCCTCGTCGCTCTCGATCACGTGCTCAGCCATGATGGGAAGGGCTTCCATGCCCAGTACGTCGCGCTCGGGGCGAGCGAGACACATCTGAACGGGCTCTTCTCGATGACGCTACCCGCCATCGTCGGAGAGCCCGCGATGACGCGCGCGTTCGCGTCGCCCGATGCGCTCGGCGAGCTCATCGAGGGTCTGCTCGATCGAATGGCCGGTAACCTCGGCCTCTCGCCGACGACCGTCAGCGTCTCGCAGACCGGTGAACGGCGCTTCGCCCCGCTCGTGATCCCGCGCACCGAGCGCGAGGCAGCGAACGAAGCGCTACGGTCGCTTCCATATGTCGGCGCCGGCACCGTCCTGTCGGAGCTGGGAGAGCTTCTCCACCAGCACCCGGGCGGCGTTCACGCGCGATGCTACAGGGGTGAGCTCTACCTCTGGCTCGGACGATACGATGACGCGTGGCGAGACTTCGACGCCGCCAACCAGATCGAGCCCGCGCGGTGGGCGGACATCGGCAAGGTCGCGGTGCTCGCGCTCACGGGGCGCTCGGTCGAGGCTTCGATGCTCGTCGCGTCGACCGCGACGCGCTTCCCGCCGATCGTCGCGGGGACTCTTCCCGTCTACCAGGGCGTGATGGCGCGTCGATCAGGGCGAATCACGGAGGCCATCGAGCACCTCGACGGGGCGGTCCTCGCGAAGCCGACCCGGACCGGCGCTCGGATGGAGCTGTGTCTTGCGCTGCGAACGGCAGGCAGACGAGCGGAGGCCGCGGCTCACGCCGGACGGATTCTTCAGGAGATCGCGCCCGTCCTCGTGCACGTTGCGGACGCGCGCGGACACGGGATGGATTGGTGGAGAGCCCCCGCCCAGCTGCTCGACGACGACATCCTCGAGGAGGCGCTCGTCGCGATGAGAGGGAACCGATCGTCCTCACTCGTCACGTGGATCGACTCCGCAGGTGAGCTCCGGATCATCGAGCCGCTCGCCGGGCTGGTCGAGCACGCCGAGACCGCCCTGCTGGCGCTCGATCGGCGCGCCTGAGCACGGCGTGCCTACTTCGGCGGCGCGAGCAACGGCACGCACTGGCCGTTGGTGCATACGAGCTGTCCACAGCAGTCGGAGTCCGCAGTGCAAGCGCCGCACTTGCCTGCGACGCAAGCCAGCCCGTTCGTGCATTGACCGCACTGGGTGCATTCACCGGGGATCTTCACCGGTGGGCAGTTGCTTCCGATCTGCGTGATGGCGGAGTCGTAGTTGAAGTCGGCGTAGCCCGGGATCTGGAAGTCCTTCGCGAAGATGGAGCCGTACACATCGAGGTAGCCGGGCGCGGTCACCAGGGAGAGCGGGGCGTAGACGTTGCCGACGAACTCGCCCGCGCCGATCAGGTTCACGTTCCCGGAGCCGCCGACGTAGATGCGCGTGTCCGCAGGGCGAGCCTTGTCGCCGAAGACCGCGTAGCCCACGAGGTTCAAGTCGTTGGTGACGAAGATGTCTATCTGGGCCGTCGGGCCGAGGGTGATCTGGAGGGTTCCGAGCACCGAGATGTCCGCCCCGATGAAGAGCGCCACGCGTCCGGTCACGGCGATCTTGAGACTGCCTGCGATGCGGATCGAGTCGAAGTAGTACTGTCCGCACGGCAGCGTGACCGACTGGTCCACGAGTACGTTCGTCCAGGAGCTCGGCGTCAGCCCGACAGCCTTGTCGTCGTTGGACGAAAGCCCTTGAGCGACGATCGACGCGACGTCGAGGATGTTCTTTGCGCCGCACGGGCACGGAGGGGTGACGGTGACGGGTCCGCTGGTGTTGGCGCCGCCGACGCTCAGTGGAATCGCCGTGACCGTGCCCTGATGGTGGAGATCGCCCCCCACCGTGGTGGGGCCGAGGTCGGTGAAGTCGCCTCCTAGCCAGCCGTTTCGGCCGACCTGCGTGTAGCCGGGGATGGTGGCGCCTCCGGCAAGCCGGAGGTCGCCGTCGGTCTCGATGTACCCGATGAACGCCACGCTGCTCGAGCCGGCGACGGAAAGGGACCCGCCAACGTGCGTATAGCCCGCGCTGATGCTGTACGCGTTGTTGATGCCGACCGCTGCGCCCGTCGGGCTCGTCCCGCCATCCGAGCCCGACAGCGAGTTGAACGCGGTCGTCTGGAGGTAGCCGGCGATGTGGGCGTCGTCGCATGTACAGAGCGCGTTCTCGAACAGAGTCGACGCGATCTGCGAGGTGCAGATGCTGTATGTACCCTGCGACCCCGGGAGCTGCACGACCGGACCGGTTCCGCTGCAGAAGCCACCGTCCGCCGATGCGTCCGCGCCATTCGTGGTCTTGCCGTCACCCTTCGCGGCAGCGTCGGTCACCGCGCCGTCGCGCAGATGGCCCGGGCCGCTGGCGTCGATGGCTACGCCGCCGGTGAGTCCGTCGGACGAGCCGCACGCCAGAGCGCCATGAGCGGCCGCGAGAGCGGTGATCACGCGCAGCGCCCAGCGCCCACCACCGCAAGATCGAATCGGGCTCATTCCGTCACGGTAACATGCGCCGCTACTGCGGCCGGTGCTGTGGAATTTGCCAGTGCCGGTGTGGCTGCGCGATGGCGCTCCTACTTCGTGTTCCCCGCCTGCTTCGCGCCAAACCGGTGGCGTAGCCGCGGGGCTGTCTCGAGCGCATGGAGCAGCTTGCTCCAGGCGTCGTTCGCCTCGGCAGCTCTGTAGTTGGCGCTATTCTGATGGCAGAAGCCCGCGGCTGTTCGCGGGTAAACGATGAACGTGTGCCGCATCCCGAACGAATCCAGTCGGTCGCGGATGGCAAGGAGGTCTTGGGGGCCGACATCGGTGTCCTTGCTGCCAAGAAGGCACAAGAACGGGGCCGCGTGGCGCTTCGGCGCATCGATGATCTGGGTGAGGTGCTGCCGCAGCAACATCGGCCCCTCGCCGTAGAAGCTTACCGCCGCTCCAATCTGGCAGCGAATTCCGGCGGCGAGCGCGACCAGGCCACCCGCGCCGTAGCCCACCACGCCGAAGCGCGGCGGGACGGCGGGAGCAGCGCCGCGGAGGCACGCGAGCGCTGCGCTGACCGTGCGCGTGACCGCGGGGGCCAGCGAAGCTCTCTCGTCGAGCCGGTTCACAGGAAGATCTATGGCCAGTGCGCCGTGCCCGGCGACCGCGAGCTCGCGGCAGACGGCGACAACGTGGTCGTCGAGCCCCGTAGCGCCTACGACCACGACCGCGGACTTCCACTCCGAGGCGGTCGGCACCGCGAGGAAACCTGGGACGCCGGAGACTATCGTGCCTACACGCAGGTGACAGGTGTGGGAAATGTCGCTGATGAGGTGGGCGTGCATCAACGGGGGTTCTCCGCTCGCGAGCTCCTTGTTCATTTTTCCCAGCGGAGTGGACGACGTTCGTCACTTTCGTTGAACGCCGGGGCGGAGCGCGGACAATACTGAGTGTCGTGCTTCGTCCCCGGTCCCCCGTACTGGCTTCGCTCGCGGTCATCGGCGCCATCCTGGCGACGACGTCCGGTTCCAGCGGAGCTACGGCGGCGGCGTGTCAGGTGGTCACCACAGTCGATCCGGGGGCGCTCTCGCCGGCGTGGCACAACGCCCTCGAGTCGCTCGAGCGAGAGATCGCGGTCTCTTCTTCCTCCGTCTGTCATGGAGTGGTGCTGATCCTCTCGGAGGACCAGGGCGGTGTTCGCGTCACCGCAAGAGCACCGGACGGGCAGGTCACGATTCGTCGCGTGGCGAGTCCGGGCGGCCTCTCCGCGGTCGCGTTCGGCCTGCTGGTGGTCGCTCCGATAGAAGTTGAACCCGAGCGCCCACCGCCCGCTCCGCTCGAGCTTCCCCCGACCACTCCTCTGCAACCTGCCGTCCACACACCTCCGCCGGCGCCAGACCCCTGGGCAATCTCGGTCAGCGCGTCCACAGGGGTCCGGGCGGCGTTCCCGTCGAACGTCCTTCTCGGCGAGCTCGACGTACGCGCCGATCTCCGCATCCACACCTGGCTGGTGACGTTCGGGCTGCGCGCGACCCCGCTCACCCTCGTGCAACGCGGCCCCTTCGACCCCGACGCGTACCAGGAGACCGGGCTCGGGCTCGGGCTCGGTCGCGAGCTGTCGTTCGGTCGCTCGGCGCTGGCGATCACGGGAGCCGCGAGCGTGATGTACATCTGGCTGGAGAACGACAGCCTCGGCGAGTCGGCGGAGCAAGCGCAGCTGCGCCTCGCCGCCGTGGCTCGGTGGGGATACCAGATCACGCACGCGGTGCGGCTCAACGCGGCAGTCGACGGCGAGATCGCGCCGAGCGGCTTCGTGACGGGCGTGACTCAACCAGGGCTCGTCGCGTTCCCCGCATTCACCGTCGGGGGCCGGCTCGGCGTGGAGGTGCTGCTTTGAGCTCTCAGGAACGAAGCTTCGCGAAGGCTCGCGCTGCCGAGGGCACCGAGGCTCATGACGCTGCCTCCGCCAGCGACGCGGACCTCCTGGTGCGCATCGCGCAGCACGACCTCGGCGCACTGGGTGCCCTCTATGACCGACACATGCGAAGCGTCTGGCGGGTCGTCTACCGCGTCACGAACGGCGCCAGCGACGTCGAGGACATCGTGCATGCCACGTTCCTCAAGGTGCCCCAGCTCGCGTCCAGGTTCGACGGCCGTCCATCTGCTCGGAGCTGGCTCATCGGCATCGCGCTCCGTCTCGCCCAGCGGCACGCGCGAACTCTCCACAGGTTCACGCGCATGCTCGGACGCTTCGCGCACGTCACCCAGGACGCCGACCGGCTCGACCCCGAGTCACGCGCGATCGGGCGAGCGAAGCTAGCGGTGCTCGAGCGGGCCGTCGGGAAGCTGTCCGCGCCGAAGAAGGCCGTCTTCGTCCTGATCGAGCTCGAAGGGCTCTCGCATGACGACGTCGCGAGGGACCTCGACGTCCCGCTCGCAACCGTCCGGACGCGACTGTTTCACGCAAAGCGCGAGCTACGAGAAGCGCTCGCGCGTGAGGGGGCCCAATGATCACCTGTTCGCGAAACTGGGAGCTTCGCGCCATCGACGAGGGCCGTCTCGCGCCCGCGGACGTCGCGGCGTTCGAGAGGCACGCGACCGCGTGCGTGGCCTGTCGCGAGGAGCTGACGAAGCTGGAAGGGTTTCGCGCGCTGACGCGGCAAATGCAGGTGCCCCTGCCGAGCGACCTCGATGTGCGCCGTCTGCGCGCGCGTGTCCTTCGTGACGCGATGTCGGGGTCGTCGTCGCGTCAGCCACCTGTCGTGGCCGCGATCGTCGGCGTTGCGGCCATTGCCGCTGCCGCGGTGACGTTCGTGCATTTGCGCGGGAAGGCGACGAAAACAGGCGACGCCTTCGCCGCCGTCGTCACCTCGTCGCCGGACGCGCACTGGACACAGACACGCGGCGCGGGGGTCGAGCGCATCGCGCTCGCGGATGGAGAGCTTCGGCTGCGCGTCCGCAAGCAAGCGGCGCTGGAGCGGTTCCTGGTCGCCCTTCCGGACGGAGAGGTCGAGGTGCGCGGAACGACGTTCGAGGTCTCGGTCCACGACGGACGGACCGATCGAGTGCACGTGGAGGACGGCGTTGTCGTGGTCCGCGTCCACGGCGAGTCGGTGCTCACTGCGGGTGCCACGTGGCCGCCGCCAGCGGACACCGCAAGCGAGCCGGCGGCGACGCACGCTCGACCGAGCCCGGTCCAGACTAGTCCAAGCGTCGCGCCGCCGCTCGCTCCAGTCGCGCCGCCACCGGCTGTGCGGCTCGCGCCATCGCGCCGTGAGCCGCCGGCAGAGGAGCACTCAGCGACGGAGGCCCATGCAGACATGCCGACAGGCCGCGCGGCGGTGACCACGCCTTCGGAGCCGTCGGATCAGGAGATGGCCGACTACGCGCGCGCGATCGATGCCTATCGCCTGGGTCGGTTCGTCCAGGCGTCTCTGATGCTCGCCACGTTCGTCGATGCCTATCCATCGTCGCCGCTCGTCGACGACGCGATCTTCATCGAGGCAACGAGTCTCGCGAGCGCCGGCTCGACGGTCGCAGCCGCGCGCCTCGCCAGGCAGCACGTCGCGCGATTTCCGAACTCCTTTCACCGGAAGGATGCGGCGATCCTCGCAAAGGGCTCTCATGACCTCGACGGCGTGAGACCCGTTGCTCCGCCGGACGCACGGTAGAGCGAGCGCGCCGGTCCGCGGCATTGCCCGGCTGCCACGGCGCGGAGACGACTCCTATCGCCGCGCGATCGGCGGCGCGACGATCGGCTTGGGGGGATCTTTCTCCCACGAGTAGCCGAGGATCGTCTTGAAGACGAGGCGGTTGCTCCCGTCGGTCAGCCCTTCTCCGATACCCGCGTTGAGCTCGAAATGCGGCACCGAGAGAAGGTTCACCACTTCATAGATGTACTGCTCCTGCGCCTGCCAGGGCAGAAATCCGCTGAACGGGCCGAGGTTCGCATAATACTCGATGCCCAAGGACACCGTATCGTGGACCTTGTACGCGAGTGACACGCACGGCTCGAAGCTGGGACCGGCGCTCGCATCGGGGCCCGCCAGCGACGTGTCGACAATGGGATTGAACGCGAATGCGAAGCGCTCATTCTCCCAAGCGACGATCGGGCGGAGCTCGTTCGCCCATCGTCCTCGGTCGTACGTCTGAGGCACCAGTGAGAACTCCACGTTGAGGCCGAGGCGCCAGTGGGGATCCCACGCCGGCGGCGTCACGAACTTGTTGCGGAGCTTCACCCCCGCGTAATCGAACGCCTGGTCGCCGCGAAGAGCCATTTCGAAATAGCCGCCAAGCTCCCACCACGCGAAGAGACCGAGCGAGGGCTCGAGCGTGAAGTGCGTCTGGGCATTCTCGGGGTACTCCGGGCTCGGCGCGGTCTTGAGACCGATGGGCACCGTGTTGACGTGCAGCTCCAGGCCGGGCACGCCCGGCGCGTTCGCCGTCCCGTCGTACACCTGAATCTCGAACGGATCGGTCGCGTGCGCGCAGGGTGATACGATCACGACGCCGAGACCCGCCACGATTGCAGCGAGGTAACGTCGACGGTCGACCATGAGCGGAGCTCCGTTGCTCATTGGTGCCACCGCGCCCAATGTACGATTGGCATGCGACGGTGAAGTTACGCGGTCGAACCGCCGGGGGAAAGCGCCGCTTGCTCCTCGATATCGGCTCAGCTGTCGCCGCTCGTGGCCCTCGGACTCGGCGCTACTCGTCCGGCGTGGTGACCCTGAAGAAGTAGCCTTCTCGCGACAGAATCCGGAAATCGCGCATTCCCCACTCCTGGGTCGTGACGTCGCTGACGGTGCAGCCAGCGATGAGCTTCACGACGGACCTGGCCTTCTCGAGATCACGCGTCACGATGCCGAGCTCGACGCCCATGCCACGCGAAGCGTGCGAGCGATAGGCGAAGAACGGATGGGAGGGGTCGAGCCCCGTCGTCGCGTTGAGGAGCACCGTGCCATGCGATGAACCGAGCTTGACGAAATCCGGTTCCTCTTCGACGACTCGAAACTCGAGGGCGTCGCGGAAGATCGAGACGTAGTGCGCGAGGTCCTCGACATAGAGCTCGAAGAAGACGTAACCCTCTGCTTGCATCCGGCGTCAGTCTCCCTGGCTCACGTCGGCCGCGTTGCGCGACCACAGCACCCGTGCGGTCGCCGCGTCTGCAGCGAACACCACGCCGTCGAACGAACAGCCGAACACGCGCTCGCCGTGGCATCGCACGCCCGACACTCCTGAGTTCGCGAGACGAATCGGCGGGGCCTGCGCGGACAGGCGATCCGCGGACCAGACGATGACCGTGCGATCGTAGGCGCCGGTCGCGACCCACTTGCCGCACGCGGACGCATGAACGGTCTTGACACCGCGGACGTGCGCGAGCGCCGACAGAACCTCCAACCCGGACTCGAGATCGAAGGCGCGCAGCGACTGGTCACGCGAGACGACGTATGCGAGCCGTCCGTCGGGCGACGCTGCGACCCCGTTCGAGAGCTCCATCGGAGGTGTCCCGCGGATCGCGGACCTTGCAGCCCAGCGGTCGCCCACCCTCTCGTGAACGAGGAGCGCCCCGTCGCCCGACGCGACGAGGAGTCGTGTCGAGCTTGCGAACGCGAGGCTCTTCCAGACGCCGCGCGCGCTCGCCTCGAGCTCTTCAACCCGGACCGGCAAGCCGTCAGCTGCGAGCGTGAGCATCCGCCCTCTCCAGGAATACCCGCCGAACGCGAGGAATCCGCCGCACGGGCTGTAGTCGACGGTGATGCCCGGCCCCATGCCCAGCTCCTGCCGCCAGACCACGTTGCCGGCGGCGTAGTCGTAGACGAGGGCCTCGCCGTAGAAGTCGATGGTCGCGAGCAGCGGGAGGCGAGGGTGAAACGCGGCGCCCATGTAGAGCGAGTCCGTGTGCGGACCGAGGGTGCGGACGAGGCGTCCGGTCTCGGCGTCGCGCACTCGGATGCGTCCGTCGTCGTGGGTGACCGCCACCTCCGCTCCGGACGGATGGATCGCGATCCAGTTGCATCCGAACGTGGGGTTCGGGTCGGGTCCAACGTCGACCGTCGCCTGACCGCTCGCGTCGCGCGCGAGCAAGTATGCGCGGTCGAAATAGCTCGGCACCGCGAGGCGGTCTCGGGTTGCCGCGACGTTGATGCCCCACATGCCGCGCCGACGATCGACGACGACGAGGGGCGGACTGCCGTCGGGAGCACGCGACACGGACCAGATTCGACCGTCGTAGCAGGCGGTGAGCACGCGCGAGGGAGCGGCTGGATCGACGACCATTCGCTTCGCGGCCCCGCCCACCCGCGCCTCAGCGACGAGCCGGAAGGCGGCCGCCCCGTCGAAATAGAGGACGCGCCCCTGATCGTCCGCCACGAGAAGGTATCGCCCGTCAGCGCTCCACTGGAGGCCGTTGCAGTCGCCGGGCGTCTCGCGCTTCGCGACGACCGTCCTAGCGTTCGCGTCGAGAACGTAGGTGTATCGCGAGTCGCCGGCCACGGCGAGCTGACCGTCGTGGCAGGGGCGCTCGGCGGCCGTGTTCAGGTAGTCCTCGTAATCGCCCCACACCCACGTCCGGGTCGGGTCGTTCACGTCATGAACAATCACGCGCCGGTCGAGCCCGACGGAGACGACCCTCCGCCGCTCTCCAGGGAGCGACATCACGTCGGTCGCGTCGTCCGTGTGACCGCGCAGCTCGGCGACACGCCGACCCGTCGCGGGGTCGAGGATCTTCGCAACCCCGAAGTCTCGCCCCCCTTCGAACCCGGCGCCGACGAGCAGGAGCGCGCCCGTGCGCTCCTCGAACCGTATCGTCTCGACGAGCGCGGTCTGAGCGAGGAAGCGAGACCGGACCTGACCGGAGGCCGCGTCGCGGAGCGTGACGAATCCGAGATAGTTCGCCTCCGCGAGCACCCGGCCATCGGAGGAGAATGCGGCGGTTCGGCAGGGCGTCGCCGTTCGCGGGTCGATGTTCATCGCGCTCCTTGAGTGCTGACCGCGTGGTAGATAGTCGACGCGGCCTGATCGGTCGAGGCGCATCGCGGCGACACGGGTCCTCTCACTGATCCTCATAGAACTATCTGTCGACGGTGGACGGGACCAGCGACGAGGCATCGAATGATCGCGGTCCGTAATCTTCGGAAGCACTACCGGGTGACGAAGAGGCCCCCCGGGATGGTCGCGGCGCTGCGCTCGCTCTTTCACCGCAGGTACGAGCTCGTGAAGGCCGTCGACGGCGTGTCGTTCGACATCGCGAAGGGGGAGCGTGTCGCACTGCTCGGCGAGAACGGCGCGGGCAAGACGACGACACTGAAGGTGCTCTCGGGCTTGCTACACCCGACATCGGGCACCGCGCGGGTGTTCGACGAGGACCCTGCGCGGCGCGCGCGTTCGTCTCTGCGACGCATCAGCCTCGTCCTCGGCCAGCGTCAGCGCCTGCTATGGGATCTGCCGCCGCAGGAGACGTTCGAGCTGAACCGGCTCGTGTACGAGGTGCCAGAGGCTGACTTCAGGGCCACGCTCCGAGAGCTCGACGACCTCCTCGAGCTCGGCGATCTCCCGAGGCGACCGACGCGCGAGCTGTCTCTCGGAGAGCGAATGAAGTGCGAGCTCGCCGCGGCGCTGATTCACCGCCCTGAGATTCTCTTCCTCGACGAGCCGACGATCGGCCTCGATGTGGGCATGCAGCTCGCCGTCCGTGGCTTCCTCGAACGCTACGGAGAGCAGCACGGCGCGACCATCCTTCTCACGAGCCACTACATGGGAGACGTCGTCGCCCTCTGCCCACGAGTCATCGTGATGAACCACGGTACTATCCAGTACGATGGCGCGCTCGGCGAGCTGACGCACCGCACGCGCCCGGAGAAGCTCGTCGTTCTGCACCTCGAGCGCTCGGTCGACGCGCGCGATCTTGTGGCGCTGGGGACTCTCGTCGCCCACCGACCGCTCGAGGTCGTACTGCGAGTGAAACCGTCCGAGCTGAAGGCGGTCCTTGCGGACGCGCTCATACGGCTCCCGATCCGCGACCTGAGCGTCCAGGATCCGCCGCTCGAGGAGATCATGGCGGAAATCTTCGCCGGCCGATCCGACGGGCGCCGTGCCGCACCGGCCGAGGGCGAGTCTTGAGCGTCGGACGAGAGCTTCTGCGGCTTTTCGCGTTCATCCGCATCGGCGCGACGGGGGCGGTCGCATATCGCACGGAAGCGATCGTGTGGGTCCTGTCGACGACGATGCCGCTCATCATGATCGCGTTCTTTGGTGCCGTGACGCGCGACGGCCCGATCGGAGGGCATTCGGGGGCGAGTGTGGTCGGCTACTTCCTCGCGACGTTCGTCGTGCGCAGCCTCACGGCGTCGTGGGTCTCATGGCAAATCAACCTCGACATCCGAGACGGGACGCTCGCCACGCGGCTGCTTCTCCCCGTGCACCCGCTCGTCGCCTACACCGCCGAGAGCATCGGGAGCATGCCCGTCCGCGTGCTCGGCTCCGTCGTGATGGGGCTCGTGATGCTCGCGTTGCTGGGGTCCCACGCGCTCGCCCAGGACCCGGTCATCTGGGCGCTCTGGTGTGCTTCGATCGTGCTCGCCTGGCTCCTCTCGCTCGCGGTCAGCGTCGCGATCGGAGCCCTCGCGTTCTTCGTCGACTCGAGCGCCAAGCTCATGGACGCGTGGCTCGCGGGGCTGTTCGTGTTCAGCGGGTACCTCTTTCCGGTGGACCTGTTCCCCGCGCGCGTCCGCGCGGTCGTCGATTGGCTCCCGTTCCGCTATCAGATCGGCGTGCCCGTCGAGCTGATGGTCGGCGCGCTCGACCGAAGCACGGCTCTCGATCTCGTCCTTCGTCAGCTTGGCTTCGTCGTTCTCGGCGCCATCACCGTGCGGCTCGTGTGGCAGCGGGGCCTCGCTCGCTACTCCGCGTACGGAGGTTGACGTGGCGCGCTACTTCCAACTGCTGCTCGCGCAGCTCCGATTGTCTCTGCTCGTCTCGGCGCAGTACCGCGTGGACTTCTTCGTCGACGGTGCCATCGAGGTCCTCTGGACGACGACCGCCCTCGCGCCGCTCCTCGTCGTCTTCGGTCTGCGCACGACCGTCGCGGGCTGGAGCTTCGGTGAAGCGCTCGTCGTCGTCGGGTTCTTCACGCTCCTCCAGGCGCTCCTCGAAGGGGTGATGAACCCGAGCTTCGTTGCCATCGTGGAACATGTGCGAAGGGGGACGCTCGACTACGTGCTGCTCCTCCCGGCGGACGCGCAGTTCATGGTCTCGACGGGCCGCTTCCACCTCTGGCGCTCGGTCAACATGGTCACGGGCTGCGGGATCTTCGTGTTCGCATTTCACGAGCTCGGGCGTCGCCCGACCGTCACGTCGGTGCTCATGGGGATGCTGCTCTTCGCGGCGGCCGCGGTGCTGCTGCATGCCATCTGGACGCTGGCGATGTGCAGCGTGTTCTTCGCCGTCAAAACCGAGAACATCACCGATGTGCTCAGCGCAACGCTCGACGCTGGCCGCTGGCCGTCCGCCGTGTTCCGCGGAGCCACTCGGCTCGTCCTGACGTTCGTCGTCCCGCTGGGGCTCATGACGACCCTTCCCGCGAGCGCGCTCCTCGGGCACTTCGACGGAAGAATGGTCGGCGCGGCCCTTGGTGAAGCCGTGGTCCTGAGCGCTATCGCCCGCCTCGCCTGGCGACGATCTCTGGCGCGCTACACGTCCGCCAGCAGCTGAGACGCGCCCCTACTGGCCGTCGGCGAGCGCTGCGAGCGGATCGATCGGCCCGGTCACGACACCGGCGCATCCGAGAGTGCTGCAGCAACGACCCCAGAACACCCAGCCCGCTGTGCGTCCGCTCATCGCCCTTCGCTCCGCGCTGCACACACGCGACCCGTGTACAGGGTCTAACTCCGTCCGCCCAAAAGAATAGTCGTGCTGTTGGCATATTACGATTTCACGGCACCGATGTGAGTGGAGCTGAGACCCCCGCACGAACCCGCTGCTCACGGGCGAACCAGCGGAGGAGCGCGAGATCCGTGAGCACCCCAACGACGCCGCTGTCGCCCCGCACGAGGATGAGCGTTCGCGCACGTCGGGTCGCGAGAGCTTCCACGGCGCTCGCGATGCTCGAGCTCTCGTGGAGCGTGTTCGCGTGGTCGACGCAGTCGTTTGCCCATCGCGGGGGGACGAACGAACCACTCACGCGTGCAGGGCGCCGTGCACAGATGAAGTCGTCGCGCCAGATGCTGCCGAGCAGATACCCGCGCCCGTCGACCACGGGGAGCTCGACGCCCGACCACTCGCGAAAGGCGTCTGCAAGGCGCTCGATGGGGAGGTTTGCGTGGATACAGAGCACGCGCGTGCCAGCGAGAGAGCCGATGGGCTCGTCCCGAGTAGGGATGGTCGGCGAGTCGGCGGACGTTGCGCCAACGGGCGAACAATCGATGCATGCGCCCGGTGCTTCAGGGCTCACGGGGACGGACGAGAGGCGAGGGCAGCTGGCGCATTCTTCGTAGTCTACCGAGCGCCGTTGACCCGGGCAGAAGACCTGCAAGCGCACGACGCGCTCGTTCGCTCCGAGGATATGGTGAGAGCGGACCGAGAGCTTCATGCGGTCCGCTGAAGCTCAGGATGGCTCGTGGCGAGCGACGCCGGGGGTGTCGCCGGTTCTTGCCCATGGGCGCGTTCGCGGGCCGCCGCACGCGTTGCGGACCTGACAGCGTCCGCACCGACGGAGGGCGGAGTCCGCTTTACGGAGGGCGCGGATGGTCGCCGACTTGCGGTAGAGCGCAAGCGGGTGGTCTCGCAGCACGTTACCCGAGCTGCCGGCGAGGAATCCCGACGGGAATACGTCTCCGTCGTGGCCGATGAACATCACGCCGCCGTCCTCACGAGCTCCAGCCGCATCCCCTTTCCGTGGCGCCGCGCCGCAGTCACCGACGATGCTGCGGTAGAAGGGTGCCTCCGCAGGGGCAATGGCCGGCCCCGACCGCGACATGCCACGACCGGCGACCCACACGAGCAGCTCGTCGGCAGAGCTCACATCGATGGGCTCTAGCACCGTGGCGCCATCGACGGTGACCGGGAAGAACAGGCTCCATCGTGCGGCGCCGAGCTGGCGGACCAGCCTCTCGACGTCCGGCACATCCAGCACTGTCTCGGCGGTCACGAGGGTGTTCACTTCGAATGCGAGGTCGACCTCGCGCGCATGCGCCGCCGCCGCGACTGCCCGCGCGAACGTCCCTCCCACTCGTGCGAGCCCGTCATGTCGGTCGGCCGTGGAGCCATCGAGCGATAGCGAGATCGCGTCCACGCCTGAGTCTCGCAAGCTCCTGATGACCGTCTGGGTGAGCGCCGGCGTCGCGCTGGCCGAGACCGACACCCGGAGGCCAAATGCACAGGCCGCAACGATGAGACCGAAGAGATCCGCGCGCTCGACAGGGTCTCCTCCGGTGAGAACGACGTCGGGTCTCGGATTCGCGACCGAGAGCTGTTCGAGAAGCCGGATTCCGGCCGCCGTGTCCAGCTCGTCGGCCTCGGCCCGATGCGTCGCCTCGGTGCCGCAGTGGCGGCATGCAAAACCGCAGGCCCGTGTGACCTCCCAGTAGACGCGGCTCGGGGCGTCACTGCGGGCGAAGGTCGTCCTCATCACGAGGA